>Ga0213839_1000306_pt1 | contig 78093 bp, 49 predicted proteins | sample SWPATP21_FD_160075 | JGI IMG/M metagenome (GOLD analysis project Ga0213839, IMG submission 160075) | Coastal seawater microbial communities from Marineland, Florida, United States - SWPA TP2 #1 | ecosystem: Environmental > Aquatic > Marine > Coastal | place: USA: Florida | collected 2016-08-14
GCGGACTTTTGTTTGGTTTCGCAACTTCAAAAGCCCATGCACCGCTGGCGTCGTCAATTCCCGTCGCTTAACTCCTCGTTTTCTCTTCTGAATTAATTTCGCCGAGCGCTGCTAGAGCGCATCCCAAAACCACCGTTTGACGACGACGTGACGACGTCGGTGAGGATGAGAAACAGGCATCGTCGACCATTTGCAGTCAAAAGCCAGTCAGCAGAGAGCGACGCCATCATCCACTGCAAATGGTCGTTGAAGGCAGGGCCCCGGCGACGCGAAGCGCGCGGGCCCTGACTCGAGCGCATCCCAAACCTCCGTTTGACGATGAGGTGACGACGTCGGTGAGGATGAGAAACAGGCATCGTCGACCATTTGCAGTCAAATGCCATTCAGCAGAGAGCGACGCCATCATCCACTGCAAATGGTCGTTGAAGGCAGGGCCCCGGCGCCGCGAAGCGCGCGGGCCCTGACTCGAGCGCACAGCGCGGCGGTCGACGTCGTTGCAGACCAGCACAAAGGGCTCCCATTCGGGAGCCTTTTCTGTTGGCGATGGTGGCTACGGCTCCTCCTCAACGTCGGCAGGCGCCAGCCCTGCCTCGCCGTGCAGCAGCCGATGCTGAGAAATGCAGCAACGACAAACGCCGACCTCGAGGCCGGCGTCGTGAGGGGGGTCTGGGCGTGGACTACGCCGACGCGTGGTGCTGGACGCGTTCGTGGTCTTCGTTCTCGGCAGAGGACGCCCGCAAGCTGGCGATGACTTCTTCAAGGTCGTCGCGGTCTTGTTTTTCAAGCTCGCAAAAGGCGACGCCCACCCCACGGCGGTCGCGGGTGTCGTCGGGTGCCTGCTGCACCCAGCACACCACTGCGCCTGCGCGGATGATGCGGTTGCGCTCCAGCCGCACCAGCACCTCGAACTCCGTGCCCACTGTGGGAGGCGGGTCCATCTCGATGAACAAGCCGCCCGCCGACACGTCCCGCGAGCGGACACGACGAAAGGCGCCGTCGTTCTTCACGTCCACGTTGATGGACAATTCGACACGAGGGGATTTGCGGTCGTCTTCCATGGCTGCCTCCTGACTGCCTCACATCGGCAGGAGGCGGCAAACCTGAAGACGATCCACCCGACTGCCTCGGCCGAATGCAGGGTGGGATGCGACATCGCAAAACCCAAAGAACGCGCTCGACGACGAAGCTTGCATTCGTCGCGACTCGACTCGCGAAGCGAGCTTTCGAGTCTAGAGCGCATCCCAAAACCCTCATGTGTCGACGAGCGACCAGCGGGAGCCGCGAAGCGAGGGGGGAGGGAGCAAGTGTCTGGCTTTGCCAGCACTTGTGGGAGGGGGCCCGCGCCCCCTCCACCGAAAGACTAGAACAGCCCGCGGCCGAGGGCGGCTTGGGCGAGGCCCTGCACCATGGCCTGGGGGTTGCCGTTGTTGTTGAAGAGGTTGCCGATCATGCGCATGGGCATGCCGAATCCAGCGACGTCTGCGAGAGAGCGCAGCGCTTTGTTGTTCAGCAGACCTTTGACCTTGTTGGCGAGGCCCTTGGCGCTGAGGGCCTTGCCGATGTCGCCGATGCTCTTGCCAATGCCTTTGAGGCCTTTGCCAATCTTGTCGCCGATGCTTTTTAGCCCTTTGCCAATGCTGTTGCTCTTGCTGGCGCTGCTGGCGCGGCTGGCGCTCCGAGATGCTCCACCACTGCGTCCTGCTCCACCTGCTCCACCGACTGCCATGCTGCGCTCCTGCTGCCCGATTGGGGCGTTGAATCTGTGAGAGGAGTGTCGGCGTTGGCACAGCAAGGTTGCGTCGTCACTCCCGTAGTGATTTGTTTTTATTCATCTTTACGCCACAAACTTACAGTTCGTTCGATTCGTAAACCAGCGAGGACCGCGCCAGAATCACAGGCAAACCTGTGCGCTCGCGAAACGATGCAAACGCAGCAAAACAGCAAAAAAGCGGATCCATTGCACCGACGACGCGACCAGCGGAGTCGGACGTGGCCATGACACAGTTCGCCAGCGCATCTCTTTTCGAAGCTCAGCTGAGCCTGGTGGCAGGGTCGGTTGTCGGACTGGTGCGCACGGGGCGATTGCGCTGTGAACCGTAGGCGAAGGCAACTCTATGGAGCGGAAGAGAATCATGAAGTGATTCTCCCAAGGCCAAGCCACTTGGCCCGCCGATGCCTAGTCTCAGCTTCGCGAGTCGAGTTGCGACGAATGCGTTGCATTCGTTGTCGAGCGCGTTCTCTGGGCTTTGGGCGCTCTAGTCTCAGCTTCGCTGAGCCTGGCGACCATTTCGTTGAAATGGTCGTACGAGCACCCCAACTTGGGTTTTGGGCGCGCTCTAGTCTCCGCCGTAGACGAATTGGGTGACGTTTGTCGTCCACGATCGTCGGCTGCGGGTGTTGAGGTCGATGTAGCTGAAGCTGTTGTAGTCAAAGCCCGGCACGTACATGGCGACGTGCTGCCAGACATAGCCGCCGGCGGCCATCTCAGGAGGCGGGGCGTCGACGGCGAGGCCATCGATGGGTGGCAGACGGGGCATCGGCACCTTGGTGCGGTCGCCGTCGATGTAGAACGTCCACAACATGTTGAAGTTGATGGGGTCGTACACGTACATCAGGTGGACGGTGGGCTGTTGGCCAGGCGCCTTTTTCCAGCGGAGGGTGCGGTTGTCGAGGACGCCATTGCGCATGGGCGACTGCGGTTCGGGGATGCCGAGCACGGGCTGAATGGTGACGCCACCGATGAGGTCGCCCACGCCGTCTTGCACCACTTCAGAAGACGGGAAGCCGGGGTTGCCGATGTGGAAGGTGGCGCCCGACAAAGTGAAGGGGGCCTTGTCGGCGAGGATGATTTCGCCAGGGCCCAAGGAGCGGTCGACCAGGGAGGCCCAGGTTTCGCCGTTGGGGCCCTCGATGACGAAGACCGCGCCCTCGACGAGCACTTGGCCGAAGAAGTCGGTCTGGGCCCAGTCGGTGCCCACGCCGAGGACGATGTCGTCGCCCTCGATCATGGTGGCGGTGCCTTCGTCGGTGACCAGGCCGGAGCCGTCGGTGCGGTAGGCGCCTGCGATGAAGGTCAGCATCTCGCCGGGCACGTCGGGCATGGTGCTGAGGTCGTGGTTGCGGGTGGTGTCGACGGCTTGGGTGTAGGCAAAGCTGCCCTCGCCACCGAACTGCAAGAACGGCATGACACGGGTGATGGTGGGACCGTCGAGGATGCCCACCGGAGCGTCGGGCAACGACAGGTCGATGTCGACGTCGAGAGGAATGCTCAACTCGATGTCTTGGTCGAGGAGGTCGACGCCGTTTTGCGGGAAGACCCCACGGCGCACGCCCATCTGCCGCATGCGGAACTTGCCGCTGTCGAGGTTGTAGATGCCGGCCAGGCCGATGACGGCGACTTGGCCGGTGCGGCTGTTGGCGATGAAGTATTCGCCGCCCTCGGCGAAGACGACGTTGTCGCCGCCGGGGTTGGGAGTGCCGCTGAACTCGTCACGCGCGGTGGTGACGACGACCGCCAAGGCGATTTCGTCGGGGCCGAGAGCGGCGGGGTCGAAGAACTCTTTGGCGAAGCCGAAGACGCGTCCGCGAATGGTGGCGGGCGGCGGCGCGGGAGGCGGCGTGCCGTTGTCGGGCGGCGGCGGCACCAAGTTGAGCGGCTGCAAGAAGACGGTGACCTCGGAGGCATTGACGTCGACGAGGGTGGCGTATTCGTAGTTTTCACCCACGACGCTGACGGTTTGCGGGCCGTACACCTCAGGGCCCGACAACGTCGCCTGGCCCAAGATGTTGGTCTTGGCCATGACCGCGTCGCCGCCGGTGGTGCCGAGGAAGGCGACCATGCCTTCGATGGGCACCCCTGAGAGGGCATCGATGGCCGTGATGTACAGGGCGCCGTCGACGGCGCCGCCACGGGTGCCGCCGACGAGAATGGTGGGGTCGAAGTAGGTGAAGGCGCGTTCGGCCACGGCGGGCAACAAGCCGGCCACCTCGACCGTGACGTTGACGCTGCCGGGCGGGTTGAATGGGGTGCGCGCGGTGAGCAGGCTGTCAGACAACACCACGATGTCGGTGGCTTCGAACTCGGCAAACCGGACGGTGACGTCGCCGCGGCTGAAGCCGCTGCCCGACAGCGTGACGAAGGTGTTGCCCGAGATGGAGCCACGGGCAGGCAGCACGCCCAAGACGCTGACGTCGGCCTCGAAGAGAAAGGCGTTGTCGAGGGTGGCGGCTGCGCCCGCTTGGCGGATGGTGACGCTGGAGCGTCCGGGGGACCCAGCCGGCGTGACTGCGGTGATGGTGGTGTCGTCGACGACAACGACGTCGGTGGCGGGCAGTGCGCCGAAGAAGACCTCAGCGCCATCGGCGAAGTGAGCACCCGTCAGCGTCACCGCCACGCCGCCGGCGGCGGAGCCGGATGCGGGGTCGATGTCGGTGATCGCGAGACGGTCTTCGTAGGTGACGTCGAAGGAGGCGGTGGCGGTGCCATCGGTGACCTCGACGCTGACCGCACCAGCGCTGTGCGCGGGGGCCGTGAACTGCAGCGTGGTGTTGCCTTGCGCGTCGATGGCCACGGCGTCGCCGTCGACGGTGAGCCCGGTGACGGTGTCGAGTGCTGAGCCAATGAGGGTGACGGAGTCGCCGCCCGCAGCGTCGAGGGCCCGTGGCAAGGCAGCGGTGACGCCGAGGACGTCTCCTGCGGCCGCGCGCACAAAGACGGCGTCGACGAGGGTGGCGGTGCTGGCGTCGCGGGTGGCGGAGAGGTCGGCGTAGCCGAGAGCGAGACCCGACGGCTGGCGCACGCGCACACGCGACGAGGTGATGAGGTTGTCGACGGTGGCGGCTTCGCCGGCGACGTCGAACACGGTGTCGTCGTCAAAGCCGCTGCCCAGCACCTCGATGACGACGTCGCCGTTCTCGTCGAGGATGCTCGGGGCGACGCTGTCGACGGTGAGGTCATCGATGTAGGTGTAGCCGAAGGGGAGGCTGCTGCGGCCGAAGGCGTCGAGGGCGGTGACGTCGACGCGACCGGACAGGCCAGCCGGGGTGGTGAACGTGGCTTCGGTCTCAGACACGACGTCAAGGCCGATGGCGGGGTTGTCGCCGAGGAGCACGACCATGCCTTCGCTGAAGCCCTCGCCGGTGAGGGTCACGACCTCGCCGCCGGCGCTGGAGCCTGTGTTGGGATCGATGCTGGCGATGGTCACCGGCGAGAAGTACGTGAAGGCACCTTCAAGCGAGCCGCGGCCGAGGCTGTTGGTGACGGTGACGGTGACGGGGCCGGCCGCTGCGCCTTCAGGCACACGCACGGTGAGGGCACGGGTGTTGAGGTACAGAACCTGATCGCCTTCGACGTCGCCGAAGTACACCCGAGAGTCTGGGGTGAAGGCGTCGCCTGACACCCGCACACGGAAGCCGCCGGTGAGCACGCCGGTGGACGGGCTGACGTTGTCGACGAACACCGGTGAGGGGCCGGCGTCGGCATCGATGCCGGCGTCGTCGTCGATGGTGCCGCCGTCGCTGGGCTCTGGCTCGGGTTGCGGCTCTGGCTGCACCGTCGGCGTGGGCGTGTCGGGCGTGGGGCTGGGTTCGTTGATGCCACCGTCGTCGACGGGTTCGTCGGATGGGCAGCCAGCCAACGCCAACGGCACGCAAAGGGCGACGGCCGACAGCAAGCGGCCCCACAGCACACGACCCCAAAGTGGTCGCCCCCGGGACGACGCGGTGTACGTCGGAGTCAGGGATGGGCGGGATTGAGCTGCAATGTTCATCGTGACCCCTGGCGTCGGTGACGCGGCCTTCGCGCAAGCGCGTGAACCACAGCCGCTTTGGGTGGGCTCCAAAGGAGCCGCGCACGGCCCATTGCCGTGCGTGGACGCAGCTGTGTTGTCCCCTGCAGGCAAGGGTAGCCGCCTCAGGGGTCGGCTTCAACGCCTTCTGGGCTGTCGAAGGATCCACAGGCGCCTGCGACTCGACGCGGGGGGTGCCTGAACCTCCACGGGCGCCAGGGCGTCCACGGGGGACCCGTTGCGCTGCCATCGGTCAAAGACGCCAAAGCGGCCGGACAGGCGTCATGGGGATCGATGGGAGCCAAGGTGTCTTTCCCCTCCGTCATGGTGGTATCAGATGGTTGGCGTGGGTGATCCCCTGGTGCGCCTGGCGCTCGGTGCAGCCGAGATGCAGAGCACACCGCACGGAGAGCCAAGGCTGAGGTGATCAGAGAACGATGTCGTCGCAGTTTGAGTGTCCCAGGTGTCAGACCACATTTGCCGGTGACGACGGAGCGTCTTTCGAAGACTGCCCGGAATGTGGGTCATTGGCCTTGCCCGTCGGCGACGGCGGCCCTGCCCCCGCCATTCACAAGGCACCAACGCCCGAACAGTTGGCACACCTGGCAGGAGGCGGCGCCCTCGACTCGCTGCCAGATGGCGCACCTGCCGCCTTGTCCCAAGAAGACGGCCCCCTCCTCGGCACCATGCTCTCCGACGAGCAAGAGCCGTTGTCGACGGGCGGCTCGGGCATTTTCAATGCCCTCATGGAAGACACCTCCCAAGACATGAACTTGCCGGCCGCCGAGGTGGCCAGCAGCGCCAGCGGTGGTGAACTCGGCAGCATGCCCAACACCCTCCTGGGGGGAGAGATCGGCGCTCTCGCCGACGTCGAAAGCGACGCTGTGCCCTCGCCGTTTTCAGATGAAGGCGCCGCCGTGCCCCCGCCGACGGGTGCGCCTGCCGACGTCGACATGAGCGTGACCCGCTCTGAACAATGGGATGGCCTCAGCTTCGACGCCCCCCCTCCGGGCCAGAGCTCAGGCGACGTGTTCAGCGAACCCACCGTCAACCAAGGCTTGAGCCAGGAGTGGGCGCCCGCCACCGAAGCCCAAGCCAACCCCGCCCACCTCGACGACGGCGACCTTCCTGTCGGTGGATTCACGGTCGAAGCGGGACATCCGTCCGCAGGCGCCGCCACCGACATGGCCACCATGCCTGCAGGCGCCCCCGCCGCCATGGACCTGCCGTCGTTGCCTTCGATGCCCACGGCGCACGAAGAGGCGGCGCCAGCGTCGACTGGCCTCGACGACAGCGACTACGACGACTCCGCCCTGTCGGACCCGTCGCACATGCCCGCATCGACAACGGGTGAAGGCGGAAGCGAGCCGACGTCGGGCGACTACGCCGATGACGACGATGCTTTTGGCGGCGACGACGCATTCTTCTCGCAAGAGGCGTCTGTGGAGGGCGGCGCCCTCGCGGGCATGGCGTCGCAAGACGGCGGGGTCATGCTGGGCGACTTGGAGTCGAGAGAGGGCGACTTTCGCCTCGATGGCAGCGACGCGTCCGACCTCTTTTCAGGCGCCAGCTTTGACGCCCTTGAAGCCGCCTTCGACGAGGCCGCCGGCAGCGAAGAGGGCCAACCCACCGCGGAGGCGGCCCTGCTCCAAAGCAGCCAAGGCGCCTTTGGCGACGAGGGCCACTTCGGATTTGGCGAGGTGGCCGACGAAGGGTTGAGCGGCATGGAGTTGGGGGTTCCAGGTGCCCCCCGCTTGCGCCAGCCGGGCGACGCCCTTCACCTCACCCTGCGCGACGAGACGCTGGCGCAGGCAACGCTGCCCCGCGACCAAGACGCCGACGATGTCCGCGACGACGACAACGATGACGATGTCGACGAGTTCGGGCTGCGTTCGCTGCAGGTGGCCGACGACGACTTGAAGGGGTTGCGAGGCACGGCGGGCGAAGCCACCGAACGTCTCCCCGGACGCAAAGGGCGCGCCTCCGCCAAAGTGGTCACCGACGACGACGTCAAGGCCGGTGCCGACGACGACGACACCGAGGTTCAAGAGGCCGACGACTACGATCTCACCCAAGTGCCGTCGCCTTTCAGCGTGCTCAGTGTGGCGCGTGTCGTGTTGCTGTTGATGGTCGGCACCATCGTGGGCGTCGGCGTCGGCGTCATCAGCGCGCCCAAAGAAAAGAAGAAGCCGACGTCGGCGCGCATGCGTGCCGAACTCAAGTTGGCCGACGGCAACCGCGCCTATGCCGATGGCAAATACGACGACGCACTCGGTCACTTTCGCGGCGCCATCTCCACCGACCGGCAGTTTGCCCTCGCCTACCGCGCCAAGGCGGCTGTGCTGGTGAAAGAAAAGCGCTTTGACGACGCTGCGAAGGCCTACAAGAAGTACTTGAAGATCGCCGGCGACCCCGCCGACCGCGAACAAGTCGAAGAGATCCTCGCCCGCTACCTTGGCCCCAACTGGAAGTCCAAGCCATGAGTGCCGACGACCGCACCTCCGCCGGTGACGACGCTGTCGACGTCGACGCCACGGGCTTTGACGACGACGGCATGTCGTTGGCCGACATGGTCGACGAGCCGCCTCCGCTCGAAGACGAAGCTCCTGCCGTCAAGGTGGTCACGGTCCCGCAGGTGACCTCGGAGCATTCGTTGGAGGGCGGCATTCCCGGCGCCTGGGCCCGCCCCGCAGAAGCCTCTGCCGGAGGTGGAGGTGGCGAACGTGGCAGCGGCCCCCCCGTCGCGGCACTGGTCGCAGTGGCCGCGGTGCTCGTCGTCGGAGGCGGCTTGTGGTGGACGACCCAGAGGACACCGGACGCCTCCACCGGCACCAAGACGACGACGCCATCAGCCACGACGTCGACGACAGCAGGGGGCGACACGCCTTCCATTCGCAGCGTCGCGTCGGTGGAGTCGGGCATGGGCACGGCGAAGGCGCCTGTCGACGCTGGCAAGGCAGCTTCGCCTGCTGCCACGTCGACGACAACAACGCCCGAGACGACCACCACCGAGACGACAGCCACCGAGACGACAGCGAAGGTCGACGCCGGTGACCCGCAGCCGACGGCCGAAGGGCAAGCCCAGGCCGACAAGTTCGCCGGCAAAGAAGTCGACGAGCCCGCAGGCGGCAAGACGGTGCCTGCCGCCGCCGAACTCGACCTCGACATTGGTGAGAGCGACGACGATGGCGACGGAGACGGAGACGGCGAAATCTTGATGGAGCTGCCGGCCCGACGCAAAGCGCGCTTTCACAACGGCAATGCCGAAAAGGCCATCCTCAAAGGACGCTACCGCTACGCCCGCAAACAGCTGCGCAAGGCGGTGTCGCTCGACCCGACGTTTGCCCCGCCGTACCGCAACCTCGGCGTCGTCTACGCCCGCACCGGCAAACGCAAGGCGGCGAAGAAGGCGTATGAGGAGTACATCCGCTTGGCGCCCACCGCCGACGACGCCCCCGACGTGCGCCGGATCCTCGGCCTGTAGCTGCGTTCACGTCGTCGACGCGCCACAGAAAACGCCGCTCCCTCTGTTGTGGAAGCGGCGTTTTTCTTTCGGCATCGTGGCCGGGGACGTCGTCACTTGAGACCGACGATGCGGCGTGCGCCGTCTTCGCCTTTGACGACACCGACGCCCGCTGCTGCGGGCTGTTTGGGCAAGCCCGGCATGGTGAGGATGGGCCCACACAACACCGAGACGAATCCGGCGCCGGCCTGCACGCGCAATCCGGTCACCTTCAAAACGAACGGGTCGGGCTTGCCCAGCACCTTTTTGTCGTCGGAGATCGACAAGTGGGTCTTGGCCAGACACACCGGCAAATCCGTGGCGCCCGTTTGCTGCAGCAACGACTCGATCTGCTTGAGGTCGGCTTCGGCTTTGTCGGTGAGCTCGACGCCGGTGGCGCCGAACACGGCTGCAGCGGCCTTCTCGATTTTCGTCTTGAAAGGCTCGGTGACGTCGTAGGGCGGCGCATACGACCGGCTCACGCTGTCGCCGTCAAGACGCTGCACCAACGCTTTGGCCAGGTCTTCGGCGCCAACGCCGCCTTCGGCAAAGTAGTTGCCGCACACCGCTTCAGACCCGTGCTCTTGGGCGAATGCCTTGATGGCGTCGAGCTCGGCCTCGTCGTCGTCGCCTTGGCGCATGTTGATGGCGATGAGGGGCGGCTGCAAACCCAGCCGTTTCATGGCGCCGAGGTGGGCGTCGATGTTGGCCAACCCAGCTTTGACGGCTGCAACGTTGGCGCCCGCCTCGAAGGCGGCGCCGCCGTGGTGCCGCAGGGCGCGCACGGTGACGACGAGAACGACGGCGTCGGGCAGGAGTTTGCCGGCGCGTCCTTTGAGGTCGAGAAACTTGAAGCCGCCGAGGTCGAAGGCGAAGCCGGCCTCGGTGACGACGATGTCGCCCAACTTGCGCGCCAACCGCGTTTGCATCAGCGAGCTGGTGCCTTGGGCGATGTTGGCGAAGGGGCCGCCGTGCACGAGAACGGGGTTGTCTTCGAGGGTGCGCACCAAGTTCGGACGGCATGCGTCGAGGAGGATGGCGGCCATGGCGCCGGAGGCCTCGAGGTCTTTGGCGGTGACCGGGCGACCTTCTTTGTCGGTGCCGACGATGATGCGGTCGAGACGGGCCTGCAGGTCGTCGACGTCAGAGGCCAAGCACAACACCGCCATGATTTCGGAGGCCGCGGTGATGTCAAAGCGGTCTTTGCGGATGGGCCCCTTTTTCGTCGCCGAGCCCACCTCACATTTGCGCAACGCGCGGTCGTTCATGTCGAGAACCCGGCCCCAGGTGACGCCCTCGGCGTCCATCTTGGGCTCGTTCTCGAAGTACAAGTGGTTGTCGACGATGGCCGACAACAAATTGTGGGCGGCGGTGACGGCGTGCAGGTCGCCGGTGAAGTGCATGTTGATGTGGTCGGATGGAATGACCCGGCTCTCGCCGCCGCCGATGGCGCCGCCCTTCATGCCAAACAACGGCCCCAAACTCGGCTCACGCAGGGCGCCGATGGCTTTGTGGCCGATGCGGTTGAGCCCGTCGACAAGGCCGATGGTGGTCGTGGTCTTGCCTTCGCCAGCGGGCGTCGGCGTCATGGCGGTGACCAACACCACATTGCCGTCTTCGGGGCGGTCGATGAGGTCGGGGTCGAGCTTCACCACTTGACGTCCCCGAGGATCGACAGCGTCGTCTGGGAGGTCGAGTTGGGCAATGATGTCGTCGAGTTCGGTGCGGGCCATGACGTGCTCCTGCAATGGCTGAAAACGAGGCGACCCTACTCGAAGTGCAGCAGCAATGCACCGACGCGACGCAGCACGGTCGACCTGCTCCAAAAGCAAACGCGGCCGTCTCAGGCCGCGTTGCAGACGTCAGAAAAAAGGCCGGCCTACCAAGGGAGTTCTTCGCCGTTGGTGTGCCAGAAGGTGCCTGTTTTCTCGACGTCGAGCTGGGTCATGACGTCGATGAGGCCAGAGGCGCTTTCGTCGGCGTCGATGTAGCCATTGCCGCCGGTCATGTCGGTGCGCACGAATCCGGGGTGCAACAAACAGACAGCGATGTTGCGCTCTTTCAAGCCGTGGGCGAGGCACATGCCGAACTGATTCAACGCGGTCTTGCTGACGCGGTAGCCGAGCATGCCGCCCGAGGTGTTGTCGGCGATGGAGCCCATTCTCGACGTCATCAGGCCGACTTTGCCGCCGTCTTGCAGCTTGGATTGCAGGGCCACGGTGGCGCGCAGCGGGCCGATGCTGTTGACCTCGAATTGCTCGCGGATGCCGTCGAGGTCGAGTTCGTCGACGCTCGAAGGCATCTGGTCGGGCTTGAGGATGCCAGCGTTGACGATGAGCATGCCGACGCTGTTGTCGTCGAGGACGGCGACGAGCGGCGCAAGGCCGCCGTCTTTGGAGGTGTCGACGCCCTCGACGACGGTGACGCCATCGAGTTGGTCGAGATCGCCGCGGGTGCTGCGGCAGGTGGCGATGACGTCGTGGCCTTTGCCTTGAAGTTGTTTGGCGAGTTCGAAGCCGATGCCGCGGTTGGCACCGATGACGACGACCTTCGAAGAGGAGCTTTGCGAGGTGGATGTAGACATGCCGCGAAGCTAACTTCTCCCGAATCGCGGTGCCAACCCGCCCCTCCACCAGCCGGAGCTGTCATGTTTCTCTTCGATCTCCTCGGCAAAAAATCGCAGATGCCTGCGCCCGAAGACATTCTCCCCGACCGCGGCCACAGCCTCGAAGGCGACGTCAGCGACGTGCATGCGGTGTTGGGCACGTCGACCAAGGGGCCATGGCCCGGCACATCCGTCGCCGTCTTCGGCCTCGGTTGTTTTTGGGGTGCAGAGCGGTTGTTTTGGACGCTCGACGGCGTCGTCAGCACCCAAGTCGGCTACGCTGCCGGCACCACGAAGAACCCCACCTACAAAGACGTGTGCAGCGGGCGCACCGGCCACAACGAAGTGGTGCGCGTGGTGTTTGACGACGACAAAATCGACTTTGCCGACTTGGTGAAGGTGTTCTTCGAGGCGCACGACCCCACCCAAGGCATGCGCCAGGGCAACGACGTCGGCACGCAATACCGCAGCGGCATCTACCCGACGACCGAAGCCGACGTCGCCGTGGCGCAGCAGATGCGGCAAACGTACGACGCGGCCCTACAGGCACAGGGCAAAGACCCGGTGACGACGGAAATCGTCGCCAACGTCACCTTCTACTTCGCCGAAGACGACCACCAGCAATACCTGCACAAAGTGCCCGACGGCTATTGCGGTTTGCGGGGCACGGGCGTTGTGTGTCCAGCTCCTGTGTCGACCGACTGAGCGTGCATGCTTGCTGACATCCCCATTTTGCACCGCGAACACGGCGTCGTCGTCGTCGACAAACCGGCCGGCGTTGTGTCGACGGAGCGGGTGTCGGGCGATGTCGACTGCGTGGTGCACGCGGTCAGTGAACAGCTGGGTCGTCCATTGTGGGCGGTGCACCAGCTCGACAAAGACACCTCCGGCGTCTTCGTTCTCGTCGAGAAGAAGAGCCTGGTGCCCAAGATGCAGGAACAGCTGCGGCAAAAAAAGCACACCCACAAGCACTACCTGATGGTGGTGCACGGCGAGGTGCCCTTCAAGAAGAAGACGGTGGATGCGCCCTTGCTCGACGACAAAGTGCTGCGCATGCAGGTGGTGCACGAAGACGGCAAGAAGGCGGTCACCCAGCTGTTGCGACGTGGGGTGTGCATGGCGCCCAAGGGGTTTGCCAAAGACGCAGACGGCCAACGGCAGAAGCTGTCGTTGGTGGAGGCCCGGCTGCTGACGGGGCGTACGCACCAGATCAGGGCCCACATGCACTTTTTGGGGCACCCTCTCGTCGGGGAGCAGCGATACACAGAACGTCAGTTCAAAACGGAGACGTGCGCCCAGTCGTCCCCCTCGTATGGGGCGCTGTTTGCGCGCCAGATGTTGCATGCATGGCATCTGCACTTGGAGCAGCCCCCCGTGGGGGACGCTCCGCTCGACGTCACCGCCCCCTTCCCCCCTCCTTTTCACGCTGCGCTGACGGCGTGGTTTGCTCCCTCTCTCGTCGGGCAGTTGCGCCCGACGCGGTGGCGCCGTTCTTGAGGTTCGTCTGCTGGCGGACCAAGCGGGAATGCGTGTAGGCTGCCGCTGGTTTCGTCGAGGACAACCATGAAGTTCGTGACCCGCTCTGTTCTGTCTCTCTCCTTTGCGCCCGCCGCCATGGCGCTGTTGTCGTCGGTGGCGCTGTTGTGTGCGGGGTGCCCAGACACGATGAAAGCAAAGCCGCCTCCGTTGCTTGCCGCGATGAAGGCGTGCGTCGACAACTTGCAGATCGGCGACTACAACGCCGCCGAAACCAACTGTGAAATCTGTCTCGAATACGACGAGAGCACTCCCGAGTGCATCAACGGCATGGGCTTGGTGTGGTACGCGCGCGGCAACGACGACAAGGCGCGCTCGTGGTTCAAAAAAGCCATCCGCGTGAACAACGACTTCGCCGAGGCGCGCAACAACATGGGCGTCTTGGAATTCGAAAACGCCGACTACGCCGCCGCCGTGCCCTACTTCGAGTCGGCCATCGAAATCGACCCTCGCTACCAAGACGGCCGCTACAACCTGGCGCTGTCGCACTTGCGCCTCGGCCAACGCGCCATGGCGCAAATCAAAGACGAAGAGAGCCGCCTGAAGAAGGCCAGCGAGCACTTTGTCGACGCTGAAGACCAATACCGCAAGATGATGGAGCTGTACCCCACCCACGTCGGCACCTACCACGACATGGGCGTCATCATGAGCTTTCGCGCGTCGCTGGAGCCCATCGAAAACAAACGGCGCGAGCTCATCTCCGACGCCGAGACCTATTGGGTGCGCTGCCTCGACCTCGAGCCGCAAAACAAGGGGTGCCACGGCAACATCGCCCACATGTTCCTCGGCGTCGGCCGCTACGACGAGAGCCTCTTTCACTACGTGCAATGTCTCGCCGCCGACAAAGAAGACCCCATCTGTCTTTCTGAAATCAAACTCGCCTACGAGGGCAGCCAGCTGAAGAGCGAAGCGCTCACCAAATACATGACCCAGCTCGCCGAAAACCCCGGCTACGGGCAAGGCCACTACGGCTTCTGCAAAGCCCTCTTCGACAAGGGCCTCGTCGACATGGCCGTCACCGAATGTGAAAACGCCCTGAAGCTCGACGACACGTTGTGCTTGGCGCACTACCAGCTGGGCATGCACTACAAGCGGGTGCTCGACAAAGACTTGGCGCTGGAGAACTGCCGCGGCCTCATCCGCTGCGCCGGCGAAACCCAGTACGACGCTGAAGTGGAAGAGTGCAAAGAAGTCGTCCGCGCCTTAGAGATTCAATGACGCAAACTCACTTTTGACGACGACGACGCAGCAACGACTTGAAGTCGGCTGCGTCGTTTTCGTTGGTGTCCACTGTGGTTGGCTTGGCGAACGCTGGGTCCATCGCGCGAGACTGCAGCAGAGGTTCTGGCAAACACGCCAGCAGCTCGTCGTCGACGACGTATTGCTCACACACCAAGCTCACCCGCCGGCGGTCACTGGCGCGCACGCCGTGTCGGGCTTTGCCGTTGAACTGCACGAACATGCCGGTGGACGGCTCCAACTCGGCCAACACCTGGCTGCCCGCAAACAACAGCAGCTGCCCGCCCTCTTCGTCGTCGTCGACGTGGAGGTATTGCACGCTCACAGCTTCAGGCGTCAGCCGGTCGACGCCGAACATGGGGCCGAGGGTGCCATCGATGTGGGCCCCGACGTGGGCGCCCTCTTCGACGACGAGCACGTTGACGTAGAAGGCGTTCGGCGCTGGCGCGCTGTCACGACGCAGTCGCTCGAATGCCGTCAATGTGGTTGCCAAAGCATCCGGCGCACACACCTCGTCGACGAATGCCTGCAAAAAGGGGTGCGCGATGCGCACCTCGTCGACGTGGTGTTTGGTGAACGCCAAGCCGAAGCCGCGGCTCTCGGTGAACATGTGGTCGAGCTGGGAGCGCCCAACCTTGCCTGTGGCGTCGATGGTGCGCAGCACCTGGGCGCATTTGTCTTTCGGCCAGTGGCCGTCGTCGACGACGAAGATGGGGTCCTTGACGCCGAACATGTTGCTCTAGTGCCGACGCAAAGCGTCGAGGGGGGATGGGGGCCCCGTGTCTGGCTTTGCCAGTGCGGGGGCTTCAGCATAGCTGAGGCCTTTTGAGTTGCCATCGGCAACTCTTGGGAAGGGGAGAGAATCACCTCGTGATTCTCCCAAGGCCAAGCCGGCTTGGCCCGCCTACGCCCCCTTCGGGAAACTCGTGCAATCGTCGACGACGAAGATGGGGTCTTTGACGCCGAACATGCGCTAGAGCGTTGACGACAGTGCTTTGATTTGGGTGCGGATTTCGTCGAAGTCTTGCGGACGGTCGTCGGCTTCGGTGGCCATGAGCGAGCCGACGAAGTGGCTCACGTCGGCGGGGACGTCGGGCAAGAACTCGTGACACAGCGGCGGCTGCAAGAACTTCTTGCGAATGATGTCGGACGTGGCCTCGGCTTGTGAGAAGGGCGGCTCGCCGCACAACGCATAGAACAAGGTGGCACCGAGGGAGTAGATGTCGGAGCGCTTGTCGACTTTGCCGAGCAGCTGCTCGGGCGAGATGTAGGGCAGCGTGCCGACGGCCATGCCATGGGCGGTGATCTCCTCGTTGGAGAACACGTTGCGGGCCAAGCCGAAGTCGGTGATCAACGCGCGGCCGCGGATGTCGACGAGAATGTTCTCGGGCTTGATGTCGCGGTGGATGATGTCGTGGCGGTGGAGTTCTTGCAGCCCCCCGGCGATGTCGTCGGCGATCTCCATGGCTTTGCCAGCAGGCATGGGGATGCGGTTGGCGACGGCGAAGAGGTCTTCGCCTTCGATGAGCTCCATGCAGATGTAGTGGCTGTCGCCGATGCGTCCGGCGGCATGCACGGCGACGACGTTGGGGTGACGGATGGAGGCTGCGGTGCGGGCTTCGCGCAAGAAGCGGGCGACGAACTCTTCGTCGCCGGTGAGTTCGGCGTTGAGCACCTTGATGGCCACGTACCGCTCGGTGATGGCCTCTTTGGCGCGGTACACGTTGCCCGCGCCGCCGGTGCCGATGCGCTCGAGGATCTCGTAGTTGTCGACGGTGTCGCCGGAGTCGAGCTCGCGCTTTTTGAGGTTCTTCTCGACGCGCTCCAACAGCTCTTTCATGTCGAAGGGCTTGACGGTGTAGTCGTTGGCCCCGGCCCGCATGGCGGTGATGATGTGGTCGCTCTCGTCGAGGGCGGTGGCCATGATGACGGGCAGCTCTTTGTCGGTGTGCTGTTTGCGCAACGCGGTGAGGGTCTCGAAGCCGTCCATGCCGGGCATCATGACGTCCATGACGAGGAGGTCGGGCACGCCTTTTTGCACCTGCTCGAGGGCAGCTTCGCCGCTGTCGGCTTCGACAATGGTGTAGCCGGCCCGCTTGAGGTAGCGGCCAAGGGCGCCTCGAATGTAGGCCTCGTCGTCGACGAGGAGGATTGTGCCTTTGCTCACCCGATACCCCACACACCAAAACCGCAATGCGTCAGAAGGAGGCTAGCAGAACTTGCAGCCGGGCACAGAATCGGCACGACGGCGAAACACTTGTGCCCGGGATGGTCAGGAAAGGCCTTGCTCAGATCTGCTTGGCTGCGCTCCCTGCAGTGGGCGCCTGGGGCGCAACGTGGTACGCCGACGCCATGTCCGCACGCGCGCCCTTTCCCGCAGTTGTCGTCGTCACCGGCGCCTTGTGGACGTTGTTGTTCGCCTTGGAGGGTGCCCTGTTGTGGCCGGCCTTGCAGGTCGGATTGGCGGCCCTTCCGCCGACGAGCTTTGCGCGCGCGGCGGTCACCCTCACCTTGCAGATGACGACGGTGTTGGCGCTGATGACCGCTTTTGTGGCCAGTTGGCGTCGACGACAGGTGTCGTGGATGGCGCCCGTGGCAGCAATGCTGCTGCTGGCGCTGCGCCTTTGGCAAGTGGCCGACGCCCACGCCCTGGCCGCCGACGGCAACAGCCTGGTGGCGCTGGCGGCCGTGCAAACGGTGTTGGGCTTGGCGCCGCTGGGTTTGGTGGTCGTCCAACGTCGTCGACAGCGAGACCTTGCCGACGCGTTTGGGCACGCTTGGCTCGTCGTCGTGGTCGCCATCGTGTGCGCCGGGCTGCGGCTGTTTTCAGGCGGAGCGGGCTTGGTCGCAGCCGTCACGTCAGACGACGTTCGCATGCAGCGACGGGGGGTGCGCTGGCTTGGCACCGACCTCCCGACGTCGACGTGGGCGGCGGCGGTGCAGGCCACCCTTCGTCAGCTGGGCGCGCCTCACCTCGACGAGGGCTTGCGCGACGACGTCTTCAAGCAGGTGCTCCCCGCCTGTGACGTCGTGCCCCGTCGGGTCGGACTCGACGTCGCCGTGGCCCAACTGCCAAACGTCGTCGACGCCGCCCCCCAACACGCGGGCGCCGTGATGGAATTCCTCCACCACTGCCACCACCCCGGCGCGACGAAAGCGGCGGTGGACGTGTTGACGTCGTCACCGCCAGAGCTCGCCCCACGTGCGGCCGCCGCCGTCTTTGCCCATCGGGCCGCCCTGGGCGACACGGCGTCGACGTTGTCGACGTGGTTGTGCACGAGCCAAGCCCCCAAAGCGGCTCAACTCGACGTCGCCTTTGCGCTTTTGCGCAGCGACGAGTCTGGACGTCAGGCGTTGGCGCAATGCGCGCTGTCGTCGAAGCCCAACGCATCGCTGGCGGTGCACGCGCTCAGCAAGTCTGACGACGGGGTGCGCACCCATGTGGTGCAAGGCCTGCTGCGAGGCGGACGCCACCGGCCGTTGGCGTTGTTTCGCTTGCGCCGTGTCCCGGCCGCGCTCCTCGACGACAACCTCGCCGCCGCGTTGTTTGCCCCGCACGGCACGACGTTGTCGGCACAACAACAGCTCGAGGTCACGGGTGCACTCAACGCCCTCACCCCAGCGCAAGTGGCTGCGCTGCGTCGCGTGGCACCGCCACCTGCGCTGGCGTGGTTCCCGACGCAGGTGCGGGACGCCGCCACCGTCGTCGACGACGTCCCTTGCGAACAGTTGGTCGACTGGCAAAAAGCGTCCGCCTGCTGGGCCCGACAGCTGCGCACGCAGACCGTCGACGTGAACGCTTGGACGGTGGCGGCGACCTCGCCTCTGGAGCCCCGCCGTCTCGCGGTGCTGCAGGCCATGGCGTCATCGACGACGACGCTGCCCACGTCGTTGCACGCCGTCGCCCTCGGACGGCTGACCGATCAAGCCGCATCGGTGCGTGAAGAGCTGTTGCAGGTGGCGGCTCACCTGCCGGCCGATGTCCAACGGCAGGTGTGGGGCAAACTCGGGCAAGACCCCAACCGCAGCATTGCCCAACGCGCCCAGCGCGCCCTCGCGGCCATGCCCGCCGCTCCTGTCGAAAAATGACGACGCCTGATGTGCATTCACGATCCAACCCATCAGGTTGGGCGACGGGCGTGTCGATGACAGATGTGCCACCAGGTGGGCAATGTCGGATGACCTCCCATCGCAGAATGACCCATCTCAAACGTTGCCGGCTGGCACTTTGTGATTCACTGCAGATGCGCGAAAGTCTGAACATGGGCGGTTCAGCACGTGGCGTCGGCGGCCGGTCGACCTCGGCGTCACCCTGAACCGGTCGCGTGCAACGCGACACAACAGATGAAATGGCACCGCGCCTGGGGCGAACAGGGCGATGAATAAGACCAAGGGGAGCATGACATGATTCACCACATCCAACCGCGACGGCGCGCCTTGACCGGGCCCAGACGACGTCTGGCAGGGCTCGTCGTGGTCGCCATGCTGGCCTGCGCCAGTGTGGCGCAGGCGCAAGCCCCCGACGGCGGCGAACCGCAAAAGACGCGGGTGTTGATCATGGACCTCACCCCCAAGGGCGTCGACCGTGACGTCGTCGACACCGTCACCAACTACATGGCGGTGGTGTTGCAGCAAAACCCCAAGCTCGACGTCATCACCGGCGCCGACGTGCAACAGCTGGCGGCCCTCGAACAGAGCAAGGCAGCTGTTGGCTGCGACGACAGCTCCTGCCTCGCCGAAATCGCTGATGCCCTTGGCGCCGAGCTGGTGATCTTCGGGCAGGCAGGCCAGCTCGGAAAGCTGCTGCTCATCAACCTATCGCTGTTTGACTCCAACGCCGCCAAGGCGGTGGCCCGGCAGTCGGTGCAGGCGCGCAACCTCGAGGAGATTCCCGGCAAGCTCGACCCCGCGCTCGCCAAGCTCATCAACGCCGCAATCCCCGACAGCATGCCAGAACCCATCGCCGACGCCGCTCCCGTCGAAGAACCCACCAAAGTCGCAGCCGTCAACGACGCCGCAGCGGCCCAGCCGACGCCGGTGAGCGAGGTGGAAGCTCCTGCCGAAGGCGGCGGAGGCGGCGCCCTCCTCGGCTACGGCCTCATGGGCGGTGGCGCTTTGCTTGCTGCTGGCGGCGTCGTCGTCGCGGTGGTCGGACTGGTGCCCGAGCTGGCCTTGATGGGCCTGCAAGGCACCTACGCCGATGCCAATGCCACGCCCGAGGCCCGTGAAAACGCACTCGACGAGGCCAAAGCGCTGCAGACCACGTTCAACGGCGGAACCCGCGCCACGCTCATGCTGGCCGGCGCTGGCGTCGCCGTCGTCGGCGCAGCCGCTCTCGGCGGGGGCGCCTTCGTGGCTTTGGCCGAATAGGCAGTGACTTCGTCGACGTCACGACGTCGACCCACCCGCTTGGCTGGGGCAGCTGGGCATTGAGCATGCGCACAGGCGCAGCTCCATTGACATGACATAGAGGGGACCCATGACCACCCACCACACCGACTCCAAGCCGTTGGCGCACGCTCTGTCGACGTCGTCATCGACGTTCGTGGCTTGCGCAGTGTTCACGCTGGCGCTGCTGACAGGCTGCAATCAGTTTGGCGCTGAGTGCGACACCGACACGCCGTGCCCTGGTGATTACGTCTGCCGAACCGGCGCCTGTGTCCCCGATGACAGCGACCCCTTGCCGTCGGATGCTGGCCGCGAACCCGACCCCTCCCCGTCGGATGGCGGCACCGAGCCGGAACCCGACCCCACCGACGGTGGCGGCCCCGCCCCCGCCGACGGCGGTGGTGAACCCGACCCCAGTGACGGCGGCCCAGACGATGCCGGCAACCCCGACGGTCGGGCCCCGGGTGCCATCTGCAGCAACGATGGCGACTGCGCCAACAACGATTGCGTCGAGCTGCTGCCCGCCACCGATGGCGTCGAATACGACGTGTGCCGCCCTACGCCCGCAGGTGCGCAAGCCGAATGTTTGGACGGCGAGCACATGGTGACTTGGTGCTTTGACCACGGCTGTGAAGCGGCGTGCATCGAAAAACCCGACGACAAAGCCGGCGAAAAAGAAGCCTGCGTCGTCGACGCCGACTGTGCGCTGGGTGCCTGTGTGCGCACCCGTGACGGCGACGCCTGCATCAGCGACCGCGAGGTGTACGCGTTTGGCCGGCCGCCGTTGTTTGACGAGGTGCGCGGCTTTCCCGGCTGTGCTCCGCCGCTGCAGACCGCGTACCAGCAGTTCGACACCGAAGAAGGCACCCGCATCGATCCCCTGCCCATCTGTGTGCATGCGTGTGAGGGCGACAACGACTGCACCGCCTTCGACACCACATGCTCCATGCTGCCCGACAACAACTTCTGTGAACCCCGGTTGTGCACCGACGGCTGCGCCGCAGGCGAAGACTGCCTCACCCCCACCGACGAGTTTGGGTTTTTCCCGTCGCCGTTTGAAACCGACGTGTGCGTCAGCGGCCAAGACTGGGAGGTGACCCCCCTCGAGCCCGGCGAGTTTGGCTGTTTCCCCATGGCCAACGACTGCACCAACGGGCGGTGTGCGGCCCTGCACCACGGCGACGGTGGCGACGGCAAGCCCCAAGGCGTGTGCGCCCCCAACGAAGACTTCGATCCCTGCACCGACGGACGCGGACCGCAGGAGGTGTGCACCCGAAGCCCCGATGGCTTCGTCACTTGCACCTTCGGATGCCTCGATTACCCGGCCGGCGCCGTCGCGCCCTACGAGCCGTGCACGGCACACTCCGACTGCTTCATGGGGCGCTGCTTCGAGTCGATCTACGACGACGGCTCAGGCCCTGTGACCGAGTCGTTTTGCACCAATGACGTCGCTGTCGGGCACCACACCACAGACGCCCCCGAGCCCACCGGCCAGGGCGGATGCATGCCGGGTTTGTTGCCGTATGTCGTCGAAGTGCCGGGTCTCGAACCCAGCCTGATGTGTTTGTTCCCCTGTGATGGAGGCAGTGACCTCCACAACGAAGCATGCCTGCCCAGCTGCACAGACGACTCCCAATGCAGTGGCCTCAATGGCCCGTCCCCGTACCGATGCACGTATGAGCCGCCCTTCGGCAATGCTGAAGCTGGGGTCTGCGTGCCCGACCATGTGGCCGAAGCGCGGTGCTCCACAGACGCCGAATGTGGCGATGGGGTCTGCGACCTCGCACGTGGACGCTGCGCCCCTCCCTGCGATGCCAGCTGTGACAATTGTTTGCTGCAGACCGGGGTGGGCAGCGACGTCTGTTTGCCCGAAAACATCCCGGTGTGCACCGGCAATGAAGGCGAGTTCTGCCACCGCGGACATGCCGTTCCCCCTCCTCCTGGCCCCTGTGACCCAGGCCAGGTCGAAACGTTGTTCGTCAACCCCAACTTGCCCCTCGGCGTGGGCCGTGAATGCCGCTGGCCCAGCGACCTCGCCTGGCCGGGCAACGTGTGCGGCGACCTGGAGGCCGACGTGGCTCCCGTCGTCGTGGAGTGGGCACCTTCTGGAACCATCCAGCAGGCCACCATGTGTGCGCACCAGGAGTCTGGGGGCGAGCAGCCGTTCGCGTTGTGCACCGTCGGCAACAGCGACTGTGGCGTCGGAACCTGCGAGCCCATCACCGCGCCCAACTTCAGCAACCTGCACCTGCGATGGCTGTTGGGCGATGACAACTACTTCCCGTCCTACGACACGATGGCTGGCGGCACATTGTTTGAGGGCGCCCTCGGCGTGTGCGTGTCGCCCTGTGAAGCCGGGTCGTTCGGCCAGGGTGGCTCGGCTGAATCCGTCTGTCTCGGAGGCACGGCGGTGATGCACCCAGAAGCGGGTTCGCTGCCCTACATCTCGGGGGGCTTGCTCATCTCGCAGATGCTGGCGAACACCCTGCCCTACGACGTCGCGCAAGGTGCGGTGGAGACCCCGCGTGCCGACAACTGCGAAGGGCCATTCTACCTCTTCGACAAAGCCGAAGTCGGGCAGCCCTTTCAAAGTCCGGTGGCCGTCTGTGCGTCGCCAACGTTTGGCCACGCCGTCCGCGACGCTGACGGTTTCACGGTCGTCGCCCCGTCGTATTTGGCGCCCCTCCCCGACGGCAACGGCCCGTATGCAGCTCCGTTCGACATCATTGCCGAGCCCGCATTTTGCAGCAGCAGCAACGCGACCGAAGCCTTTGTGTCGACGCCGTCGTCGGTGGGGCGGGTGAAGGTGTGCCTGCAAAAAAGCATGAACCCCGACATGTATTGCGGCACCCAAGGCGAAGCCGTGGCCTATGAAGATTCGGAGTTCGTCTGTCCGCTCGCTGGCATCGGCCTCAAGTCGGGCGACTACATCGGAGACGGCTCCTTCAACGACAAGTTCACCGGCGCATTGTGCGCGAGTGGCTCGGGGTTTGGCGAGGCGTTCGCAGACGGATACCCCATCGCCGACTGCTCCGGCCGGTTCAGCGGTGACCTCTGCGAAACCAACGCCCAATGCGACGAAGGCACGCGGTGCAACTTCTACGACAACGTCGCCAGTGGATTGCAGTCCCCATTTTGCTTGGCCGACGGCACATCCGTCGGGGGATGCACCGCCGCGTTCGATTGCACCAACCAAGGCGAGTACTGCTTCTTCTCCGCCTCCACGGGCGAGTGCCGCACGCCGTGCACCAACGGAGACTGCAACAACCGACCCATCAGCCAGGGCTGGGCGGGCGACGCCTGCGCCAACGACGGCGAAGGCAACACCACCTGCCAAGACGGCTTGGTCTGTCTCGGGCAAGTCTGCCGCTGACGACGACGACAGTGCCCCTTCGCAAGCGCCACCCCCGCGGGTGGCGTTTTGCGTTTGCGTCCCCCTGGTGTCTGCCCCGCCCTTGTGGTTTGCTGCGTCGACCTTGGACCCACACGGCGGAGACCCCCATGGCCACGCGGACGCCTCATTTCGAAGCTTGGACAACCCCCGACAACGAGCGATTCCGTCTCGTGCATTGGGCCAAAGGCGGCGACCCCAAAGCCAGCGAAAACCTGTTGTTCATTCAGCACGGCCTTGGTGAACACGGCGCCCGCTACCAAGCCATGGCCGATGGCCTCGACGACCTCGACGCCCATGTGGTCAGCTTCGACGCCCGCGGCCACGGTGAGAGCGTGGGCAAACGAGGCGACGCCAACGGCATCGCGCAACTCGCCGACGACCTCATGGTGCAGTTGACCCACGCCATCGAGGTGTTTCAGCCCAAGCGCGTCATCGTGTTGGGCCACTCCATGGGGGGCGCGGTGTTGTGCCATGCGCTGCTGCACCACACCCTTCCCGACGAGGTGGTGGGCGCCGTCATTTCGGCGCCGGCGGTGAGCGTCAACAAAACGCTCGAGATGAAAGTGAAGCTCGCCGTGGGCAACGTCCTCGGCAAAGTGGTGCCGACGTTGTCGATGGGCAACGGCCTCGACCCCCAAGGCATCTCTTCAGACGCGTCTGAAGTGCGGCGCTACATCGAAGACCCCTTGGTGCACGACCGGGTGTCGGCGCGGCTGGGCATCTCCATCGTCAACGACGGCGAAACGGCCGGCAACGCCGCCGAGCGCATCACGCTGCCCACCTTGGTGTACCAAGGCAAAGACGACCCCATCATTCCGTTTGAAGGCACACAGCGCTTCGCCGAACGGCTCGGCAGCGACGACAAAACCATCCGACTCTTCGAAGGCATGCGCCACGAATGCCACCATGAGTCGTCTGACAAAGCACAACAGGTGTTCGACGTGCTCAAAGAGTGGCTCGGCAACCACTTCGCGTAGGGTCCGTCTGCTGGTCGGCAGTTCTATGCGTGACTCACAACGTTGACGACGCTGAGCTGTTCGTGAACGCCCTGACGACGACACGAGCACGACAGCAGACAATGTCGATGGCGTCTTGTCTTAGACAACACCGACCATTTGCAGCGCAAATGGTCGTCGGGCTTTGCGAAGCAATGCCCCATGGTCGTAAAAGTCTGGACGTGGTGCGCGCGAAGCGGCGCCCCCGTCCAGACTAGAGCGCATCCCAAAACCTCTGCCGTCAACGACAATCTCAAGCGACGCGGTCCGGCGCGAAGCGCCGAGGGGGAATGGGGGCCCCATGTCCGGCTTTGCCGGCGTGGGGGAAAGGGGCCTGCGCCCCTTTCAAAAGAACTAGTGGACATTGGAGCCCCCGCCATTGTTGCCCGCTCCGCCGCGGGAGACGTCGATGACGCCGAAGCGGGCTTCGTAGCGTTCGACGTTTTCGGCAAGGGCGCGCAAAAAGCGTTTGGTGTGCAGCGGCGACGACAAAATGCGCGACCGCACCGTGGCGTTGCTGTCTTGGGGCTGCACAAAGCAGAAGTCGAAGACGAACTCGGTCTCGGTGTGGTTGACCATCGACAAGTTGGCATAGGCCCCTTGGGACACTTCTTCGGGAAGATGCAGCTTCAGCTGTTTTTCGCGTTTGGTCTCTTGTGCCACTGGATCCTCCGGCCGGATGTGGGGCGCCTATAGCGCGTTGAGACCGTTGTCCAAACGGCACCCGCCCGACCTGTTGCAGGTGGGTGTCCGCCGTTGCACCGGCTGTGGCTTTTCAGCGACCATGCACGACGTCACCTGGCGGACTTTGCCGCCCGTGGTGTGGATGAGGCGACGTTGACGCAGGCTCCGGCGAACAACCTGGCGGGCAAGATGCTCGGCCGCTACGAGATCGAACGCGAGCTGGGGCGCGGCGGCATGGGCGTGGTGTACCTCGCCCGCGACAAGAACCTCGGGCGTCGGGTGGCGTTGAAGACGACGACCATCATGGGGTCGAACGAGAGGGCCCGCAACCAGCGACGCACCCGCTTCATCCGTGAGGTGCGGGCCTTGGCACAGGTGAACCACAGCAACGTGGTGCACGTGTACGACGCCGACGAAGCCGACGACCCGGATCTCGGATGGCTGCTCTACTACTCCATGGAGTACGTCGAGGGATTCACCCTCGCCGAGCTCGTGCAGAAGAAGGGGGCGCTCACGCCTGAAGCTGCGGCTGCGGTGTGTTCGCAGGTGGCAGCGGGATTGGGCGCCGCGCACGCGGTGGGCATCGTGCACCGCGACGTCAAACCGGCCAACGTGTTCATCACCCACGCCGGACGTGCCCTCATCGGCGACTTCGGCATCTGCAAGATCGAAGGCAGCACCCAGATCACCCGGCGGGATCAGCTCATCGGCACGCCCAACTACCTGGCGCCCGAACAGATCCTCGGCGACCCCATCAGCGCCGGCACCGACGTCTTTGCCGTCGGCGCGCTGTACTACGTCATCGCCACCAACTCGCCGCTGCGCAAACGGCTTGACGCCGCCTCGCTGTTGAAAGCGGCCCAAGAAGAAGGCCCCTACGAGTCGATGATGGCGCTGCAACAAGTGCCGCTGCCCTTGCGTCAGGTGCTCGCCAAGTCGCTGCGTCGGCTGCCAGAAGACCGCCAGCCGTCTTGCGCCACCCTCTCGGAGGAGTTGGCGGAATTTGCGGGCCGCATCCCCACGCTCGACGACGCGCCGGCGGCTCCCGCGCCCATCGACACGCCGCCGCCGCCGGCCAAAGCTGTGCCTGCTCCGCTGGGCAACATCTCGTCGTCGCAGCCGGGCCAGAGCGTCGAAGACGTCGCCAAAGCGCTGCTGCAAGAATTCGGCGCGCCGAAAAAAGAGACGAAAGACGAAGCCCCCGCAGTGCCCGACAGCGACGACCTCCCCTTGCCTGAAGCGCAGGTGGAGTCGACCGTGATGTTCAACATGCGCAACTACGAGCAGGAGCGCGCGCAACGCCAAGGCGAAGACGAAACGCCAGCTGAGCCCGAGATCATGGTCGCGCAAACCGAGTCGACGGTGATGTTCAACATGCGTCAGCTCGAAGAACAAGAGATGGCCAAGCGCGACGCTGAAGACGCCCAAGCGCTTGAAGCGGTGTCGTCGTCGTCGCTGTCGTCGAGCGAAGGTGCGGCCGCCTCCTTTGACGACGCCGAGCCGTCGCTCAAAGTCATTCGCGCTTCAGACGGGGCCCACCTCGACATTTCTGGGTCGGGCCCAAACGAGGCCGCTCCCGGCGGCATCAGCGCGCCCATGAAAGCCGCGCCCGCGTCGTCGCCGACATCAACGTCGCCCACCACCGAAGTGGCGCCGGCCGCGGCGCCGACGCCCGCCGCCAGCGCCAAACAAGGCGGCAAAGGCAAGCTCATCGCGGCGGCCGTCGCCGTCGTGGTGCTCATCGCGGGGGCAGCGGGTGCGTTTGTGTGGCTGCAAGGTCAGGCCGGAGAAGGCGGCGACGTCGGAGTCCCCCAAGTGGTGGAGGACGTCCCCAAGGAGGCCCCCGTCGACGACGTCCAAAAGGCCGCGCCGGCGCCATTGCCCAAGCTGTGCAATGTGTCGGCCAAAGACGCGAAGATGGCCGCGCGGGCCCCCGCCCTGCTGAAAGACGCAGAGACGCTGCTGTCGAAGGGGTCGTATGCCAAAGCCCACTCCAAGGTGGCCAAGGCATTGGTGTTTGCGCCGCAATCGCCAGAGGCGCACTCCCTCATGGCCAAGGTGCTGGTGAAGCGCAAAGAATACAAACAGGCGCTGGAGCACTACAGGTGTGTCGTCGGGCTCGCCCCGCCCGACACCAAGATGTTCAAGGTCGCCAACAAAGCCGTGCAACGCGCCAACAAATAGACACCAGCGTTCGCTGCACGGCGGCAGGGCCTTTTCAGTGGGGTGCCGGTGCTCTACAGAGGCGGGGAGGTTGTCATGCCCTACTCCCCTCGTCGTCCAAACCCTTCTGCGCTGCCCGACTCCACCAAGGATCCGTTCTCGTTTGCGGCGTCGTCGCTGCCGCATCACGTGCTGCTGCTGCACGGATTGACGTCGACGCCGTTTGAGGTGCGCTTCTTTGGGGAGGCCCTCGCCGACGACGGATATGGCTGTGAAGGCCCGTTGTTGGCGGGCCACGGCGAAGAGCACCCCGAACAGCTTGGCCTGGCGTCGTGGGAGGCCTGGATGGCACAGACCCGCGCCGCCTACGCTGCGCTGCCCACCACCGGACAGCGCTTCATCGTCGGCTCGTCGATGGGGGGCCTGTTGGCCTTGCTGCTCGCGGCCGACGAACCCGTCGACGGCATGGCGTTGTTGAGCCCCGCGCTCATCATGCAGCCCATGGGCGAATTCGGCGCTGCCCTCATGCGAACACCGCTGGCCTCCCGCATGTCGCTCGTCGAAAAGAGCGAGCCGGGCGGCGACGTCGGTGACCCTGAAGGCAAAGCCAAGAACCCGACGTACACCCACATCGACCCCCGCGGGGTGCACGAGTTGGACGAGCTGCGTCGGGCCGTGTTGCGCCGGCTGCCCGACGTGTCGTGCCCGCTCCTCGTTGTGCACGGCGCCCACGATCGCACCATCGCGTCGCGCTCGGTGCAGTTCATCGGTGAGAAAGTGCAGAGCCCGTGGGTGAAGTCGGTGTTCTTGCCCCACAGCCACCACATCTTGGGCCTCGACGTCGAGCGCGACCGCATCCTTGACGACGTGCGTCGCTTCTTCGCCGGCTTGCAGACCAGCGACTTGGAGACGCGATGAACCGGCCATCGCCCCGTCGAGGAGGCAAACGTCGCGGAGGTCGCTCAGCAGGTCGTCAGGGGCGTCCCAAGACGCGTCCCCCTGCAGGCAACCCCCGTCGGGTGGCGGCGCAGGTCGTCTCCGACGTCGAGAAAGGCAGCTTTGCCAACCTCGCCTTGCACCAAGCGTTGACGACGACGTTTCTCGACGACCGCGACCGTGCGTTGTGCACCGAGTTGGTCTACGGCACGTTGCGCTGGCTGCCTGCGCTCGAGGCGTCGCTCAAGCGGGCCGCCGACAACCCCAACAAGAAGCTCGACAAGAAGCTGCGGCCACACCTCTTGGTGGCGGCGTACCAGCTGCAGCACCTCGACGAGCGCATCCCCGCCCACGCCGCCGTCAGCGAAGCGGTGGCGTTGGTGAAGAAGGTGCGCCCAGGGCTGCAAGGCTTCGCCAATGCGCTGCTGCGCAACTTGGGATCGCCGTTGCACCACATGTTGTCGTCGACGTCGTCGAACGCTGAGGTGGCGCTGGCCTATGGCTTTCCGCCCGCATTGGCCGACGCCATCGCCGAGGTGGCGCCGTCGGGCAACCTGCAAGAGACGTTGGCAGCGTTGAACGATCGCCCGCCGGTGGCGTTGCGGGTGTTTGACGACGTCGTCGAGGTGGCCCCCTGGCAAGAGCAGCTGAGCGACATCGCCAAAGAAGTGCAGCCACACGCCTTTGTGCCCAACGCCTTTCTCGTCGACGGCGCCGGCCGCATTGAAAAGCTGCCCGGCTACGACGACGGCGCCTTCGTCGTGCAAGACCCCGCCAGCCAGCTGGTGGCGCTGCTCGCCGACGTGCAACGCGGCGATCACGTCGTCGACCTTTGCGCTGCGCCAGGCACCAAGACGCTGACGTTGGCGCACCAGGCCGGCGTGCGCGGCAGTGTGCTCGCCGTCGACGTCGACGAAGAGCGCGCCCAACGCATCACGCAAAACGTCGACCGCGCCCTCCCCGAGCGCTGCGGCAAAGTCGACCTCGTGGTGCAAGACGCCCGAGTGCTGCCCGACGACGACGCCCACAAAGAGAGCTTCGACGTGGTGTTGCTGGATGCGCCTTGTTCTGCCCTCGGCACGGTGCGGCGCCACCCTGAAGTCAAGCTGCGTCGCACCCTCGACGACGTCGCCGCCAACGCCGTCTTGCAGACGGAGCTGCTCGACGCCGCCGCCGCCCTCACCAAAGTCGGCGGCGTGCTGGTGTTCGCGACGTGCTCGCCGGTGGCGGCAGAAGGGCGCGACCAAATTCGCGCATTCGTGCAGCGTCACCCCGAGTTCAGCGTCGAGCCCGCCGGCGACGTGCTGCCGTACCTCCCCGACGACGCCGTCGACGAGGCCGGGTGCGTGCAACTCTTCCCCCACCTGCATGATGGGGATGCCTTCTTTGCCGCCCGCCTGCGCAAAAAAGCAGCCGGCTACGACGATCCCCCCAGCTGCCTTCCGCTGTAGCCACCTTCTGCTTCACGCACGTCGACGACGTTTGAGGTCTGCCATGTCGAAACCGCCTTTGATTTCTCCTTCGATTCTCTCGGCCGACTTCAGCAAGCTCGGCGCCGAAGTGGCCGCCGTGCACGACGCGGGCGCCGAGTGGATTCACGTCGACGTCATGGATGGACGGTTTGTCCCCAACATCACCATCGGCCCCGGCATCACCAAAGCCGTCAAGCAGAGCACGCCCGCTGTCGTCGACGTGCACTTGATGATCGTCGAGCCCGAACGGTGGACCGACGCCTTCATCGACGCCGGCGCCGACGTCGTCACCGTGCACCAAGAGGCCTGCACCCACCTGCAGCGCACCCTGTCGGCCATCCGCGCCAGAGGCGCCAAGGCGGGGGTGTCGTTGAACCCCGCCACCCCTGAAGACACGCTGCAGTATGTCCTCGACGACCTCGACCTCGTGCTCGTCATGAGCGTGAACCCCGGCTTTGGCGGACAGAAATTCTTGCCGACCCAGCTGAACAAGATACGCAACCTCCGCCAGATGCTCGACGACGCGGGCAACACCAGCTGCCACATTGAAGTCGACGGCGGCGTCACGCCCGACAACGCAGCCTCCATCGTCGAGGCCGGCGCCGACGTGCTCGTCGCAGGCAGCGCGGTGTACGGCAAAGACGACTACAAAGCCGCCATCGACGCTCTGAAAGGACGCTGACATGCGCGCAATGGGCAGCAGCATCCTGACGTGGGCCGTGCTCGTGTGCACGACGACGATGGCGTCGTCGACAGCGCGGGCGGCCTTTCCGCGGCCGGTGGTCGCCGAACACGGCATGGTGGTGTCGGCCCACGGCGAGGCCAGCAAGGCCGGCCTGAAGATGTTGAAGCAAGGCGGCAACGCCGTCGACGCCGCCGTCGCCACGGCATTCGCCATCTCCGTCGTCGAGCCCTACTCCGCCGGCATCGGAGGCGGCGGGTTCGCGCTGACATGGCAGGCGAAGAAACAAGCCGTCAACGCCCTCGACTTTCGGGAGCGGGCGCCGCTGGCGGCATCGCGCGACATGTACCTCGACGACAACGGCAAGGCCGTGTCGACGTGGAGCACAGACGGCTACCGCTCCATCGCCGTGCCCGGCACCGTCGCCGGCCTCGCCGAACTGCACAAAAAGCAGGGCAAGTTGCCATGGGCCAAGCTGCTCGAACCCGCCATCGACCTCGCCCAGAACGGATTTGTCGTCGACGAATTGTTCGTGGAGGTCTTTGAAGACCGCAAAGCCCTGCTGACGAAGTTCGCGTCGACCCGCGCCGTGTTCACCCGCCAGGGCCAGCCCTTTCAGCCGGGTGACCTGCTTTTGCAACGTGACCTCGCCGCCACCTTGCGGGCGGTGCAAAAGAACCCCAAAGACTTCTACGTCGGCCGCGTCGCCAAGAAGATGGTGCGCGACATTCACGACCACGGCGGACTCCTCACCCTCGACGACCTCGCCGCCTACCAGCCGACGTGGCGCACGCCGTTGTGCGGCGGTTACCGCGGACACCGCGTGTGCTCCATGCCGCCCCCGTCGTCGGGCGGCGTGCACCTGTTGCAGATGCTCCACTGGCTGGAGCAAGAACCGATGCAGGCGCGTGGCTTTCACCACCCCGACAACATCCACGCCCTCGTCGAGAACATGCGCTCGGCCTACGCCGACCGCGCCGAACATCTAGGCGACCCTGCGTTTCACAACGTCCCCTCCGACGGGCTCCTCGACGACGGCTACCTCAAACGTCGTCGACAAGCATGGTCGATGCAGAAGGCACGGCGGTCGAAAGACGTCTCGCCAGGACGGCCACCCAAAGGCGGCAGCAAAGACACCAGCCACCTCACCGTCGTCGACAAAGACCACAACGCCGTCACCCTGACCTTCACGGTGAACTACGACTTCGGCTCTGGCGTCGTCGCCGCCGGCACCGGCGTGCTCATGAACGACGAGATGGACGACTTCTCTTCTGCCCCTGGCGTGCCCAACGCCTACGGTCTCGTTGGCGGCAAAGCCAACGCCATTGCACCCGCAAAGATTCCACTGTCGTCGATGAGTCCGACGTTGGTGACCAACGCCCAAGGCGACCTGGTGCTCGCGCTGGGCGCCCCCGGCGGCAGCACCATCATCACCACCGTGCTGCAGGTCATCGTCAACGTCACCGACCACGGCATGGACGCCGGCGCCGCCATCGCCGCCCCTCGTTTGCACCACCAGTGGCTGCCCGACGTTGTGCGCCTCGAAACCCACGGCTTCGACCCCGCCACCAAAGCCGAGCTCCACAAGCGCGGCTTTGTGCTCCTCGAACGTCGGGGCTGGGGCAATGGCAACGTCATCCGCCTGCGCCCCGACGGCAAACTCGAAGGCGCTGCCGACCCCCGCGGCGTGGGCGTCGCATTGGGGCACTGACGTCGAACTACGGCTTCGTCGACGTCAACAGATGCATCAGCGCCTGTTTGGCGGCTTCGTCTGCCGGACTCTGCTGCACCAACGTCTGACTCAACGCCCGGTACACAGCGTCGATGTCGGGGTGGGCCTGCAGCACCTCCAAGTGGCGGGCGACGGTGTCGACGTCGCCGCGCGCCACCGGCCCCGTCATCGCTTCGGGCAGCGGCGCCTGCAGCGCTCGCTCTGCCGTCGACGCCAACAACGCGGCTACCCCTCGGCGGGCCGTGTCTTCGTCGATGCCGGCCTGCGCCATCAGGGTGATGCCCTGCTGCAGCAAAGCGAACGCCAGGTTGCCCGCGACGACGGCCGCCGCGTGGTAGGCGACGTGCTCGCCTGCTTTGCGCACCGCGACGACGCCGTCGAACGCTTCGGCCAACGCCTGCAGCGTCGACGTCAATGACGGCGACGTGGCCTCCACTGCGATGAGCGTCTGCGGCGGAATGGGCGTCTGCGCCTGCAACGCCGCCATGGGATGCAACACGCCGACGTCGCCACCGACGTCGCGCAGCGCTTGCAACGCCTCCACGCTTTTGGCGCCGCTCATGTGCACCACCCGCTTTGGGGGCTGCGGCAAGGCGGCCAACGACGTCGCCACCGCTTCGATGACGCCGTCGGGCACCGCCAGCAACAGCACAGCGTCTTCGGAGCCGGCAAGGTGGTCAACGAGCTCGACAGGCGTGGCGAACGCCGTCGCCAACTGTTCCCGCACGTCAGCCCTCGACGACGACACCGCAACGTCGACGCCGGCGGCTTCAAGACTCTGGCGCACGGCCCCGCCGCCTTTGCCGAGGCCGATGATGCCCACCGTCGACGGCAGCGACGTCGGGCGCGCCTGTGTCGTCATTGCCGCACGCGCCGCAACACGAGATCGTCGTCTTTGACGCTGACGCGCAGCACGTCTCCGCGGTGCACGTGCTTTTGCAAGATGGCGTCGGCGATGCGGCTCTCGACGGTGCGCTGGATGGTTTGGCGCATGGGGCGGGCGCCGCTGCGCTCGTCGTAGCCGCCTTGGTTCATGAGCCACGACGGCAGCTCGTCGTCGTGCAGGTAGCGAATGCCGCGGGTCGACTCCAACACCTCGCTCGACGCCTTCAGCAACAGCTTGGCGATGGTGCAGACCTCGGCGCCTTGCAGCGGACGGAACACGAGCTTTTCTTCAAGGCGGCCCCACAGCTCGGGCGCGAAGTGCTCGCGGGCCGACTCCAAGGCGGCGGCGTCGTTCGACTTGGTCGACGACGACGGGCTGTGGCCAAAGCCCATGGGCTTGGCCTTGCTCTCGACGTAGAGCTTGTCGGCGCCCAGGTTCGACGTCAGCACCACCACCGCATGCTTGAAGGTGACGGTGCGGCCTTTGGTGTCGGTGAGGCGTCCTTCGTCGAGCACCTGCAGCAAGATGGGCAAGATGTCGGGGTGGGCCTTCTCAATCTCGTCGAGGAGCACCACCGCGTGGGGACGACGACGGATGGCCTCGGTGAGCTGGCCGCCGTCGTTGTGGCCGACGTATCCCGGAGGTGCCCCCACCAGACGAGCGACGGAGTGGCTCTCGGCGAATTCACTCATGTCGAGCCGGATGAGGGCCTTGTCGGTGCCGTACAAAAAATCGGCGAGGGCTTTGGCGAACTCGGTTTTGCCGACGCCAGAGGGGCCCAAGAACAAAAAGCTGCCCATGGGGCGTCCGGTGGCGAAGCCAGCGTAGTTGCGACGGATGGTCTCGCTGACGACGTCGATGACGTTTTCGTGGCCGATGACGCGCTCTTTCAAGGCGTCTTCCATCTGCAAGAAGCGGGTGGCGTCTTCGAGCTGGATGCGGTCGAGGGGAATCTTCGCAATCTCGGCACACACCTGGGCGACGTCTTTGCGCTGCACCCGTCGCACACCCGAGCGTTGGGCCCGAGACATGGCGAGGTCGAGGAGGTCGAGGGCCTTGCCCGGCAATTTGCGGTCGTGCACAAAGCGCGTGCTGAACTCGATGGCGGCGTCGATGGCCTCCGACGACACGCCCACTTTGTGGTGCGCCTCGTACAACGGTGCTGCCCCCAGCAAGATGTCACGGGCCTCAGACTCTTCGGGCTCGTCGACGAGAACCTTCACGAAGCGGCGCTCCATGGCGGGGTCGGCTTCGATGAATTTCTTGTATTCGTCGAGGGTGGTGCTGCCGATGCAGGGGAACTGCCCCCGCGCCAACGCCGCCTTGAGTTCATTGGAGGCGTCTTGCGGAGCATCGGGCGAGCCGCCCGCGCCCATCAACGTGTGAATCTCGTCGATGAACACCACGACTTTGCCTTTGGCGCGCTCGACGTCTTTTTTCAGGCCCTGCATGCGCTCGCTGAGCGAGCCGCGCAGCGACGTGCCCGCCGTGATGCGGCCCATGTCGAGCTCGATGATGACTTTGTCGAGCAGCGGCGCGACGCTGCTGTCTTTGTGCACCTGGCGCACCGCCAGCCCTTCGGCGATGGCCGTCTTGCCGACACCAGGGTCGCCGACGAGGCAAGGGTTGTTGGCGCGGCGTTTGCCGAGCACGTCGATGACCTGCTCGATCTCGACGGTGCGCCCGACGGTGGGGTCCAGCAAGCCGTGCACGGCGGCCGACGTCAGGTTGCGCCCCAGCGACGTCAACCAGGGGAATTGGTCGGGGTCGAGGTCGTACTCGGTGGGCAACAACGTCGGCGCCCGCGACACGAATCCCTTTTTCTCGGTCTCGCCTTGTGCCGACACTTCGCCTTCGTCGTCGACGATGGATTCGTAAGCCGGACGCAACTGACTCGCCGACTGAATGACGGAGCCGTTGTCGGCGAGGTGCGAACCGCCCACATACGATTGCACGACGCTGACGTGCTCTTCACGCTGCTTGCGTTTGGCCTTCTTGCGGGTGACTGGGGCACTCTCATCGTCGTGCGCGTCTTCGAGCCAGGTCTTTTTGGGCACCACCACATCGTCGCCTGGTGACGACGACACGGGCGCCTTGTCGGGCCGCACCCGCGGCGCAGGCGGCTGCAACAGCACCTCCAGCCGTTTGGGCAAGATGCCGGTGACGAGGTTCAGCACCTCGGTGCGAAATCCGCTCAACCCCAAATCAGGCGCCTTCTGCTGCAAAGCAGCGTGCAACAGCAGATAGGCCAAACAGTCTTTGGTGCGCACGATGGCGGTCAGCATGTGCAACGAGTGGATGCACTTTGCCGAACAATGCAGCGCCGTCTGCTCCGACAACGCGAGCACGTCGTTGATGATGTGAGGGTCTTCTTGAATGCCACCGTCGAGGAGGTCGATGACCACGTCTTCGTTGATGCCCTTTTCGCGCAGCAACGCATCCGCCGGGTTCTTCACGGTGAAGGTGGCCAACAGCAGGTGTGCCGTGGTCATGCGCTGGCCAATGCCTTTGGCAATGGTTTGCGCCTCGTCAAGGACACGATCGAAGTCAGGGCCAGGGCGAAGACGACGGCGAGACATGGGTGCGTTTTGCATGCCTCACTTTTACGAGACCCTGATCCGAAAGAAAAGAGTCGCCTTTGACATTCCCGCAATCGGCGAAATGATGCAGCGCCGGATGCCGAGAGACGTCAGGTGCCAGCGTCGGTGGACGCGTCGTCGCCGATGCAGGCCCCATCGGTGTCTGACCCCGTGAACCGACGGCATTCGCCCACCGGGCAGTCGCTGACACCGCCGTCGGCCGCGAAGAAGCACTCGTATTTGCAGCGGTTGCCGTCGTCGGTGTTGGTGCACACCAGCCCTTCTTGGCAAGGGCATGGCTCGTCGATGCCGTAGGCCGGGAGGCACACGTGTTGGCCATCCTCGCCTGACAAGCGACGGCAGGTCTGGGTGTTGGTGCCGCAGGGGTCGGCCTCGTTCTCGTCGCACGGGGCGCGACAAATGAAGGTTTCGTCTTGGTTGACGCACACCAAGTCGTTGTTGCAGATGTGGCCGATGGTCCCGTCGCCGCGGGGCACCTCGATGCACGGCAGGTCGCGCTCGCCTTCGGTCACAGGGCCCGCGTCTGGCACTTCGTAGTCGTAGTAGGCATCGGGCGTCACGGCGTTGGAGCACGCGGCCACCAGCGCTGAGGCCCCCAAAAGGGCGGTGGCGACGGCAGAGACGAGCAGAGCTGTTCGAGACGACATCATGACAACACCTTCAGGGGCTCTGGGGCGAGCCTGCGAGGAGCATACCCAACTGTGGCGGGGGTTGCTCCTTTTCGGCCGGTGGCAGCTCAGCCAATTTGGATGGCGTTTTCGCCCGACTCCAACACGCGCACGGGCTGAATCGCCATGACCTTCATGAAGACCTTCAACAAGAAGGGGTCGAACTTGTACTTCATGTCAGAGACCATCAACGTCATCGCCACCTCGGGGCCATAGGCCTCGCGAAACGGCCGCGCCGACGTCAACGCGTCGTACGTCGTGGCGATGTGAATGATGCGGCCGAACACGCCCAGCTCAATCTTGGGCAGCATCACCTTGATGTTGCCGTTCTTGTCTTTCATGGGCTTGGAGTAGTCGACCTTCGACTCGTACGCCGAGATGATTTGGCTGCTCATCTGCTTGTCGATGGAGCGGCCCTTCAACAGCGTCTTCACGGTGTGCAGCGGGTAGAGGTCGACGACGCGGCGCTCGTCTTTCGACAAGCTCTTGCGCTTGTTCAAGATGCTGCTGTCGATCTCCGCCATGCCGATGTCGTGAAACAACGCCGCCATGCCCAACTCATGCAACTGCTCCCGCTTCATGCCCAGCTCTTTGCCGAAGATGAGGGCGATGATGGCGGTGTTGACGGAGTGGTAGAGCAGGTACTCCTCGAGCGAGCGCGTGGTGGTCATGCCCAAAAAGTGCGAGCGCACCTCGCCACCGATGTCGACGAAGTCGCGGATGATGCGTCCGGCGGGTTGCATCGATGGCAGCTGACCACCCATCTGCAGCCGCTCGATGAATTTGCGCATGTAGTAGATGGCGCGGGCGTAGACGGTGAGGGCGTATTTTTTGCGGTCGACTTTGCGCTCGGCCTCGATGGCGTTGTCTTCCATCTTGTCGAGCTGCTCGGCGATTTTGGCGAACTTGCCGACCTGAATGGAGGCGAACTGCGACTGCTCTTCTTGGCCGTTGTCGGCGCTTGGCGAGAACAAGCCGACGAACTGTTTGAGCTCGGCAATCTGCACCGGCTTTGACACCTGAAAGCCGCCGACGTCGGAGTCTTTGAACTGCTCGGTCAAAAAGCGCACGTTGTCGAGGCTTTGAAAGTCGAGGTGCAGCTGCTTGTTGTTCAGATACACCGTGGTGCCGACGGCATTGAGCTGAAAGATGCCGTCGAGGGCCACGATGGTGTTGATGTGCTCGCGCAACGACTCGAAGGGCTGGGCGAAGATTTCGTTTTCTGGGTCGTACATCTTCACGTTGCGCACCAACATGTACAACGTGGAGATGGCCTGGCGGCCGAGGCCCTGCAGTTTGGCTTCACGGCCGCGCTGCACAGGAGGCGGCCCCTTCTTTTTCAGGTCGACTTTGCCGACAGCGGCGCCGCCACCGTCGTCGCCTCCGCCGCCACCTGCTCCGCCAAAGACGTCGTCAAAAGATTCACTCATGTCGCTCTGCCTGTCGTCGCTGCCTGCACGCAGCGCTGCCAAAGGGGGTTGTCGACGTCACCGGGTCTGTGGAGACATCGAGGAGGGGGTCAGCGTCCGCCGAGGATGCGCGCCTTCATCTGAATGACGGCCGCCTTGGCCGCTTCGCACACCTCTTTGGGGTGCTTCTTCACGTCTTGGGCGACGGCGGCGAGGGCCTGCATGCTCTGCACCGACGGTGCGGCCTCGAGCCCCACGATGGCGAGCATCTTCAGCTCGTCGACGCCCTTTTTGGCGAACATGCCGCTCTTCGACGAGAAGCAGTTCATCAAGAACGCCTGGGTGTCTGGGTGTTGCATCTGGCCGAGCGCCGAGAAGATGGCTTTCTTTTCGGGTTCGCCCACCTGCTCCCAGTTGGGGCGCTGGGCCGTCGCCAACAACACCGGCACCGACCATTCGGCGTCGTAGTTGGGCAGGTTGCGGATGGCCTGCGCTCGCATCTGGGGGTCTTCGTGCTCCTCGACGACGCGCTTGATCTCGGCGAAGCACTCCTCAGACGGGTTCTTGCCGATGATCGACAACGTCTCGAGACGGAGGATGGCGTTGGGGTGCTCCAACACCTGCGCGAAGACGCCAAACTTCTCGGGCGGGTCGATTTTGTCGATGATGAACAGCATGTCTTTCACCATGTTCGACGACGGATGGTTCAGACGGCTGGTGAACACGCTGTAGACGTCACGACCCAACTCGACCAACACCTCACAAATGAGGCGGCGGTTTTGCGGCAGCTCCAACGTTTCGAGCATGTCGAGAATGGGCAGCGCCGCGTCGGCACCGAGGGAGTGCAGATAGAGCTTGAGGCCTTCGGGGTCTTTGACGAGGCCACGGTTGAGAATGCCACCGACGGTTTGAATGCGTTGGCCCTCTCCCATCTTGCCGATGAAACGCTCGGCGCATCGCTGCACGAGGTCGCGGGTCGCAGGCGGCAGGTGGGGCTTTTGCAGCGAGTGCTCAAAGCGGCGGCGAATCTGGTGCAGCGCCGAGAAGTTCTCTTGCAGCAGCATGGCGTCGAGAAGCTGCACAAACGCCTCGGCGACGTCTTCAAAGGTCTGCTCTGTGGTGTCGAGCTCGAGGAGCTGAAAGAACACCGTCACCAGCTTGGGCAGCAGGCGTTCGTTCTCGGTCTCCAGCGACGTCTGCACCCGGGCTTTGTCGGCGGCCGAGGCCGTGACCCCAGAAATCACCGCGCCGCGGATGGTGTCGACGTCGTTGAGTTCGAGTTCGAGGTCGCCCACCGAGACGCGGGCAAAGCGCATGTAGTCGTCGGAGTTCGACTGCAGCTGGCGGTAGAGGTAGGCGACGACTTTCTCGACCTCGACTTCGACTTCTTCGATGTCTTCGTCTGCGATGGCCTTGAAGCCTTCGACGACGACGTACTCGATGCAGTCGAACTCCTCTTTCCACAAGCGGGTGACGACGTCGCCGCCGCGGCGGCCGCCGGCCTCGTCGACGGTGAAGCACAACATCAAAAAGCGCAGCAGCTCGTCGGGGCTGATGCCGGCTTTGAAGATCAGCAGCCGGATGCCCGCCTGAAAGAAGGGGTAGACGATGTTGTTTTCGCGGTTGTCGTCGACGAACACCTCGTGGCCCTTGAACTTGTAGGCCATGGCGTCGAGGCGCAGCTGCAGGAGGTTCTTGCGGGCCAAAAAGTCGGCCATCGCGGTGTGCACGGGCTCGAGGTACTCGGGGTAACGCTCGGTGTTGTGCCGGTAGAGGGCGATGGTTTTCAGCGCCTTCTTGAGCTTGTCGAAGATGTCGCGCACCTCGTGGATCTCGGCGGCGCGGGAGGCTTCCATCTCCTTGCCGTCGACCATTGCGGTGTGCGTTTGCGTGTGTTGGGTCAAGCTGCTCATGGTTTCCTGCTCGTCGACAAGCCCGTCAATTTGGCGGGCGATGCCCAGCTGGATCATGCTGCCTGAAAACGGCCCCTGGCGTCTACTTCCCCTCCATTTGGGCCACCGTTTCGACACGGCGCGGCACGGCATCTGACGTCGACAGCGTCTGAGGGTAGGCTGGTGTAGGCAGCAATCTGCCGTGGAGCGAACATGACGCAGTTGGTCATCTTTGGAGAGTGCCTCGTCGACTTCATCACCGACGACGGCGCCAGGCTGCAAGACACCACCCGCTTGCGGCCCAGCGTCGGAGGCGCCCCCGCCAACGTCGCCGTGCAGCTCGCACGCCTGGGCTGGAGCGCCGACCGCCTGCAGTTCGCCAGCGCCACCGGCGACGACGCTTGGGGGCATTGGCTGCGCACCCGCCTCGCCCAAGAGGGCGTTGGCGTCGACGCCGTGCTCTGCAAAGAAGCCTTCAAAACCGGCATCACGTTCATCGACATCGACGACGCCGGGGAGCGGTCGTTTCACCCCTACCGAGAACGCGCCGCCGACTTGGCCGTCAGCGTCGACGACCTTCCGCAGCGCTTGCTGTCGACGACGACATGGCTGCACACCGGCACGGTCAGCATGCGCACGCCGTCGTCCATGGAGGCCACCCAGGTCGCGCGCCAGCAGGTGCGGGAGGCCGGTGGCACGCTGTCGCTCGACGTCAACTTGCGGCCGCGGATGTTTCCTTCGCAAGAGGAGCTGCTGCACAAGGCGCGCTCGTCCATCCAGGGCGTCGACGTCGTCAAGCTCTCGCGCGACGAGGGCGAGGTGTTGTTCGGCACACGCGACGCCGGCGCCATCGCCGACGCTGTGCTGCAGATGGGGCCACAGATGGTGGCCGTGACCCTCGACGACGCGGGCGCCTTGCTCGCGACGACGTCGACGCGCGTCTCGGTGGACGCCGTCCCCGTTGCGCACGTCGTCGATGCCACCGGGGCCGGCGACGCATTCATGGGCGGGCTGCTGTCGGTGGTGGCTCCTTTGTCGACGGACGACGTCGACGACGACGTGCTGCACAACGCTGGGGCCCTCGCCTGCCGCCTGGGCGCCGCCGTCGTGCAACACAAAGGCGCGACGACGGGCATGCTGCAGGCAGACCAGCTGTGAGCCGACGTGGCGTGCTCCTGGCGATGACGATGCTGGCGACGACGTCGTGTGCGGTGGTCCCGCTGCAGAAGGAGCCGGGACCGCCGCCGCGGTTCAACTACGTCGGGCACCACGGCATCCCTCTCGCGTATGGCGGCGGGGTGTGCCCCGTGGAGTCGGCGCACTCGCACTCCTATCCGCCCACGCCGAAGGCGGCCTACGACGTCACCGACGAGGGATACGCGAAAGAGAACGCGTCGTTTGTGCCGTTTTTTGATCCACATCCGCACCATGAGCGGACGTGTTTTCGCGAGGGCTGGCACCTGCACCGTCGAGGCCCGCAGGCAGAAGGGCTCGCGTACGACGAGGAGGTCGCCGCCCACCGCGCCGTCGATCCAACGCTGGGGTTCGAGTAGGCCCCTACAGAGCGACGACGTCGACGCCCAGCGACGCGGCCACCTTCCGCGCGACGCGCATGCCGTCGAGGGCAGCACTCATGATGCCGCCGGCGTAGCCTGCGCCCTCGCCCGTCGGAAACAACCCCTGCACGCTTGGTGACATGAAGGTGTCGTCGTCACGCGGGATGCGCACCGGTGCCGACGTGCGCGACTCGACGCCGATGAACACGGCGTCGGGTGACAGATAGCCCTTTAGCTTGCGGTCGAAGTCGAGCATCGCCTGCCCCAAGCGGTCGGCAATGCGCACGCCCGTGACGTCGAGGACGTCGTACAATTCGCTGCTCACCAGACCCGGCTGGTAGCTGGTGTCGGGGAGGTCGGTCGACAGCCGCCGCTGCATGAAGTCGGCGACGCGCACGGCCGGCGCACGCAAGCCACGTTCGCCGCTCTCAAAGCCGGCGCGCTCGACGGCAGCTTGAAACTGCATGGCGGCCAAGGGGCCCTCAAAGCCGGCGGCGGCGATGTCGTCGAGCGTCACCTGCACCACCATGCCGGAGTTGGCGAAAGGCGAGTCTCGACGTGACAAACTCATGCCATTGACGACGAGACCGTCTTTTTCGGTGGCGGCGGGGACGATGAACCCGCCTGGGCACATGCAGAAGGAGTGCACGGCGCGGTCGTCGACGTGGGTGGTCAGGCTGTAAGCCGCGTTCATCAACGCTGGATGCCCAGCGCTCTTGCCGTATTGGATGCGGTTGATGAGCGGCTGTGGGTGTTCGACGCGCACGCCGAGGGCGAAGGGTTTGGCCTCGATGGCGATGCCTTCGTCGTCGAGGAGCCGGTAGATGTCGCGCGCACTGTGTCCCGTCGCCAGCACCACAGCAGCAGCCTCTTCGTCGCGGGTGACATCGTCGGCGAGGTCGCGCAGCCGGGCGCCAGCGACGGCGCTGTTGTGGCGCACCAACCCTTCAAAGCGCGTTTCAAACGCAAACTGCACGCCGTCGTCGAGGAGGCGCTGCCGCATGCCGGCGATGACTTTGGGCAGTTTGTTCGACCCGATGTGCGGCCGCGCATCGGTGAGAACGCGGTCGGGCGCGCCGAAGTGCACCAACGTCTCCAACACGGTGCGAATGTCGCCGCGCTTGGTGGCTCGGGTGTAGAGCTTGCCGTCGGAGTAGGTGCCGGCACCGCCTTCACCAAAGCAGTAGTTGCTGTCTTCGTCGATGATGCCCAGCTGGTTCAGGCCCTTGAGGTCTTTGCGTCGAGGCTGCACCTGCTTGCCCCGCTCGACGACGACGGGCTGCAGCCCCAGCCGCCTCAGCTCCAAGGCGCAAAACAACCCGGCCGGGCCGGTGCCCACGATGACGACTTTGTGCGGGTGTGTCGTCGTCGACGCAGGTGTGAACGGATTCTCAAGCGCCCCCGACGGCGGCGGCGTGGTGACGTCGCCATCGAAGGTCAGGTGAAACCGCACCCGGCCGCGGCGGGCGTCCAAGCTCTTCTTGCGCAACTTGAGATGGGTGACGTCGTCGACGCTGCATTCGAGCTTTTCGGCGACTTCGCGTTGCTGCGCGTCGACGCTGTCGACCTCGTCGGGTGACAACGTGATGGTGATGCTAGACGACGACATTCGCGACCTCGGCCACCAGGCGCAACGACTGGCGGTCGCGCTGGGAGAAGGCCAGTCGCCTACCGCGCCGCGCTCGACGGAGCAAGCTGCTGTGCAGGTCTTCGAGTTCGTGCTCTGCCGCGGCGTAGGCCGCCACCGCCTGTGCACGGTCGCCGCGCAAGTCGTGGGCGTGGCCGCGAACGACGTGCGCGCTCGCCTCGCGGTAGGGCGACGTCAGCGACGCTGACAATGCCGCCTCAGCTGCGGCGACGACGTCATCAGGACGGTCGGCCAACAGCAGCAGTTGGGCCCGCAGCAGATGCACCAGGCCGTCGACGTCGTCACCGTCGGGCAACCACGACAAGGCGCCGTCGAGCTGGCCCTCCTGTGCAAACAACAAGGCCTCCCGCACCAGGCGTGTTTGCTCCAGCGTCGACGACAGCGGGCGCTCTTCGACCTCTGCGTCGAGGTCACCCGCCCACGCCGCCGACAACGAAACCCGGGCCCGCTGGCTGTGCCGCGGCAAAGGCCCACACGCCACGTGCAACGCGTCGTCGTCGACGTCGAACACCACGCTGTCGCTGTGGGTGACGTCGACAAGGGTGTTGCCCCAGGGGCGTCTGCGGCTGGGGTCGTAGGCGTCGCGCGCGTCCTGCAACGATGCCAACAAAGCTGCGGCATCTGGTGGTTGTCGTCGTGCCAGGCGGTTCAACAGCGACAACTTGCTCCACTCCCGCTCGCGCTGCAGGTCGCTCACGGCATAGGCGTCGGCCTGCTTGCGCGTGCGAAAGCCTTGTGCTGCCGCCAAGAACGACGTGCGCTTCGACCGCAGTGGCTGTACGCCTTTGGCGTCCACCTCGACGATGACAGGGTCGGCGCTGGTGTTCGACGAGAGCGACACCACCCAGCCGCTCGCCAGCCGCGACCGTTTGAGAACGTCGACAGCAGAGGCCACGCCGCGCGCGTGCTGCAGCACGCGGTCGAACACCAACACCCCGGGCTCCCCTGTGACGTCGACGGCGCGGGTGGCGACCGGGTGTGCAGTGACGACGACACCCGCCTCATTCACGGCCGTCACCCCCGGCAAAAAGGCGCCGCGGTGGTGCACGCTCAGGTGACTCAGCTTGCCTGTCTGTTGGTGCAGCACCAGGTGCACATCGTGGTCGTCGTCGAGAAAGCCGTCAAACGAACGCCCATGCAGCAGCCGACCACATCCCGATTGTCGCCCCCACACCACCAACGAGTGGCACCCCAGTGGCAACGGCGACGCTTGCCCCCGGCGGTCGCGCCCCAGGGCGATGGCCGCAGCATCTGTCGCGCACAGCTGCCGGCGCACCTTGTCGTCGTCGACGTCGCGGCACTCCATCGTCGACGTCACCGACCGCAACGCACGACGCCACCCACGGGTGTCGCTGCGCTTGGCAAAAGGCAGTTGTCGACGGGCGACGACGTCGGCGACTTGGGTGTCGACGTCGAAGGGATGCTGCGCCAGCCACTGTTGGCAGCGCGCCTGCAGGCTGCCCTGCAGCCTCGTCAGACGAAGACGAGAGGCGCTCATGCCTCCTTCAACACCAACAACAGGTCACCACTCTCGACCTTTTCGCCCGCCTGCAAAACGATGCGCTCGACGACGGCGGCTTGCGGCGCGCGCAAAGACGTCTCCAACTTCATCGCTTCGCAGACGGCCAAGACGTCGCCTTCGTCGACGCTGTCGCCGACACCGACGTTGAGCGACAGCAGCGAGCCGGGCATGGGGGCGCCGATGTGCAGCGGGTTGCTCTTGTCGGCCTGCTCGCGTTTGGCCTGCCCGACGCTGGCGCGCTTGTCGGGCACCAGCACCGAGCGCGGCTGGCCGTTCAACATGAAGTGCACTTCGCGCTGCATGTCGTCGCGCAATTCGCTGACGGCGTTGAGCATGACGACGAGCGACTTGCCGGGCTCGATGTCGACGACGATCTCCTGCCCGGGCTGCAGCCCGTACAAGAAGGTCTCGGTGTCGAAGACGGCGGTGTTGCCGTGGTCGTCGCGGTACTTCAGGTAGTCGCGAATGACGTTGGGGTACAGCGCGCCCGACACCACGAGGTGGTCGTCGATGGGCTGGTCGGTGAGCGCCTCCAACGCCGCGCGCTCGGCGTCGAAGTCAAACGGCGGCAAGTCGTCGCTCTTGAGGCTGGTCTCGACGTCACTGTCGCCCAACACCCGTTGTTTGAGGTCGTCGGGGAAGCCGCCTTCAGGCGTGCCAATGCTGCCTTGAAAGAAGCCCACCAACGACTGGGGGAAGTCGTAGTGGTCGCTCGACGACAACAAGTCTTTGACGGTGAGCTGGTTTTTCACCAGCCACAATGCAAAGTCGCCCACCACCTTCGACGACGGCGTCACCTTGATGACATCGCCGAGGGCGAAGTTCACCTCGCGGTAGCGCTCCCGCACCATGGGCCACTCATCGGCGAGGCCCACGGCCATGGCCTGGGGCTTGAGGTTGGAGTACTGCCCGCCCGGAATCTCGTGCCGGTAGACGTCGGCCGTCGACGCCATGAGCCCCGACTCATACGGCGTGTATTGCGTGCGCACTGCCTCCCAATAGTCGGCCAGCTCTTGCAGCTCTTGGCTGTCGAGGTCGGGCCGACGCTCGTCACCGTCGAGGGCGGCGAGGATGGCGTCGAGGCTCGGCTGCGACGTCAGGCCACTCATGGAGGCGATGGCCCCATCGACGATGTCGACGCCGGCGTGGGTGGCCGCCAGCAGCGACGCCACGCCGTTGCCGCTGGTGTCGTGGGTGTGCAGGTGCAAAGGCAAATCCGTCACCGAGCGCAACTCCTCGACGAGCTGGGTCGCGGCCGCCGGCTTCAGCAGGCCGGCCATGTCTTTGATGGCCAACATGTGAGCGCCGGCTTTCTGACACTCCTCTGCCTTGCGCTTGTAGTAGTCGAACGAATACAGCGAGCGGTTCTCGTCGAAGGGGTCTGCGGTGAAGCAAATGCAGACTTCGGCGATCTTGCCCGCCTGGCGCACCTCGTCGATGGACACCTGCATGGCGTCGAGCTGGTTGAAGCAGTCGAAGATGCGAAACACGTCGACGCCTTGCTTCGCCGCCAACTGCACAAACCGCCGCACGACGTTCTCGGGGTAGTTGGTGTAGCCGACGGCATTGCTCCCGCGCAGCAGCATCTGCAGCAGGGTGTGGGGCATGGCCTCCCGCAGTTTCGCCAGGCGTTCCCACGGCGACTCCCGCAAAAAGCGAAAGGCGACGTCGAAGGTGGCCCCGCCCCAGCACTCGACAGAAAACGCCGTCGGCATGCGCGCCTCGGTCGCCTGGGCCACGCGCACCATGTCGTAGGTGCGCACCCGCGTCGCCAACAGGCTTTGGTGCGCGTCGCGGAAGGTGGTGTCGGTGAACAGCAAACGCTTCTGTTCACGCACGGCGGTGGCGACGGCTTCGGGGCCTTTGTCGTCGAGGATGTCCTTGTACGACACGCCGACGTCTGGGCGCGGCCGCTCGGCTGGAGGTGTCGGTTTGACGACGATGCGAGGACGTTCAAGGGGCACGTCGGTGCCCGCCGGGCCGTTGACGATGGTGTCGCCGAGGGCGAACAGCAGACGGCTGCCGCGGTTTCGTCGACGAGGAAGGTCAAACAGACTCGTCTCACGCGCCAAGAAGGTGGTGTCGACTTCGCCTTTTGAAAACGCCGGGTGTCCGATGATGTTGTCGAGGAACGACAAGTTCGTCGACACCCCCCGCACGCGAAATTCCGCCAGCGACCGCCGCAATTTGCGCACAGCGTCCTCATGGGTGAGGGCGTGGGCCGAGACCTTCACCAGCATGGAGTCGTAGTACGGCGTGATGACCGCGCCGGCGCCCGCGATGCTGCTGTCGAGGCGAATGCCGAAGCCGGCTGCCGAGCGGTACGCCGTCACCCGACCGGTGTCGGGGGCGAAGTCGCGGGCGGGGTCTTCTGTCGTCACCCGCGCCTGGATGGCGTGGCCCCGGCAGACGATGTCTTCTTGTTTGAGGCCGATGGCGGCGAGGGTCTCGCCCGCCGCCAAGCGAAATTGGGCGTGCACGATGTCGATGCCGGTGACCATCTCGGTGATGGTGTGTTCGACCTGCAGCCGTGGGTTCACCTCGATGAAGTAGACGTCTTTGCCCTCGACGAGAAACTCACACGTCGCAGCGCAATGCAGCTTCGCCTCTTTGGCGACGCGAATGGCGGCGTCGAACAGTTGCTGGCGCACGTCGTCGTCGAGGTGCAACGCCGGGGCGACCTCCACGACTTTTTGATGCCGCCGTTGCACCGAGCAGTCGCGCTCGAAGAGGTGCACGACGTTGCCTTCGACGTCACCGAGCAGTTGCACCTCAATGTGCCGCGGCCGCTCAATGAATTTCTCGATGAACACTTCGCCGCGGCCGAAGGCTTGCACCGCTTCGCGGGTGGCGCTGTTGAAGCCTTCACGCACGGCCTCCTCGTCGTCGCACCGGCGCATGCCGCGCCCTCCGCCGCCGTGGGCGGCCTTGAGCATCACGGGGTAGCCGATGGAGGTGGCGTATTCGGCGGCGGCGTCCTCGTCGACGAGGGGCTCGTCTGAACCGGGGATGACGGGGACGTTGGCGCGGCCGGCCAATGCCCTCGCCTGCAGTTTGTCGCCGAGGCCAGCAATGGCCTCCTCAGAGGGGCCAATGAAGATGATGCCTTCTTCTTTGCAGCGTCGTGCGAAGTCGGCGCGCTCTGACAAGAAGCCGTAGCCGGGATGGATGGCGTCGACGTTGCGGTCTTTGGCCACCTGCAAGATGGCCTCGATGTCGAGGTAGGCCTGGTAGGGGTCGCTGTCGTCGCCGATCTGCCAGGCTTCATCTGCTTTGTAGCGGTGAATGCTGAGGCGGTCGGCGTGGGAGTACAGCGCGACCGTCTCGATGCCCACCTCGGTGCAGGCCCTGAAGATGCGGATGGCGATCTCGCCGCGGTTGGCCACCATCAGTTTGCGGATCGGCTTTGTCGTCGACGTCGACTCGGACATGCTCACCTCCTGCCCCGACAGACGTGCTCGTCGAGGACAGCGCCATTGCGCCGTCTCCCTTGTGGCGCACTCCACCCCCAAAGTTCAAGCGCACCCGCACAATGGCAACGCCGGATGCCCCCCGAGCCCATTTGCCGAATCTGTCGGATTCGATAGCGTCCCTCGAACGTTGGCGACGTGCCCGCCTTGCTTCAGGTTGTCGTCTGCGTTGGAGACCGCCATGCCCCAGTCTGCTTTTGCGTTTTTGCGCCCGTTGCTGCTCACCTCCGCCCTCGTCGTCGTGGGTGCCGGCTGTGAAAACCCAGATCCGACGGCCCCGGTGCCGTTGCCCGATGAGCGCCCCATGCCCGTCTGGGGCCAAGGGTTCGGCAAGCAGGCCGAGCAGGGTTCGTTGTCGCCCACCGACGCCCCCAAGGTCGACGCCGCCACCGCTCAGGGCGCCTCGCTGTTCACCAACCACTGCGCCATGTGCCACGGCGCCAACGCGGCGGGCGGCCCCATGGCGCCGACGTTGCTCTCTGAGGCCACCCTCACCAAGAGCGATGCCCTGCTGGCGTCGACGGTGAAGGTCGGCAAAGGCGCCATGCCCGCCTTCTCAGGCCGCCTGTCTGACGCTCAGATCGCCACCATTCTCGCCTGGGTGCGCAAGCAACCACGCCCACCGGCAGGAGGCGCCCCAGGTGCTCCCAAGGGCGCTCCTGGCCAAGCGCCTGGCAAGGCACCTGAAAAAGCGCCAGCGCCTGGCGCCGACGCCCAAAAAGCGCCGACGCCGCCTGCAGGCGGGCAACCCGCCCCGAAAAAGGCCCCCTACTGATGCGAAAACCCCGGCTGCAGCCGGGGTTTTTTCTGGGCCTCCACGAAGGAGCGTCTGCGACGTCGAACGTCAGTGGTGTTGGGCCACTCTCGTCGCCGACGGCCGCCCACGAGCGGCCGTTTGCGTGCCGTGCGGATAGTGCGCCATCACGATGATCACGTACTGCCCCCACGGCGCGCTTTTCGGCTTGTACATGGCCACCGCGCACGACACGAAGACCTTGGAGGCGTGCTTCAGCTGGTCGGGCCAGTCGATGTCGTAGAGGTCATGGGTGACGACGAGGTGAGCCATCATCGACGCTTGCATCGTCGATGCCGACTGGTCGAGGGCGTCGTTCATGATGTCGCTGAGGTCTTCGCCCCCGTCGATCGACAAGGCAGCGTCGGCAACGAGCTCGTCGATGGCGGTCATCTGCCCCGTCTTTTTGCCCCCGCGCGCCCGTTTGAGGCTGGCCAGGGCAATGCGGCGTTCTTGCGCCGGGTCGCGCACGCTGAACGTCTCCCAGGCGGCGTACACCGCCGCGTTGAGGCCGGCCTCGTCGCGGTCGAAGAACCCGACGGCGAGCACTTCGGTGTTGGGGTCGAGCAACACCCGCCGGCCAATGGGCGCCGACAACGCCTGGTTCACAAGGCGCCCAACGCTGTGGGTGCCGCCCCTGGCAACGCTCCACGAGATGTCGCCGTCGCGCAGCGTGGTCTCGGTGACGTCCCAGCCGGCGAGGAGCCCCAACATCATTTGGTCGACTTCGGGGCCGGTGCGCTCCGACGCCAACATGCGGGTGAAGAAGGCGGGCGCGGCATGGGCGTAGCTCGCGCTCTGGGCATCCGCCAGCGCCAGGGCGGGTGCGTTGATGCGCTTGCGCACGCTGTTGACCAACGCTGCAAACTGGGGCGCGCGTGTCGATGCGTCGTCGACGGCGGTCTCCTCGACGTAGTGGGGCAGCTCCACCTTGGTGACGGCGCGTCCGCTGGGGCGCACCATGGTGCGCAGCACTTCGGGGCCGATCATCCGCCCCTTCTCCATGACCACCAACTGCAGCAGGGCCAAGTCGTCTTGGGGGTTCACCGGACAATGCGCCGAAAACGCCGGCAGCTCGACGTGGTCGTCGAACACGCAACGGGCATAGGCGTAGTCGCCTTGGTTCACCACCATGTAGGCGCTGTGGGGCGCGCGCACGCGACTGCTGGTGCGCACCCGGCCTTCGATGTGCACCATGTTGTTGCCGTCGGCTTGGCGCGTGAACGGCCGCAGTGCCACCTCCGGCTCGTGCACGGCAAAGAAGAATTGCACTTTGCCCTCGGCGCGCACCACCGCTGCGCCCACTTCGGCCTGAGCGGGCAACTCACCGCTGGCCAACATGCGTTTGATGTCGTCGGCCCAACGTCCCAAGACGTCGTCCGTCGTCGTCGACGCGGGCACCTCGCCGCCGTACGACAGCCACCTCGGCATGGAGGTCAAGCCGCACGCCGCCGACACCAGCTGCATGCTCTGCCGCGAGAGGTCGCCGTGCGCGCTTTGCAGGCTGCCGATTTGGGTGGCGGCGCACTTCGCGTTTTCGGTCAGCACCCAGCCTTTGCGCCCGTCGACGACAAGCTCGTCGAGAGGGCGCCGCTCTGACAGCGACTGGCCGACGGTGTGCGGCAGCTCCCCCGTGAACGCCAACGTCGGCACGTCGTTGCGCGGTGACATGGCCTCGTCGGGAATGGGTGCCGCCACCAGTTCCTGCAGGTCGCCCTTCGAGGGAAAGTGGCTCGCCTGGTCCATGTTCCAGTTGTGTCGGGTGCCGCAGCCCCCGAGCAAGCCTCCGAGCAGCAGAGTGCTGGCGCTGATGGCCACGACGAGTCTGTTGTTGTTCACGCTGTTCTCCCAAACGGCCCACACGGGCATCCAAAACGGCACAGGCCTATCACCCTCCCCCGCCGTCGCCCAGGTGTGTTTCGCTCCAACACATCAAAGCGAAGGCCGGCTCCCCCGCAGATGCGACAGAGCCGGCTGAACCAATGAGATTGTCGCCGCCCAGCGGCGCTCAGGTCACTTCACAGCGACGCCGACGGCACCGGCAGGAGGCAGCATCACGATGCCGTGGGCCAGTTGAAAGAGGATGCTGCCGTCGGGCATTTGGCCAGCGGCCAGCAGTTCGACTTTGTTGCCGCCGATGGCTTTGGCTTCGGCGATGAGCACCTTGTTGATGACCAGGTCGAGGTCCGACTCGGTGATGACGACGAAGTCGAAGATCAGCGAGAAGCCGAGGGTGACGGCTTGGACGACGCCGACAGCTTCGCCGTTGGCAGCGATGGTGCCGGGATCCACTTTGGCGGTGTCGACGCTGGTGCAGGCGCCTGCGACGAGGGAGAGGGCGAGAGCGATGGCGAGGATGAAGCGTGGCACAGGGGCCTCCTTTTTGATTTTGAGAGATCGGTATCAATAATTGCGTTTTCAAAGCAAGTCTTTTTGCGTGTGGGCTGGCGGAATTTCTCGCCAACTCCACCAATGAATTCAGATTCTTGGCAAAGACAGAGGCACAGAACGAAGGTTCGGTCGCCGCAAAGCAGCGCCCCAACCGGTTGTGCGCGACACCGGTCAGATTGCGGGTTTGTGCAGATCCGGGAATGCCTGGTTGGGCCGCGCCGTTAGCGCCCGTCCCACAAGCCGTTCTTCTTCAGCAGCTCGCGCAGATGCTTGCGATCCATCTTCGCCATGCTGGCGGCGCGGGAGATGTTCCCCGACGTCTCGTCGAGCAGACTCTTCAGGTACTGCTTCTCAAAGGCCTCGATGAGCATGGCTTTGGCGTCTTTGAAGCTGCGCCCCTCCTCGAGGTTCAACGCGTCTTCAAACACATGGGCCAGGGCCGCAGCCTCTTCGCCCACACCCGACAAATGCGCCGTACGCGGCGGATCGTCGCCGTCTTCGGTGAGCCATTTCGCCAGCGCAATCGATCCCCCACCCCGGTGAAAGCTGACCGCGCGCTCGACGAGGTTGCGCAGCTCCCGCACGTTGCCAGGGAAGGGATAGGCTTTGACCTCATCCCAATCGTCGTCGGCAAAGGGCTCGCCGGTGTTGCCGCTGGCCTTTTGCAAAAAGAAGTTCGCCAACACCGGAATGTCGTCGGCCCGCTCCCGCAGGGGCGGCAGCGAAATGCGCACCACGGCCAGCCGGTAGTAGAGGTCTTCGCGAAATTTGCCGTTGCGCACCTCGTCTTTGAGGTTGCGGTTGGTGGCCGCGATGACCCGCACGTCGACCCGCTCGTATTTGTCGCCGCCGACGGCTTGCACAGTGCGCGACTCCAGCACCCGCAGCAGTTTGGGCTGCAGGTCGAGCGGGAGCTCACCGATCTCGTCGAGAAAGATGGTGCCGCCGTGGGCCTGGCGAAAGGCCCCCTGACGCGTCTGCGTGGCGCCGGTGAAGGCGCCTTTGGTGTGACCGAACAACGCCGACTCAATGAGCTCGCGGGGCACGGCCGAGCAGTCAAAGACAACAAACGGATGCTTCGCCCGTGGCGAACGGTCGTGCAGGGCCGACGCCACCAACTCTTTGCCCGTGCCGGTCTCGCCCTCGACGACGACGGTGGCGTCGGTGGGCGCAATGTCGCCCAACAGCGAGAACACCTGACGCATGCGCACGTCTTCACCGACGAGGTCGCCAAAAGACGCCACCGTCGACGGGCTGGCCTCCACCTCTTTTTCTTGGGGCAGAATTTTCAGCAGGGCCTTGCCGAGCATCACCGTCGAGCCAAAGGGGACGGTCACCTCTTTCACCTGCGACCGCTCGTAGAAGGTGCCGTTGGTGGAGTCGAGGTCTTCGATCTTGGCGCCCCCCGCCACACAGGTGATCCGCGCGTGACGACGCGACACCGTCGGCGCTTCGACGTGCAGGTCGGCTTCGTCAGATGCGCCCACCACAATGTCTTCGGCGCCGCGCAGCACGATGGCCTGGCCCTTAGACACGGTGTTGACGACGACGACGCGCACAGCATCCGGCTCGAGCAACGTCAGGTTGCGCGACGAGCCCAGCGTGTCGGTGGCGGTGATTTTCGTGCGGCGGTTCATGGAATCTCGGCGACGGTCCGTCTGGGGCCTGGCGTATGCGGCTGTCGTCGTCTCTTTCTGCTGACGCGGTCAGTCTACGCCCGAGAGGAGGTCGAAGAAATACGACGACTTTCCGTCGGGCACTTCGATGGTGACTTTCTCGTCGACACCCAGGGTGGGCACGCGCAAGCGCACTTCATGCCAGCCGGTGGCCAGCTTGCGCGGCTCGTCGCTGGTGACCCCCGACTCTTTGCCGTCGATGAACACTTGCGCCGACGGATTCGACCGCAGCACCACTTCGCCTTTGCCACCCTGTTTCGACAGCGACAGATGCACCGGCCCTTGCGCCGCCTGACGTTCACGCAGGCGCAACGTCGAGGGGGCGTATCCGTCTTTGGTCGCTTTCACCTCGTGGGCCTTGCCAAACGCCAGCCCCTTCACCGTCACCGGCGAAGGCCCGCGGTCTTTGCCATCGACGAAGACTTGTGCCCCGTTCGGCGTCGTGGTCACGCGCAGGGACACTTCTGCCGGAGCCGACTCCACCAGCAACACCCGCTCGCCTTCTTTCAACGTTGCCGTGGCGGTCTGCTTGCTGCCGTCGGCGAAGGTGAACTCGAGCTTGTGGTCGCCAGGGTCGACGGCCATGGTCAATGCCATCGGTGTGGTGCCCTTCAGCGGGAATCCGTCGATGCTCGCCTTGGCCCCCTCGGGGAAGGTGCGCAACACCATGGTCACCTGTGGCCCATCCGACTGACCGAAGACTTTGTCGAGGAGGGGCGCCAAGGCCTCGGTGAGCGACGCTCCCGCAAACGACATCGCCAAGAACAAGAGCGCGGCCCACTTGCGCGTGCCCGGCGGCAGCAAACCGACGGCGAGTTTCTGCCCCGCCGCATCTTTGCCGGGGGCGATTTCGGTCTCGCCGATGAGCCATGCGCCCCGACGCGCGAGTGGACGTTTGTCTTCGCGGTAGGCGACGTGGTCGTCATCGAGCGGCTTGCCGGCGCGTTCAGGCGCAGGCTTCGATTCGGGCGCATCCGACCGTGTGCGGAATTCGCCGTCCATGCGTTCGAAGGGCACATCCACAGGCGCCGCGGCCACTGCGGCTCCTGCGGGCGGCGGCGGCGGGGGCGGCGGCCCTGCCCCAGGTGCAGGGGGTGGGGGCGGCGGGGCAACCGCTCCGCCGGGCGGAGGAGGCGGAGGCGGCACACCACCCCCCGGTGGCGGCGGGGGCGGCGGAACGGCAGCGCCTCCAGGAGGCGGCGGCGGGGGCGGCACACCGCCAGGCGCTGGCGGAGGCGGTGGAATCGCGGCGCCCCCGGGGGGAGGCGGGGGCGGCGGCACACCCGCGGGTGCCGGTGGCGGAGGCGGGATCGCCCCGCCTGGTGGAGGCGGCGGCGGTGGCACTCCCGCAGGGGCTTTCGGAGCGCCCCCAGGCGCGGGAGGCGGCGGGGGAATCGCGCCACCTGGTGGCGGGGGCGGCGGCGGCACACCTGCAGGTGCCGGCGGCGGAGGCGGCACGCCTGCAGGCGCTTTTGGGGCGCCTCCGGGAGGCGGCGGCGGCGGCGGCACCCCGGCTGGAGCCGCAGGGGCTTTGGCGGCAGGAGGAGGCGGCGGGACTCCTCCTGGAGGAGGGGGTGGCGGGGCCTTTCCTGGGGCAGCCGGAGACCCTCCACTCAACAAATCCGCCGCGGCCAGAGCGTCGGCCATGAACATCTGCGTGTGCCCGCCGCCCTCGTCGGGAGTTGGGGCTGCTGCGGCGGGTTGGGGCGGCTTGGTCGCGGGATCACCGCGCAGGTTCATGCCGCCGTCGTCGCCTTCCATGCTCAGCGCCGACAACTCGTCTGGGGTGAGGCCGGGCAGCATGCCCGTCATGGCAGAGGGGTCGACCTCGACGCGGGGGGCCGCTTTCTTTTTGTGCGCCGTCGCCGCCGACGGCGCGGCCATCTTCACCTCGCGCGCCGACACCGACGCCGAGGGCAAGTCGTCGAGGGCCACCACCCGCGACGACTGGGAGCCGTCGTCGAGGGGCACCGCTCGCGTGGCCACGCGCGGCGCTGGCTTTTTCGCAGGCGGCGGGGGCGCTGCCGGCGCTGGGGCCGGCGGCATGTCTTCGAGCGACACCACCGCCTTGGTGGCCGCCCTTGGGGCACTCGTCTTGCCCGCCGATGGCGGGGCCACGCCCACACGCGTCGCATCCGACGGCGTGGCCATGCTGTCGTCGAGAATCGGCGCCGCAGCCGACGTCATGATCGCGGGCCCTTTTGCGGCGACGGCTGGGGCGGGTGGCGCTGGAGGCGCAGGTGCCTGGGGCGCGGTGGCCGGCCTGCTGCCTTGTTTGCTCGGCAGAGGCGCCACCCCCGACCCCGACGACACCCCGCCGCTGATGCTGGCAGCGCGGCCGCGTCCCGACACCACGGTCTTGGGCTTGCCGACGTCGTCGGGAATGTAGGCGGCGGTGCCTTGGGCCCGCACACCGCCGCCGCCACTGGGCGCATCACCACGGAGGTTCACGTTGGCGGCGGGCAGGTCGGCAATGGCCGAGTGCAGCGTCACCAACCGCGTCTTGCGCGGCGTGGCCTGTGAAGCGGCGCGGCCGTCGGGAAACATGGCGGTGACAAATGAGCCGAGGTCGGCGCGGCGCAACGTCAGGTTGTGCTGGTGGGCAATCTGCCCCAACGCCATCTCCAAGGAGGCCGCATCCGTCGCCCGCTTTTTGGGGTCTTTGTCGAGGGTCTGCCGCATGAGCTGCTCGAGCTCGGGGGGCACATTCAACAGTTGCGGCAGCTCCGGCACGGTGGCGGCGCGCATGCGGTCGAGGGTGGAGATGTCAGAAGAACCTGCGAACAGCCGCTCGCCGGTGATCATCTCGTACAGCAGGATGCCGACGTTGTAGAGGTCGGAGCGGTGGTCGAGGGGTTTGCCCCGTGCCTGCTCGGGCGACATGTAGCCGAACTTGCCTTTGACGACGCCGGCCATGGTCTTGTGCCCCGACTGCTGCACCTTGGCGATGCCGAAGTCGGTGAGCTTCACGCCCCCGTCGTAACCGACGATGACGTTGTGGGGGCTGATGTCGCGGTGGATGAGACGCAGCGGGCGTCCGTCTGAGCCCGGCGCGTTGTGGGCGTAGTCGAGGGCGAGGAGAATCTCGCGCGCGACGTGCACCGCCATGGGCACCGACATGCGTTTGCCGGCGAGGCCGGCGGCATGGATGACGTCGGCGAGGTCTTTGCCGTCGGCGAACTCCATGACGATGAAGTACTCGCCGTCGTCGGAAACGCACAGATCAAAGACCTGCACAATGTTGGGAAACGACAAACACGCCGCCACCCGCGCCTCCTCGACGAACATCTGAATGAGCTCGGGGTCGCGGGTGTATTGCGCGAGGATCTTCTTGACGGCGTAGTTGCGCTGAAACCCGTCGTCACGGGCGACGCGTGCTCGGTACACTTCGGCCATGCCGCCTGTGGCATGCAGTCCTAAAATCTCGAGCTCGCTCAGCTGCATCCAGGGCTCCTGACGTCTGGCGGGTGACGAGCCAGCGACAAGGACCGCCACTCTGTCAGAGGTTTTTCGGCTGGTGCAAGTCGTGGGCAGGTATGACTGACCATTGCCGCCAAGTCGTTCGGGCGACTTGCTGTTGGTGCCTTGAGCCCACTACCGTTCGTGGGCGTACAGGCACCGCGGGCAACGGTGGGGCCTCAGAGAGGTATGGATGGTCAGCGCCGGAACCCAGGTGATCAGCCGCAAGCAGCTCGCTTCGGCCAACACCCCGCCCTACATCAAAGAGGTGGAGACGCTCATCGAGGTGGCCCTCACCAAAGCCTCCTCAGCGACGAGCAAAGAGCAAAAGCGCACCGTCAAAGTGCCCGACCTTGAGCGTGCCCTGGGCATTCTTGAGAAGAACAGCAGCGGCAGCCCTCCCGTCGAACACCTCCTCGCCCTCGCCGAGGTGCATTGGGAGCTGGAGAACTCCAAAGAGTCCATCGCGTTTTTGAAAGAGGCCATCCAGCTCGCCCCCAAAGACGCCCGGCCCTATGGCCTCCTCGGCCGCTACCTGATGAACAAGGGCCTGCGCGACCAGGCCATGAACTTCCTCGACCGCGCCATCGCCCTCGACCCTGGCGACGTGCAGAGCAAGAAGCTGCGTGAACGTGCCGCCCGACAGGCACGCAAGTCGTACACCGTCGTCGTCAACGCCCAAGACCTCGCCAAGTCGGCCAGCGACAAAAAGAAAAACAAAGCCGCGGCCGGCAAAGCCGAAGCCACCCGTCTCCTCGACGTCGACGCCCTGCGCGCCGAACAGGCATTGGAGCAAGCCGCCGCGGTTGAAGACGCCGTCGAGAACCAACTCGACGACGCCTTGGCCAAGCTCCTCGCCACCGACCTGTCGGGCGCCGACGTCGGCATTCTCAAACCCGAATCGTCGTCCGCCTCCAAAGCCGGACGCCTGGTGAAGACGCTGGTGGTCTTCGGGATGATCGGCATCATCGGCATGCTCAACGGTGCTGTGTTTCAACGGGCGCGCCCCAAGTCGGGCCCCGTGAGCCAAACCCTCCTCGAGAAAGCCATCTTTCAGGCGACACCCAAGTCGCTCATCGATGCCGAAGCCCGCATCATCCAAGACCCCGAGATGGGCAACGCCACCCAACGGGCGCTGGTGTCGGCCCTGCTCTACGCCGACTTCGGCCACGACCTCTTGCACCTCGACACCGCCGTCGAGGCGCTGTCGACGCTGAAAGACGCCGAGAAGAAATCACCCGCTGGCCTGCTCCTGCGCGCTCTGGTGCAACGGGCCGACGACGCTGAAAAAGACGCCTCTCTCGACGACGAGCTGCAAAAAGCCAAACTGCGCCAAGTCGAAGCCGACGACGTTCTCATCGCCATGGCACGTGCCGAGCGCCACGCCCAAAGGGGCGACCTGAGCGCTGCCACCTTCGCCCTCGCCGACCAAGCGTTGAGTGCGCAGAGTTCCCCGCGCGCGCTGGTGCAGTTGGCGCGGTACGAGGCGGCGCGTGGCAACTTGGCGTTGACCCGCAGCTACATCGCGCACGGTCTGAAGATGTTTCCCGAGCACGCGCCCCTGTTGGCGATGGGGTTGTTGCTCGAAGACAACCGTCCGTTGCCGACGAAGAAGAGCAAAGGCAAAAAAGCGAAGGCGCCGAAGCCGACACCCACAGCGTTGACGGGCACGGCGAAAAAGGCCGACGCACTCCTCGAGAACCTCGACATCGAAGGCGAAGACGCCGCCCTCGTCGCCTTGGTGCACGGCGCATTGCAGTTTGCCCGCGGCGACGACGCCAAGTCGGGCCCGCTGTTCGGCATCGTCAAACGGCGTGGCAAAAACAGTGCCCCGCTGCTCAACGGCCTCGTCGAGACCTACCTGTTGCGGGTACAACCCGACAAGGCGATGTCGCTGCTGGACGACGGCAGCTCCCTCGTCGACAGCAGCATTCCCCTGTTGGCCAACGCGGCCCGGGCCAAGCTGCTCAACGGGCTCCCCGACAAACCCCTGCGCACCCTGCGCAGCTTCTCAGAGCCCGGCATCGATGGCACCGACATCGTCTTCCCCGGCGGGCGCTTTGTCTTCGACCCCTTGCGTCACCCGGTGCCGCTGCGCGCGCAGTTCGACGCGCGCTACTTCCCCGAAGCCGCCGTCAACCACGCCCTCGACAAACGCAGCCTGACCCCGTCGGTGGCCCGTCGTCGTCTGCGCAACGTCGCCGACCTCAAACTCGCCGAAATTCTCTTGGCGCAGGGCGGCGACGACAACATGGAGCGCGCCGAAGACCACCTCAAACGCGTGCGCAAAAACGGCGGTGACAACCAGCCCGAGTACTACTTGGTGGAGGCCCGCCTCTACCGCATGAAGGGCGAGTCGCCGGAGGCGCTCGAAAGCATCGAGGCCGCCCTCGACCTGCAAAGCGACGACCCCCGCGTGGTGTTGGCAGCGGCGTCGATTCACCTCGAAGGCGGCAACGCCAAGTCGGCGTTGAAGGCGTTGAACGGCTTGCGTGAAGTGGGCGTGCGTTCGCCGCAAGAAGCCGCCTTGCGCAGCCGCGCGCTGGTGATGCGCGGCGACCTCGACGACGCCGACCGCGTGTTGAAAGAAGGCCGCACCTTCGCCCCCCGCGACGCGGCCTTGCAGCAGAGTGAACTGCACTTGATGTTTGCCCAAGGCAACATCGTCGACGCCCGGCGCAGCGCCAAACGGTTGTTGCGCAAAAAGCCGGGCGTGGCCCGCGCCATGGCCGAGCGGGATCCACTTCTGGCCGGCTTGCTCATCGTCGAAGAACAAAAAGAAGACCTCGCCCTCGGCGCCTTGGCGGAGCTGAGCACCCGCGCCCCCGACAACGTCGCCCCCATGGTGTTGCGGGCCGTTCTCCTCGAAAAACGCGATGCCGACGAGGCCAAGAAGCTCTGGCAAAGCGTCGCCGAGCGCACCACCGGCCCCTTGGCCGACCTCGCGCTTGAAAACGCAGGAGAAGCGCCCCGCGCCGGCAAGAAGAAGAAAAAGAAGAAGAAGAAAAGACGCGGCCGACGCCGTCGCTAGGTTCTCTCAGCCCCTTCGCTCGCTTGTCAGCCCCACCCGCTCTCGCCTCCCTGCTCCCCTCGCCTCCCTGCTCCAGGAGACGCCCATGACCGCCACCACCGCGCAAGACAAAGCCGCCCAGAAGAAGGCGCGGATGGCCGCCAAGAAGCTGCCGCCGCCCACCCCTGAGCCGAAGCTGTTGAAGACCGTGCCGCTCTTCGACGGCGCAGGGCAAAAACTCATGGACGCCCTCATCGCCAAAGGCGAAGGCAAGACCTTCGGCCGCGACGACATGGTGCAAGCGCCGGGGCAAGCGGTGGGCCCCGACGTCTATGTGAACTTCATCCTCGCCGGGCAGTTCGGCGTCGGCGAGCACACCGAACAGGCGCAAAAAGCCGTCGGCATGAAAGCCAAGGCCGAAGTCTTCAAGAAGGTCGGCCAAACCACGGCGGTGTTTGGCGCCGGCGACTTCTTCACCGACGACTTCGCCAACGACGACAACCAGCTGTGCGTGTACTCCATCACCGAGGCACAGGTCATTCGCATCAAGCGCAATGACCTCGAGGCCATCCTCAAGAACCACAACGGCCTCAAAGACCGCATGAAGAAACACGCCGAAGCCTGGCTGACGCGCTTCAAATACATGCGCGAAGGCGCCGGCCGCGACGAGGTCTTCGACTTCTACGTGAAGAACGGCTTCTCGTTCTCAACGCGCACCAAGATTCGCCAGCTGGAGCTGTGCATCGACTGCGACAAATGCGTGCAGGGCTGCGAAGAGCGCCACGGCTTTCCCCGTCTTGAACGCTTCGGCCCGCAGGTGGGCCTCATCAACTTCTCCGTGTCGTGCCGCCAGTGCTACGACCCCCGCTGCCTCAGCGACTGCAACTTCGACGCCATCGCCCGCGACACCGTCAGTCACGAAATCCGCATCAACATGGAAGACTGCACCGGCTGCGGGGTGTGCGCCCGCGGGTGCCCCAACGACGCCATCTTCGTGCACCCCATCACCGAAGAAGTCGACATCACCATGTGGGCCGACCTCGGCAAGAAGGTGCCCAAGAAGGTCGCCGTCAAATGCGACCGCTGCGCTGGCTACGACGACATGGCGTGCATCACCGCCTGCCCCACCGGCTCCATGGTCGACGCGGCCCCCGAGCTCATCTTCGGCATGGACGTCGGGCAAACCATCGACCAAAGCTGCGACACCCAACCCTTCGAAGAGGGCTGGTCGAGCGGCGCCACCCCGCGGTTCTTGCCGAAATTCCTCTACACCACGTCGGCGTTGTTGCTCATCGCCTGCGTCGCCGAGTGGGTCTTTCGTCGCTGGATGCCCGAATACGCGTTCCTCCCGTTCTTCCCCGAGGAGGTCAACAAGCGCATCGGCGAAGGCTTCGATTCCGGCCGTGGCCTCGGCTTGTGGTTCGGCATCATCGGCGCTTTGGCCATGTGCTCGACGCTCATCTACGTGGTGCGCAACCGCTTCGACAACATCGCCGCGTTCATGGGCGGCAAGTACTTCTGGTTCTCCTTTCACAACGCCCTCGGCGTGTTGGGCCCTGCCCTCATCTTCTTGCATGGCAATTTGTTGTTCTCGCAGTGGCCGTCCATCGGGGTGTGGGCCAGTCTCCTCGTCGTCGCCTCCGGTTTCTTGGGCCAGTACTTGGCGAACCAAATCCCGGGCAAAGAGTTCAAAAACACCCGCGAACGCCAAGAGCTGAACCGCAACATGCAGACCCTGTCGCAAGAGTGGGGCGAGCACACCCGCTCGGTGAACGTCGCCGAGATGATGCTGGAGCTCGAAAAAGAGAAGGCCGCCCAAAGCATGGACAACATGGGCACCTTCCGTTTCTTGATTCACCTCGTCACCACCGACATCAAGCGCTTCTTCACCCTCTTCAAGTTGAAACTGAAATTGCGCTCGGTGAAGAGCAAAGACATGCGGGTGCAGCTGTACGAACTCAAGAAGGAGCAACTGAAGCTCGAGCAGCAAGACACGTTCTTCAAAACCGCCGGACGCCTCATGTCGCAGTGGCGGCTGTTTCACATCTTCTTCAGCGTCGGCATTTTCTTGCTCATGGGGCTGCACGTCGGTTTCGTCATCGTCTTCTGATTTTTTCGAAGGGGGCGCAGGCGGGCCAAGCGGGGCTTGGCCTTGGGAGAATCACTTCGTGATTCTCTCCCCTTCCGAGAGTTGCCGCCGGCAACTCCCGAGGTCTCAGCGACGCTGAGACCCCCCATCCCGGCAAAGCCGGAGATGGGGCCCCCATCCCCCCGCGCCAGCGGCTCCCTCTGGTCGCACGTTCGGGTGCCCCAGGCACCTCGTCTACTGCGTTGCTGTGCTTCTCGGGCAATCGCAATGCGATTGCCTTGGGAGTTTTGGCTCTGCCAAAACTCTGGCTGCGGACGAAGGACTTCAGATGACGTCGATGGTGCGACCGCGCCAACAGCCGGCGTCAGCGGGTCGAAAAGGGAGTCCGTGGCGACGCAGATTTGCATTTTCAGCCCGCAGCACTGAGCATGGGCCACCGCGCGCAGACGACGTCACCGTCTGCGATCCGCCCATTGCTGGGCCGCCGCAGGAGTCGTCGCCGTGTTTGAGAGCGCCGCCAAAACGCGCACCCGTCCGTCTACGCCTCGTTGGCTTCTTCTCGTCGTCATGGGCGTCGTGTGGGGCTACGGCGTCGTCGCCCACGCCGACTTTCTCGCGCTCGAGCCGGGCAAGCGCATCAAGGGCCACGCTGCCCTCGACTGCAACCAATGCCACACCTCAGGCTCAGGCCTTGAACGTGGCAAATGCCTCTCGTGTCACGAGCACAAACAACTGGGCAAACGCATCCGTCGGGGCCAGGGCCTGCACGCCACCTCGCGCTTCAAAAAGAACTGCGAGGAGTGCCACTCCGAGCACAAGGGCCGCAACTACAACCCCATCGACTGGCGCCCCGTCGGCGGGCAAAAGCGCTTCGACCACGGCCTCACCGGCTACGAGCTCGAAGGCGCCCACCGTCGGGTGAACTGCAAAGAGTGCCACACCAACCGCTTCAAGAGCGGCCGCGTGAAATTTCTCGGCCTCGACGACAACTGCCTGTCGTGCCACGAAGACGTGCACCGCTTCGAGAAGACGCACAAGAAGCTCACCGACTGCAAAATCTGTCACAGCTTCGACGCTCGCACCGTCGTCAAAGCCAAAGGTCTGGTGCGCTTCAAGCACGAAAAAGTGGCCGACTTCCCCCTGCACGGCAAACACAAGCTCACCAAGTGCAGCGACTGCCACACGTCGACGAAGAGCTTCAAAATCAAAGACCGCCCCGACCGCTGCGTCGACTGCCACAAAGACATTCACAAAAACATCTACACGCAGAAAAAGCGCGACTGCAAAGCCTGCCACAGCGACAAAAAGATGCGGTTCTCGTCGAAGACCACGTGGAATCACAACCGCCGCACCAACTTCAAATTGCGCGGCAAACACAAACGCATCAGCTGCAAACAATGCCACGGCGGACGCTCGCAGATGCAGATGGCGTGCGCGGCCTGCCACAAAGACGACTCCAGCCACATCGTCGCCGGCAAAGACCGCTTCGCCGGCCGCGACTGCTCGCAGTGCCACGGCGACATCTCGTTCAAAAAGGGCATCAACTTCGCCCACAAAAAGCAGACGGGCTTCGCCCTGCACGGCAAACACGCCAAGGTCGACTGCACCGACTGCCACCGCGTGAAGCCCAAAGACCAAGTGAAGGTCGCCACCGACACCTTCGAGAAGTTCAAGTCTGAAGACTGCACCTCGTGCCACGCCCACGGGCAGGCCCACAAACGCAAGTTTCACGACCGGCCGCACCTTTGCGAAAAATGCCACGTCCCCGGCGACATCAAGCGGTTCAAGAACCCCGACCACGCCATGTTGTCGTCGAACTTTGCCCAACAAGGCGCGCACGCTCCGCTCGCATGCGACCGCTGCCACGGCGAGGCCTTGAAGAACCTCTCGCCCGCCCAAGATTGCGCCGGCTGCCACAAAGAAGACGACGTGCACAAAGGCAACCTCGGGCCCACCTGCAAAGAGTGCCACCTCGAGGGATTCGCCTGGACGAACGTGCTCTTCGACCACGACGTGCAGTCCATCTACAAACTTGAGGGCAAGCACAAGCAGGTGGCCTGCAATGCGTGCCACACCAACGCCCCCGAGGAGTTCAAGCCCCAGGCCCAAGACTGCAAGAGCTGCCACGCCAACCAAGACGTGCACGAGGGCAGCCTCGGTGAGGCCTGCGAAAAGTGCCATGACATCGAGGGCGGCACCCCCCTCTTCGACCACAACACCATGACCGACTACGTGCTCGAGGGCAGCCATGCGCGGGCCGACTGTCGCGGCTGTCACTTCAAAGACGACGAGCGCGACGAGCAGGGCTACGAGAAGATCGACCTGAAGTTCGCCGTACAGGGCAGCGATTGCGCCGACTGCCACGGCGACCCCCACGGCTTGCGCCAAGGTGCCAAATGCGCCGGCTGCCACGACTTTGAAGACTTTCAAAACGGCAAGAAGGCCATGGGGGCCGGCGACGTGCAGGCCGCGCCGTCTGACGCCAAGGCCGAACCGACGGCCACCGACACCTCGGCGTCGACGTCGAGCGGCTTGCCCGCCGGGCACCCTCCCGTCGACGGGGGCACGGCCTCCTCAGACGGTCTGGAGAGCCAACTGTTGAAAGAGCCGAAGGAGCTGCACGACGCGGGCGTCGCCCTCTTCGCCCCAAAAGTGGTGCGCGACACCTACCACGACCAGTTCCCCTTCGACTTGCGCGGCGGGCATGCCCAACTCGACTGCAAGCGCTGCCACGACGGACGCGGCGACCTCATGGGCCAGGGCATGATGTGCGACACCTGCCACAAACAAGACGACATCCACGTCGGCAGTTTGGGCGGCACTTGCGCCGACTGTCACTCCACGCAGACGTGGATGCAGCCCCGGTTCACCCACACCGACGTCGGGTTTCCGCTGCAGGGGGCGCACCGCTTGCTCAGCTGCAAACAGTGCCACAGCGCGGGCAACTACATGGGGCTGACGCCAGATTGCATCGGTTGCCACCTCGACGACGCAGCCCGTGCCTTCTCGACGGCCAGAGACGCCGATGGCAACGCCGTCCCGCATGAGTATTACGTCGACGCTCCTTGTCTCAACTGCCACCACCAGACCACCTGGAACATCGCGGGCTTCCCTGGGCGGAGGCGGTTCTGATGCGGCGATGGACGACCTGTTGGTGCTTGGCCCTGTTGGCGTTGTCGACGTCAACGGCCCTTGCGCAGTCGAAGGCCAAGGCGTCGGGGGCCAAGGCCGACGCAGTGCCGAGCGAGACAAAGCCGACCCCATCCACGGCTGCGCCGGAGGCCGCTGCGCCAGGGGACGACGCGGCGGCCCCTGCAGAGGGCGCGGCGAACGACGGTGTCGAGACCGCGGCTGCAGCCGCAGAAAACGCCGATAAAAAGGCCGACGAGACCAAGGCGCCTGCGAAGGATTTGCCGACGGTGCGCCCCAAGAAGTCATCGTACAAAGCGGCCGACGGGTTTGACGGCAAGCTTGGCCTGGGGCTGCTGTTCATGAACGCCGAGCCCTTTGGCGGCCGCACCGGGTACACCCAAGCCTTTGGCGTCGTCGATTGGGACATCTTTGGCACCGGCTGGGGGGTTCACGTCGACTTCGACGTGCGCAGCGCTTGTCCGTACAACGCGATGATGGGCTTGTTCGAGCCCCGCAACGCGAACATCGTCGACGTCGACCCCGCCCGCAACCGCGACCTCACCACTCCGTATGACATAGCGCTGCCGTGCCGCTCGTCGTACGCCACTTCGTACGCCAACGCAGACGACACGCAGAACTACACCGACTACTACGCGCAAACCGGCACCTATGTCACCGGACGCACCTACGACTATCTGCGCCTCGACGAGCTCAACGTCAGCTACGACAGCGAGAGTTTTGGTTTCGCCTTCGGCCGCCTCTTTGTGCCCACCGCCAACCAAGCCCAAGTCGACGGCCTTGAGCTGCATTTCTCGTTCGGCAGCCTCGGCCGCGCTGGGGCGTTTGCGGGCCTGAAGCCCAACCCCTTCCACCAGCAGGTGGTGGGGGCCTCCAGCGGCACGTTCACCGTCGACGCGTTCACCAGCGACTACACCCAGGCGGCCTGGGGCACGACGGTGGCCGACCCCGTGCTGCGCTACAACGGCGGCACCTCTGGCCCCTTCAGCAACGAGTGGTGGCCCGGCGGCTACCCCTGGGTGCAAGTGGCGTCGACGCGCTTCATCACCTTCGGCGGATACACGTCGCTGCGCATGGGGTCGTTCTTCACCGACATCGCGCTCACCACAGATGTCTTCGATGCCTTCTTGCCGTTGATCGACACCGTCGACTCTCCGCCGCCCCCAGGCGGCAATGCCCTCGACCGCGTCTCGCTCTACACCCATGGTGGATGGCGCATCCTTCCGTCGCTGATGGCATCGTGGAGGGCCACGATCGACGTCGTCGGCGTGCAGCCGCTGTCGCCGCGCAACGTGTTTCTCAACTTGGCGTGGCGCAACCTGGGCCCGGTGTCGATGCGCGCGACGTATTTCAAGATCAACACCTACGCCACGGCGCTGTCGTACTTTCAGTTCTTCCGCCCCCTCGAGCAGCCCGGCGACGTCACCAATCTCAGCGCACTCATGGGCGGCGACATGTCGGCCTTCGACCTCGACCGCGTCAACAACACGCGCCTGTTCGTCGTCGACCGCGACCGTCTGCGCCTGGAGGTGGCGACGCGCCTTGGCATGAGCACCCAGCTTTACGGCGAGGTGTTCTTGGAGCGGCGCGACGACCAAGCCCTCGACGACCGCGGCATGGCTGCTGCCTTCGAGCGGTTCGGCACCAGCCTTGAGGGCATCGGCACGACGCTGGGCGACCTCACGGCGTTGTGCAGCACCGACCGCTACCTGGGCGACAAAGACCCCAAGGGCATCAACCCGCTGGTGCCCAGCAGCACCGACTTGTGTCGCATGGGCGCCAAACTCGGCGTGCGCGACTCGTTCTTGGGCAACGCTGGCCGGTATGACGTGCACCTCACCGTCGCCGACAACAGCTTTGCCAAGACGGCACGCTTGTCGGGCCAGATGCGCGCCGGCTTCAGCTGGGTGCAATTCTACGCCGGCGGCGCCGCCGAGACGACGCTGAACGAGCGCACCTACGGCCGCAGCGATCCCACGCCCGAGCCGGCTGCCGAGCGGGTGAGTGGCGTGGTCGGCTTTTACCCATCGAACATGGCCATGTTCTCCGTCGACGGTGGGCTCACCGTGTCGCCCGGGATGGGCCTCAGCTTTGACGTCGGCTACTACGGCTGGGTCGAAGTGCTGCCGGCGCTGGGGACAGCCTCGAACAACGGCTTTGCGTTTCCGTCGTCGACGTCGCAAATCGTCCACACTTTGTCGTCACGCGCCGTGTGGAGGTTCTGATGCGACTGCCCACGTTCGCTGCAGCGGTGTTCGCTTTGGCCTTGGCGGGCTGCGCCGAGACGCCATCGCCCGAATGCAATGACTACGTCGCCTGCTTTGACGCCTACGTCGATGCCGGCGGCACCGACGCCAACCCGCAAGAAATGGTCGTCTACCGCCCAGAAGGCGCCTGCTGGACCGCGCCGGCGTCGGCCTACGACTGCACCCAGATGTGCACAGCTCAGCTCACGGGCCTCGCCAACGACTACCGCGGCCTCGACGTCGGCGACCCTCCGCCAGAGTGCATTGCCGAGTGAAGCGTCTCGTGAGGCATCGCCCTCGGAGAAGCGCAAAGAAGTGGTGCACACGGCCGTCGACTTCGCCTTCTCATCCCCGGCCGTGAAGGGTATGCAGCCCCCGGCGCCGACGTCACCGGCGCCGTGGAGGCACACATGTCTGACGCACGTCCGTTTCGCGTATTGGGTTTGCAGCAAATCGCGCTGGGCGCCCTCGACAAAGGGGGGCTGTCGCAGCTGTGGGGCGGCCTGTTCGGCTTGCCCAAGGTGGGCGACTTCAAGTCGGAGCGCGAAAACGTCGACGAAGACATCCACATGCTGGGCAAAGGCCCCTTTCAGGTGGAGGTCGACCTCATGGCCCCCCTCGACGCCGACCAAAAACCAGCCGTGCACAAGCCTGCCCTCAACCACATCGGGCTGTGGGTCGACGACCTCGAAGCCTGTGTGGCTTGGCTCGACGGCGAAGGCATGCGCTTCACCCCGGGCGGCATCCGCAAAGGGGCCAGCGGGCATGACGTGTGCTTTTTGCATCCCAAAGGCAACGACGAAAAACCCTTGAGCGGACAAGGGGTTCTCATCGAGTTGGTGCAAGCCCCCGCCGAGGTGATCGCCGCGTACGACGCCGCGAGCTGACTCCAGATGAATGGTGCAGGCCCGGGTGGCGTCTGCGTGGGCAGGGCGTGACGCAACGCATCACGCCTTTGTGGCCCACGGCCAGAAGTGATAGAGTTGCGAGAACTGGGAGGGGTCGACATGACCGATCGACGACGTGGCGAACGCCGCAAAACACAAACCCCCATCACCAATGAACGTCGCAAAAGCGACCGCCGTCTGGGCGACCGTAGGGCCACGGCGCGGGCGCCGTTGGATCTGTGGGTCGAAGAAGAGAAGGGCGATGAGCTCTACTTTCGCCGCACCGGCAACATCTCCACCGGCGGCATCTACTTCGAACAAGCCGTGCCCCACCCCCTCGGCACGCGGGTCAAAGTGCGCTTTGCCCTGCCCGGCAGCCCCGACATCGTCGAGGTCAACGCCGAAATTGTGAACGCCCTGGGCGACGAGATGGGCATGGGCATGGAGTTCCTCGACCTCGACGACTCCTGCAAACGCAAAATCGCGACGTTCGTGCGCGCTGAAGCCTGACGGTCTGCGCCCCCCAGCACCCAACGCCTCCTGCCATTGCAGGGGGCGTTTTCGCTTGCGGCCAGCAGGCTCGGCGGTGGCCACCTGCAATGGCCAATCCACCTACGCGAAGAACGGGAGGACGGTTTGGCCAAAGTCCCCAGCCCCCAACGAGAAGTTGGCCGAGATCGGGTGGTCTTGCAGTCCAAACTGGGCACGCAAGGCTCGCATCAAGTCCAGCGGCTGAAGGTATCCGGCATCGACGTCGTCGGGGTCCGCGACGACGATGGACCCACCTTCCACTTTCACCTTCTGTGCGGCCGCTCCACCGAGGTACGTGCCGTCCTCTTTGCGTCCATTTGTGGTCGCCCCAATGACTCGCCCTCCGCCGATGTCTTCGCCGAAGAACATGTACGTGTTGATGGGCCAGTGGTCTTTGCCGACGCGCGCGTTGTAGGTGGTGCGTCCGAAGTCAGACCCAATCATCACAATCGTCCTTGACCACAAGCCTTCTGCTTTGAGGGTGTCGATGGCGTAGCTGACACCCTCCGTCAGCTGCTGAAGCAGATTCATATGGTGAGGATGATGGTTGCCGTGGGTGTCAAACCCGTCGAGGGCAAGGTGGGCGGCTGAGCATTGTCCGCTCTTCATCGCTGCAATGGCCAATCGCGCATCGACCACCAACGGGTTGCTCTGCGTCGCGGTTGGCAGAGCAGGAAGCTCATTGAGCGCCTGCGAAAACTCGTCAAATCCGCCCTCAGCGAGACGGGCACCTTCGAACGCATCCCTGGAGCGTCGATTGCTCGGAAGCAACGTCGCTGGTGAAGTGGTTCTCCGCTGCTGTTCTGCGGCCCAGATGGCTTCGGTCACAGCACGAGGACGGTAGAGGTCGGGGCCGGTGACGGGGTCGATGACCATCGGCTCAACAAGGGCACGAAAGGCGTCTACGTTTCCAAAACGCGAGGCCACAAGGAGGTTTGACGTCGCGCTGAAACCACCGTTGGACATGAAGCCAAGTGCCAGCACTTGGTCGAGGTCTGCCTCTTTTTTGGCTGCGACCATCGCAGAGATGTTTGGGTTCCCCGTGGCGAGCTTTCCCGAAAATGCATGACGCTGACCTGCCGAGTGGCTGTTGGTCTGCATGTTGACGCCACGCACCACCAGCATTTCGTTGGCATGTTTGACGAAAAAATCGGCGCCATCGACGAGGTAGGGCACGCCCGGCTCTTTCGGGGCGTACGTGATGTCTGTCCCAGGAACCGTGAGGATGTCTTCCTCGGCGAAGTGCACACTGAACACGTCGTCGCTGTAGGGGTCTGCAAAAGCAGTGCTGTCCCAGCCCCCACGCGCCTCAAACGTCAGCAGAAGGTCCGGCCCCTCGCTCTGACCTCTTGCGGTGCGAGGGAGTGCTCCGACGCCCAGCCCGATGCCCAATGATGACAAGGCCAATGACGAGAGAAACCGTCTGCGACCCCAGCTTGGAAACGATGAATACATCAAGGTGTCTCCTACGGCTCCACCCAGAAGCGGTGGTCGGTCATGAGAAATGAAAGCGTCGCCATCCAGGCACGAATGACGTAGTCGGCGTCCGCCGCCACCACGACGTTTTCGCCAGCAGCGTCTGGCGGGAGGGCGTAAGAGGCTTCGCCGCTGCCCCGGTCTTCAAACGGTCGGTCTGCAACGCAGATGGAGGGAATGTCAGCTGGCTCGTCGCCTACGGCAACGCGGGCCTTTCCTTCCATCCAGACGGTCTGCAGCAAGGCGTATGCGGCGGAGACGTCATCCGGGTTGGCTTGGGGCCCCCAGAAGAGAAACTGGATTCGTGCCAGGTCTGCTCGAATCTCGGCTTCGTTCTCTGCAGTGGGCTCTGTGGTTGTGTCAACGCTGCGGAAAAACCGCCTGGCCGTTTGGTCTCGAATGCTGAAGTCTTGGGGGACGGCCAAACAGGCCATTTCCACCGAGTAGCGACGAGTGATGTTCTGAGAAACCGGTGACGGCTCCCTCGAGCGCACAATCATCTGATCGCTGTCAATGCCACCCATCAGCAGTCGAAATTCGTTGAGGTCCAGCACTCTGTTGGTGCCGTCTGGCATCAGACCGGTGGTGTAAGGCACGCCAAACAACGAGTTGGTCTTGCGGTCAATCTGTTCTGGAGTCGCCAGCAAATGAGCGCCGACGCCAGCGATGCGCAGGGTGTTCTTTGCTGCATCTGGCGCTCCTTCCTGCAAGCCCTTCGCCCGCACATAGGGGCCGTCGATGAGCGCATGAAGAAGCGTTTTGTATCGCATGTCCATTTCGGTTCGAAACCGATGTGCGAGCTCTGCGAGGTAGGCGCTCTGCAAATGATAGGCGGCGGTTTGCTCCGCAAACTCTGGAACGCTTGGGTCGCGGGGCAGCGTCAGCGGCTTCACCCCCGTGAGCAGCTCAAATGCGTTGTGCACGGCGGCCAACGCAAAGCGTGGGTCGGCCACCATTTGCTGCCCCAACCACCGCGCCGCGCCGCCATCGACGAATTCCTCGGGCATGGGGGTTCCGGCAAACCCAGGAGGGCGCATGTCAACGTCGCCAGGGAACCACGATTTGGGCTCAAAGCGTTCTCCACCCCCCTGAAAATGCTGAATGTTTTGCATTGCAGCGGCGACCGGGTCGAGAGCCGCGTGACACGCTGCGCAAGACCGCGCCTCCGTGAAGACGTTGGCCGGCAACTGCTCGTCGGGGTCAAGGGTCAGCTGCAGGAACTCCATGACGTCGATCGCCAGGAACTTTGCATAGAGACTGCGCGCTCGATGTCGGTTGCGGTTGGTTGCTGTGTTCGGGAACCGTCGAAGAAAGGCGCCCGTCGTCAAGATGCCTGCATGCGGAACGGCGTCGATGGAGAAATCGCCGAGAAGGTTGTGGGGGCCGGCGACGACTTCGGCCTCGAAATAGGAGGTCATCCAATCGGGGCCACTTTGAAAGGCAGGGTGGTCGTTCTCGTAAATGCCGTACGCCGCTGCCGTGTACGGGTTCATCATGGTGTAGGGAGCCGTCAGGATTTCGCCGAAGGGGCGGTCTTCCAAAACGACATGCACGATGATGGCAGCAGCCTCTTTTGACAAAGAGACCTCGATGTTTTTCTTTCCGGCTTGGCAAAACTCTTGGCCGAGGACCTCGTTGCAGCAGACTTCGTCGGCGTCGGCGGCACCAATGTCTCGGCAAGTGTTGTTTCCGCCTTCAGACTGCGGGAAGAAAAACCAACGCCGCTCACGAGGGTGATACTTGTACGGAAGCGTTTGAATGGCGTCCGTCTCGACGAGAAGCATGGAGTCGGTCAACAGCAGGTCGTTGAAATGCTCGAACAGACGCGCCCTGAAGGCTCGCGTTTCCATGATGTCGTCGAATGCGGCGTGGAGGGCATCCTCGGTGTCGGGCAGCGCGTCGTACTCTTCTTTTGTGAGGTAGTCGCCAATGAGGTTTTGGCGTAGGGCCCTGTGAACTTCTTGCGGGGTTTTGGTGTCGACGAAGTCGAAGAGGTCTGTGCGCGGCGTCGGGTCGAGGCAGACGTCTTCGTTGCGAAGGCGTTCGGAAAGCAAAGTGAGAAGTTGTGCGTCGGTGTCACCGACTTCGACAATGGCCCCCCCGCCGTGAGGAAGTGTGTTCGTTGCCTTTGCCAAAAAGTAGGGAAGCCCTGCGAATTCAAATGAGAGCGAACGAAGCGTTTCGAGGTTGAGCTGCGTCGCGGACATTCCTCCCGACAGCACCGGGTCGATGACGTCGTCGGGAAAGTGCAAGGTGAACTTGCCTTGGATGGTTCCGTAGTCTGGATTGTAGTCGGCCCTGAAGTCGTCGAGGTTGTCCGTCAGACGTCCGTACGCGTTGTGGCAGCCGATGCATTTCGAAACAGCGGGGCCGAGAACCGACTCCTCGTAGAACGCTTCGTCCGAAACACATCGGTCAAAGTGCACCTCGACCTCACCGAACGTTTGCCAACTGCCGTTCAGGTTTGCGCTGGCCCGAACCCGATGCGACCCCGGCTCCACAGATTGCACATCGACTTGCGCGATGCCGTCGATGTTGGTCTGCACTTCATTCGCCTGCAGAAAAACACCAGGACCGTCCACGACGTCAAAACGAACGGCGAGCGCCGAGCCCGGTGCCCCGTCGGACAGGACAAGCTCGGCCTGAAGCGTGATCGACGCCTCTCCATTTGCCCAGACAGCTTCGGTGGAAAGAGCAACAAGCGCGGACCGTGCCAGATCGACGGAGGGGGGAAGCCCCGCATCGAGAGGACCCGCGTCAAAAGGACCCGCATCCGGCGCACCTGCATCGAAAGCGCCCGCATCTGCAGCGCCCGCATCGGCAGCGCCCGCATCGGCAGCACCCGCATCGCGAGACCCTGCATCGGCAGCGCCCGCATCGGGAGACCCCGCGTCGACGCCGGAGCCACCGTCATCGTCGGTGTCAACCCGCCCGGCGTCCTGGGTGCGGCCAGGTGGACCCGCGTCGCCATCGACGGCAGGGGGTGGACACCCCATCAACACGAAGCCGCAAACGGTGAGCAGGGTCCTCATGAGACGTTGATGCATTCGATACCTCGTGGCCAACGGTACCAAGTGAGTACAGTCGCGCAAGCGCGGTTGGCCCTCGTTCAGAGCGAAGCAACGAGGAGCAGGCCGCCTGCTGACACCTCCGCATGCGACCAAAATCCACAATGCCAGCCCCTCGGCTGTGCGCAAAAGCAGCTGGGCTGTGCCAAACACCAACCCCTGGGCGACGAGATGGGCATGGGCATGGAGTTCCTCGACCTCGACGACTCCTGCAAACGCAAAATCGCGACGTTCGTGCGCGCTGAAGCCTGACGGTCTGCGCCCCCCAGCACCCAACGCCTCCTGCCATTGCAGGGGGCGTTTTCGCTTGCGGCTCCGCCGTCGAGTACACTGCGCGGATGTCCCGTGTTGTGTTGGCGATGGTGGTTCTGGGGTTGACGGCGTGTCCGACGCCGCAGGGCCCCTGTGATGCCGAGGGCGACTGCAGCGCCGACGCCATCTGCGTCGACGGCAGTTGTGCGCCCGCACGCCGCTGCAACCAAGACGGCGACTGCCCCATCGTCGAGGTGTGCAGCGAAGGCCTGTGTGTGGCGCCGCCTCCCGCCCCAGATGTCGACGACGGTGGCGGGCCCAGCGCAGACCCAGACGCCGGCATTGGCATCGACGCGGGCCTCCTCGTCGACGGTGGCGGAGCAGCAGACGCAGGTGCGCCCGATGCTGGGGTGTTTGACGCGGGGGCCCCTGTCGACGGGGGCGTCCTGGATGCGGGCGACGACGCCGGTGCTGCAGAGTTCGACGCTGGGGTCGATGGTGGGGTCGACGCCGGGCCGGTGTGCGACGACGCTGATGGCGACGACCGCGGCGACGGATGCGCGCTCGGCCCCGACTGCGACCCCACCTCCGGCGAGCGTCACACGCTCTACACCGGCGCGCTCGACACCGACGGCGACGGCGTGGCCAACGGAGCCGACCGCGACTTTTGCGCAGGCGACACGCCTCCGGTCGGCTTCGTGACGGGCGCCCAGGCGCCGTATGACAACTGCCCGGAGGTCTTCAACGACGACCAAGCCGACTACGACGACGACGGCGTGGGCGACGTCTGCGACAACTGCCCCGCCACATCGAACCCGGGCCAAAGCGACGCCCTCGAGGCCGACAGCGGCCGTGCGGCAGACGGCATCGGCGACGCGTGCGACCCCCGTCCGTATGGCGCAGGTGACGTCGTCACCGGCGTGTACCTCGGCGCCAACCACCCTCCCGCCAGAGGCGTGAACTGCGTGACAATGTCGACGCCAGAGGGGCTGCAATACGGCGACCCCACGGTCGCTCGCTGCCCGGTGCTGTTTGAAGGCGTCACGGGCGACGCCATCGAGGCCCACATCCGATTCGAAGACACCGCCCCTGGCGACGGCGACGCCAACATGGGCGTGCTCCAGGGCGTCACCGACACGGTCTCAGACGGCGCGTACTGCATGCATCGCCCCAACCGTCTCGTCGACGCCATCACCCAGATGAACCCGACGGGCAGCGCCCAACCCGATGTCGTCGTCGTGCCCCATGCCGCGACGTTGGCGCCGCAAACCACAGTGCGGTTCACATCGATGCTGGTGAACGGCACGTCGACGTGCCGTCGGCGCGGCAACAGCAGCATCACCGGCACCGCGCTCATCAACGGCGACCGCATGGGCGTGCGCACCTACCGCACGAAGGTGACGTTGCGCGCCACGGTGTTGTACGCCCTCGGTGGCGACGACGACGACGGTGTGCCCCTCAGCGGCCCGCCGGAGCACCACGTAACGTTTGCCGATGGCCGACTCAGCAGCGACATCAGCGCGCTGGCACTCAACGCGTTTGGCGCCACGTTTGTCGACGGGGGCATCCGCTTGTCGGGCGACGGCGACAGCTACTTTGAGTTGCCGCCGCAAACGCTGAGCACGCTGTTGACGTCGACACCGACGACCTCGGCCTTTTCGGTGGAGATGTGGGTGCGGTTTCGCACGCCGGCGCCGTACCAGCGCATCATCGATTTTGGCACGTCGAGCGTGGGCCGCGTCGATGGCCCAGGTGGAACGTTCGCAGGCGATGACCTCTACGCGTTCGTCGTCACCTCAGGCGAGACGCCGACGGAGTTGCGCTACGTGGTGCGCCAGCCGGGCAGCAACGATGTGGAGACCGCGGTGTTGCCGGCCGTTGACGTCTGGCACCACTTGGTCGTCGCCGTTGAAGACGAGCGTCGCGCGCGCTTTTACGTCGATGGACGCCGCCAGCACGTCGCCGACATGACGGGCATGCTGCCCCTTGCCGACTTTGTCGACGACAACTTGTGGTTTGGGCGTTCAGCGTGGAGCTCTGACAGCAACCTCGACGCCGACTACGACGACATTCGGGTGTACCGGCATGCGCTGCACGAGGGTGAAGTGCTCCAACGCTTTCGCGTCGGCCGCAGCGAGTAGTTGTGCAACCCAGATGGATGGCCGTTGGGATGCCGCGCCAGCCCGCCAGTCGGGTTTCTTGTTTCGTTCTGCAGCAACGCTGCCGACATCGTGACAAGTGTTCACGACTTGCCTGATGGTCGGACCTCACCCTGAGGTCCCATGTCAAAACAACTGTTCTCAATTAGGCACCTGCGCATCGCGTCTGCCTTCAGCGCCGTCTTGCTGCTCACTGCCTGTCCACCAGACGCGCCGACCCCCTCCCCAGATCCCACACCGTCTCCTGATGTGCCCCCCACAAGCAGTGGAGGCTCCACGCTCGTCCCTGGAGCATCGGCCGGTGGCGAAATGACCAATGGTCAGATGCGACTGCAGCTGCGTGTCGACGGCATGCCACACGGGCGTGTGCGTTCTGGCCAGCAGACCCTCGACGTCAACCCCATTCAGAAGCCCACCCGCCGCTAGCCGCCCGTGTGCAGAAGGAGGCCCTGTGCCCCGTTCATTTTTGGCGTCTTTGCGGACGTCTCGCTCTCCCTCTCTTGTCACTGCTGTCGCGCTCGCCACCACGTTGTGGGCGGGCCAAGCCCTCGCAGACGTGCCCGCCTACCTCCCGATGACGGGCTACCTTGTCGACGGGAATGACCCCATCGACGAGGACGTCGACCTCACCATCCGTCTCTACGACGGCGACTCCGTCGTCTTTGAAGAAGAACAAAACGTCGAGGTCGTCGAAGGCAACTTCGCGGCCTACATCGGCGCCGAAGAAGACCTCGACCTCACCATCGTGCGCGACGCGTCGTCGCTGACCATCGGCATCTCTGTCGACGGTGGCGACGAACTCGAACCGCGTCTCAACATTGGCGCCGCTGCCTATGCCGTACAAGCCCGGTTCTGCGCTGAAGCCAACACCCTTCAGGGCCTCGCCGCCGCCGACTTCAGACGTGCCGATGCCGACATCGACTTCGACGACCTCACCGGTGTTCCCGCCGACCTCGCCGATGGCGACGCCGACAGTTTCGCTGCGCTGAATTGTGCCGACGGCGAAATCTTGGTGTCCGACGGCACCAGCTTTGGGTGTGCCACGCGCGGGGCCAGCCTCGAAGAGGTCGCCGACCTCATCGAGCAAAGCACCGGCGCCAACGCCGACGGCGGCGCCGCTGCTGTCGACATCGACGACGTCAACGCTGCCATCGCCACCGCACTCAGCGATGTGGGGGCTGCCGACGGCGACGACGACACGCTCGCCTCCCTGGGATGCATGCTCAACGAGATTGCGCAGTTCGACGGCAGCGACTGGAACTGCACCACGCTTCCTGAGGGCGTCGCCTACACCGCCGGCAGCGGACTCTCCCTCGCCGGCAATGCCTTCTCCGTCGACACCGCCTCCATTCAGACGCGCATCGGCAACACCTGCCCCGAAGGCAGCGCCATCCGCGCCATCGCTGAAGACGGCACCGTCACTTGCGAAACCGACGATAACGACAACACCCAGTACACCGCAGGCAGTGGGCTCTCTCTCGCCGGCACCGCCTTCTCCGTCGACACCAACGCCGTTCAGGCACGTGTGGGCAGCAGCTGCCCCGCCGGCAGCTCCATCCGGGTCATCAACCTCGACGGCACCGTCGTTTGCGAGACCGACGACGACACCAACACCGACACCGACACCACCTACAGTGCTGGCTCTGGCCTCGCGCTCAGCGGCACCACCTTCTCGGTCAACACCGCCGCCATTCAAGCGCGCGTCACCGGCAACTGCCCGGCAGGCAGCTCCATTCGCGCCATCGCTGCCAACGGTGCCGTCACCTGCGAATCCGACACCGACACCAACACCCTCTACACGGCTGGGTCGGGCCTCGCGCTCAGCGGCACCACCTTCTCGGTCAACACCGCCGCCATTCAAGCGCGCGTCACCGGCAACTGCGCCGTGGGCTCGGCCATTCGCTCCATCGCCGCCAACGGCACCGTCACGTGTGAGAGCGTTGGGGGCGGCAGCTCGACACACATGGCCTTTGGCGATGGCAGTGCGGGGAGCCTCACGGTGAACTCGTCGCGCAACTGGGGCACAACGCCGCCCACCAACCGCAACTACAACTTCACCAACTTCACGGTGAACAGCGGCGTCACCCTGACGGTGCCGGCAGGTACGATCATCCGGTGCACCGGCACCTTCACCAACAACGGCACCATCGTGGTGTCGACGTCGTTGCCGGGCGAGCCCAGCAACAACTGGGGTGCGAACTCAGGCGTCGCGAAGTCGATTGCTGGCGGCGACATCTCCATCAGCGTTGGGGCTGGAGCCGCCGAATTTGCCACCATGACCCGGCTTCCCTCGCAATTCGGCGCGCCTGGCGGCGGGGCGTCAGGCAACACTGCTGGTGGTGCGGGTGGCGGTTCGCTGACGGTCCGTGCCAACGGCGCGTTCACCAACACCGGCATCATCCGTGCAAGTGGCGCCCTGGGCGCCACCCCGGCATCGACCAACCCTGGCGGCGGCGGCGGCGGTGGCGGCGGTCTCCTTCTCGCCAGCTCCACCAGCATCAGCAACAGCGGACAACTGTTGGCGAACGGTGCACACGGCTCCAACGCCGGCACCGGCGATGACGACGGCGGCGGCGGCGGTGGCGGCGGCGGCGGCATCCACCTCGTCGGCCCCAACGCCAACGGCGTTGGCGGCACCATTCAGGTGTCGGGCGGCAATGGAGGGTCGTCGGGCCTCTCTCCGTACAACGGCACCCGTGCGGGCGGCGGCGGAGGCTCCGTTGGCAACGGCGGCCTTGCCGCTGACGGAGCGGGCGATGCCACAGGCTTCAACGGAGCCGCCGGCGCCATTGTTCGCACGCAAGTCAACGAAGCTGGATCGTTCTTCTTCTAGACGTCGCGCTCGGCGCCTCAGCCTCGACGCTGAGGCGCCGCCACGTTTTGGCCCACATGGGCTGTCTTCTCTCCTACGAAATCTCTGCAATCGGAGCTCCCGTGCCCTCTTCCTTTTCGTCGTGGACCTCGCAGGCCACGCTCCCAACCCTTTTTGCTCTTGCCGCGATGCTGGGCAGCACCCAAGCCCTCGCAGACGTGCCCGCCTACCTCCCGATGACGGGCTACCTTGTCGACGGGAATGACCCCATCGACGAGGACGTCGACCTCACCATCCGTCTCTACGACGGCGACTCCGTCGTCTTTGAA
>Ga0213839_1000309_pt1 | contig 77175 bp, 91 predicted proteins | sample SWPATP21_FD_160075 | JGI IMG/M metagenome (GOLD analysis project Ga0213839, IMG submission 160075) | Coastal seawater microbial communities from Marineland, Florida, United States - SWPA TP2 #1 | ecosystem: Environmental > Aquatic > Marine > Coastal | place: USA: Florida | collected 2016-08-14
TGGGCGACAGTAATGGCCTGCCTCTGGAAAAGCCGACGCTGCAGGAAATGGTTGATGCAAATGCGTATATGGCAAAGCTAAACGACATCGACACTGAGGAAGGCTCAGCCACCCCTCATGCATCCTTTCCAATGTTTGATGAGGATTCGATCGTTAAAGCCTTTCTGGCAATGCACGCAAATTAAAAGGGGCCGGCATGCGACACGAAAAGCCCTATTTTTGTCCGCTAATGAAGGTGTACTTTCTGAAAATCCAGTCAGGCGAGCAAAGCTGCGAGATACGCCCCGTTCGCCGTGGCTGGAACCAGAATAACATTTACCCAGGAAGAGAAATTACATTCTCCAATGGGTATGGAAAAAATGGCCGGGTCACCAAAAGGATCCGCAAGACCGAAAAAACAAAATGCTTGAGCTCTATTGGTATTGAGCAATGGCACATCGATGCTGTACTGAAGATATATGGCTCCTCAAGCGATACAGAATGGCTTGTGGCACATATTGACGACCAGCAGCACCAACTTCAGACGGGAGTGAATCCAAACCATGGATGACATCATCAATCGACACCCGGTAAACAAGCAATCAGCTATAGTTACCAGTCAAGGGGAGTGCTATACCCCAAACAAGAAGATTCAGACATCTGATTCAGACACCCCTCTGAAGACTGCGCCATTGCCTCAAAAGCCTGGGCGCAATTTTCTGGATTTGACGGGTGTGCGTCGCGGACGACTAACTGTCATAGGCTTATCGGCTGATCAAAATAACCGGTGGGTGGCTCGCTGTGATTGCGGCACGTATACACTAAGAACCGCTCGCGCCATTAAGAATCCTGCCAACACTCAGGATCGATGTGAGCACTGTCGCCACCTTGCATTCCTTAAGCGGGAAGAATTTTACCGGCGCACAGGCAAGAACAGGGATATCAAAGATTTCTGATCAGAACCGCCCTGATTTCCATTGTTTTACAAACTGCAGGAATTAGGGTTTAATTTGACGTTAAATGTCGGTAGTTATTGATAAAAACAACTCTAAGATCAGTTTCGACCAGGCAAAAGAAAAGGCCGCCGAGGCGACCTTTTCGAAATGATTGCTTCATCTTCGCTAACAACTTAGATGAAGCGGCGACTGAAAGTTTTACCAGAACTTTCGGTCAAGACAGTAAGACTCAACCATGCGCTCCAATCGACATGAATAGAATATGACTGCTTAGGCAATTCTATTCAGCGTCAGCGCTATTTGCAACTTTTTGAATAGTAAAAGTGCTAGAAAATGGATAGTTTGCCAACAGAAAACCGCGTACAGGTTCGGGATTTCGACCCATCTATACACGATTTAAACCAGATAACCTTGTACCAGGGGCGCAAGCCGTATGCGTACAAGGGCCTCCATCTCAAGACTTCCAATCGTCGCTACAATGACGACCAGGAAGGCTATCTTGCAGCCTTTGCCAGTCATGTTATAGCCCACAGATCAGAGCAAGCCGGCTATGATATCCCTGCTCAGCAGCAAGACCTTATCAACGCGGTCACTGAGTACTGGGACAATCCCGACATCTGCCCGGAACTGGCATACCACCTGAAGCGAAACAAGAATGGGCGCTACCGACTGAAGCGCAGTGAACTTCGCTTCATGCAATGCAAGATCATGATGCTGCTAATCGCCCATACAGATTTCGGAACATGGCAAGTCGGCACACCGATGTACAAGTATGACAATGGCTTCATACATACCAGCGTGCGAGATTTGGCCGAGGTGGCGCTGGAAGTCACAGACCTTGGTGATATCACCAGCTCGTTTAAAGAGGCATGGCGTGACCTGTCACGCTCAGGATTCCTGACGCAAATACGAAATAGCGTTTTGGATGAATCGGGCCACTTCTGGAGCAGGCCTGCTACAAAGGTGGTTACACGCCGCCTGGTACTCCAACTGACTATGTCAGAAGCCAAGTTATGCGAATTAGAAGCATGGTCCACGGCTCGCATACGCGCACAGAGAGCTTCATGGAAGAAATCCCACAGTCGCCAGGCTGATGCGCAGAAGCAGCGTCAATCAGGCTTCTGGCGCATGCTGATGCGCGACAAGGGCCATGCCCGCGACACGCTGAAGCTCATAGGTTCAGAACTCAAGAAACTATCATCCAGTCTTAAGTCCAGGATCCCGGACAAACCCCCGTCTTGGTATAGATCGATCATCGATCAGCATCACCCGTGGAGAAAGCAGCCGGCATAGCGCCGGACGTCTTCCTTTTGCCTAAAGACGCCGATCGCGTTCCACTTTTTACATTTTCTTAGCCTGCCTTCGCAAAAAAACCAGCGCACCGCCCCCCCTTCCTGCGCCCTCCCCTCCCTAAATCAATGTTCCAGCCTCTAGGATCGGCCCTAAAAAATTTCCCATGGGAAAAAACGCCCTTAAAAAACACTTCGAATAAATTAAGTCGATGGTTTTTTGAATATGTAATCCGCCTTGATTAAAAGTCAGCAGTACCTAAGAGAAGTCACCCATACCCCAAAGAAGTCATTCGGCTTTCATTTAAGGCAGACCTCACAGTAATACTCTGGGGATACATCAGTTACACATCAGTAATTCATCTGTCACGCCGTTGGGTATGCGCGGCAAAAAAGCGAAGTATCCACAGATTTAGTGGATAAGCCTGTGGAACACGGCTATAACAATGCAATCTACATAGGAACGATGGGCGTTTATATTTCCGCTAATAGATTGTTAACAGGTAAATGTGAGGGAACAATGGTCCATACAGGCGACGTATGGGCCATTGCTTGGGGTGAAGGGGAAGGGTGAAAGGCTATTCGTAATACCCGTACGTGGGTGCTGAAGGGAGGTCATCCACTCCTTCGGAAGGATCAAATTGACTCACCTTGGGCATACCCCCTGGGGTGCTTACGATGGGGAGAGTTGTAGCATTAATGCCGACTGCGCTCTCCAACAATTTTTTAAAGCCGATCAAATCATCCGCATTTTCAGGGTTGGCCAGGCTATCCAGGATATCGTCTGGGATGAATAGCGCGCACTCCTTTGCCATGTCTGCAAGCAAGCCGGAACGACGACTGTCGCGACCCTGTGCAGCGTCAAGCAATGCCTTAGTTTCCTCAAGCTCAGCCATCACTTCTGCATTAATCAGCATCTGGCCTTCCAGGCCGGTCCGGTAGTGTTCGGCTTCATTCGCGCTGCTGGCATAAAAAGCCTGCAATGCACCGGTAGCCACGCCTTCGTCCACACCCAGGTCAACCATGCTATCGAGGACCAGCTGGGCGCGTTCAGCCTCACTGTCCTGTGCTGCACTGTCCAATACGTATGGACGATTAGAGGAGAACAGCGGCTGCCTTACATAGTCAAAGCCCGCCAAATCGCTGATCAACGTATTCCCTCTGTATACGCCGCCATCACACGCCCAGGAAAAGCCCCCGATACCGCTTTCGAACAAGCTCAGCGTTTTTCGACCTTCCAGGTTGTCGGCGATCTCCTCAACATGCGTCAAATTGCCGTCATCATCAATATCAATTGCAGTACATACACATGCAGGAACCGCATCGACCAAGATATGCCCGCCACCAGGCGTTGGAACCATGACCTTTTCGTCCAGGTGCATTTTGCCGGCATGCTCACGCAGGTAATGCCCGAAATATCCCACCAACTCACGCTTGCGTAGTCTCTCTTGCACAGCGGGGCTCTGAATTACCTTGCGGACATTATCCACCAGGTAATTGCGTTGTTTGCTGGTGGTGTGTTCTCGCTGCTGATCCAGGATGTTAAATGTGACCTTGAGTGTTTTGAGTGGTTTAGGCTTCATGTCGACCCTCCATAAGATCGGCCACTGTGTTGTAGATGATGGTTTTAATCTCTTCCCCTGCAGCGCTATCCATCACCTGATCGTCATCGTCCGTTTCAGGCTTATTGCGATTGAATAGCTGTTTAAAGTCATCCTCCTTCATCTTCAGCATTTCAGTGAAGATGTGGTTTGAAACGTCTGGCACAGAGAAATTCTTCCATTCGGGATCCAGTATTTGCATGAGCGTAACAACAGACGTTGCAAAGTTGATTCGGCTTTCGCGGGCGCTGGCTTCCTCTTGCTCAATGGCGGTATTGAGGGAGTTGAAGAGAATCTTCCAGGGGCGCGTTTCAGGCGTGTAAATCTTGCCGTGCTTGGCGAATACATGGATCTCAATCAGGCGATGCATCGCGTTTAAGACAGCCTGGCGTATCAGATTTGCCTTAATGGCTGCCACAACAGACATTCGGAAAAAGCCGCCTTCGCCCAATCCGCCTGCCATATCGTCCGTGAATCCGAGTAAGGATTTATCCACGCCTAGCGCAGATGCCAACCGGTTAACGTGAAAGTTAACGTCTTCAATTGCCGATACGTCTACAGATGAGTCTTCGGTATGAATATCCAGGCGAGCAGATCCCGTAGACATGATCGGAATCATGTGTGTATTGACGGTATTTACGTACCCCTTACTGAGGGCGCGTTTTGCTGCCGCTTCGGCTTTTCGGCGAATCTGAGAGGCCAATGTGTTGTAGTACTTGGCCATGCTGGTCGGGTCTTCTTTGCCGATATTGACGCCAACAAACCGGTCTTTTTTGGATGCATTTCGGCGTGCCAGGTTAAGTGCAAGCACCGCCTCAATTAGATCTTTCCAGGGGTCATAGGCCGTTTGTATCAGCGAGGATCCGTAGTTCTGTGTTTCGATAGGCTCTTCGTTTTCAAAATCGTCACTATCAATATCGAAATCAACTGGGCGCATTCTGACAGGTTCTATATCGGTGCGAACGGTCCAGCGAGGTATTTTTACCGGGACAAATTTCCAAGGCTGCATCAAGGGCACCATGCCACGATCTCTGGCTTGCTGGTAGCGGCTGGTATATCCCGCCAGCACGCCAGCACGCTCATATTCTTTGACGTGGCGGGGATGGGTGTAGAAATCATGCCGGATATTAACAATCCCTTTGCCCTGTTTTACGTATGGGCGAAGGTAGGTAACACCGAGCTTTGCGGCTTGGTATCCCCAAGCGGCGGCCTGCGCGTTAAAGATGTCTTTGAATGTGTTTCGGATATCTTCCACTACCGGATTGCTCTCATCGCCAGTAGATTCGATGAACACAACTTCCCCGGAATCTGTTCGGGCGGACAGGGCGTGCTGAACCAGCATGTTGAGGGCAGAATCTATCGTGGGATCCCGGGACATCACCTCTAACGTCAGGTAGCCCTCTATGCGACCTAACGGAAATCCTTCGATCAGTTTTTCTCTATCTTCTTTATCGTCAGGTGTTGCACCGCCTGACAGGTCGTTCAGATGCGAAACAATCTTATCTAACGAACTGTCAGGGCCGAACAGGGAGTCGAAGTCGTTCGTTGCGGCCAAGTTTTCGGATGAAAGATCCTGGTCGTCGGGCGAAAACCCAGGGAACAGGCTTGAGAGCTTATCTATCCAGCCGCGTTTTTTGGTTTTTGCTTTTGATGTGTCTTCGGTCATTGGTCGCACCCATAAATTAGGGTTTGACTATATCCGGCAGGGAAGGCGAGGCGCTTCTAAAAAAGTTTTGTGTATGAGTGAGGCGGGCGGAAAGTGCCTTGCATGATCAGGGGGGTGCTCCTGGCTCAGCCATTTGGCTTGGTGCTCCCTGACTAGTCCCGATCATGCAAGGGCTTAATTAATGGCTGAAAATATTGTTCACATCTTTTTGAATGGCAAGCTCTTCCATGGCTTCATCCACCAGCACGAACTCTATAGAACCATCTGAGGATTCGAGTATGTGTCTCTGATCCATCTGGGCGCCGCGGTCTAACTGTGCCTCGCTGTATGACCAGGCAGCCAGCAGGTTTAGTTCAACCTGCTCATACTGCATAGATTCAAGCCACTCTGCATCAACATGGTTTTCAAACCAATCAAGTTCTGCATCGATAATGGCTTGCTTGAGCGGCCACCAGTAGGGTCCATACGCGCGATAGCGGAGCGGGTCGCGCTTCAGTAGCGTAACCACACCATTTAAAAACTTACCCTTAAATTCTTCGATGGTCTGACTTTCGGTTGCTTCCTGCAGAAGCGGACTAAGCTGTTCCGGTGTGGGCTTTATGATACTCATGTCTTGAATGCCTCGTATTGATTGCCCGCCAGTCTATGGCGGCTCAATGATCGAGCGCAGCAATAATTGTCTATTGGTGCGCGCTGTAAAATTTCCCATGGGAAATTATTAATCATCGATTTTCCATTCTTTGATTTTCTGGGTTGTGGCGCTGTCTTCGTTCCTGGCCTTTTCTATATCGTATTCCGATTGCCATTTCATCCAATCTTCCGCGGTGTATCGGTGGCCCGTTGCCTGCTCCAGTCGTACCGCCATGGAAGGTGTCATGTCTGAAGCGCCACTCACAAGACGGCTTATCGTTGATGGACTTACACCTAAATCGCTGGCGGCCTTATTTATCCCGAGCCCAGCAGGAATGAGAACGAGGTTCTGGAGGCGCTTGCCTGGGTGCTCTCTCTTATATGACAAATTGATCATCTCTTTTTGTGATTTCATATAGTGCAATATATTTAAGTATTGCGTATTGCGCAATAGGAAATACCTGTATATATTAAACCTACACTACGCGGCAGCATGCTGCCAATCGAAAACGTCTGATTGTTGCAGGCAATAAAAGGGATTTAATCATGGCTAATTCAGAATCAATCACATTCGAGGCAGCGTTGCGCGTCGCATTCTCCGATACATTTCGCGAATGCATGACGGACTTTATTCACCAGTGCGAGATGAACCATATCTCGAAAGGCGGACTCCGCCCAAGCATCGGCTTGCAGACAGGGATTGGCATTCTGATGTCTGTAAGCCGCTCCCAAGACTTAGCTCTGAAATATCTTGATGCGGTAGGCAATGTTGAGATCGACTTGAATGGAGATATTGAGGATCAACTGGATCATCACTTCGATAAACATTTCGAAAGTTGCCCAGATAGTCCTATTGCCCACCTGGAGGATGACTCATATCACCATGCTGCAGCTATTGCACGGCTAGTTGAGCATGTTCATGAGTACACCCAGCACACTGAATTGTACAAGGCTGTACAGCGCGATCCCGCGTTTCGCGTACGAGTGAAGGAGAAATAATACGATGATCACCATTAAGAACGAACGTATTGCAGTCACTGTTTCGAAGGCGGCATTTGATGCCATCCTGAGCACAAAAAAGGACATCATCCACAAACACAGCAATGGCGATTCCTGCGTTGAAACTGCTCACGACCAGACGCGCGGTCACTTTCTTGATCGAGCAATGCGAGTGATCGGAAACACCAGCGAACTAAGTCTGATCAAAGATAACGAAGTCTCGGACGAGGAGGTCGAAGTCTTGGCACAGCAGATCGCGATACTGCGCTATTTGGATGAGCATGGGAAATACAGTGCGGATGAAACAATGATGCGTGGCTTAGGCGGGCACCGGATGTCCCTCGGGATGTCGCTAGACTGGTCGAATGCATTGAAAGCTGAAGTGTTTCAGAGCGATCTGGACGCCGCCAAACATTCTATTCTCACTATGCGAGAGACGGAGATGCGATACAGATCAGGACAATCAAACGGACACGGGATGGTGATTGAAGTGATCGGAAGCCTCCCGGAACAAATTGGACTGTGCAGAGTGCAACGAAACCGCTTGTTAGCTAACGATTGTATTTTCTGACCGGACACCCTAGACCTTGCCCCTAAAAACCAAAATCACGATTAGATAGGTGATAAATATGAAAAAGATTAGCTTTGAGGACTATGTATCAGACGTGCTCGACCTACAAGTAGGTTTAATGAGCGAAAAGCAGATTGCTGAGGCTCGCACTGGATACAACAAGTTATTTGCGCCGAAGCCTGTCGTTGCCAAACACAGACTGAGCAACGTCAAAGTAGCTGAACTGAGAAAGATGATTGAGCACTTCGTAAGTTCACAAAAAATCGCCATAGAGCGCAACAGTGATAAAGACTTAACTATTGTAAAAACCTTCATCGCCGAAGCAGAAAAAGCACTGGCAGGTCGTGCAGAAAAAGCAGAGCTTCTGAAGCTAATTGATCTGAATAGCGAAGCAAGCCGCTCACTAGCTGCACAATAAAAGGAAATGCACATGAAATTCAGGAAATTTATTGGCGGATGCGCACTAGCAGGAAAGCAAGTAGTCGCATACGACAGCGAATGCAAAGGCCAATCGATTGTTATCATTGCCGCCGAAACCGTCGGTGGTAATCCCGTTCGTTACCAAACTGAAAACGGCCTCGGCAAAAAAGAATGGCGGACAGTGAGTGAAAAGCGGCTAACGCTTGATGAATATGATGATTTTATCGACACAGTGAGTGAAAACGCATCCAGCAGCCAAGATGCAGGCACTGTGGTTCGCGCGCTTGTTGAATTAGGATACCCAAGCGAGTTGTTCCACAACTAACCAAAAAGGCTCTGGAAATCAGGGCCTTTTTAATATCCGCTCAGTAATGAGTATCAGGAAGCACCACAGACCGAGATTCGATCACTATGACAAAGAATACCTCTCGCCCAGTTAATCATCTCAAAACCGCCAGTGAGATCTACCCCCGTGCGTGGAAACAATGCGACGAACTTAGAGGCATGCGAGGGCAATCACTCCCTCACTGGCCTGCATGGTGTTTCCTGCCACTGGCGGGCTGGTACTCCGTAGTGTCAGCAGACGCGGGACTCAACTCTCTGCCACCCTATCTAGCAGAGGATATATCCCGCCTAGCTGCACTCGGTGCCTGGCGTGTAACGCAGGGTATTTATCAATTTGACGAGGATCTGCAACAAGCAATTTGCGACACCGGCATTTCAGGCGAGATCCCTGTCGATGTTCTACTGCGCCTACCGGAATGGTCGCTGTATATCGAAACACCGGGGATGGAATGGGGTGGATCGGAACTGTACGGTTTCTGGGTGCATCTTGAGCACGACGCCAACACCGAGCGCAAAGAGCTGCGCCTGCTGCTGGATAATGAAGATGCGTTGGAACCCGTAATTCTGCATCTGGGGCCGTGGACAGTGACCGAAGCGGTTGATCGGATGGCATCCGAAGCAAAGCGCAACGCTGAGATGCTTGCCGCCAATATGCCTGATATGGCGCATAGTGAGGACTGGGTGGCCGAACTAGCCACTCACGTCCAGCCGCTATTGGGGATGGTGCTATACCTGTGCAGTGACGAACCAGAAGTGGTAGATCGCCGCGTTCCGGGAGCTCTACCGCAACGGCCACAGCCGAAACGCACAAAGAAAGGTTACCGACTGTTCCCGCCGAATGCGCCACGGCTTTGGAATGTAGGCGATGCATTAGGTGACGTGATTCGTAGTAGCCGCCGAGATGATTCACTTGCCGATAGCGAGCGAAAATCGCCGCGCCCTCACCTACGTCGCGCACACTGGCACGGCTACTGGACCGGGCCACGCGAAGGCGAGCGTAAATTCATATACCGCTGGCTACCGCCTACACCAGTGGCCGCAACGGAGTAACAGATGCCCCCAAACGATTCGATGCTGCAGCAAATAAGCCTATTTTAAGAAATGGAGAGCGCTATGAAGCCACCACTGAACAGCTCAAGTCCTGCGGCAACGATCGCAATCGGTACGCTGACATCTGCAACGGAAATTAATAATAAGGAACCCTCTATGCCTGAAAAATACATTAGCTTTAACTACAACTGGCAGAGCGCTGACGTTGATATCGATCTCAATCGACACAGTGTACGAGCGCATTTGGCTGCGCTTATTCGCGGCTATGGGTCCAGCACAGAGAGCCTGGTGGTGGACTTTGTGAACGGCACCTTCCGCTTTATCAGCCAGTACGACAGCGTGCAGGCTGCATGGCAAAGACTCGATAGTCGTCAACAGGGATTTGTGGAGGCGTTTCGATCTCTAACGACTCAGCCCCACCTAGACGTACGCGCGCCAGATTTTCCGCAGACCTGGTTCAGAAGTGTAGTTGCCGCCAAGTTCCGCCAGCTTAGGGATCAAGCAGAAATAGACCAGCGGGTTGAGAAGCTACCTATCGAAGCTCAGGCTGCGCTGGCCGAACAGGCTGAACGGTTGATCCGAACAGAGGTTACCGCCGGCCCAGAAAAGGCTTGGACTATTCGCGTGTACGATGATGAGTAGCGATCCATTTGACGGCATTGCTGAGAGCGCCAAGATTCGCCGTCAGATGCGCGAGCTCTGCGACTATCCGACTCGGAGCTACAAGCTAAAGTTCATACGGTGCATGGAATTGGTGCATGCCCACCTGGGTCAATTGGGCTCAATTCTGCGCGAGAAAGACCGGGAGGTAGCACGCCTGAAAGACCTGCTAGGCCAGCGTGGTGAAGATCCGTATACCCGAGTGTCTGAGCAGCTACCACCACTGGATGTGCCGATCGTGGTTTGGGATGACTATAACAAGTGCTTCGACGCTATCCAGCTAAACCCCGGTGCTTTCTGGGGAGATAAGGAGGCAGAACTAAGAGCCTACTTGAGTAAGCACCATTACACCCACTGGCAACGCCTATCCCGACCCACTGATGTCATGAACACCATGACAAACCGGCTGGTGGATTAACATAAGCCAAAAGAAAGGGGGTGCTTATTAATCACCCCCTTTGTGGTCCTTTTTTAACTCAGAAGTTCGTAAAGGCGCTGCAGGTCAACATGCGCCGGCACATACCACCACGCCCCACTAAAGCCCTCCTGATCACAACAGAACTGTGCGCCATACTGGCTTTTGAGCAGTTCCTTGTTTCTGAACAGTGTGCCCGACTTTCCATAGTCATCCTGCAGGAACAGATAACCGAATTTCGACAAGGTTTTACTACGTCGATAACGCCCGCGACCCGCGATGGTTAGTTCTGCGCTGTTATAGCGCACTGCCAGGCCAAGGCGCTTAAATGCCTCGCTAATATGGCCCGGAACCTCTTTGAAGTCCGGGTCGTTGCGCAAGTCCTCTTCAGTCTGTCGTATGCGTTCTGCTTTGGCTTCATTTCTTCGCAGCTCTAGCTCTGCAAATACGCTATCCAGATACTGGCGAGTTACCAGAGAAATGTCCTGATGGTTATCTCCTACGGCATAGAGCATGTTTTCAATTTCATTCTGAATGTGCCGGCGCTCTTGAATAAAACGAGTGTACAACGCTTCATCACCGGTTGTGCCGTTGTACGTCTGCATTTCTGGCTCTTTGCTGAACGCATCCCAGTATGCCGCTGCTTTCTCGGTGATCTCAGCTGCAGTGAGCTTTGTCCCGTAGTTGGCGACTTCTTCGCGCCACATGCTGCCAAAGAAGACCGGCATAACCTTGGTGAGCGTCCAGATAGAAGGGTCGTTGCTGCGGGTCATGTCCAGATACATCAATGCCAGCTCTTTGCGTAGATTCTCATCACTGGGATCCGGCAATACCAACTGGTTTATATCATGAGCATCACCCTGAGCCGCAATCAGCTTGCCAGCACTATCACGGAACAGATACCCGCCATAAGACGCCAGCTTTATCTCGCTCTTATGGGTGATCAGTAAATCCTTGTCGTATTCAGCGAGATTCGCGTACTCCATAGGCGTAGACAACATCTGTCGTACCTGGATGTCTTCATCGCTTAGTTCAACCGGTATTAGGTCTTCCTGCAGCAATGCGATGTCTACGGACTGTTCATTACGCCCATAATGAAAACGCCCAATGACCGCCTCTACGGTGATTTTGCGCTCTTCCAGATCAACAGACTTGATGCGCAAAATATTGGAGCTTCCATCTGCATTGCGGCGCTCAAGATACTGGCCTTCATGAACAACCGATGCGGTGTTCCCGATGTTACGGGTGATCGCGTTCAATGGGTTGTTGATCAGCGCTTCACTGAATGGCAGTTCATTCTGACGGGCTTTGGCTTCCAGATAGCCGCGGCGCTGCTTGATCTTGCTCTCCAGGTTGTCACGGATCTCATCCCACTTGGCATCCAAGGCGCTCAGGGCGCGCTCCGTCGTGCTTAGCGAGTACTCCGCATCCTCAACCTTCTTCTGCAGTTCTGCATCATCCGGTTCGTCCTTAGCCTTCTGACGAATGCGCTCCAAGCTTGCGCGGCGTCTCTGCTGGCGCTCAGTCAGGGTGGCGTGTTCAGCATCCTTGTCCGCTTCCAGGCTCTCCAGCTGACGCACAGCATAGCTGAGCTGACTGAATTGGTTGATGGTCGCGTTATCCTGCTTACGGCGCTTCTCAGCCTGTTGCTGGGCCAGTTTCTCCAGGCGGCGGGCTTTCGCTGCTTCCGGGTCTGACTCCAGCATGTCGAGGTAGTCATCAGCAGCGAAGGCATTCGCGTTGCTGGCTTCTACATCCTTGCCGTTCAGGATGTCGCGCATCCAGTTGGATTTTTGTTTCAGCAGGTTCAGACGGAACTCATCAAACGAGCCTTTGCCCATGTAGTAATACAGGGAGACACGTTTGGCGGTGTTGCCCTGGCGCACACCGCGACCGTTACGCTGCTGAATACTGGCTGGAGTCCAGGGCAAGGTCAGATGATGAATCGCGGTGGTGCCCTTCTGTAGGTTTACCCCCACTTCTGCTTTCTTGTTACAGATAACGATCTTGAGGCTACCACGGTTGTAGGCGTCGGAGATCTTCTGCAGCTTCTTGCCCTTGGCCGCTTCACCGTTGATGATGCCGATCTCTTTGCGGTCGATCGGCAAGTGATGCACCAGGAGGCGCGCAATCTTCTCATGCTGGGATTTCTCCTCAGTGAAGATGATCTGCTTACCCCCGGATTCATGTTCAGACAGCAGCTTCTGCATCAGCTTCGCATATTTTGGTGTCAGTGGGTGTGATACCTCAGAAAGCTCAATGCTCACGCCCGGCATACGAGAAACGATTGCATCCTCAAACGCTTCCGGCACCACCAGCGTCATAGGATCCGCCTGGGCATCTAAGGTGTAATCAAACTCAACCGTGGAGTTGACGTTCTTACCCTCTTCCTCATCGTAGATCTTAACCTTGACGGTCTTCGGCACCTCCGTCAGCAGCTTTTCCAGATTGGCGCGATACTTGGCCGGCACCCGGAAGGTCATCGTGTGGTTATACAGGTCCATGTCGGTGGTTACGCGGTCCATATCACGGATCACGCTGAACATGGATATCTGTTTTCCTTTCTGCTGACTGCGTGGTTTCGCGGCTTCTTTAGCGAGCTCACGCAGCTGTTCGTACAGTTCCTCCTGCTCATCGCTCATGTCTACGAATTCATTGGATTCAGGCGCGTCTGGAAGCTCCAGACCCACGTCATCCGCATTGCGCAGCAGCGTATAGCGGTGGAACAGGTTGCGTAGACCATCCAGGTTCTGGAAGCCCACCAGGCCATCGGAGTCCACCAGCTCGCCCGATACTTTCTGGCGGGTAACGGTTTCCACCTTGCCGAACACGCGCACAAAGTCGTCGGCGGTGTAGACGCCGTAACGTTCGAACTCCTCCACCGGAATTAGCAGGGACAGCATGTTGTAGATCTCCAACGGACTATTGGTGATCGGTGTTGCGGTTAGTAGAACAGGGCCGCGACCGGCGTTCTGGTCTCGCAAGTGCGCCATCTTCATGGCCATGTCGCGTGCGCGCTGACTGGAGACCGGTGTCGGCAGATAGGCAATACGCTGAGACTCTTTGCCCGCTTCGTAGCTGTTCTTGAAGTGATGAGCTTCATCCACAATCACGGACTGGAAGTTCATGTCTTCGAAGTATGGGTATTCGCCTTTCTTATTGGTCCCTTCATCGCTGTAGGCCTGTCGTACCTTGTCGGTACGTTTCGCCTCGTTGTAGGACAGGCGATCACCGCCTTTGCCCATATCTACTTTTTCGCCGGCAATGGCCTCCACCGCATCGCGCTGGCTAATCAGGTCACGCTCAACCCATTTATCTGCGTATTTCTCTTTGGTGCGGGCGCGCATCGGAATCATGCCGAAGCGCTCCTGAGACATTACGATCTTGGATTTGGAGGTGTGCGGAATCTGGTGCATCTTGTCATAAATGGTCTGGGCATCATCTTCCACCAGAACATCTTGATACATCAGCTCGCCGGTAAACTTGTTTTTCTTCGGATTGCCCTCTTCATCCAATACAAGCTCGCGTTCGACGTTGCCATCCTTGCCGGCTTTCGGGCTAAAACCGATAAACAGCACGTCCTCCATGGTGCCAAGGAATGTATTGTGCTCGTGATACCAGTTACCCAGGACATTGTTTGGAACTACGGTCGCAGTGCGGTTCGCACGCCCCATCTGTTTGTTGTAGGTCGCCAGCGCGATCGCAGAGAAGGTTTTGCCCAGGCCAACGTCGTCAGCCAGGATGCCGCGCCCCTCTTCCGACATGCGACGGATACCTGCGTTTTGATACCCATGCGGTTTAATGGTGTCCGGGACGCCCTTCAGCTCCAATGAGTTCTCCTCATAGCTCATTGGAATGTAGCCATTGAACTTCTGGTTGTACTGCGCCTGCAGCTGTTCGGCGTCCTGGTGCTGCTGCATGAAGATGGTGAACTCTTCTTCCAGCGCTTTGACCCGGTCTTTGTATTCCTGGATGTATTCCGCCTTGCTTGAAGTGATCGCGTTGCCGTTCAGGTAGCGATTCATCTGCTTCAGGAACCCGGTTTCATCCATGTAGCCGTAGAATTCACCGAAAGGTGAGCTGGTATCATTGGTAAGCTCTTTCTCCCAGTATTTTTCGCCGGTATCGGGATCCTCGCGCTGTACGTCCTTTTCCACACCGTAGCGCAAGTGTCGATATCCCTTCTGCTCAAAAAACTCCAGGATGTATTTTCGATCAAACCATTTTTGGTTCAGGCCAAACGAGATGTCTTCCAGGCTGGTGGAATTCACCTTAGCGCTGATCTCATCGATCTGCGCTTGCCATTTGGCTTTCAGGCGTGGATCGCTTTCCTGGCTCATCGCCTTGGCCAGTGCTGCTGCTTTCGGGAACACCTCTCCGGAACAGAAACGGTTCATCGGCATCATGCGACCGTCTGCGGTAATGGCTACACCTGGCTCCTCTGCCAAATCGCCCAAGCTCTTCAGTGCACGCGGCCCGCGGTATAGCGCTTGCACATCCTCCAGGGTGATTTCGTCAATCCCCTCGCGAATGTACAGATGCTCAATGATCGATTGCAGCAGTGTATCGTCGTACTGCTGCTGGTCGCTGGCGGACTCTCCGGACAATAGAGCAGAAAAATTACCGTCCTGGTCGATCGAATTCCGGAATACCCCCAGGTAGCGGGCGCTGTCGCCCTCTAGCTGCAGGTGGCGATTCTTCTTTGGGTCGCCATAGCGGTTGTATTCCGCTGCAACGAGCTCCTGCAAGGCAACCAGATCACCGGTATCCGCGTCACCTGTGCGCTCCTGGTTCTGGTATCGGTTGATCAGCGTGCCAATCAATGCGCCGCGAAAAACCTGCTCTTGAGCGGATGGCGCTTGTTCAGCTGCGAGCGCGATTGCAGCCTTCTGCTGATCGGTGAAAAGGTCCGGCCAGCTATCGCTTGCGGCTTTGGCCTGCTGATAGGTTAGGTTTAGCGTGGATTGATTATGTGACAACAGGCCTTTCAGTTGTTCAATGCTGTCAGCGCCGTAGGTTTTGACATCAATGCCGGTCGGATTGTCCAGGCCGTGATCCACTTCCTGCCAGTCGCCACCACTCATAATGTATTCGCGGTCGTTCATGTAGCGGCGATCGCCTTCCGCGTAGTAGCGGATGACCGGTTCTGCCGTGTCCAGCAGCGCCCAATCAATGCGGCTATCAAATTTACGTGCCAGCGCCTGTTTAAGGCCGGCTTCGGTGATCTCGTTGTTGATCACACGGTCCTGGTCGCGAAACTTGTTCGGATCTTTCGGGACGAACGTACCCTGGATGAATGGTCGCCCTTCCGGTGATTTGAACCATTCGCCTTGGATAAACGTGTCCCAAACCACATTGGCTGCTTTCAGGGTGTCGATTGACATATCCTGAATGCGTGCGATCGCATCGCGGGAATGCTTGCGCAGAATGATGACATCGGTAACGACATCAGTGCCTTGGCGACCAAACGTTTTAGATGGCAGCTTATGCGCGCCCAGGAATTCCGCCACCTTGCTTAGCTGGGTGCGCCAGCGCTCCCACTTCGCACCACGCCCGCTGACGATATTGATGGGCACTACCAGCGCAATCAAGCCGCCAGGGCGGACCTTATCCACCACACGGCGTACAAAGTAGCGCTCAATCAGCTTCTCTTTCTTGTACAGCGGATCGTCATGGGCGGATGCGCCGCGGGCATCGCCAAACGGCACGTTGCCGATAATGGCGTCAAAGGTGTCGTCTTGCGCATCGACCGCCAGCTTCTCAAAGCTCTGGTTAAGGATCTGATCTTCTGGATGAAGAATGCGGTTCACGCCTGCGGACAGAGGATCGATCTCCGTGCCGGTGATGCGTACGCCGTCATTTTTGGTGGCACTGAACACGCCGGATCCGGTGGCCGGCTCCAGGACATTGCCGTTCTCAAAGCCGTTGGCTTTCAGCATATCCCACACACCTTCAGCAACGTGCGTTGGTGTGAAGTATTCATACTGGCTGTTAACGGTTAAGCCGCCGCGACCGGAGTACTGAACCAGGGTTTTTCGATCTTCCAGTGTCAGTGAATCCGCATTCCAGTCGCTTGCTTTGATTCGCTCCACGATGGCCGCTGCTTGCGCGTTCAGGTGTTCGCGAGTCTTTACGCCACTTGCCTTGAGGCCGAACTCTATCGCCTCGTCAGCGGCTTCTGAGTCGCCCTGTGCCTGCAACTCGATCCCTGTGAATTCCTGGAGCGCTTGATCAATCTTGGCTTTGCTGGCGGGCAACCGAATGCCAGTTAGCTTAGTAAAGCCTCGTTTTAAGTGGGTATTGACCCCTTTAGGGTGCGCCAGCAGTGTCTGCAGCACGGTAAAGTCCCGTGCGGTGACCGCATCCACCAGCTGTTTAACGAGGCCTGTAGGCTCATCGACTGGCACGCCCTGTGGATAAATAATCGATTCTGCTTCAGCAGTCAGCTTTTCGATATCGACCGGCGGCGCAACTGCCTCCAGGAATGCCGCCTCCAGTTCATCTACGCTGGTGGCCGCCATGATCTTCTGAATGGCAGGGCTTTCTTCGCCGGCACTGTCCAGAATGTCAGTGAGCTCAACATGCAGTTCCTGCATGGCTTCCGGGCTAATGCCTGACAGAAAATGGGAAAACGCATGCTGGTCAATGGCCGTTTCATCGCTCGCACTATCCAGCAGGGATACTTTGCCCGCACCGTCGCCATCCAGATAAAACTCTACTTTGTCATCGCCTTGCTTGGATACCACGACATTGGTGCCCGCACCGTCATGCGTGTACTTGGATATTGTTTCCAGCATTTTGCGCAGCGCGTTATAACCGTCATGGTCATGCGTAGCCACTTTCAGCACCAGGTCGCGTACTTTTCCGGCACCATCCATCACGAACTGCAACGGGATTTCTACCTTGTGCTCTTTCGCGCGATGTTTGTTGCCGAACAGCAGGTAACGAAAGTCTTCGACCTTCATCGTGCTGATGGGCCCAAGGAAACGATCGTCGTCATAATGCGCCAGATAGGCGTCACGCGCGGCCTGCTGGTTAGGGAAGCCGATGAACACCTTGTCTTCGTCAAAGTAGGCAGAGCATGCACAATGGTGTGGATGCTCATGGCAGTCAGGACAGGTGTCGTCTTTCCACGCTTTTACCTTCTCAATCGCATGCTGTTTGACGATGTACACATGCTTTGCACTGCGATCGGGGCCGATGTAGCAATCCACACCCTCGCCATCTTCGCCGATGGTGCCGCGGATATAGCCGTAATCGTTACGCATGGTAATAGACCAAGCATGACCGTCTGGGTCTTTGCCTTCACGCTTGGAGCCGGCCTTATTTTCGATGGATATCGGCATGCCCTGGAATTGATATCGATCCTGCAGACGGAAGTCTGTTTTTTTCTTCAGGTGAAGGTCGTTCATGGCGCTGTCTAGCAGCGGCTGATTGTTCAGGTCTTCCGGGTATTCCTGATGCTCGCCTTCCAGGATCTCTACGTCAAAGTCAGCGGATTTTTTGAGTGTGTAGTGAAGCGACATTGGCTCCATGTCTGGGTGTCGCGCGATGCGCCCCAGTGGGCTCATGCCGTTGCGGGTTAACTCATCTTCCAGGAAGGTCTTGGATAACTCATCACCGTCCAAATGGACCGTACCACGACGGTCCCATGGTGCATCAATGGTGGCCGTCACAAATCCACCACCGTCATTAGTGGAGACTTTGAACTTATATGTCATGGTGAAGTTTCCTTGCTACTTCAGCCTGGGCAGCTCCTGTCCTTCGCGATACCACTCAGGGGCGCGTTGATGTAGGACTAGCATCTGTATCTGCTCGGCGGTTGATTGGATACCCTGCTCATTCAGCAATGACAGGTAGATGTAGGTTTTTGCCTGCACCTCTGTCTGGAAGTAGAAAAGATTTCGACCACCTTTTTCCACACCAAAAAAATGTTTGGCTGGAGTACCGTTGCGCTTTGCGATTTGTAGCGGGTAGATACTGTAGTCGTGTAGCTGCTGACGCTGAGCTTCAGCGTCTGTCCATGCCAGGGATGAAAGATGCTTGCGCGTAGCTTTGAGAAAGGTGTAGCCGCGAAGCTGTTCGCCGAACGTGCGCTGCTGGCGCTCGCGCTCAAGGCCTGACATTCCAGTCAGTAGACCGATCATCATATCGAACATTTCACGGTCGGCATTAAAGAGAGCGTACATTCGTTCCGGGTCGGTCAGCTGCTGCATCCCCATGGAGATGACCTCGGTGTAACCGCCGTCGTACACCTTGCCAACATAAGGGTCGAAGAACTTATCGCGAATGGCCTGCTCTGATGGTCGGTAGCGGCGATTGTCCGTGATGTCCTGAAGCGGCTCAGGCTCGCCCGTCGTGCCCCTGGTTTTTACAAAGTCGTTGGATAACGCTTTGATTGCGGGGTCTGCTTCCAAAAGGTGTGACAATTCATGCCAAAGCACGGTTTTATCGAAGTCGCCATCAACCATGATCTCTGAACGACCGATATACGCATGCGCGCGCTCACTGCCATCTGAGCTGATTGTGACTTTATCCAAGCGGCCTTGGGTAAGCTGATAATACTCTGCTAGGTCACGACGTAACTGAGGTGCTTGATATCCCTGCCGGCGCAAACGGTTCATGGCTGTTGGAGATATCTGTTGCATAGATGCCCAGGCTTCGGCCTCTTCCTGGGATACCGGGGACTCCTGGATAAGTGCATCGTACAGTGGACGCATCATCTTAACGCACAGAAAACGACGTTTGCGCGTCAGGTCTTTGATCTTTTGCCGGTCTTCGCTACTCAGAACAATCTGCTCATCAGTCCACTGGGAATATACCGGGTCGATGTATTGATCATATAGATCTTCGATGTGCTGCTTCTGGTTGGAAAACTCTTGCTTGAGCGCTGAAAGCTTTGCCTTTCGGATATCAGGAGATAGATTCTGATCTTTAGCGATCGACTGAGATTCAGCCACCAGGGCCGTTAGCTGATCTTCTTTTTCATCAATTCCATGTTCGGACTTTAAGTGCTCAAGTGTCTTTAGGAACTCTGATTCATCGCGCTGTGCAGCATCTTTGATGGACTTGATGGTTGAGGTGGCATCCTGGATGCCATCGCTCAATAGTTTGGCTTCGTGATCATCCAGGAAGCGGGTGGTCTGGTTGCCGGCCGCAGTCACACCCAGACGCTTTACCGCCCCTGCTTCATCACTCAACAAAAAGCTTGTGGCAAGACTGTGCAGGCTGAATCCCGATTCACGCTCAACCGCGCTATAGCGCTCCATCGGGTAATAACGCTGAAGGTCCGCTTTTAGGTCTGTTATTTCACGATGAGCGCTGGCCTTGTCCGTGATGGTGGCGCGGGGATTTAACAAAACATCAGCCGCCCGGGTGATGCGGGCGACCTGCTCTTCTTTACTCTGGCCCAGTATCCGAAAGAAGACGGCTTCTAAGCCGTCCATGGTGGTGACGGAATGCAGGGCTTTCAGCAATTCTTTATTCATGCTTACGCCAGGCGCTGTTTCACGTATTTAGCCACCGGCTCTTTTACATCGTCCAGAGGTGCGCCCGACTCAACAATGCCGCGAACCTGTTTGATGAAAGGAATCGGCTCCAGTGAGCTGAACTTTCCTTCAATCAACTGCTGCAGCAGTGAGGCCGATGTATCTGCTACCGCTCCCAGTATCTTCTGGCGTACATCCCGTACTCGGCGTGCTAGGTTTAGCTTTTCCCGGCCACCGATGCCACCACTCATGATCTTTGTGCGCAAATCGCGCAGCTCTTTGGCCAATGCCAATTTCTCCCGACCGTTCATGCCTTGGCCTCCTGCTGCTCAGTAAGTTTCGCGTACTTCTCAACAGCTTCACCAATCAGCTCGTCGTATTGATCGCTCTCCCCTGCGGCTTCTAACGCCTCTGCTGCGGCCTCTATCATTTCAAGTACATCATCTGGGTCTTTGTCATCGTGAATCCCATCTACGATGTCCTGGAGTGTTTTAACGTCCACAGTTGTTCCTTGTGCCTCTTTGTTATTGTCAGCATCAGGCTGACCATTGCCGGCTACCGCACTTTCAACCGGATTATCTTTGTTTTCGCTGTCAGGCGTCTTATTACTGCCCGCCTCAGAGCTAATGCTACCCTCGCCAAATCCTTGTTTTATAAGATTATCTGCAAACATAGAAGCTAAGGATAGATCCTTAGCTCGCAATTCGCCGCCATGCACTGAATTATTGACCGCGGTCTCACTCAAAGAAAGAACGCCTTGCGGACTGATGGTGAATACCATCTCTGTATCCAGGACTAAATCACCACCTTGCTCAAAGTAGTGCGTCAACAGCAAACGGTGCTCTGTATCGCCTGCCGGCAGGCGCTCGATAACAAGGTCCATGTAAGGCGCGTTCTTGATGCGAGTATGGAAGTTATCGCCTTCCATAACCTTGCGCTCAAGCCCCAGCTGGTAAAGCAATTGGGCAACACGTTTGGCCGCTTTACCTATTTGTGCTGTATTTGGCGCAATAGATGTGCCATTTTCGCCGCCAATCAGCATCAATTCAAACGTCTGTTTGTCTATGCCAAGGATTTCATGGGCGTTGTGGCGATTTCCATGCTCATCAACGATGGTTTTTTCCGTTTTGCGCGTTACTGAAAGCGGGCTTGGTGATGCTGGCAGCCGCTTATACATTGCAGGAATGAAGCGATCGCCCTCTTTGAGCGCCTGATATGCCTTAAGTGCATCTTTTGGATCCATGTTTTGGAAATCGATCGCATCGCCAATAAGGTACTTGGCGTATGCCAATTCAGTTTTGGTAACCGAATCCTGCCCAAGAAAGCTTTGGCCCTGGCTCTGCAAAACTTGTTGGCCATTTCTTTCTGAAGGAACCCAGCCTTTGGAAACCAGAAGTTCCATTAGATCTTTTCGTGTATATGTTTCGCCATCAAACCGCACGGGCGCTTGTAGAGTTTTGATAGTGTTTGCAGTATTTGCTGGCGAAAGACCTAGAGAGTTAGCGAATTCTAAAATTTCATTTTTTGATTTTTGCTCCTTCTCGGCGTCTATCTTCTCGGCGTCAAGTCGCTCCTGCTCTGCTTGACTCTTTGATTCTAGTTGTTTTGCGTATTCTTCCGTGAGCTGATGCTTTTGAGTTGATATTGTTGAGGCGATAGATTCAGCTGCATACAATCGCACTTCTTCGATTTTGCTTTCGTCATCAATCGAAACCGTACCCACGCCATACAGATCTCCCGTGCTACTTTTCTGGCGATAAAGAATCCGCTGTCGACCAAAGGGCGACTCCCACTCCAGCCCTGCCTTTTCGTCATTGGCGTCCCATGTGACAGAAGTTCTATCGAATGACTCTTTTTCAGAAGATAGCCAGCTGTCAAATTGCGCGGAAGAGTTCGCATCCCCTAAGTTAAGGAGCTGGCGGATGTTTTCTGACAGCTTCTCTGCAGCCTCTTTATTCCACCGCCAAGCTGATTGCTTGGATATTTCATTCAATAGATTTCTTGAGTCGGCTTTCAAGGCTTCCAAAGAACTCTCTGGCTCTGGCTCTGGCTCTGGCTCTGGCTCTGGCTCTGGCTCTGGCTCTGGCTCTGGCTCTGGCTCTGGCTCTACAGGCATCATGTTGCCGACTTCTGCCTGAAGCGCTGCAATTCGACGCTGCAGCGACTCGTTTTGCTCATTCAGATCAGACAGTGCATTTTCTTCGCGCTCCAGGCTGTCGGCTAAGCCGGTTGCATCTGCATCCAGTCTATCGAATTTTCCCTGTAGTTCCTCCAGCTCCTGGCGCTGAGCTTCGATACTCTCTTTGCGAGCAATAAACGCCGCTGAATTATCCTGAATGATCGATGCCAGCCGTCGACTCATTGTCTGGAGAGAGATATCCCGCATAATGCCGCGTTCCATTTCTGGCGCTACAACTTGCGTAATCTCACGTTTATTAAGCCGCCAGCGGTATGCAATAACCACATCACCTGGTTTGAAGCGCGTCGGGTCTTCGTCAGGCGCATGAAACAGTACTGTTAATGCCTGCCCGTCAGAGATAGGGAACTGTACGGCTACATACGCAAATACTCCCTGCTTTCGCGGCTGGGCGATAACTGGATCCAACACCGTTAAGCCCCCGCCTGATGCCGTCAGCGCTCGATTTAAAACTCGCTGCACCGATTTCATTGTTTTGGGGAACCGCGAATATGTGCTGGTGACAGCATCCAGAATCATGCCGGTAGTGATGACCTCAGAATCCCCGTCCAGCATGGCAGAATCCATGACAGTTAAGCTCTCAGTTTCCATAAGCAGGCTTTCCTGCTCACGATCTGCTGTGAGTTCGTACATATGGTCCTGGAGTTCTTTGGCTGAAAACGTCTGAAACTGCGGATCCAGACCCATGGTGATGCGAATGCCGCTCATGCGTGCGCCTCCAAAAGTGTGTTTTTCTGCGCCTGCAGCTCAGCGAGTTGAGTGCGTAGGTCGGTGTTGAGCGTACGTGCATTGGCTGCCGCATTTTGTGCCGCGGTCAGGCTTTCGCGCAGCGCTTCCAGATTTTGGTTTTGCTCTTGAATGCCGGCGTTCAACATGGCAATACGTGCTTTGGTTGATGTTCTGGCAATGGTGGCTGTTGTGGTATCGACTTGGGCGCGCTTGAGGCGGCCTTTTAGGGTCTTCTGGAAGATCTTGGCGTTGCCCTTAACCTTCTCAGATATCTCTGCAATGGCGCGCTTGAGGTCATTCACAGCGGTGACAGGAATGACTTTGTTGTTCAGTCGAACCTGGAAGATTGCACCATCGGCTTTGGCCTGCAGCGCAATGCGCTGACCATCTGTGAAAAACAGCTCGGCTTTTTTAGTTGGCACACCCTGCTGTCGTGTTTGCTTGTTGTTAGCTGATACGCGAACAACCGGCAGGTCATTACGCTTAAATTCGGACAAGACGCTTTTCAGGCCTTGCTCGTTGAAGTGCTCATAATCAAATGAGAGATAGGAAGAACGTGCCACGGGCAATCTCCAATATAGGCATATTGCACCGAGTATAAGAAGCGGCGTCCGTGACACGCATCGATAGAAAGTTTTTACGCGCCCTTCAGGGCTTCCGGCCATTCCGCCTGCCAGTTGGCCGCAATGTCTTGTAGCTGTTCAAACCAATCATCAGGAAGCTGATCGCTATCTGATAGCGATTTCAGATCATCAATCTTGTCTTCAGCCGCATGAAAGTCGCCCATGATGATGCTGGTGTATTCGGCGCTTCTACGAACCTTTTTGTTGACGCGATTTACCAGCTCTTCAAGTGAGATATTGCGGCGCTCTGACATGCCTTTAAGCGTGGTTACTTCCGCTGATGCATCCTTCATATAGGCCTCTGCCTCCGATCTTTGCTGAGGCCAGGTCTCAATCATGTTTTGGGTATATCCGCGTTTAAGAATCGCCAGAGCACGCTCGGCAGTCGTGGAAATTTCGCCAAGCACACGGGCTACCTCAACATGAAATGAGCGAACCGGGGTCCAGGTTGAATCGCCATCAAACAAGTGAGCGGTTGGGTTTTCGGGAATGAGGCGATCGTCCACTTCGTAAACTTCATAGCCCGGGGCTTTTAGCATGGACTCACGAGGCTTGATGCGGCTAACCAGTTTCACTTGACTGGATGCTGAGTCGACTACTACAAATGAGAATGACTTTTCTGATGCCATCATTTCACCTTAATAACTTTGTAGATGTGTAAGTTGTAGCGCCATAGCAGAACTGACCACCCGGATGGTGCATCCGTATTTTTGTAGACGGATATGTAGTCATCACCGACACCCAGGCCTGCGCATAACTGTTGCTGCTGCTGATATGACGCCCCGGCAGTCTGGATGAGATCCCAATCGATGCAGACAAGATGGGTTTCGACGTTTCTCAGCTGGGAACGCGCCAGGCTACCCGCCATAACCAAAAACACGCCGTTGCCATCATCGGGTGTTAATACGTCATGAAACACTTGTCCTGCTATGCCATCATCCGTATCCGCGGCTTTTTCGCCATCAAACAGGATTTCTCCGTATGTTTGGCTAAGCAATTCACTTGGCGCCATTCCTCGCCACAAATCCGCATCCAGCCCGGTTCCTTCGCCCTCGTTTTTTTTGGCGGCAGTGCCCAACTCGCTCTTCAATACGTACTGATCATGTGGGTCATCAGCGTTTTTGTGTGCAAGCAATGCCTGCCCATTGAGCGCGGCGGCCTCCTGAGCGGGGACGACTTCTTCTTCGTATAGCTGACGTACTTTGTCATCCAGCATCAGGCGCGTAACACCAATGGACGAGTCTATGGTGATGCTTACGCGGCCTGAATCGCCACTAATAATATGCGCGCGGACAGCGACATCGCTGGGGGAGCCGGATGACATAGGCATGACCGGCATCGGTGCATAGTTGCTGATGGCGTATACCGTTCCGTCGGATAGCAACCACTCCACTTCAGTCACGATGAATCCACCAGCCGGCGTTTGCCCTGCTGTTTTGGTTAGGTCCAGATGGGATTCCAGCTCTGTGACGTTATCAGTAATACCTGCGCCACGGGTGATTTGAAATGTGCCGCCAGTGACTGGGCTAGCCAGGTTATCTGGCACCTCAATCGTATATTCGACCGGATCGCCTGGTACTTCTGTGACAGTCCATTCGCCGGATCCTACGCGACATACATCAAACTCTATTGTGGCCTCGCCACGCATGACTTCAGCAAGCCGCGTTTGCCCTTCAGGCGTTAAGTAGGTTCCGTGTTGGGTTTTGCTGGTGAACGTTCTCACGCATGGCACTCCAAAAGTGTTTGGTAGATGGTGGCGGTCGCCGCGACGCCTACTTCAATATTTAATTCTGGACGGGTAATTCCGATGCTTGCTGTGCTGGTGATAACCGTCATGGCCGTGGCCGTAATTGAAACACCGTCGCGAAAATCACTTTCCGCGTTAAACGCTACGCCGTCGTAGACCACGCGCGCGGGGCGGACCTTCTCTATTTCACGAAAGGCAACCGTAGCCAGATCGACCATGCTAATGCCCAGTGAATGGGCTTTAATCGCATCCACACCCAGGCGTCCGCGCGAAGTCAAAAAATGCGCATTTTCATCAAGGTTAGGCTTGAGCTGTTTGGTAACGAAATGGGCGTGCGAATAAGGTTTATCTAGCGGACACCAGACCGGCAGCCATTCGACATTCAGTCCTTTGAAGTAGGTTTTCAGGACATCCCGAATGAGCAGGTCGGTTTCTTTTCGGTGAATGCCGCGGCGACGCCACATAACGGATAGGCGCTTAGTGCTGTCGTCCAGCGGAAACAGAATGTCGAAGAAGTCGCCATATTCTGACAGTCGCTCTTCAAGTGCCTCCATGCTGGAGTTGAATAACGACCGATCCTCTCGCATCTGTTCAACCTTGCTGAACAGCGGGAGATGGTACTCTTCTAACGCCCGAGCAAACGCCACCCAGCGAGCAGACTGCTGCTTTCCGGGAGTTAGGCGGTTTACTAGCCAGTCGGCATGGTCGGGTTGCATGGGAAGTCCTGAGACGCAATGGGAATGCGGCTCAGGATACGAGGAAGGCAAAAAGGCTCGCTACAAACTTTATTTTTTAACCGGTTTGCGTGGCCTATGGTGCGTTCTCATCATCTGGGCCGCATAGCGAGCTATCGGCACAGTAATAATGCCCGTCATCGCCTATGTAATACTGTGCGCCTTGCTTGTATAAGCTCGCACCACACTCTCCGCACTGCTTTTTGTTGCAGCGATCACACAGGTGCACGCTCTGCCCTCGATCGTCACAAGTGCTCCAAATATTTGCCGGTGCCTCTTCAGTGCCGCGAATCATGCAGCCGCAGCCGTCGCAGATTGCGTTGTCATCATTGTCGTACATGAATGCTCCAGAAAATTTCCCATGGGAAAGTTATCGATACGCACAACCAATAATTCACTGTCAGCGATGCTGCACGAACAGTGACCATGCCTCTTCAAAGCTTTTCGGGCGCGTATCTTCACAATAATCTGAAAAAGCCTGGATTACAGAGTCCAGAGTGTAGTGCAGAGTATCAATACCTTTCAGCTGATGCATTGGCCGCTTTCTAAGCTCTTTCGCCAGTTCGGATACCGATGGTCGATCATCGCCAGGCTCAACGCCCGGCAGTACCTGCTGATCTTCATTGAATGGCTGGCGTGCCGGTGGCGCATCATCATTACCCTCTGCGCCTTCAGTATCACCCTTGTAATATTTGTCATCGGAAAAGAGCGACCCGCCATTGCGAAATTCTTTTACCTTCTTACGCGCTTCTGAAATTGTTTCGCGCAATGGGGTTTCCAGTGTGCCGTCTTGTGCACTCTTGGATATTTCCTGAGCTGCCGCTGGGTCTTCCTTGTGCAGTTGAATTAAATTATTCAGGGCATTAACGTCGGCTACCCCCTTTTGACTCGCCAGCTCTTGGACTACGTCAGGGGCCCTCAGAATTGAGAGGCGTTTGGACAGCCATGCAGGTGATCGACCTAGCTGCGTGGCAACATCCTGCTTATTTCGCCCCAACGCCTTGAAACCTTCCACCAGCGACTGCAAAGCCTCTGCCAATTCAATAGGGGGGAGTTCTTCGCGTTGCTCATTCTCCACAATTTGTGCGGCAAGCTTGCTTAAACGGTCTTCTGGCCTCTCTACAATCGCGCGAACGTTGCGACCGATGCTGGAGCAGGCCCGCCAACGCCGTTCCCCTTCGGAAATGATGTAGATGCCGTTAACGGGTGGGCTAACTACGATGGGCTGGCGCTGCTTATTTGCTCGAATGGATGCCGCCAGTTCGCTGATAGATTCTTCCGTGAACGTCTTTCGGGGCTGATCAGGGTCGGGCTGACAAACATCGGGGGCGAGTTCGAGAACGCGATTCTCATCTACCAGCGCCTCATTCGCGCCAGTGGAGAGCATGCCCATCAGGTTTGAGTCAGCACCGGGCGCACTTCCCAACCCGCTCAGGTTGATGCCCTTGCCCTGTTTCATACCATGATCTCCATGATCTCCTGCGTAAATCCTTGCACTTGTTCGGCAGCCTTCCCGCGCTTATTTAGCTCTATGACTGAGCAACCCATTCCCTGTGAGTCCTCATAGTCCATGAAGCGGGTAATCATGTTTTTCATGATTGGGATATCGAAAGCGCTACCCAGTTCCTTTGCGGCGTTGGCGCTATCTTTCTGTCGATTTTCTTGTGGGTGCTGCCGGCTAAGAAACATGAATGCATTTACCGGTGCGCCTTCGCTGCGGCGCTTTTGGATAAACTCCAACAGGTGAAAACTTCCCCATGCATCAACCGACCCCGTCCCGAACGGCACCAAAATTAATCCCGGGTTATCAGGGTTGGACGCGGCAAGGATACCGCTGATGGTGATGTCTCGCGCTACAGCAGCACCATCGATAAACACAAAGTCATTATCCTTTGCGAGTTTTTCAGCGATAAGATGCACATCGTTATGCGGGTGATGTATCACTTCGGGCTGAACGCTCTCTTCTCCACCAGCTCGACGCCAGCACAAAGCGGACGCCTGTGGGTCGGTATCAAGGATTACGACCGAATAGCCCAAAAGCTGTACGACACGCGCCACATTGACGCATGATGTGGTTTTACCGGCTCCGCCTTTAGGGTTCAGCCAAGCTATGATTTTTCCCATGGGTAATTTCCTGCCTTTACCTTTTTTGTAACGTGACATGTCACGCTTCATGAATTCTGGACCTTCGTAGTACATCAACGTCCGTATGTGTGCGGAAACCGTGCCGGATACAGGGTTCCCCTTTACATATCCTCTATGCGTTTCCGGGCTAATGCCGAGGCGTTCAGACCACTGCGGGACCGTCAGCCCAAGCATTTGGCGGGCGTCTTTGTACTCTTGCGTGCTTAAAAGGGTCTTTTTTGTACTCATACATAGCGCCAAAGGGGTATATATTACCCTTTTCATTAAATCGATTTTTATAATAGGGTTATATTTACCCTTTTACAAGAAAGATATAAAAAAAGGGGCTATTGCCCCTTTTGTCTTTTTGCTTGTTGCGCTTGGCTTAGTAGCTCAGTGACAATGCGCTCCGCGTTTCTGCCTCATTCATAAACACCATCTGTCGAAGGTTTTGTGGCTCTGCCGTACCATCAATAGAGATAGGCAACGAAGCCCCGGGCTCAAAAATATTTAGGGCCATCAGTATTCCATACACATCCTGAATCAAGATGGCGCTTTTGTGCTGTTTGTCACGACTATCCTTTCCATAGTGACGCCCCAAGGCGTCCATAATCTTTTCTGTAGCATCGCTGATCCCAATGTCACGCCTGAGCTTGCCGTTAATAGCGATTGTGCACGGCTGCTCATCTGGGGGAAGCCAAGCGAACTTGGTGTTCACATCCTTTACGCCCGTTCGAAGCGTCCCCAGAACAGTAGCGTCCAAGCCTTCCATACCCGGCGCATACGCCGACACAAAGATCGTGTTGATATTCTTTGCATCAACCACGCCGGTCATCTGTTCCTGCTCTTGCTCACCCCAAACCGCCAGCCAAAGAATTGCGGGATGCTTTCGACGGATAAAAAATTTAAAATCCCTTTCCCATACCTGGTCTTCGTCATACAGAAAATAGTAAAGCGCATTGCGGCGCAGCGTCTCCGTATCTTCAACGGGTTGCCCTCCGGTGATGCTGGTGGCGGTTTCCAGCTCCAGCCCTTCGGCTGACTGATCCAGTATTGCGAGCGGCTGGTTAGGCAGCAGCGTCGTATCCCCGTCTGTCAGGCTAAGCTCAACTTTTACCTGGGAGTGAAGCGCCGGGATCTTGCCGTAAATACCGTTACCAAAACGGATACCAAGCTGATCGGTAAATCGGTAGTGCTCGTCATACACCCGGCTTTCTTCGTTGGTGTTCACAAAGCGCCGTGCCGCCGTCCATTCAGACATCTCCCCCTGCTCACCATCGCTGACAAAGACGCGCATTTCAGATACTGAGGCGCTGTACTCCTGCTCCAAAAGGAATTCAAGGAATGGCTTGGTCTCAGTTACCGTAAATGTCACGGTTTTCTTGCTGATCTGGACCAGATCAACCACTACCGTTTCGCCTGGTGGCACCGTAACGCTGTCGATCGGCATATAGATACGCTGATCGTCTGAAATAAGCGGCGTCCAAGACAGCAGCGACCGCACGACGCCAGATGCATTCCGCACCCTGAGCTTGCCTGTAGCCGGTGTGGCTTTGCGCTGGATATACAGTCGATCTTCAGCACCTGCCAGGATAGACGATCGATCCAACGCCGTAGACATGCGGGATTCTTGCCGTTCCCGCTCTACGTTCTGCAGCAATGCCTCAGTGTTAAGGTTTAAGAAGCGATTTACGCCATCCAAAAACTGCGACCCGACCAAGTCGCGCAGCTCTGGATCCGCTCCAGCGATCTCATTAAACAGGCGATAGCCTTGTAGCTTATGGTTCATGCAAAATCTCTCCTGATTCGCTACGCCGCCAACCGGTAGTTGTCGTTACGGTATGTGCCGTAGTTATGGTGCAAAACGATCTTCCAGCGATCGAACTCAACGACCTCGATGCGTATGCTATAAATCTGCACCCCTACGACATCCTGGGTTAGTTTTTCTACGATCGACATTTCGAGCATCACGGCCACATCTTCACTGTTATCAGGCTCGAATCGAAATGCGCCCAGGTTGTGCCCCCATGCAGGATAATCAGCAATAGACCCTTGAGGCGTATCAAACCACTCAGTGATGTTGTTGTTTTGGGCAGCGCCGTCGATATGGCTTTGAACACCACCCGCGGAAAGGGTGATCAGGTAATCAAGTTCCTTCATTAGCGTACATCCCGACTCATGAGCTCCAGGTTCATATCACTGAAGTGCATAGATGGAGAGCTGGCTCCGGTATTTTGTGGCGTGGGTGCAGCCGCTCGCGGTGCGGCCCTATAGTGACGGACACCGCCACCAGATCCCGCCGTTTGAACGATCAGGGGCGACCGCCTCAATTCGGCGGCTATGGCTACGCCAATCTTTTTGGCATCAATCGGTTCCTGCTTGGCAACCACGACCCGCTCGATTGAATGGGATTCAATGCTTTCGGTATTAGGCATGAGATCGGGCAAGACATTAATAGATGCTTCGCCGCTGGCAGCTGCTGCAGCACCGGTCGCAGATTGCATGGTGTATGTTTTCCCTGGCGCAATCGTGGCGCGCCTGGCTGCTTTCTTTCGCTCATCGGCCAGTGCATGCACCTCTGCCACCTCGCGGCGATCTGCTTTTTCCTGATAGCGTTCGGCATCTGATTTTGGTGATACGGCGGGATCTGGTGGCGCTGAAGTCTGTTTTTCATCAGATCCTAACCAGCCGCTGAGTGCTTCACCCAGGGTCTCTCCCAGCTTCTCCCCACCGAAGGCACCAAGGGCACCACCAATGATTGTCCCTATGACTGGCATAACAGCGGTGCCGACTGCCGCCCCAGCTAGTGCACCCCCCAGTGCGCCGCCGCCCGTGCTGGCTACCTGTGCGGCCTTCTGTGTGCCGCTGAGGCTGTCATCATCCTTGACCTCCATAAACTTGCTCGCCCCGGCCACAATTGCCGTGAGCGGCGCAGCAGCACGCGCCAACGCGCCTTTGGCGACAGCACCGATACTGCTTTTCCCTGCTCCGCTTGCGGTAGCCGCGGCAGTTGTCGTTGCTGCAACCTTGCCTGCAGGTTTTACTGCATCGACTACACCGGCCTTTCGTCGGAATAAATCACGCAGTCGACGGCGCTTCCCGCGGCGGCGCTCCGGGACATCTACATCCCCACCATCAGCACCACCCAGCAGATCTCCCAGGCCGGCACCTCCTGCTAACGTGTCCAGAAGGCCTTTCTGCTCCGGCTTGTAGCCGTTGTCCTCTATCGCGTCGATGACTTCTTTATGCTGAGTGGAACGGACTTCTACCTGATCTTCCTGGAGATCAGCTGTCCGCTGGTGGGTTTCCAGTATCTCCGTCTGGATATGACCGGTCTGCTTCTCATCGTTTCCGGGCGATGAAAAGAGCCGCTTTAGACGCCCGAACAGGCCGCCCTTGCCGTTTTTCTCTCGCGCCCGCTGTGCACGCTCCTCTTTACTGAGAAAACGCCCGGTTTCTGGATCCCGCGTTGCGTCAGTAACCGGCTGCGCATCGTCATCCGCGTTACCAAAAACAAGATGGCCAAGCTTAGAATCGGCCACCTCTTCGCCGGCTTCTTTGATCTCTTTTACGGCCTCCCAGATGCCGCCACCCACAACAGCGGATCCGGCAGCGTCAGAGGCATCAGCGCCCGCCAAATCGTCCGCCTTATCCCGTTCAGTGAAGCCCTTGATGCCTTCAAACACACCCGACAACTTGCCTAAAAAGCCTCTCTGCTCTTCTTTTTGGCGGCGATCGGCTAACGCCTCTTCAGACTGTGAGCGACCTTCAGTGCTGGGAATGGGATCAGCCGAAGGAGCTGGTGATGCAGGAACGGACTGGGCAGCTGGATCCGCTTGCGTGGATTGATCGTCTACCTTTTTAGGCCTGGCTACCTGGCTGCCGACCTCTTCTGCCGGCTTGCCGGCTTCAGTAAGGGGGCGGGATGCCTGCCCTGAAAGGGGTTTCCTATGGCTGCGAGCATCACTTACCGCCTCATTTGGTGGGACAACATGGACAGCATCACGTACAGATACACTGACATCTACTGCAACGGGATCCGGGCTGGTGCGCTCAGATATCGACGGCTGCTTTACTGCCGGCTGTGCGCCTGCCTCTCCCTTACCCCACCAACGATGACCCACCAGATCCGGCAGTACCGACGTGTTTTTGTCGATCTGCTCCAGGAGCTCAAGCGCCTGATCAGATTCTGTTGTACCGGTTAGCTCCTGGTTGGCGCTCTGCATGGGCGACCAGTCATCAATGGTGACCTGTCGTTCGTCAGTCATAGGCTACCTGCATTACTTGGTTTTCTTTGAAAGCGCCCGATTGAGGCTAAGAACGTAGCTGCGCGGGCTGGATAGCACGCTGTCCAGCGGCTGCCGTCCACGCTCTGTCAGACATAGGTTGCTGATTACGATATCCCAATCGCGCTTACTAAATCCGCGGAATAAACTCGACACACCGAAAGGGAAGGTGCAGCCGTGTTGACGCATCCCCCTTCCCGCTAGGGCAGATATGTGGCGGGCTTTTCAGGGAAAACTTGCCATTATTCAGAGCCAGCGGGACACCATGCATCATCTCTGACTCACAGCTATCAACCAGCGCTTTAAGTTTTTTAAACTGGCTCTCCGGCATGCCCATAACCCACTCGGTGCGATCGCTTTCTTCACGCTTGGCATCCGCTGCTTGGGCGTTGGGCAATATCAGGCGAAAGATCACCTCATGTACCCGTATTTTGGCATTCTCCGCGCGATACTCGGGGCTATCCTCTGCATACTCATCACGTTTAAGCCTCATGAGCTGCAGTGCTTCGGCATCTTCCCCGTTCAAACAGTGGATCTGGATCGTTTTGCCGTTAAATTCCCGTTCGCGGTACGACGCGCCTTGAATTGACCGGTATTCGGCTGCGATATCACGCATATCAAATGTGTGGTGATGCTCTTTTTGGCAGTGAGGACACTGATACGGCACGCTGGCATACGTATCGGCCTGTGTATGCATGGCATACCAAAATACTGCCGTATAGCGATCCGCGACCGTCCAAGTTGATGCATCAGAGTAGTACTCTGGTAACTGAATCGTGTTGAGAAAGGCCGTAATTAGCGTTTCTTCATGCTCTGGCATCACTTCGCTAAAGCCGATGCATTGCGCGACACTGACCTCCTGCAGGTGGAGTTTTTTGTCGGGCTGGCTGGGTTGCTGAAGAACCGGAATCATGATGATGGCCACCCTTGACGGAAGGTGGCGACCGCCAGCACGAAAAAGGCAGCGCTCATGCATGTCATCGCGTCATCCACACTGCCTCCCAGGAGGCGCACAGTGGCCCATACAAGAAACAGCACAGCAACACATACAAATCCCCAGAAAAAGGATATAAGCCACCAGATAAACGTGCCTAAGCGCCTGAGCATTGGCATGGAAGAGTTCTCACATTGAAGTCATTATCGTGTGAGAGTGTATGCAGCCGGACAGAGCCCGGCAGCAACACATTTTTTTAGGAACGGAATTGAATGAAGGTAACAGGGAATTCTAAGAACCCCTGCTCTGAACGACTTTCGCTGATATCGCCCATTTGAGTGATGAAGACGCCCCATTCCCGGGGGGACTCCTCTCTGAAGCTGCCTTCGCTTGGCGCCAGTTCGCGCAGCTGGTGGCGCGACCATTTGCGCACATAACCTTTTTCCGGGTGCAGTGGCGGATTAATGGTCCCGTCCGGGTTGATTACCTTACCTGCCCACGCGGATGCCCAGTTATAGATGCGCTGATCAGCGTGGTCCCGCATCGTCATGGAGATTGCAACCGGCTCTGCACTAACAGGGAACTGCAGCGCCTGGATCCCCGCTTTCAAGGCGTCGGTCGTGATTTCGATCGGCCCGTAGGACACGTCTTTCACGAACAGGTCAAAATCTGCGGGCTCTTCTTCGATTTCTATCCGGTATGCCCAGCTGCGCTGAAACTCAGTGTTAACAGCTTTTCGCATCGCCAGGCGCTGCAGATTAAAATCACCCATGCTTACACCCTCTCAAGGCGAGTTGCCGTTACGGTAACGGCTTTAAAACACCATCATGGGCATGAATACCCGCTGATTTTCCATCTCTTCCTCCAGTTCACGTAAGCGCGCCTCCAGTGAGGCCGTGTCCTTAAGGTGATCGACGGGCAATTGACTCGCCAGACTGGTATGGCGGATCCGCTCGGTGTTCGGAATGGCAATCAATGCTTCCAGGTAGTTACCAATCAAACGAACAGCGTTGTTCGGTAACTCGCCACTGGCTTTATCGATGCCAGCCAGGTTGACCAGATAGTTCACCGTGAATGGCGCCAAGCTTAGCCGATCTGTCCTTACCTTGAGCTTGCCTTCGACGTTTAAAACCTCTAAGGAATCGCCGCCATCCTCTTCGGCGGACATCAGTTCAAGCCAGTCGGCAGGCCAGTCGATGCCGTCTTTATTGTCCTGAGCTGTTAGCGTGATGGTTTTAATGCAGCCGGCTTTGTCCTGATACGTCTGTAACGCCAGATCCAGCAGCGCATCAAGCTTGGGCGGCTCATCATGCAATAGCGTGATAAACCGCCCTTTTACGCTCTCCAGTAATGCGTGCGGTGTCATTTAAGCCACTCAAACCAGTTGTGGTGAATCTGCAGCGGGATGCGCAGGGCTGTGGTCTGGCCTTCCACATCCAAATCCCCCGGTTCGGCTTGCACCGTGCACATCTGAAGCTCCCAGCCATCACCTTTCTGGCCTTCACCCACCAGCTCGACCTTAACGTTGATGTATTGGCGATCTTCAACAATGCTGCGAATGGCTTTCAGCGCACGTCCGCTTTTTACTTCAACGATGTTGGCTGAAATATCGCCGTCGCGTTTCAGGTTGCCGTACTGCTGGAAGGCCATACCAAATGGCCCAAAGTCTTCTACGTTATCGCCGCGACTGATGGCGGGAGTCTGCGCAGTACGAATCAGAACCCACAGATCCTCATAACCTTCAAACGTAACCTTGAAGTCGCTTTGAACCGCGCGCTCCCCCAGTGCCACGTTGGCGGTATGCGCTTGCTTCAGCAGATTGATATCCGCCTTTACGCCTGGGATGCTAGGCATGATTAATCTCCCTTAACCAAACATCCGGGGCACATCTGAGCGATTCAGCATAGCCTCGGACTGAATGGTGATGTTTAACAAAGATGATGACAGGTAGCCGTCCTGGTAACGCGGCGCATCCAGTGGATCAGAGATATTCTCAATGACGCACGGACCATAAACGGCATTACGGCCAATATTGACGTACACGGAACTGGGGATGCGCCCCATTGCTCCGTTTGAGCCCACCGGGCTGATTGCCCGGACTTCAGGGGATATAAACTGATACAGCGCTTGAATGGCGTCATCCACTTCGCGTTTGCCATCCACCAGCGCATAAAGCAGCAGTGAGATGTTGAACGCCAGAGGCTGGTTGCCCTCCCATACCTGGCGCGATGCCAGCGTGGTGATCGATGTCATACCACGGGTGCCTTCAACCAGCTCACCGGATTGTAAAATACCCCCGGTCTTCTGGAATTGAGACCCTACAGAGTCGGACTCAAACGGACTATTCCAGTTGGCCTGGAGCTCGCGGCTTGTGCCTTCCCCAATGATGCCGACAACGCAGGTGTTACCCTGCTTAATCCAGCACTTCTGGTAGGGGCTGACTTTAGGGTCATTAACCCCCAGCACCTGCATGCCGCGTTGCTGCCAAACCAGCGCTGCCATTGCTTACATGCCCCGCTTCTTGCGCACACCCATGGATTTGGCGCGTTTGCGACGGGCGGATGCTGAATGAGCTTTTTTGCGGGCCTTTTTAAGTGCTGCTTTTTGTGCCGCTGAAAGCTTTGGCTTGCGCAGCGTTTTACGCACCAGTGTTACCACACCGTTGCGCACGACACGGATTTTGGCGCCATCCAGAATGGCGGATGCTTTCAGCGCAAAACGGGAAATAATCTCGTCATCGGCGCGCTCGCTGTCTTCGATACGTTTGCTCAGATAATTTGCCAGCTTTTCGCCTGCTTCTGAGTCTTCGTCATCGATAAACTGCTTCACATTCGCCTTATTGCCGCCCAGTTCCACCAATGCATCGGCAGTTGTGGCCAGAATGGCGTTATAGGCCTCTTCTTCTTCATCAGTGATCTCGCCATCACCATCCGCGTCAGCAAGGCCTGCCACCAGACCGTTCAGCATGTTCCAGGAATAATCGTCGCCACCGATAAACTCCAGCGCCGCGGCCATACCCAGTGCGCGCTCCTGTTTGCTGCCATAGTCGTCTTCGGCGCTATCAAACAACGCTTCATCCATGGTGATTTCATCAGCAGAGACGCTTTTGTTTCCGGCGTCAGGGAATGGATTGCTTGCGGCGCTATCCAGCACCAAAGAACCACCAGTACCAAAAATATCTGTCACGGTTTCTTACCTCACTTCATAAGGATTGGTTGCAGGGCGAAGCGACGGCCAACACCGGTTGGTGCAAAGGCCACCTGCACTTCCCACAGGTCCAGTTCGCGTTGTTTCAAAATAATGCGGTACGGCGATGTCCCGTCGCGCTCAGGATCCCGCGGTTCAACCAGGGCTTCTGCTTCAACGCGCTTTTCACAGACCTCTTTGCCGAGGCGCTGCAGCAACTCAATGGTCAGGCCGTCGGGCTCAAATTTGGCGATCGACGCAACCTGGATAAAGTCACGCAGGATATCCAGCATGATTGCGACAACGTGCTCAAATCGCAGATAGTTCTCCTGTCCCCAGCACGTCAGCACGTCACCGATAACTTTGCCCTTGTCAGCGGGATTCATGCGGATTTCATAGCGCTGGTTGCCCGACAATTGACCGGTCGTATGCAGTGGCTCAATACCGCGGCGATTGATGCGGCCGCGCTTCTCGCCAGCACGCGCGTAATGCGCGCCTTTGACATCGGCACGCCCGGTTGGTGTTGCGTTACAGATAGCCTTGGATGCCACCAGCGCACCCGAGCCGCCCCATACGGACTTGCCGCCATACCATTCATCAGTGGCTTTGTATGGGTAATGGATGTAATCACCCATGTAGTCACTCAGGTTCAGACTTTCAATCCAGGGCTTCGCATTCTCTTCCGTCATCCACGGCGGTGCATCGAAGCGGTATTGCGCCAGCCGTACGGCTGCGATAGACGACATATGGGCGATTACAACCGGGTCATAACACCCTGCCGCCATCATCTCGTCAAAGTCATAGTCGTCTGACTTCAGCAGATCCCATGCGTCTTTGTAGTCCTGGGTGGTTGGAATGCCGCCATTCGTGCCGCCAACGAACGCTTCGGATACCGCCTTCACATCCGCGACAAAGTCGATTTCATCTGCAATGTTTGCGCGAAATGCAGAGTTGCGGTCCTCCAGCACTGATGGAAGGTAGGCCGTTAATCCGCTGTCGTCCCGATCATCGGGGTCTATGCCTACGCGGTAACTTTCGTTATCCATCGCACGCCATTCGCCGGCAATCAGTTCTTCAAAATGCAGGGTGAAACGCTGTGTTGCGGCATCAATGTCGCCGATAACAACGCGGCGCTTGCCGGAAGGATCGCCGTCTACGGGATACAGCTGCAGCCAATACCCTGGTGCAACATCAGTATCAGCACCAAACGCATGCGCCGATGTTGAAGCTGCACCCCCGGCATCTGCCAGGCTGATACTTGGGTATTTCGCATCACTGGCCTTGACGACAACAACCCAGGCTCCGTAGCACTGATCCAGCGCATCTTTAAGATGCCGAAGGCCTTCTGCGCGGGTGCCCATGCGCATGGGCATTGGCTTACCGAGCTTATCTTCCCAGTTCTCGCTGGTGACATAGAGCGGCGTACCCACCCTGCCTTTTGTTGCTTCCAGAACAGTGGCCGCCACCGTATCCGTTGTGCCGCCGATCTTGTAGTTGTTGTCGATCGGCTGCAGAACGGTAGTCCCTGGCGCATTGGTCAGGGTTCTATTGATCATTACCATGTTTTACCTCTTCGCCTTCTGGCGCGATGGGCAATCGATACAGATTATTTCTTTGGAGCTGCGCTGCGCTTCGCAGAGGGCTTTTTGGTGCTGCCCGCGTCTGCATCTTTATCTGCGCCCTTGGCCGCATTCAGGGATGCCTGATGCTCTTCATCGGTGATCACAATCAACCATGGGCGCTTTGCCAAAAACGGTGCTCGGCGAAACGCTTCCTCTTCGTCAGCAGGGATATTGAATGGACCGGCCACATCGTGTCCGTCTACAGTGATTTCGCCGTATTTGCTGATCAGATCCAGCGGATTGGAGCTGTTGTTTTTCAGCCACAGCACAGTAGTGGATGATGTGTTATTCGATGCCTGAGTGTCTGAGGCGTTCGTGTCTTGCGGGTTATTCTCGTTTTCCATGACGGCTTACCTTGTAGAGATAAAGGGGGATGCATGGCGATCACTGTCGCCATGCAAAGAGAGCGGCTTGCCCGTTAGTCAACAATGCGCAACCAGGTAAACCAGGAACGCCCGTTTTTCGGGTGAAGATCACGGTACGCCAGGTCATACAGGGTGTTTTTGTGCTTCAGATCGGCCTGGATGCTGTGCGGGAAGTTGATCATGGTGATAGCATCACCGGCCACGAAGCCGGCATCACCGTGGCTTGCGCCTTTTGCGTAACAGAAAACGCCCCATGGATCATCCATGTATGGGTCTTCTTTGAAGACATAGCCGAATGCGGTGCCGACCAGGTGCGGCTGTGCGATGTGACGGTATCCAGGCACTGTTTTCACAAAAGGATGTCCCAGCGAGCGCAGCAGGGCAGCGGCTTTACCACCACATACCATGCCGACCATGCCTGATTTACGTGTTGCCAGCATCAGCTTCTGACTGATTTCCTGGAACTTCACGTTCAGGCTCTGATAATGCTCGCGGTAATTCAGACCGCTCGGAATGCCACGGCTCCACTCTGTCTCGCCCTTGGCAAAGAAGTACATGGCCATAAGGCGATTGCGATCGCGCTCTGATGCCAGGACATTGCGAGATGCGCTCAGGTTCATCTGGCCCAAATTCATACCAAACTCTCGGCCCATGCTGAACTGCGCCTGGATTGTGGAGCTACAGCCCAGAGCAGATTCATGCGGGCGCAGAGTCCAGGACTCCATGCGGTGCTCGATACCCGGGATCAGCGACGGGTCGCTTTCAATATTGATGTCGAAACCAAAGTGCACGTCCAAGCCGGATGCGACACCGGTCGAAAAGTCCGTTGTGATACCGCCGTCTTCGTAGGCAACCGTGCCGGTCAGTACGACTGTGTCACCATCACCATTTACATAACGGCCAAAAATACCGCCTTTACCGTCATCCGAGCCGACCAGTTCGCGGTCGACATACACCATGACCATATTCGGCTTAAATGGCATTTTCTTGCCCAGATCAGTGGTGCTGGACAGGGTGAACTGCTTTTTGGTGCCATCACCCGTGCCCACCAGGCGGCGCTGGTCCATGGTGCCGTACTGCTTATTGAAGGTTTCGTCGATGACATCGCCTTTTTTCATGTCACCGAAGTCGGAATTGGCGTGGCGTGTCAGCGCAAACAGTTCGCTTTTGTCATAGTTACCCGGAATGGTGGTGACCATGTCGTTCGTAACCATCATCAGCGCTGTTGGCACAATCAGCGCGACGCGGTGGTCGCGTAGCTCAACACCTTCGCTGGTGGACAACGGCGCACCTGCGGAGTCGAGGATTTTACCGAGCTTATTGTCGTCCTGTGGCGCCAGCTGGCTGCGCAGCTGTGAATGCATAGAGGACATCAACTCGCTCGATGGCAGCTGGCCGTCATGTGCATCACGGTAGCTTTCCAGCGCGTTGATTGTGCCCAGGAGCAGAGATGGGCCTTTGTCGCCCGCGCCATCAAAAATGGTCTCTTTGCATTTGCTCTGCACGATGCCAGGCCATTCAGCGCGCGGCGCGCCATCTACAAGACCCAGCGTCTGCGCGTACATTGCCTGGGCGCTTTCCTGCAGAAATGCTGTGCGGTCCAGGTATTTAGAGATATCGGTTGTCATTGATTATCGCTCCAATCAATCGTACATATACCCAGCAACACGCTGGAATTAGAGCGAATCTAACAACCCCCGAAAAAGGGAACATCAACACAAAATTATTTAGTGCATCACGCACCAACGTGCGCGATCAGGGGCGCTCGGAAATGCGTCTGCGAGCACGCTCCAGGATGTCGCCCTTAACGTGCAACTCCAGATCGCCACCCACTTCAAACAACATGTTCCCCACACTGGAAAAGTACGCTGCACCTTCAGAGTGCAGCACAATGTGACCGCCTTTCGTGATTTCGACAGCCGTGCCTGAAGCATCCTGTGTTACGCGATACACCCCATTAGGCTCTACTTCGACCGTAACGCCATACACGGAAAATACGCGCGACGCATGGTATCCGGTCCCATCAGGACTAGGCTGGCGACCCGTGCGCTTATGCTGAAGCCTTTTAGGTCCGCGCCAGGCCTCGTCGGGAAAGTTTGGTATGCCTTCAGGGCAATAATGAACAGATCCTGTAATACGCGGGCGTCGCGTATCAGGCTGGCCGTGACTGGTGTACGGAAAATCCACCCATACAATGTCGTCCACTTGGGCGGGCATAAAATCCCCGTCCCCAGGGCGGTGCCCAACCGGCAGTTTATACGTGGCCCAGGACAATTCCTCTTCGGGTACATTGTCCTGAAGCCCCAGCAGCCGAACCAAGACACGCATGTTGTTGTCAGGATCCCGGTCACTAACCACAATCGCCTCATACTCCGGGCGATTCAGTACCGGTGCCGGATTTTCAGTGGTCATATCACTCATGAGGCAATACTCCAGTTATGCGGCATGTGTATTTCTGGATGCTTTCATAGTGCGCAATCGCACCAATCACGACCTTGATCGGCAGGCTTTCATCCAACGGGTTTTCCAGATCATTACGATTCCACACCAGGTCGATAGCGTCACCGCCCACCAGCCCACCATTCCCCTGCATTTGCATGTCCAGGACGGGATTGGCTGCCAGTGATAAGTTGTCGAGTGACGTTTGCGTCTGTACGCCGCTATATGCCAACGGGGCTGAGTCAACGTGCACGCGCGACCGGATCAGGCCTTTTTCGATATGCCAACCGATGTAATTGCGATCAACCATATCTTCCAAGAGGTATTCAGCATTTTCCTGTCGGTAGCTGGCGATCTGATTCTCTTTGCTGGTGTCGTTATGGTGGTACTTGTACGGTGCAATGGTATTCAGCATATCGGACAGCCTGCGTGCCACCACCACACCGCGTCGGTAGTAGATCTGGCAGCCGGTTTCTTGCGCGATCTGCCTGACAACGCGCGAGGGCCGCACACTGGACGGTATGTGATAGCTCTCCAATAACGCAAAGCTATCAATGTCCAATGTACACCCGGGGAACAGCTCCCCCAGGACGTACTGCATTGATCGGCGGACAAAGTGGCGCGTCTGTATTGCGCGCTTCTTCAGTCGATATACCGGCGTAGCAATGCAGTTGAAGGTGATCTGGTCGTGCTCATCAATGGGCATCGTCAGAATGGTAAAGGTCTCTGTGAAGTTCATCTTGTCTCGGCGATACGGGTCCGCCAACACGACCTCAAGCTCATCATCCGGGCTTAAATTCATGTCATCACGCAGCAGGCGCTCTGTGTCTGACATCTTCAAAATGAACTTTGGACCTGAAATATCGAACATCTCGATATAGGTCGCTTCTTTCATCCACGACCGGTCGAGCGGCACGCCTTTGTGCCGTATTTCCTGCACCAATAGATGCTCTTGCGTCATGCTATCGTCCCTATTGTTAATTCGATGCGGGGAATAGGAGGTACATCTACTTCATGGCCGCTAAGCACTGGCGCCAGGACTTCATGCACAAGCTCCACCGCAAATAGTCGCCCTTCATCCAGCTCAACACTGATATCGTCCGCCTGAAACTGCTTGGGCGTATCGAATACCACGGGGAGATGGAACTCCTGGCCCTGTATGCGGTACGCGATCACGGTAGATGTGTGCTTGGATAAGTAGAAATGCCAGGCCAGCAGCAGGCGCTCAAGGTCTGCTGAGCTGGATGCACCGATCATGATGCGGTAACGAAGCTTTACCTCTGACAGGGTCAGATCGTATTTGGAGAGATTGTCGGGCGACAACCAGGAGAATTCCGGTTGATGATGCAGCGCGGTGTCTTGCCCGTCCGCGGTCCCCATGCCAATTTCCCGGTAGTAGTACACCATCGGCCACGCGAAGCTATTAAGCTCTTTGTCCGCTATACGGCGCATACCGGATTTGCGTGTCACTTTGCGCGCCAGCTCGCTGGGAGACTTTGACAGCCCTCTGGCGATTTGATCCATTGGCGCGCGCTTCAAGAACAGCTGAAAATCACGGCTACCCTTATCCTTATCGATGCTCTCAATGGCAGCTGCAAGGTGTCGACCGATTGCATGATCAACCGCGTCCAACTCAGAAATATCAACAGTGTCCATCAATACAGTATTCCTGCAGGTCTATCGGCTTTCGCCTCCTGGTGTGGCTCAACATCTACCACCGGCAGATCCGGCGCATTGGTTAGCAATGCTGGATCCATCGTGAACGGCACCAGCAAGTGCCGTTTGCCACCTGCAGCGCCTTTGCCGATACCTTCTGAACGCAGCAGGTACAGCAACGTAATGCGGATATCGTCATCTGGCATCACCTCTTCCAGCCAGATAACGCTCTGCTGGGGAATGTCTGACTCCTGGATAAGAAAGACCACCGGCTCGTCAGGCAAGCTGTCGCTGTCTGTCCCGTCCATGAGTATTTGTACACCCGTGCCATCAGAAGGCAGCTCGATTGCCTTTGAGGCTATGGGTTCGGCGTATATCAACGGGCGTTCCTGTGCTTCAAAACTGCCTACAACATCATCCTGCCCGGTCTCTATTGGTGCAGCCTCTGAGGCTTTGAAGATCAGCACGTCAAACGCTTCAGGATGAGCACTGATCATTTTATTCAGATCAGCAGCAACAGCATCGCTGACTGCCCGTCGATTAATGGGGGCCAGTGTCATAAATCCTCCGCCAAGGCTTTCACCTGACTAATGGGCATGCCATTCATGCCAGAAAATACTTTGTAGGCTTGCTCTGGGCTGGATCCGTATAGTTTTGCGCGGTCCAGTTCGGCTCTCAGTGCAACTTTAAGGGCGTCTTTTGATTTTGAAGGCTTGGATGCAGCTTTCTTGACGGCATCAATCGCCTTTTGACGACCGGCTTTCTCTTTCGCTAAGCGTTGCTTCAGGTTGCGGACCTGTGCCTGAAGCGAGGCAACCATTTTTTTGTCTTTGAGTGATTCCGAGAATCCTTTCTGCGCATTCTGGATCCGCTTCAACGCCCGTTCAGCGGCGTCTCGGTCAACGTCTTTAGGGCGCGCGCGGCTCAGTGCCTTGTGTTCATCCTGTTTCAGAAATGCACCGCTGGCTGTGCCGCCATAGCTGATCTGAGCGGCTTGTTTCTCCATGGCCTGGCCTAGAGTCGCTTGCACTGTTGGCGACTTGAGCGCTGAAAGCGTCTTAATAACGTGCTTACAGCAGCAGCCGGTTAGGTTGGGGTTGCGAATCTTAGGGAAGTCTTTTTCATACGGAGTCAACGCAAAGTTACCCACGGTTGCGATGTAGCGATACCAGAACTGGTGGCGACCACAGGGGCAATCAAACGAAACTTTCCCACGGGAAATTAAGTCTCTTGCAGCGCTGTAGTAGTTTGATGCGCTGGTCAAGGCGCTCATCCAGCCTTCCAGGCGGACGCGAACCTGGTAATGGCTCTGCTCACTTCCAGGACTTGCCGCCACCAGGAATGTGAGCGTGCCCGCCCCTACCTTATAAAGGCGGGCATAACTGATTTCCTTAGCCCGTGCTATATCGGCCTTGTCAGACGACGCCACCAGCTGATCGATCAACGCACCACGACTTGACCCGTATTTCTTTGCTGTGTGGCGGCGGGATTGATCAAAGCCGCGCATATCGTCCGCTGTAAACGGCGTTCCATCGGCTTTTCGACCGATTAGAACTTCCATCTGCGGCGGTACATCACCGGTTCTGATAGCCTCCCTGATCTGTGCAGGGCTTAACGTGCGCTGGGCGTATTGCCGTTCCTGAATGTTGTCTCGACGCTGCGCATTCAGCCACGCATCCGCTTTACGCCAATCTGCAGACTTCCACTCTCGGAACACTCGCTTATTTGATGCCATCACTCACTTCCATGTAGTGCCGGATCCGCGAACGTATCCAAGAGGCGGGCGGTAGTGGCACCTTGGAGCCGATGCGCATTTGTCCTCTGAGGTCATCAAGGCCGGCACTTATTGCGACAACGCGCTTGGGGGATGCAGTCCCGTAGTAACGATAGGCAACAAGATCAGGCCTGTGTGCTTCATCAGCTGAGATTTCCCATGAATCCCACTGATCGCGCTCAGGCGATGTGCGCAGCTCCATGTAAAAGTCCCGGCGAACCAGTGCATCTTTTATGTTTGCGGGATCCAGACGCGGTATAGGCTCCATTAACCCTCTCCATTCAGGCGTTTGGCGAGCTGCTGATCTACACCAATGGTGATTGCATACAGCGATGGCGGGATTGCAGGCTCTGAACGTATTCCAATGGCGTCCATGAATTCACCTATGTATCGATCACTCATCTGGTGCATCACAGGTCCGGCCAGAATACTAAGCAATATGCAGCGCTGTTCGGAGCTGAACGCACTGTGATCCATCCGGTAACGATTGCGCCCTTTCTCATCTTGCTCAACGTCCAGGGTTTCATCACTGAACCAGGAGGATTGCAACGACCCCGCCAGGATAATGCGCCCTCGCTGACTGCCTTTTTTCTCGCCCATATTGGTCAGCGAGGTGTAATGATCCAGTGCGACATTCAGAAAGGTACGGCCCTCTTCGGCGTAAACTTCATCAAATCCGAGGCAGAAACCGTATTCCTGGAATGTCTGGGTGCGGTCTTCGATCAAAATATCGAAGCCATCGGCAGCAGCCTTCTTTAGATCGTCTATCAGGCGTGGCTTCCACGACATAAACATGCCTGAAATAGGTTCTGCTTTTGCCACTGTGAGCATATCGCCATCGTATACGGCATAGGCCTTCATGCGACGGGATCCACCCAAGCTAACAACCAGTAGTTTTTTCATCGAATCCCGCCTCATAAATCGTCACCACTGCTTTTTTCCCATGCTCCTTATGGAATGCATCAGCCTGTTTTATCAGCGCTTCCCGAACGGTTTTGCGCTGCCTGACGGGCACCTGGCTTTCATCCAGTCTCAGAAGCAGTAGTTGGTCATCGTAGTGCTCTACCCAAAGGGCACGGTAAATGATTTCTCTGCCATCAATGAGCGGCATGCTCTGCTCCCTGCGTTAATTTGGTTTCATCCAGGCACAAGGGTGCACACGAACCAAAGGGCATGCATCAACACGTTTTTTTTGTCTGATATTTTTTTTTTGATGTTTGCTGGTGGAGAGATATGTAGATTCGCAATCGTTCTTGCTTGGGTGCGCCGGCTGAAATGCTGAAGATCATGAAAGGCGCGCATCAATCAGTAATGCTGGTTGGCTTCACATACCCTGCTGCGAGTACTCAAAACCTACTTCAGGTTCAGGTTTAATCCCGCTCTGTTACACGACGTTCTTACCGGCCCCAAGGGCCGGTTTTTTTTGCCTAAATATCACGCTTTGATGAAGTCTTGCGGCCCTAAGTGGGTAACCGCGGCAGTATAGATGGGCTCAGCCCCAAAGCAGACATCGTTAAGCATGTCGCTAAATATCTGTATTGTTGCTTCTTTGGATATCGGGATTTCATGCCGGAACTGACATAGCACGTCATGAACCAAGCTAGCATCGTGTGTGATTCGCTTGCCTTCATGCATGCGCCCGTCAGGCGTGCCAATCACAAACAGACCCAGGACATCATACTTCGGCGAACATCCGTCCCATGCATAACCGGTTCTAATTGTTATTTTCCCATGGGAAATTGAGCACCACTCATTGTGATGCTCAATACCCTCAAGCAACGGGTGCTTAAAGGTTTCTGGCTCCTTCAGTTTGTATAAATAAACCTTCCCCATCAGCCATCACCCAGCTCGTTCAGAATCATGGTGCGTGCATTTTCAAGCGTGTAGCTGCGGTTTACCTTGCCGATACCCTCGCCCTCAACAAACGCCTCCAGCTTATCAATATCTGGAATGACCTTGATCACCTCGATATCCAGATCCATGCGTTCAGCCGGTGGCGTTTCGAGCATAGATAGAGCCAGCTCTCGCCAGTCATCCGCCGTTTGTGCGTTATCGATACTGAGATTTAGTGGTACACCACGGAGAAGAGAGTCATGCAGCACCGGTGTAAAGAGACCTTCCTGCAGATAGAGACCAATCCCTTTGATAAACGCCGGGTGCTTGATGTAGATATCACCGGACAGCTGATCGTCTTTTATCTGCTGCACTTTGATATGGGTGCTGGCGCGTTCGTAGATGCTGTCCAACACCGCCTCTGGTATCTGCGCGCGGAACTCCCGTGATGTAAACAGCGTTTTATACTGCACAGGCTCAGGCGGCGGTGGGTCTAGCAAATCACGCAGGGGTGTTAACAGAGCGCGGTTTACAACGATCATCTCTGTGCCGCTCTGTAGCTCAGCCGCAGCGGCATCGATTACTGATTGAAGCGTTGCTTCGGGTTCTTCGCCTTCGGCCACCGGTGTGGGCAGATCGAAGACCGGCACATCAGGTTCCGCTGCTGTGTAGATGCCGTAGATCTGATCGTTAACAGTTATCGTGCCCGGATTAGGTTGTGCCAGTTGCAGCGGGTGTTCTTCAGGAAGCGCTGAGATCAGCGCGAGTGTGTAGAGATCAGCGCGCATTACACGGCCTCCTTGAGTAGTTCTCTGACGGATGCACCGCCAATATTGTATAGAGCAGATCCATCGACTCGATAGATTGCAAAATTTGCATTTTCAGCAATGAAGTCGCCCTTAATATCTGAGTTAAAGGCGCTATCCAAGTTGTTATAGGCCGTGCTGGACCCAGCTTTTAGAGCGCCAGAAATACGCTCAACATCGTAAACTTCACCGCGATACGTTTGTCCGACCGTTAGAACATTGCTCTGACGAACATAGGCCATACCATCGACGGTAGCGTCCAATTGCGCGACTCCGTTTACAACATCAACATTTTTCAAAGCCCAGCCGATAGCACCCTCAGAGAAGTCTGCGTTTGAAAGGCGCTCTGGGCTCAACCACTCCCGCACATGATCGCCCTGGTAGACAAACTTCGGATATGCGTCAGCAGGAGGGTTTTCGATAGCTCCGGCGTTGGGAGCTTCCCGAACATCAAGAATGCTCAGTGTTAGCCGCTTTCCTGTAGCCATGTTCCCCGTTCGTTGGGCAAATACACGAATAGGCCCATCAGTAGCCGTAAATACGAACTCTGCGGTGTCTCCCGAATCAATCCCGGTTTTTGCCGCCAATGTTTGTAATGACGCCGCATCCCACGCCTTCGCATACCAGCTTTCACCACCACTGGTTTCTGCGCCAATACGTACCGCATATGTTTTGCCAGGCTCAGTAGGTACAACTACATAGATGTATGCCCAACTGTCAGCGGTTGCGGTTAACGTGTTTTCAGACACAACGCCATTACCTGCTGCCGCAAACGGCAGCCCCGCTGCAATATTCGCCCCAGAATCCGCCAGTGCGTCATACAGAATGCCGGTTTCCGAATCCATGAGGTACAGGCGGGAGTTTGTTAAGGGTGCATCTAAGTCAATCCACGCCTCATACAGCCTGTACCCTTTTCCATAAGGGACGCTGGTTGTACCCGACGGCCAGCTACCACCAATGCTATCGAGCGTTATCTCAACCGCCTCGCGGTTATTTGAGTCATCCCTACGTTCATTATCTATGCGCGCGACATAGCCTGACTCAGTAGATTGAACGGCAATTTCCACTAATCCCGTGAAATCTAAACCCGCTATGTCATGCACGGTGTGATTGCCACCACCAACATATAGCCTCAACGAGTTTTTCCATAAAATTAGGCGATCACCACCGAGCGAAGAATTCGCCGATATATGCATACCTAGATAGGCAATATCGATGTCGGCAGGAATAGAGAGCTTGCTTGTAATTTCAATACTAGTTGCTGTCCACGGCTCAACACGCCCCTTCATGCTTACGCCATCAAAGTACGGTATTGGACGAACCTTGCCCGCTCTGTTCTTCAGTAGCGCCTCAATGCGGCGACGCAATTTGTAGAGTGGAGAGGCTGGGATAGCACGCCGGACGCCGACCGAAATTGTGCCCACGAATTTAGATCCTGCCTCAGTTTGCAATGTTACATTCACCTTCCCATCAACTGGGGTGACTATCCGCTCAAACTCAAGCGAGGCCGCCGCTCCAAACCACGGTTCGCCCCCAGCCAGTTGATAATCGACTTTGATCCTTCCGGTAGATCCCGGCGTGGCCCTCATTGCTATTCTGTAATGCTCACCGACAAACGATGAAAACCCCAACAGAACGCTGGCCCAGTCAGCTTCGCTTCCATCCCACGTTGTGATTGAATTTTGGGTTACTAATTCATCAACCCCGATAAGATCACCGTCATCTACCCGATAGCGGCGTACTGCATCAAGCGGCATGTTATGAACACGCCCCCAGCCTGGGGCGCGGCGAATCGAAAAACGAACACCAGATTGAGCACGACCAAACTCACGAAACACAGCTGTAGTTCCAGCGGCATCAATCACGTGCAATCCGTTTGAAAGACGCGGTCCCCAGCCAGATATTTCATAGAATCGCAGAGATGAATCGTCGCTCAGCCCCGAAATGTTGAGCAGGTATGTCGCCCCGGCATTCATCCCCACTGCCAGCGTTACGTTTTGATCAAGCGGAAGATCTGATATGCCAGTGTGTAATTCTGCACCAAGCTCACCACCCGGCGCTTCGTTCTCAATCACACTATCGCGGCGTTTGAACGTATAACGACGAACAACTGTCTTACCGTCATTAACTTGCACCAGCGGCATCGGCCCTTTCCAGTGACCACCCGTTGAATCCGGGTGTCGGGCAACGATAAACCCGCTCAAATCGCCGTTAAAATCGGTCAGCCCTCGAAATACCTCAACGCCATCAACTTCAACAACAGCTTGGTCGCCATCTATGTACATTTCATATCTGCGGCGGAGGCCATCGCTGATGGGAATAGTTTCGACATACAACGAGCCATGACCAACCAGCAGATTGCCGTTTTGCTCTGCCAGATAAAAGCGGTTTCCCGAGTGACGCCCTGCCATAAATCGCGCGCCTGTGCTCACCTCTGTTGTCGAGTCTTCAACAATCAAACGCGGCTTAGCAATCGCGGGCAGCGGCTCAACTTCAGCATACATGCCCTCACCGTCGAAGTGAGTAATATCAACTTCGGCTGGTGGCTCATCTTCGTCAACAATTTCCGGCACCGGGCTGCCAACACGCCAAATACCCGGGTTGGTCGGACTTAGATCGAACTCGTGATAGCTTTCTTCCCCTGTGTCCAGGTTTTTTATATTGATCGCCGGCAAGAACCCTTCGAAATATTGCCAGACTGGTGCGCCCTGCAAATCAGGGAATGGCATATCAACAACGCCGCCCACCATAAGCTGAGATATCGATAGATTGGGTTCACCATCAACAAAGGACGCTTCCCCTCTATCAATGCGAACCCCAAAAGCCTCGCTTTGGGAGATCAGGTCAATACGGTGCAGCGCATTATCATGCCACTTGCCCTGCTGAAGGGGGATTCTCAGTTTTGGCTTAAGCTCGTACCAAACAACCAACTCATCACTCACGGTGACGTGCAAGCCGTCAGGATCCGTGCTGGCCAATAGCATCTGAAGGTGCGTCTTTTGGGTGGATACCCAAAGCGTGATTTTAAAATTAGTCGCATCAAAACGCGGCAGCTTTACTGCCAACTGGTCATTCTTATGCGGTACAAATGGCTGCACATACGCGAATCGGCTCGGCCAAGCGCGCTGGTGTTTTGCAAGATGCGACGCACCAAACATCGGCGCTATATGTCCCAGCTTTTGCTGGATGATCATGTCCGAATTACCCCCAGCTGAACAACGGCATCAGCCTCACTGGTTTCTGAAAACGGCCCAAGCTCAACTTTATGTATTTTGCTACGGACCACCCCCTCAAACCCTTCGAATGGAAGATGCTCTCTTGGGTAAAGGAGAAATCCAATATCGTCTGACCCTGGCGGGGAATCTTCACCAGATATGTGAATGCGGACAGTCATGGTCTCGGACTGATTCTGAATGGAAACAGAACTGTGCGATGTGCTGTTGGCATGTACCTCCCAGTGGTCTGGGTATGATTTTTCGGTCACGGTATTCGTTGTGGGCATCACGTTCCCCTGTATGAGCTATGTCAGGATGATAAGCAGGGGATGCCATTGCCGAATCAAAAATTAAATATTGTTACGACTCATGTTGCCGTTCGATAGATTGCCTTTTCCTACTTCACTATTTGGTCATTTGCCGCTGGGCCCTCCTGGCGGTATTTTTTTACCCACCTCAATTCGTTATAAAACATATCTTTTATAACGAATTCAGCAAAATCAGCACTTTCAGGCCAAGCCACTAGACAATATTTTTTTATTTAGTTATAAAATATTTAAATAATACGATTTTATAACCAATAAGGGGTTTGGCGCTGACATGGCAGGAAAACAAGCAAAGATCCTCTCTAAGCAGCAGCAGCGACTCGCGTTAGCGTATTTAGATGGCACACGATGGCCTGAACGCAACCGGGTCATGTTTTTGCTCAGCGTGAAGGCGGGATTGCGATCGAAAGAGATCGCGGCATTGTCAATGTGGAACGTTGCTGACTGGGAGTACCAGGTGCTCGATTTTATCGAAATCACCGACAAGGACTCCAAAGGAAAAAAAGGCGGCCGAAAAATTCCGCTGAACCAGCAGCTCAAAGAGGAGCTTCAGATACTGATCGATCAGGTCAGGACGCTTCCCAACGGGTCTGATCCAAGCATGCCGATTATCCGAAGCGAAAGAGCTGGCCGCACAGAAAAAACTTCACCACAGGTAATAACCAACTGGTTTAAGCGTCTGTATGGGCCAGCAGGGTTAAATTTTGCCGGCTGCTCCTCGCATAGTGGCCGTCGTACGTTTGGCACCATGGCTGCTCGCAACATCTCAGCTGCAGGAGGCTCTTTAAAGGATGTGAAGTATTTAATGGGACACAGCAGCATACAGACAACACAAACCTACATTGACGAAACCGAAGAAGCGAAACGAAACGTCGTTAATATGATTTAAGGAACGCAACTTATGCTATCTACCCCGCAAATAGACTCATTCCTGGCGCAGTTCAACGAAAGTCCGTTGGCGTTATCACTGGATCATTACCTGGTAGACCGCGCCAAGGAATGGAACGGACAAGCAAACGCCCTTGCAGGCATCGTCAATCCCGCATCGCTGCTTTACAAATTAGAGGACCGCTTTGGCTTTGATCCTAATAGTCCTGAGTGGAATTCAGAATGGAACTCCCACCATAAGCAGCTGGCTTTCATTAAAGCTTTCAAATGCTTACAGCGGGAATCAGTAATTGAGATTGTCAGCTTAACCAAAACCAAACTTACATTAGGATTCATTCACAACAGCGCCGGAGCCCCGTTTAAGCTCGTTTTTTCGGGAAAAACAGCGTGCCATGCCGAACGATTACTACTACCGGCCCGCTGGCTAAAGTCCAATGAATGGATTTAAGAAATTGTGACATGTCACAACGCAAAGGAATGGACATGAATATATTTAACTACTCACTGCGCTACCTGGAGCGCTACCTGGCGCGCAAGCTGGTACGCTGGCTGGTAAAGCAAGCACTAGATCGCCCCCTACTCACATTGTCAGCCGTTGGATTGTTAGCAATCGCCTATGCTGCCCACCAGCTATTCCCGGACCTTTTTGCATAGCAATTTCCCATGGGAAAGCATGCTTGAGCAGTGTTCCTGTTAGACCAATGATAGAGCCGGAAAATATCCGGCCATCGTTCCTATTTTATATTCATTGATAACAGCAACCCATCAGCGCCCCATCCAAATAAAACCCTCTCCATAGGAGATCTAATTGAGAGGGTTTTATTTCCTACGCCAAAGCATGACGATACATATCATCAAGCCGTTTCACTTCCATTAGAGCAATCTGCGCCCGCACATGGTCACCACCATCCAAGCATTTGGCAGCCCAATCCTGTAGGTTTTGACGTACCTCTGGATAATCCTCTAGTGTGCACTCGACGATCTCACTATCTGCGATCGCCTGCAGATCTCCAGGCGGCTCTGCTTCCATTGGCTCATCTGACAAGCCAAGCATGGTAAGCGCGTCATCCAAGTGGCGTTCTGCTTCTTCATTATCGGCATCAGAGCCACACGGTATGTAATTAGCCAGGAACGCAAAGGCGTATGTATCGAAGATATCGGGCGATGCAATGCCCTGCGATCGCATCCGTTGCTTACTCATCATGAGCCATTGCCCACGGTCACTGAAGCCGTATGGAAGCTGTGTGAACTGAGTAATAGTTTTTGATCGCAGCGTGTCGTCTTTGGGATCCTGGTAGATAGACATACGCCCTGAGTCCAATGCGAAGCGGATTGCGACACAGGCCATATCTTTTTTCTTGGGGAAGCGCCTTAGCATCGCCCGGGAATGAGGAGGAACCCCCCAGTGAATTCGCTGCACATTAAGTCCTGCGCGCTCACACTCTTGGGCCGTCGTCAGACCTAGTCCATCTGAGTCAATTGCGACAGTAACATTCGGGTATTCCTGCGAAGCAGCAATGATGCGGCGCGCAAAATCGACCGGGTTACTACCTTTCGGTTGCACTTCTACTTTGACAGGCTCAACGTGGCGGTCATTAAACCCCGTACCCGATACTTTAAAAACGCTCATAACGGAGCTGTCACGCTCTTCCCCACTCGCCACATCGGCAGTTATGACCCACCCCCACTCTTCTTTGTGCCGCACAGAGATCTTAAAACCTGCATCAACCACGTTACGGCTTAACAGCATTCCGTCCAGGCTGTCAGGACAGACTCCCAGCACGCGGATCTGATATTCCGGGCTATCCCTTCCACCATATTCAAACCGCTTATCACGAATGAACTTCATGGTTACAAACGGAGATTCCTCGGAATTCAGCGTTATTGCCGTGTATTTGCCTTTGGGGTTCGCCTCTGTTTTCGCCAATCGCAGCTGACTATCTGCGAAGTGCCCATTTGGGCGTGTAAACTGGCTCAACAGAAGGATCTTGTTATTATCTTCCGTAAGTGCGCCACTCAGCGTACTAAAAACCTTATCATCCGCACCAGACGCCTCGTCAACGACCACAAGATAATCCGCACGGTGGTTACCCGCCAAACCGTCCTCATTCCCCTTGGCACAGGTTTTTCCGAAGATCTGCCAGACGCCTTTAAAGCCACGAGCATAGAACGACTTGGCAGTAACCAGAAAGTATTGCTCAAGCCAGCGGTGTCTTTTGCAGATATCGGCCCACACGCGCTTGATGTACGCAAAAACAACGTTAATTACCTGGTCGATACTGTTCGCAGTCAGCATAACCAGGCTGATCGGATGGCATATTAGGAAATGCAGGCACAGCGCTGCTGTTAGATGAGACTTTCCCGTACCATGCCCGGAAGCAACCGATACTGCGGCTCCTATTGGCTTCAGCGCAAAGATAACATCTGCCTGTTGCCAGCTTGGTTCCATACCGCACACATCAACAACAAAGGCGTACGGATCGTTCATATAGGATGCCGCAAAGTCTAAATATCGCGGATCCTCCAGTATGGTGCGTTTACGTTTCTTGGCCATCATTTTCCTCGGCATCCAGCGCCTCTAGCTCTTTGCGACGCTTCGCGAGGGCCTCTTCCTTTTTCGCAGCGTACTGCTGCTCCAATTCTTGAGCGCGCGCCTTAACCTGCTCTGGCGTAACACCACCATCGCCCATGTCGTCCTCGTTCTCGTCCTGGAATTCGGCCACAACCTCTTTTTCCAGCACAGGCGGTAGTTGCATAACCCCGGCCTTCATCAATCTGTAGGCGGCCTCTAGGGCTGTCAGCCCCTTATCCTCTTTCTCACTCAGCACTTCCTGCAGCAATTCGGCTTGATTGAGATAGGTCAGCGTATTCGCATGAATCAGGCGGGCATGTTTTAGCTTCAGGTTGGATAGGTTGGTGGTGAACCGGTGAACCAGCTGATTAAAGTCCGGCATCTGCTTAACGAATTGGATCCCGTCGTTGCCAGTGCCAACGCCCACCTCTATGCGCGCATCGTCATACATTTCCACTGGCACACTGCCGCCGTCGGCATGCTGTTTGAGCTGGTCGTACTCCATTTGACGCTGCAGAGTACGCATAAGCTGGCGACTAACTACCCGTATTTCACCTTCCAGGCTATGGGTATCTACATCGTCTAACGCCTGACGTTCATCTTCGCTCTCAAACTGGGAATAAATGCCGTGTTTAGATGCATTCTGATTGCGTGCCGGTGCGCCTTCTGATTTTCCGCCGTGCAACTTGCAGCGACCGGTGCCGAAATGATGGGTTCCCCAGCCGGCGGGCATCTGGCAATAGCCACCACTGCGCGTAGTCGCATTGCAACAGCCGTCTCTCGGTCCTGGCGGTTCACCGTCATCACCCCCGTCACCACTCTCTTTCTTGCCTTCCAAGCCAAAGACGTTCATCAGGTTGCGACCGAAGGATGAAGGGCCGTCAGACGCATCTTCCGAGCTGCGATTTTTCGCATTTCCAGCGGCACCGTTGCGGGCACCGTCATGGGGTTGTTTCACAGATTCGATGGGAATGACGTTGTTTGAAGTGCGCGCGCGACCCTCTATATCACGCTCTTCACTCTTATCATTTCCCTTATTATTCAGAGGCTTATCTTCTTTACTACCAATCGCCTTACTGCGATTTTTCGCATTCCCTGCACTGCGACTTTTCGCACGCGCATTTTTCGCACTTTTCGCAGAAGGCTTACTCGCATTTTCCAGCCAGGCTTTGGCCGCTTTTCGGGTGATATATCGCTTTGCGGAACCATAAGAAACACCGGCCTGATTGCACCAGTCTTCAGCAGAAATCTGTGTTGCGTCATATGCCTTGGCATACGCTTCCAACAGACCTTTCCATTTGGCGGGATAATTGTCGTATGGGGCAGACATGGAGCTTTATCGCCCTCCCTTATGACACACAACAACCTGGTACTGCATATAGTCGCTCTCCAGCAAAAAAGAGACGACGACACCGGGAAGCATCGCCGTCCCGGTCCTTACGTGCTTGCAGAATCTGCTTCCAGCACACCTGCAAATCGACTTGCCGTTTGAAGTTTTGCCAGGAGCTCATCATTTCTTTTGGTCAGATCAGCGTTGGCTCTCTCCAGGTGCTCATTGTGTCCTTTCAGTTTCTGGAGATCTTCTTTCAGGGCCCTGTTGGATTTACGCATGGCGCTAAGCTCATCTGTAAGACGACTCACCTCCTGATCGAAATGGGCACGATCCTCTTCGGCTTGGCGTTCATACTCTTCCACCAGCCTTGTGCACTGGTCTCTCAATAGCTCATTACTGGCTTGCGCTTCCTTGCGCACGGTTTCCATCATGGTGCTCTGTATTTTCACCAGCGTTTCAGCGGCCTTAACATGAGCATCCTCTGCCTGGGCATGTTTTAAGCCAGCATCAGCGGCGTTCACTTTACGACCACCCCAATAAGCCCAAAAGCCAGTAGCACCCACCACTGCCGAGACAAGCGACGCCACGCCTAAAATTAATTCAGGCTTAGTGCTCCACAGCAGAGGAAGAGTTGTCACCGGATCGGACATCTTGGCTATTCCCCCATTCCCGGATGCTGCGCTTGTCGATGTTGCAGGCTTTGAGCGCGGCTTCCAGTCGATCCACTCTCTCCAGCAACGCGCCATTCGTCAGCCCTTGGAGCTGAGGTATTGGCGTTTCCAGCGTGTACCGTTCGGGCACCAGCACTTTCCGCATCTCCGTTTTGGGGATGTGAACCGTTTTCACCGGTCCCGAGCTGCATCCGGTACACAAAATCAGGCAAAGGCTGATCAGCCCAAATGCGGTATTCGTCATCAGTGTCTTTCTCCTGTCTAAGACGGTTCAGCCGATCCTGAAGCTGCGCATTATTTTTTTGATGGTTAGCTTCCCGTTGAGCATTGATACGGCGCTCATTAGCCTGCTGCACCAGCAGCCGGTTTATTTCATGCGCCTGCTCATTCAGAGTGTTCAGACTCCAGTCCCGTACTAACTCCAGCTGTGCTTTATCTGCCTGCAGCTGACTGACTTCCCCTTCCAGGTTTCCTTTGGCCACAACTTGCCAGCCAAAAACAGCGGACAGGATGGCAAGCCCGCCAGCCACCATGCGAAATCTAGTCATACCCTCACCTTCATGCGCAGAAAGAAGCGCCAAATACGCCTAACGTATGTCAGCGTTTCTTTTGAGTGATGACCGGTAACTGCAGGCAGACACTTTGATATGCCGTCGTAGGTCCGTTTCCCACCGCATAGCTTTTGTGCCTTGAGAAGATTGCCGAAACCGGCGTTATACGATGCCATTGCAAGGCTGTGACGGTCCTTTTCAGGTCGCGGGCTGCTCCAGCCTTTGCGAAGACGCGCCATGTAGTACGCGGAAGCCTGGATGTTATGGTGCTCACTGAACACCGACACCCCAGCAAACCCCATAGCAGTACTCACATCAGCCCATGTCCCCGGCATAAACTGCCCCAATCCTTTGGCTCCTACCGGCGACACCGCATATGGCTTTAACAGGCTTTCCTGGTAGAGCTGTGCTTTCAGCAATCGCCAGTCAAGACCAGGTAACCACATGCGCGCAGCATCTTTGATTTGAGCGTCGTAACGATCAGGAAAGTGCGTTGCTGACAAGGTAGGCGACACCCAGAAAACGCAGCCCGTAATAAAGAGCCAGATCCGAATATTTGCCTTTAGTTTTCGCATCATTAACCCACTCCTTAAATGAGACGCCCGCCAGGCGATCGAAATAGCGCAGCACCTGCGTTGAGATAACCAGGGCCACCAGCAGCAAAGCCATCTTCAGCAACGAGCCGAAGATGAACACATCGTTCATAAAGTCCGACGAGATCGGTCCATCCATAAGAATTCACCTCAAATTGAGTTAGGACGACTGCACCATGCAGCCGCTCGACGACATCTCACCAGTTCCAGGTGACTAACTCATCTAAAGAAAAATTTGTAGGACCATTGTTCCTATATAAAAAACTCAAATAATTTGTTCATTGCACAAATTTTATGTATTTTAAATAGGCAACTTGATGGAAAAAGGAGTGGGTTTCAGCGAATGACGAGCCGCCACGCTAACACGCGGCGAATAACGAGACTCACAACAAAAAAATATTGTGTAAGTAGGAAGTAAGGAGAAAGACATGTTGATTTTGACCCGCCGAGTTGGCGAAACACTGATGGTTGGCGATGAGGTATCCGTCACCGTGCTTGGCGTTAAAGGAAACCAGGTTCGAATCGGGGTTAATGCCCCCAAAGATGTGCCCGTGCACCGGGAAGAGATCTATCGCCGGATTCAGGATGGTTGCAACCAGCCACTATCCGGCACAAAGCCAAAGGGCGGCTTTAAAAAGGGAGATTATGTTTCGCTTCAAGGAACACCTATCTCCACTCCCATTCTGGATGTTGAAAAAGGCGTAGACGGTACGCTCACTCTTGGGGACGGCTCAACCGCGAAAGCCAGTCAATGCACCCTGCTCTGGCGACCATTCAAGATGGGCGATATGTCAGTAACGCAGCCCGGCAACCAGCGCCACGCAATCGCTAACCAACGCGACATTGATAGCGGCAATAAATTCGATCAGGGATTGGGCTCATTCCCGCTTGTGCATGAAAACACGTCATGGCGTGGAAGCCCTAAATGGCAAAGCACGGCGTGTCGCTGAAACGCGGCACTGCCTGGGTGAAATGAAAACGGCGGGGATTGCGGCCCCGCCGTAAAGACACAACCAAAATAAGGGATCGGATATGTCTCTGAAACTGGATTCTAGCACACTGCGGGAACTCCCCGTAGCGATGATCAAAGAGATCTCTCGCAACCCGCAGTATCGCCGCTTGCTTGAAAAGCATGCTGAAAGCCACCCCGCAATCGCGGAACACCTTCTACGCACAATCGCCGCCTAGAAGGGACCGCCCCGGTGTTGAATTGGCAGTCACACCGGGGCGAGAACCACCCGGAAGAAAGGACTTTCTATGCAATCCCGACTGATTCTAACCAGAAATCATAACAGTCCGTTCTATCCGAAAACACCTAAAAGCCCACTTTGTCGCTGTGGTTTTTAGATTTTTCACACTTAATCAAAGGACTGGCTATGTCTACTACTCAAATTGAGGGCAAGCAATACCCTGCCCGCCCAACCATCTTTGATCCTCATGTTGAGAAATCAGCATGGGAAAGTATCGCGCCTCGCTTAGCTGAATGGATGGGCACCACTGAAACCCAAGCTGTTGATCGCGCACTCAGACAGCGCGTCACATTTTCCTTGAATGAAGACGCATACGAAATTGCAAAAGGCCTTGAAAAGGGCGGTTGGGACACTGACAGAGACCTTCTCGACATATTAGAAGGTATGGACACTTGGTCAGCCGTACGGCGCGCCGAAGAAGCCTGGATAGAACAAAACAATATCTCCTCCTCTTGCCGACTCCACCAGCTGGTAGAAATACATCGATTTTCCGCTAAATGTGGTCGCGTCATCGGAGAAATTACCGATATTCACCCGAAGACAGGCAAAGTAGATGTATTCCTACCCCAACGAGGTTTTGTGCGAAAGGGCTCAGGCACCCATAGCACCCTTATCAACATAGAGGACATCACCTGCATTCCTCTGTCTTGCTTTGATCACCTTGAAGCACCGGTCATGAACGGCGAACGACGCTACCAGCTTCGCCCCCGGGACTTCATCTTGGTTAAGCCTCCAGGCTTCCCCCCCCGCCTTGAAATAGTGAAAACGGTACGCAATGCACAAGTCTACTTCGCCCAGATGCGAGACGACGCATACTCTAAGTCCCTGTATACCTTCGTGATCGATCACGCTCATGAGCAGCATTGCACGTTACTCGCTCGCCCAATTCTTGAAGGCGACGCCTTCGAGCAGCTGGAAAACGGTAGCTGGTCGGATGTGGATTGCAGCCTATACAGCGACCGCAAGTTAGAAGAACTGCGGGCCGCTAACGGCTTCACAACGCGCTTAAAAGACGCCAGCACGCGAGGCGACTTCCACATTGCCCAGCAGCTATCGGTAGAGTGAGGACTCTAGGAATGAAACGACAATCCCCAAGCACAGCGGCGATGGTACGCCGCGTTAAAGAATTCCTGAAAGGCCGCTCAGATGCATCTCAGCTGTCGTACGACAAAATCATGACTGAGACCAAAGCAACTCGCTATGCGGTCACTAAAGCCAAGCGAGACATGGGCCTGCTTGCATCTCAGCTAAAAATCAAAAAAGAGGCTCAAGCCAATGGGAAGCTTCCTGACGACCGAATGAAAGAGCTGAGAAAAGTCGCGCTGTATCAGCGACGCAATTACACCAGCGCAGAAAAGACCGCTCACATTGTCGCTGAACAATATGGACTGACTCATTCCGGTGAAATCAAAAAGCTGACATCGTACATACAAACTCAATATTCACCGCATGACAAAATCGGCATGTCTACCATGGCGCTGCGCGTCCCGTTTTCTGAGTTCGGAAAGCTCGTTTCCATTGGTGAAGAGAAGCTTTTACTGGGAGGCACAGCATGACATCTACCACCGACCTTGATCCACGCATGGCGGCCCGTGCCATCCTGGAACGAAACGCCACGTTAGAGCAGATCGAATCCTACATTAACTGGAAAAAGCGCTGCCATGCTGGCGATGTATGTGAAGGAGTCATGCACCTGCTGTTAGGCGTAGTCCGGCTTCAGAAGCAACAAATACAAGCACTCGAAGAAAAGCAGCTATCTCAGCTTTTGGAAATCGAAGACCTTAAAACCAGCAAGCTCTGCACTGATGGGATCCCAACGTTCTATCTCTCTGCAGAACACGCACCGGTCACGCACCGCCTGAGTGAAAACGATATCCCCATCTGGTGCAAATCTGCCGATGATGGAATGAAAGCGATCGATCTGATTCAAGAGCTGATTACTCAGAGTGAGAACCTGCAAGCCAATTCACCAGAACTGGAGGCATACAATGTGTAACCCCCCCAAGAAATGCCCGTTTTGCGCTGTCCTTCCGTCTTTTTTCGGGGAAAACGTTGCGTGCACCACTGAAGATTGCCCGTTGTGTGAAATTTCTTTCACATTGGAGGAGTGGAACACTCGGCGCACTCTGGAGGGCGAGCTTGCTGAAACGCTGCAGGAACACAAACGTTTGCATGCAGAACTGTCGGACGCACTGGAGTACGGCGCGGATTCGCCGTCACTATGCGACCTAGTAACAGATGTCCGCAAGCTGTTCGTTGAGCATTTTCAGCTGCAGGAACACCTAAAACGCTTTGATATCTTCGTTGAAGTCGGCAAAGAAATCCTTCGTCAGGATAACCGCTACACCGACCAACCGATGTTCCAGGTGCGTCAGCGAAAGCGCGTTTGGGGCTTTGATCCCAACAACCATGATCCAGAAAAAGTGATCTGGCTGAATGCAGAGAATGACTACAGCGAGGCTGATACCAAAGAGACATACCGCCTGAACCAATTGCATGATGACGGTGAAGACACCCATCCCTGGCTTAGAACCGGTTACGAGGATTACATGAAGGTGGTAACCACTTGCTTCACGGAGAAAGGCTGCAAAGCTCATATGGAGATCAACGGGCATAACCTCAAACAGCCTGAGATCTATGCAGAAGGCAGTTTCCGCAACGTCGAATACCAAGCGTTACGTAATGCCATGATAGATATTGCACGTAATACACCAGCTACTCGTATTGGCTCTTTTCGGCATTTAACAGACTTGACAGCATTCGCTAACGAAATATTTCAGATCAGCCGGGAAGATTGCAGCGCTGACGCCAGCACGATTCAAAGGCTTGGCATCAAACATGGCCTACTGAAAGAATCTGAACGAACTTCCTCTTATGGAGCTCACTGCGCATGCAAAGACGCCACTATTTCTTTTCCGACTACTTGTGATCTCATCACATACACTCAGGAGGTGCCACATGGCGAATAAAGCAAGTGTAGCCTGGGTGGGCACAGATTATGAAGGCTGCGGCATCGTTGTTTTTCACCATCATGGGCTCGCTGCTCGCCGCCTTGCAGCAGAAGCCAAAGGGGAAGACTTTGACAGCATAGAGCTTCGTCGTGCTCCTGAGTTTGATCAATACGCCAACCAAGGCTATGTCCCACAAATGGACCTTATTCGGGCAGGCTGGTGGTTTGAGTGCGCACACTGTGCAGCTCGCATTGATGAGGAGCACACACCTCTTCATCAAATCGTTCAGGAAGAGGAGGCGTTGTTTTGCAGTAAAGCATGTAAAGCCGCCCGAGACCAAGGGATACAAGACGTAAACGACCGATTTGAAGCGTTCAAGGAAAAGGTTCAAGCCCTACGCCCCGATCTGACATTCACAAGCTTTCGCGGTGGCTGGCCCATGACTAACATGAGTGCAGCATTTTCATTCCCAGGGATGCAGCACAACGCTTCTGTACATGAAGACAAAGGCCAGCTCACCTGGTGGATATCAGGCGAAGATCAGGACGCCTGGGATCAATATGAAGCATCACGAACCGCGAGCAATGAATAAATCTGTTCAATGAACAAAAACGCGCTACACTAATGGGACTGCAACAAAGAAGCGTAAGGCTATGACGAATAACGAAAAACTGATCATTATTCAGCGCAAACTGGGATTGCGAGCAGAGAATATTGCAACAGCGACACTCTCCTCAGTTCAAACCGTTTACGGCTGGCGCCAACCAGTGGATTCTGATCGTCACCGCGGCATGAGAGATCAGCCGTACAAGCTGCTGACTGACTGGCTAATCCAGGAAGGAAAAGCCAGCTCTATCGATGAAATAAACGCTTTGCTTCAGGACGCCGCATAAAGATAAGGGGCGGATGTATTATTCCGCCCCTTTTGACCATCCCCGGACTGTTAAAGCCCGTACCAGCAAATCCAACCCGCTACCATCTTTAGCCATCTTGGTATCAAGTCGTATCACCAGCCATCCAAGTATTGCAGCTTCACCATACTTCTTACAATCTTCACCGAAGCCTGATGGCGTTAGGTGTCGACTTTTCTGCTGGACCTTTTCGCCGCTTTCATTCGTTCGCGTCCGCCCATGGGTAAAGACCCCTCCTTCAAGTTCCACCGCAACGTTGTAATCAGGCCAGGCAAAGTCAAATCTCCAACGACGTGTTGGGTGAAACCTGAGTTCGTTATCCCCCCAAAGCGGCTCCGGCAAACCTTCACTTAAACAAAGCAGGTAAAAATCATGCTCCAGACCACTTGAGCGCCCTTTCCCGGGCTTTTTTGAATTACTGCCAGTCTTTCCACTGCCAACAGCTTTAGATGCTGTAGCGGCTCTGTAAGCCTTCAGAATCTTTTTGGATCCTGTGGTGTTCAGTCGCTCCAGATCGTTAACGGACAGTCTCACGCTAAAGCTTCAGCGGTTTTACCTCAAACCCTGCCAGCTCCAACCAGGAACGCCATGTCGGGTACGCAATACTCCTGGATTCGCCTTCAATCGCTATGTAGTAGCGTACCGCCCTTGCTGACATGCCGATTTTGCGTGCGATCGCTTCTCCGCTAGCTCGATCGCCATGGTCATTTTCCATCACCTGGCGCAATCCTTTGGCCATGTAGATAGTAGGTGATCGCCAGCGCTTATACTGGAGTTCTTCTGGTAACGCCCAGACCTTATCCCGACGTTCTTCGACGCTCTCTCGGTCAACATCCCAGCGTATTGATGACAATGTGCTGAAGCATGCGTTCGGTACGTCCTCCTGCTTTGTTGAGTGAACATACACCCAGCCCTTTCTAGGCGTACGCATTCGACAGAGCTCAAAGTAATGCGTTTCAGCCTCAACGGGATCATCAGTTTCAAGGCGCTCATGGCGCTCATGGCTATCTTCACCTTGCCAGTACACACGGTAGGCTTTCATACGTGTCCTCTTCTGTTTACCTGGAACAGTGTTCCAAGAATTTTTATCCAGCCACGGCGGTTGTGATTATTATTAATACAATGGTTAAAAGGATAGATATAAAAGAGATTATAAGATGGTTAAGAGGAAAAGTCGTATCTCTGTTTTTCGATGAATGTTCCCTAAATATCAGGCTTTCAAGCCATTGAAATAGGTCTATTTCTGTTTTTATGATAGGTCCACTTCTGTTAATTGGTAGGCCCATTTGCGAAAAGCCATAGGTCTATTTCTGTTTTTAGATAGGTCCACTTCTGTAACCCAAACCAAAAACAACAGCTTATCCACGTATTAGGCACATGTTGCCCACCAGCTATCCACAGGAAACGGGCATAAAAAAGGCGGTAAATACCGCCTCAATTTTATGAATCATCCAACCTACTGATGGCCAGCTATAACTGTATAGCTTCACCCTAAGCAAGCCCGCCTCTGCTCAATCAACATCGCCCGTTAATTCAAAGAACTCCTTCAATGTCATTTGATGAAGGGCCGGTATGTTCTGCACACACAACCCCAGCATATCTGCACCTGGATTAGATCTAGCTGCATTTAGCCGGTTTGAAAACCGCTGCAATTCCTTCCTACTAGGTTCGCTACCGTGAATCGCAATGTAGAGCTGGCGTAACGGACCGGCAGCTTTTATCGCGCCCGTTGCAGCTCTTATGTACTGATCACCCGCTTCAATTTTTTTGGGCATAACCACTCCTTCTCAGATCAAATGAGGATACTTTTTTTATCGATGCATATCAAAAATGATTTACAAGAAGCGGGCAGCGTGGGTACCATGCATATCATCTTTGATATACAGGAGTTTAAAATGGACCAGTACGACGACACCACAATTATCCCCAACTTAGGATCCCAGCTCGGCCTGCTGATTGATGACGGCCTGACAGAACCTCCCAGCGATTCCGGCCGGTATTTTTCCGCTCCTTCTATCGATGTCAACGAATACGAGCGGATAGTGCTCTGCATGTCCGGCGGTAAAGATTCGATTGCGTGCCTACTACACCTCATTGATATCGGTGTCGATCTGAGATTGGTCGAGCTCTGGCATCACGACGTTGATGGGCGCGAAGGATCATCATTGATGGATTGGCCATTCATGGCCGATTACAATCGAAAGCTGGCTGAAGCTTTCGGGCTGCCAATCTACTTTTCATGGCTGGAAGGCGGCTTTGAAGGCGAAATGCTAAAAGAAAACGCTTACAGCCGCCCTCACCACATAGAAACCCCGGACGGACTAATCACCCTGGAGCGCGACACTCGCCGGGCTAAGCCTGGCACTCGCTTGAAATTCCCCCAGGTGACCGCCAGCCTTCAGACAAGGTGGTGTAGCTCAGCGCTAAAAATCGATGTAGGTAGACGAGCCCTAAACAACCAGACCCGTTTCGACGGCAAGAAAGTTCTTTTCATCACGGGGGAGCGCCGAGAAGAAAGCCCCAACCGGGCAAAGTACAACCAACTTGAACCGCACGCATGTGACCGTCGTTCTGGGCGCAAAGCGCGTCACGTTGATTCTTGGCGACCTGTTTTGAATTGGACAGAAGAGCAAGTATGGGATGCCCTGCAGCGACACGGCGTAATATCTCCTGTGCCGTACCGGCTTGGATGGCCGCGATCATCCTGCATGAAATGCATCTTCAACGATGAGGTGATATGGGCAACACTGAGGCACTATTTCCCTGGGAGTCTCGACCTAATAGGCGCGTATGAAACTCGTTTTGGGACAACTATAAATCGAAACCGGATTAACGTCATTGACTTATCTAAGAAGGCTAAACCGCTCGAAATTGATGACAGGGAAGCGCTCATGCAAGCCATGAAACGCGACTATTCGCTACCGATCATCCAGCAAGGCGGCACCTGGCTATTGCCACCAGGTGCTCACGCAAAAACCAACTGCGGCCCATCGTAGCAACTCAAACATGAAGCGCTACCTCTTTAGAGTGCATCCGCAACCAGCAGTTGGATTGCCCTTTGAATACATCCTTACAGCCACCAGGAAGGCCGTTGCCGCAAACTTCACATCGATCCTTAGCCCACGCCTTCTCCTGCTCCTGTAGGCGCTCATAATCGTTAAGGATTAATGTGACGATAAACTCATTGGCATCATAAGGCGTGATGCCTCCACGCACATTACGGCAATAATCCATCTTCTTTCGCACAGATTCAGGAATCTCAAACTCAACAACCTTCATTCCCATTTCTGCCAATCGCTCTTTATCACGCCTGCGCTGAGCCTTCTTGCGATCTTTGTCACTGGTTGCCATACGCGAGCCTATTTTTTCCCATGGGAAATTCTCCTTTCTTCCGGTCTACACAAAGCACCTGGCCTGCCAATACCCGCACTTTGCAGCTTTTCAAAACCCATCCTCAAATACTAATCGCCGACATATACGACTGACTGTCGTAAAATCTGGGAACAGCGACATTTGTCGTATATCTCAGTGTTATGTTCCACTCTTAACTTTATCGATCACCTCTATAAGCTCCGCGTCTTCAGGTACTCGCTTATCCAGCCAAACCGCCTTGCTTCGCTTAACTCCCTCCTTGTCAGTGTGCGATACAGTTACACGAACATATGGAATCCAGTTGTCGAAAACATAGCTAACAGCCTTTCTTGCCAGCCTAAATCCGACTACGGAAACAGCTAATATCCCCGCTACGTAAAAGAACAAATCAATAAGACTCAACCTGCCATCCTCTTAATCCGTGAAACATAACAACAAGCGGCACGGGACAGGCCCGTGCGCTCCGGGTTATACCTCTCTGTCACGCACAGCTACTGCACCAGCAACCAGCACCTCAAACAGACGCGGTTTGTTTTTGTGCCAGTTATTGAGAGTCTGAACAGACTCACCCGTGATACGAGATAGTTCAGCCAGGCTTTTCAGCCCGGCTGCTTTGCAAATTTCAGAGGGCTTCATCTTACCAACCCTGCTTTTTTAAGTGATCCAATGCGGCCTGATAGCTGCCAACCCATTTTTCAGCCCCGCAGTACGTATAATCTATGGCCCACTCGTCACAGGACTCAAAGGTTTTGATAATCGCTTCTTTGTGGTGCTGATCAGACCACACTTTGATTTTAATAATGCCTACGGGTGCGCTCATGAATTCTGCGGTTATCATCGCTCTATCCCCTCTACGTATCGGCTGGGCCACTCCCTTACCGTTGATCCCATAATACTAAAACATTTTTAGTATATCAAGCATTTTACTAAAATATTTTTAGTTTATTTACGCAGAGGTATAACAACCCACAGCAGCGGACAAGCCGCTGCGCTCCGGGTTATGAATCACTCACCATGAAAATCAGGGCGGTAACTCGGTGGTAGCCCCAGCTCTTTTTCCCGCTGAAACTGTTTTAGATACCTCCTGTAGTTGCACAGGTGTCGCCACTCATCGCTATACAGATCGAAACCATGATCCAGCTCATCAAACATCTGCTGTTCTATGCGCTCCAAATCAGCGATAACTTTCTTGCAATATGTGATTCCGTAATTCATAACAAAGCCATCAATCGCGGACGGTTCACCCGCGTCCTGTTTCCTGCTGTTACTAATGCCGCCGTTTATGGCGGGGGTTATACCGCGCTCTCATGCTGTCTGATTTCACCAGGGTTACCTCTTAGCCAATACGCAAGCGCAAAGGATCCGCAGCGAATTAACGGCGTTAGAAACCCTTCATAGGTTGAATTGCACTCAGGGCAAACAGCCGTGCTACCGGCTTTATCCTGCCCAGCAAACTGTAGACGACAGTTAGTACAAACAAAATGCGGTATAACAACAGGCTCTTGGCTGGACCCGCTTAGCGCTTCCGGGTTTTCAGTTTCGTTCTGTCCGTTCATCTTTATCGCCTCCATCAAGTTAAATCGCGGGCCGCAAAGCCAGCCCCCCTGGGCGAGCGAGCCAGCCAGCATCACTAATTTAGCTTTGGGTTAGTGTGCTCGCCCTTGCCAGTTCAAACAGGGCGTGCCACCACTGTCGTTGACGATTTCATGACAAAATCCTTTCAGATACCTCCTGCCATGGCGCTGTTTGATTGTCCCTAGGACCATAATGGCCACGGCGGACACGGCGGCATCAAATTCATTTTCAGGCAGCTGTGTCAGAGCCTGCATCAAATCGTTTATATTCTCGATTTCTTTACTCACTGATCTCTCCAATAATTCGCACATTAAAAACGGCTTAAATCTCGCTCCTCGCCGAACAGCGCAAGCGCTGCCGCTTAAAGCAAGGGTTATGCGTCCCAATTCGCCAGATCCACATTAAAACCATACTTCTGCAGAAGCCTGCTGCTGAACTGGAACTGAGAACCGTAGAATGTGTGAGTCGATAAATACTCATCAAATTCGCCGGTCTCTTTATTCACAATCCAACCGCAACCATCCCCTATTTTCAGGAAATGGGTTTCTGAGGCTTCCACGGCTGCAAGCTCTTCCCAATTATCGATAGGTAGACATTGCATAGATCTATTCACCCTTGCCCGTTCATCGGCAACTGCTTCGACAACAATGCAGACACAACACGCTTAGCTTCCTCAACTGAGGGCAGGAAACCATCAGAGACATCAACAACAGACAACCCGCCTCTGCTAACTTCAAAGAACACTGAGTCATCCGGGCTATCCAATACATGAACAGAGACCATGGGGCGACCGGCATGGTCCTGAAGGGTAACCACCAAGTTCCCACCATCTTCAACAAACGCACGCTTTACTGCATGTTTTAAAGCATGGCTTTGCAGCAACATTTCTAATGCAGTCATAACCTATCCCACTCAAACGATAGACAATTACAAATACACCCCAGGGCGTGCCAACCTGCCGTCAGTGCTCTATATCCAGCGCCGCGCCCATTCAGTCGTTTAGCGTAACCAGCCGAAACCGGTATGGGCGTCATGGAAAGTGAGTCTTTACGGGTTCCTGTCCGGTTATCCGGTCTGTAGGGCGTATTCATAATGATCAGTCTGAATCCTGAAAAAGCGGCTTATAGTGAGTAATACCTTCTTCATTCCATCCGCTTTTTTTGTGATAAGCCCGAACCTGGTAGCGTGAAGCCTTCTCTTTACGGCTTGGAATAAAGCACCAGAACATATCCCAATCTTCCTCACCTAACAGGTCATCGCTTGGCGGCGTAGACGCCAGAGTCCAGCCTTCGCCAGGGTCCAGACCATGCAAAACATCAGCAAGGAATTCTATCTTTGAGATCTGCTCGGCTTCTTCAAATCCACAGCAAGATTTAAGCTCATCGTAGCGATCAGACACCCCCTGGGCCGCAATCGCCGCTTCCGTGCCTATAGCCGCACTGCGCTTATAGCTATCACTCGACAGGCCCAGCACTTCCAAAACGAACTTCGCACGTTCTATGCACATGTCAGAACTCCTCCTGATCATCAAAAACTAGGATCCTGTCTGATTCAGGGTCTATTTTTGCTTGAATAACGCCATGGCTCGCCAATAGCTTGAGCGCTTTATCAACGCTTTGTCTGAAGGCGGGGAGGCTGTTGTCTTTTGAGCCACATAGGCTCTGAAGGCGGGCAACCGATATTGCATAGCGGTTGTCTTTTTTGTGGCTGGCAAAGTAGATCTGGAGCCACTTTGCAATGTGACTATTGCCAAGCGCTTTTCGCGCTTCCCAATCAATGCGCGTAAACCCATGGCCGGCAAAGAAATCGATCAGCTCAACGGGCAACTGATACTCCCATGTACGCGAAACTTTTCCGTTGTCGCCCATGTACTTCCAGCGATCCAGAAGACTGAAGGAGAATCGCGTGCATCTCACACGCATTTCACCTGCTTCCTTGTATTTTCTGCTTATAACCCCTTCCAGGGTCGCGGACTTCAAGCGCCGCATGCACTCCAGAAGTCTTTTGTAATAAAAACTGTTACTTCCCCATTCTAATATTTTCAGGAGATCGGACCGTTTCACGCTAACAGGGCGGTCTATAGATCGGTCGCGGGCAACATGAAGCAGAGCAAGATAGACATCTAAATCATCCTGGCGAAGCTCGATGCCCGTAAACGTCAGCCGAAGCGGATAAAGCCCCTCATCGATCCGTGCCAACTCCTGACATTGGTATTGCTGCCTAGCCGTCGTTGTACCGATCGAAAACAATGCGTAGCGCACCAGTTCATTAGGTACACAGCGGACACGTTTCGCCCAAGGACGATCCGTCAGGTGACGGGGTTGAAAACTATCTGCGCAACCGCTGTTAGCGGCCATTCCCATTGCGCTCATAACAACTCCTAAAAATACCCGCTTTTTTGAAACGAGCGAATCCGTGGGCGTCAGAATTGGCGTTAGCCGCTGACCCCATTCAAAAATGTATGGCTTAGGAAAAAGCTAAAAGCTTCTAGGCGAGGCTTTCTAGCGCATCCATTTCTCGCTGCAGTTGATCCAGGTGCATCCGGTTCGTTCTGTGAGAGTGTCGTGCTCTCTCCACATTACGCCGCGCCGAATCCATTGCTTCCTGAATCTCTTCTCGCGTCCGATTGGGCTCTTCATAGTCACTGCCCAGAAAATCTTTAGCGTGCTTCTGTAAGTGCTCAACGCCTGGCGAACTTTTGTTCTCGTCATTCGCCGCATCGCTGGCCAAAGACTCATATAGCTCACGGTCACGATTGCGACAGAAACGGTGTAACGCCTCCCGGCAAGCCTGGTATTTCAGGTCATTCACCTCGGCAACATCCACCGGTTTTGCACCCATGAGAATGGCGGCTGCAATCTTCAATTCCAGCTCACCGGATATTGCAGATGCAGTGCCTTTTGATACTTCACTACCCATGATATTTCTTCCCCTGGCGGCATCATGCCGCCTGGATAATCTCCCCTGTCTGAGGATCAAACCCGATGGCCTGCTTGATCACCTCATCAAGCAAAGGCCACTCCCTAATTAACGAAAATCCAATCTTTTCGATCACACTATCCGGGAGCAATCCCCACGTTACAGCGCATAACTCTGCATCACTGCCATAACGTTCGAAGAACTCCCAGTCTTTACCGTGTCGGTAAACATGCCCTTCCGGTAACTTGCTCCGTTCAACCGGCTGATGGCATGCAGCGCAAAGACTGTAGCCATGAAAGTGTGCGAACTGGCGGCGCGATCCGTAATCAGGATCATGATGAAACCCACACCACAACTCAGTGTTCTCCATGAGAACATCGCCTCTGAGTCGGCAAGCGATACAGCCAACGTGGGCAATTACTCCCTCGATATAAAGCCGTTCAGCTTGCGTGGGCGTTCGTCCATTCATACGCCACCCCTTATGAGTCGGCAACGGCACCTAAATACGTAGCCGGATAGCGCCTTTCAGCGCACCAGTCCGTAAATAGGCGGCAAATTTTCACAAACCGTTTGCGCGCTTCGTCGTTATGATCAAGCTCAGCCCGGGACGTTACTTTGCAGTTGTGACGAACCCACTTTACAGCCATGGATTCGTCATACTGACGCCCGTCTGGGGAGCGCTCTGACAGATACAACCAGAAACGGGGATCCTTACAAAGCATGGCAGCCCGATTAGAGAAATAACCCCCTGTCGGGTCGTGCACGTCATAATTCAAAACTTGAAGCGTTCCGCCCAACATCATCTTGTTGAGCTTGCGCGCATTCTTAAACATGTCAAAAAGCTCTTCCGACACCTCAAATGAAATCCGGTGTGTCGGAACGCCTTGTGGATGTGAAATTCTCAGCACTGGCTTACAAAACGCCACTGCTGCTTCCAGACCTTCAAAGTCCAGAGGATTAGGCCCAGAGCCAAACTGCCCTGAAGCACCGCCATATCCGTTATCGCTCATAATGTCCACTACATCCTTTTGTGCTGCCTTCCTTTTACAGGGCGCAGCAACAATGAACATCAAAAAAAAATTTTTATTGATGTTCTGCTTCCTGATTTACGTCACCGTCACGCCAGTGGACAGGCGCGGCAGACCCTACGTATATGAAACCTCGCCGGTTTCAAATTTACCCACCATCTCAGAGCCTAGCTCTGTGATCTGAATCCACGTAGGTGTCCGCCCTCGCCCCTGCCCCGGTAATGATGTCCGGTTGTTGACGGTGATTAACCCCTGCTCCTGAAGCTTTGCGATCGCCTCTTCTTTTTGCTCGCGCTGCACCTTTGCCATTAACAGGCGACGAGTGACATCGCTTTGCTTTAGGCGAGATTCAGCTGCATTGCTCAGCATTACCAAAAGCCGAACATCTACTGAGGTGTACCCTGCTTCGCTTGATTCCATTGGAAATATTTCTCCGTATTTTGAGAGGTAAAGCCGCCAATTCTAACAGCTTTACCAACACTCCACTGTACGGCATCGCATTAATTTATATATACATGATGGCATAAACACAACCATACATACAAAAAAACATTATTCTTGACAGGAATAAATACAGAAATTAACTTATAAAAACGGTTGCGCGATTGGCAGAGCGCAGCCGCTTCAAAAGCAACGATAAGGAAAGGATTAAGATCATGCAGTTACCAGCGCGAAACCATCAGGATCAGCTGATCGCCATCTTTGCCCACCAGGGCATAACGATTCAGCATGCGTACCGCACAGAGCACGGTATCCCGATCCCAAACTGGCTAAATGAAGACGGCACAGAGTGCGTGCCCGGTATTTATTTGGGCGTTCCGAACAGCGAGTACCACGCGGCCCCGAACAGCTGGAGCACATCGCAGCTAAAGATCCTCATGCAGGAGACGCCTGCGCACTTTCACTCAAAATTCCTGGACCCTGAAGCCAAGCAGCTGCGCGAAATGAGCAAAGCTGAAAGCAGCGCAAAGAAAAAAACACTTGCGACCGGCGATCTAATTCACGCGCTGGCACTGGAACCTCACGCCGTCTACGAGCGCTATTACTGCGCACTAAACCCATCTGACTATCCTCAAGCCTTGCGCACCGACGAACAGATAAAGCGTGCACTGAAGGCAAAAGGCGAGCCGATGACAAAGTCAGGAGAGAAGAAAGAAGACCGCATCAAACGCCTCCTGGATGTCTGCCCTGATGCACAGATCTGGGATGATCTGGTTGCAAATCTAGCCCAGGAAAACGAGGGGAAAGAAAGCGTTGCTTACGCAACATGGCACCTTGCACACCTCGCTATTCAAAAAACGATGGAGCGCAGCGAATCTGCATTTTTATTGGCAGAAGGCCTGCCAGAGCTATCAATCTTTGCGCGCGATCCCGCAACGGGCTTGATGTTTCGCATTCGCCCGGACATCTTGCGAACCAACCTGTGGATGGTGGACGTTAAGAGCACTGCCAGTGCAAGCCCTGATCTTTGGTGCTCAACTGCAAGTCGCTTTGGATACCACCTGCAGGAAGCTGTTTACTGCTCAGTCTTTGAGTGGGCCACCAGCATTCCCGCTTCAGGATTTGGCTTTGTTGCCATTGAGTGGGAAAACGCCCAGATATCCGAACCGTACGACTTCGACCTCGAAACAAAAGAGGATAGCTTGAAGATGTTCATGGACGCGAAAGGCGTTCTGGCAGATTGCTTGGAGAGCGGAGAGTGGCAAGGCTACACCCGCACTGGCGTCACAACGGTATCCGCGCGGCCATTTTCTCGCCGCTTGCGTTTCCAGGCGGAAGAAGGAGGAGAGTGACATGCAATCCCCTTCAAACACAGTTTCTCAAGCACCGATCGACCGGTGCCTTGAGGCACTAAAGAAAGCGCGTGAGAATTTTGCCCGAATTGCGGACGCGCACAAGCGCGTCCTCTTTGCAGAAGAGGCAGAATTCGCAAGATCTATCCTGCTTAGAAGCGTCCCCGTTCGCGGGGATCGAAGCGCGTTCAAGCTTTGCTTTTGCGACCCGGACTCGGTTTACCACGCAATACTTCAGGTGGCAAAAATCGGGGTTACGCTCAACCCCACCGAAGGCCTCGCCTACTTGGTGCCTCGCAAAAATCAGCAGCGCGGCGGCATACTGGAGTGTCATTTAGAAATCAGCTACAAGGGCATGATTCAGTTAGCCATTGAATGCGGAACCATCACCCATGTTGTTAGCGAACAGGTTTTCCAGGAAGACCTGGACAGTGGTGCTTTCCAATATCTCGGCCCCGCTGCAGAACCCATCGTAAAGACCAACCCCTTTTCCTCCAGCAAAAGCAACACTTCTTCTGTCGGCGTTTGGTGTACCGCTTTCCTGAAATCTGGCGGCGTCATGACGACATACATGCGCCGCGATGAGCTGGATACCGTAAAGCTCATGAGTTTCAACAAAGATGGGTGGAACAAGTTCTCTTCCGAGTACGAGAAGAAAACCTGTATTCGACGCGCCTTCAAACTATGGCCAAAGCCTCGAAATGATGACCGCTTAGCCGCGGCAATTGCGTACATGAACGAAACTGAATCACCGCAATTTTCCGAGCAGCCCCCAGCGCCCCAGCCTCACACAATCGCATCCACACAAAACCAAGGCGGCATGGCTGCCATGATTGCTGCCGGCACGCAAGGACGAAGCCATGTCAACCAACACAGATAGCCCTACCGAACTGCTGGGACATCTGCAGATGTCCCCGCTTAACTCCGGTCATCTGGCAGAACTGTGCAGGATCCTGGTTCAGAAGACGGGCGATATCGATCTCCCACAGATTGACCGCCCTTCGTTGCGCAGTGACGCCCACCAGCACCTTCGCGAAGCGATGGTTAGCCTGGCATTGCTTGATACGGAAGTGACGACACATACGTGTCGAAACCGCATCAACGCTGCCCGCCGGGCATCACATGAAGCCTTACATTTGATGCCCTCCTATCGAGAAGCCCAAGCGGCAGTGGATTGGCTTCGCGATTGTGGGGCGCTGGACGACGTGAGTTTTGAGCCCGCCGAAGGCTCAAGCCTTTACCCCGATCGCCCCTGCTATATGCGCTGGCTGATCAGCACTCAATTCGAAGGGTTTAAGGCGCTGCCTTTCCCCGAGCTCAAGAAAAGAATTTCTTCTCAGCTGGATAGCTGAGTTACCGATGAGGATCATCAACATGCTAACCATTCACAACCCTGAACTGCGCAAAGCACAGCAACAAAAGCTGTTAAACGAATGGAGTCACCCAGTCGGGACCGCTGTCACCGTTACCGACGATGACGGCAATCAGTTCAACTCTAAAACCAGCAGCCACCCACGCATGTTGGGCGGCCACACAGCGGTGATCGATCTTGGCGATATTTGCGGGGCATACGCACTGGAGCGCGTACAGCCCTTGGAAGTAGATGCGCGGTTACCGGAAGATGGGGATGCCGCCAATGACTGCACATTGGAAGAGCCCAAGATGCGCCCGGAAACAAAAGAACCGCCAGTTACCAAAACGCCTCGCACATTTGAGCCTCCCGTCGCCAGCTCTGTTCCCGCCTCAGACAAGAAAGAGCCTCTGGCGCCAAGCCCTGCGCCTGATAGCAAAGCAGAACTAAAGCCTTTGCGCCTGCAGCAGCTGATCGTGCGGAACGTAATGGGCATTGAGGACTACACGCTGGAGCTTGACGGCTCACTCACGCGCGTCACCGGACATAACGCAGCAGGCAAAACCAGCCTTGTCAGCGCCCTTCTGAGCCTCTTCGGGGGCGGCTCTACCGCTGAAATGATTCACAACGGCGCAGAGCGCGCAGAAATTGTCGGTGTCATGAGTAACGGCATAGAGGCGCGTAAACGCATCGGTCAAACACGCGGCAAGTCGGGCATCACGGTAAAAGAGAATGGCCGACCGGTGCCTTCGCCAGCAACCTTTATGAAAACACTGGCGGACATGTGCAACTTAAACCCTCTGGAGTTCGTCCAGGCTAAGCCCGCGCAACAGGTAGAGCTGCTATTTCAAGCCTTGCCCATGACCATCACTGCAGAGGAACTGCTGGCGCTCACCGGAATTGATGATATTGACTGTGACAATCATGCGCTAAATGTATTGGATGCGGCTTATCGACGACTCTATGACTCGCGAACAGGCGTCAATGGCAGTGTCCGAAAGAGCCAGGAAAGCGTTCTGCGAATTGAGCAGTCCCTTCCTGAAGATTGGACCGACCGAAGCGAACTGGAAGCATCTAAAGCCACCCTTGATAGTGAGTGCGAAACCTTCGATCAACAGCGCCTAAATAAGCATCGCGGTGTCGATCAAGAAGCAGAGGACGGATATCGCCGCATCAACACAGAGCGCGACGAGAATGTTCGCCAGGTAGATGATCGAATTGCTGATGTGAATCGGCAAATACAGGCACTCCAGGAGGAGCTTGTATCATTATCCCACGCCAAGAAAGAAACCGATCTTGTGCATGCCAGCAAGTCTCAGCAGATCAAAAGCTGGGCGGAAAGCCAAAAGACTTTGGCAGATCATGAATGTGAGCAAAACTCGCAAGCCGCCCGCAGCGAAATAGAAAAAATCAACCTCCAGCTGCAGAGCCTTACATCGCACGAAAGCACGCGACGCATGCTGGACGACGAAAAGGCTGAGCTGACCAAGCTTTTGAGCCAACAAGCCTCGCTAAATGATCGCATCGATGCGATCCGCACTCGCAAAGGCGAATTGATCAATGACATCCCAATCGATGGCCTGACTGTAGAAAACGGGGCTTTGATGGCAAACGGCGTGCCGTTCAACATGGTGAACACAGCTGAGCAGCTTCGTCTGGCTGTAAAGATTGCCGAATTACGCCTGCCTACCGGTCCTGGAGCGCTGCGCCTGATCGTCATTGATCGAGCCGAGTCCATGGACACCAAAACCATTCACGAACTCCACAACGCCGCCCGCGTCGCCGACATTCAGCTGCTGCTGGTGGGTACAGATGATTGTGAACTAACAGTAACTCATGGAGATAACGCGCTATGCCGTCCAACAGCATGAAAGAACAGCTCGCCCCTATTAAGAAAAAGCTCAGCGGCGGTGGCGGGCTTATTTTGAACCGCGATATAGGCGACACACTTCACCTTGGTGAAGGCGAAGACGAGATCATCATTACCGTTATGCCAACTACGCGGCGTAGCAAAACAAGCCTTCGCATCCAAGCACCTAAACACATCAAAATTGATCGCGGCGAAAATCGACGCCGGTCTTAGGGACGACAGCGAGGCTCATTTTGAGCCTCGCCATTTATCGCTTCAGTCAGCTTAGATAACAAGGACTACATACCGTGAATGCCGACACAGTAGATATGAAAGACATGTGGATTCAATTCTCGCTGCAACAATCCCAGCAGCTAGAGGACCAGAAAAACCTTCTTCAGGAAGCGCTTTCAGTGATTCAAGACCTTATTGGCCTTGAGCAAGATTCCTCGGGCATCGCCGGATACCATCTTAATGGCGCCATTGAGCCCTGGGGGGAGACGTTTACGCCAGCAAAAGATATGGCTCAGCTCATAATTTCCCATGGGAAAAAAGCGCCAGCCATCCCCCAGAAAGTCCCAGACACTGTAGCGCTTCATCGGGAACTGGATAAGGCATACCTGGAAGTCAACGCTCTCCAGGATCAACTGAATATTCAAGCAGACATCACCTGCGTGGCAGAAGCGCGGCTCATGTTTATGGAGAAAAGCATTTCAGACGCGATGCAGGAAAATCCAAGCCAGGTACTCCTGCTGAACGAGATGCTAAACGCCGCTCAGGAGCGCTACAAAACACTGCCACCCACGCCCCGCCTTACTTTATCTGGGGCAACCAAAATACAGCAGGCAACGGCCTTGGCGTTTAGCTATGCCCTGGGCGACAGTAATGGCCTGCCTCTGGAAA
>Ga0213839_1000318_pt1 | contig 75593 bp, 60 predicted proteins | sample SWPATP21_FD_160075 | JGI IMG/M metagenome (GOLD analysis project Ga0213839, IMG submission 160075) | Coastal seawater microbial communities from Marineland, Florida, United States - SWPA TP2 #1 | ecosystem: Environmental > Aquatic > Marine > Coastal | place: USA: Florida | collected 2016-08-14
CTGCTTGTCGGGCTCTCGGTTCCACCCCTTCTCCACGGTCAGGCACGGTTCCGAGCGCTGATCTCTGGGGGAGCTGGTCCAGGGTCGGGCCGAAGGCCGCCGGTCCAGGGTCAGGCCGAAGGCCGCGGGTCCTGGGTCAGGCCGAAGGCCGCGGGTCCAGGGTCAGGCCGAAGGCCGCGGGTCCAGGGTCGACGGGTCACCAGGGTCAGGCCGCAGGCCCCCGGTCCAGGGTCAGGCCTGACGCTCGTGCCCCTCGGAGAGCCGCGGACGGTGGTCGGTGCTTCCGCGTCCGACGGAGGCAGGGCGAACAGGAGCTTCCGCGGGCGCACGGGAGACGGGGTGACACGCCCTGTCGAGCAGGGTTCGAGCTTCATCGCTCCCGCACAGGGTGCGCGGGGCGGAGCAAGCCCTCCAGGCATGTCGACGCCTGCAACACCTGTCGCAAGCGACTCGGTGTCGCAGGCGCTGACGACATGCCTTCCGGGAGGACGGCATGTCGGCGCCTGGCCGGACCTGTCGCCTGCGGCGATTCGGCCGCGTCCAGGCGCTACCGACATGCCTTGACGCCTTGGCGTCATCGCCCCAGGCACTTTCGGCCATGATTCCATTTTCATCCGGAGGGGCGGGCGCCTTCGCCTCTGCTTGTCGGGCTCTCGGTTCCACCCCTTCTCCACGGTCAGGCACGGTTCCGAGCGCTGATCTCTGGGGGAGCTGGTCCAGGGTCGGGCCGAAGGCCGCCGGTCCAGGGTCAGGCCGAAGCCGCGGGTCCAGGGTCCAGGGTCCAGGGTCGGGCCGAAGGCCACCGGTCCAGGGTCGACGGGTCCAGGGCCAGCCCCTTGACCCCATCAGTTAATGCCATTAACTATGTGAACATGAGTAACGCCGCCGAACGCCGCAAGGCCCAGAACCTCGACCGCATCGCGGAAGAAGCCCTCGCCCTCGTCGCCGAGAAGGGCGTCGACGGCCTCACCATGAGCGCCCTCGCCAAGCGCGTCGACTACACGGCCCCCGCGCTCTACCGCTACTGGCCCAACAAGGGCGCCCTGATCGCCGAGCTCAACCGCCGCATCCTCGCCGAGCACCGCGAGCGCCTCGCCGCCGCCTGGGCCGACGCCCCCTCCCCCACCGTCGCCCTGGAGCGCGCCGCCGCCGAGCTGGTGGCCCACGCCGTGGAGAAGCCCCAGGCCTTCGGCATCGTCGCCATCACCCTGGCCGACCCCCGCCGCCTCGTGGAGGACGACGCCCCGGCACACATCGCCGAGCTCACCGCCCTGGTGGCCGACATCGCCCGCTGGCTGGGCCTGGCGATCGCCTCCGGCGAGCACACCGTCGGCGACCCCATGGAGCGCGCCGTCCGCTGGCTCTTCGGCCTGTTCGGCACCCTGCAGCTCGCCAAGCTCTCCCGCTTCGAGCCCCGTCTCTCCCCCGAGCGCGTCACCCCCACCCTCGCCCACGACCTGCTGACCGCCTGGTCCGCTGGAGGAAGCTGATGTCCCACCTGCTCGCACTCGCCCTCGGGGCCCTCGGCTGGACCTTCGCCGAGTACGTCATCCACCGCTTCGACGGCCACGGGATGAAGGGAAAGACGCCGTTCAGCAAGGAACACCTCGCCCACCACGCCGACCCGCAGACCTTCGCGGCCACCTGGAAGAAGACGCTGATGGCCCTCGTCGTCTTCCCGACGATGGCCACCCTGGGGAACCTCGCCGTGGGCCCCGTCGGCATCCCCTTCGCCGTCGGCTTCATCACCATGTACGGCGCCTACGAGGTACTCCACCGCCGCATCCACACCCACGCCCCTCTCAACGCCTGGGGCGAGTGGGCCCGCCGCCACCACCTGGTGCACCACCACGTGGCGCCCAAGATGAACCACGGCGTCACCACCTCGCTTTGGGACCACGTGTTCGGCACCTGGCACGCCTCGGAGGAGGTCCGCGTGCCCCGTCGCCACGCCCCGCCCTGGATGGTCCACGACGACGAGGTGCTGCCCGCCTTCCGCGGCACCTACCGGCTGGCCGGGCGGGCCCGCCGCCCATGAAGCTCCCGAGGAGCTGGGGCGACCATGCCGGCTACGCCCGCGACCCCGATGGACACGTCGTGGCCTTCGCCCACTGAGCGCTGGCCGGGGGATCCGCAGCGCGCTACCCGCGCCCGCATGTCCGACCTCGATCCCCGCGAACTCTTCGGCGCCGACCAGCCCTGCTTCGGCTGCAGCCCCACCAACCCCGTCGGCATGCAGCTGCAGTTCGAGCGGGACGGAGACCGGGCCGTCACCACGACCTTCACGGCCCGCCCCGGCTGGGAGGGAGCTCCGGGCATCGTGCACGGCGGCCTCCAGGCCACGCTCGCCGACGAGATCGGCGCCTGGGCGGTCATCGCCTGCACCGGCAACTTCGGCTTCACCATGTCGATGCAGCTCCGCTACCTGCGACCCGCCCGCCACGCCCTCCCCGTCCACGCCCGTGCCGAGCTGGTCGAGCAGACCGAGAAGACGGCCCGGGTCCGCATCAAGCTCACCCAGGACGGCAAGACGCTGCTCTCGGGCACGGCCACCTACCTGATGCCCAACATCGCGGAGGCCGAGTCCATCCTCGACGGCGACCTCCCCGATGCCTGGCGCGCCCACACCCGCGACCATGCCTGACAACCCCTTCGCCCCCGGCCAGACCCCGGAACAGGTCTCGTCCGAGCGGCTCCCCGCTGCCCGCCCGTGGTCGTGGGTCCCGAGCCTGTACTTCCTCGAAGGCCTCCCCTACGTCGTCGCCAACAACCTCTCCGTCGCGATGTACAAGTCGCTGTCGGTCTCCAACAGCCAGATCGCGTTCCTCACCAGCTGGCTGTCGCTGGTGTGGGCCTTCAAGGCGCTGTGGAGCCCACTGGTCGACGGAGTCTCCACCAAGCGCCGCTGGGTCGTCGCGATGCAGCTCGCCATCGCCCCAGCCCTCTTCGGGCTGATGGTGAGCCTGCAGCTGCCGAGCTTCGTGCTCTACAGCATGATCGGCTTCTTCGTGGTGGGCTTCCTCTCCGCCACCCACGACATCGCCGCCGACGGGCTGTACATCCTGGCCCTGAGCGACGACCAGCAGGCCGCATGGGTCGGCATCCGCTCCACCTTCTGGCGCCTCGCGCTGGTCTTCGGGGAGGGAGGCCTGCTGGTGCTGGCTGGGTGGCTGGGGGAGCAGCACGGAGCCATCGTCGGCTGGCAGCTCACCCTGCTCGCGACCGCAGCGCTCTTCGTGGCCGGCGCGGTGTTCCACGGCCTGCTGCTCCCCCGTGCGCCCGACGACACCCCCCGCGAGCAGCCGGTGCAGCAAGCCTGGGTCGACGCCGTCCGCTCCTTCTTCGCCAAGCCCGACCTGCTGCGGGGCCTGGCCATCATCCTGTTCTTCCGCTTCGCCGAGAACCACATGGCGAAGCTCGTCGTCCCCTTCCTGATGGACGACGCCGACGCCGGCGGCCTGGGGATGAGCCTGACCGAGGTGGGCGTCGCCAAGGGCACGGTCGGGGTCTTGTGCCTGGTGGCGGGCGGCATCCTCGGGGGCCTCGCCATCTACGCCCACGGCCTGCGGCGCTGGCTGTGGCCCATGGTGGTGGCCCTCAACGTCCCCAACCTCGTCTACGTGTACCTGGCGTGGTTCCAGCCCGCCGACCGGGTGCTGATCAACGCCCTCATCGGGGTCGAGTCCTTCGGCTACGGCTTCGGCTTCAGCGCCTACATGATGTACCTGATCCACTTCGCCCGCGGCGAGTACGAGACCACCCACTACGCCTTCGCCACGGGGCTGATGGCCACGGCCGTGTGGGCCGCACAGTTCTGGTCGGGCTGGGTATCCGACAGCCTGGGCTACCAGGGCTTCTTCCTGTGGGTGGTGGCCCTGACGCTGCCGGGCTTCGCGGTGGCAGCCCTCGTCGACGTGTCCGAGGACTTCGGCAAGCGAACGGGCTCCTGACAGCCTACCCTGCGCCATGTCCTGGTACCGCGCGCTCCCCCTGTTCTCCTGGCTCGCCTGTGCGGCGCCGGATCCCCCCACCGACCCCTCCTCTGCGAAGCCGACAGAGCCGACGGAGCCGACAGAGCCCACGTCGAGCACGAGCACGACCCCCGAGCTCCCCACCATCCCGTGGCTGGAGGACCCGGGCGCCAGGCTCTTCGGGAGCGACCGCCCCGTGGAGGTCGACATCGAGCTCACGGAGGACGCCGTCCAGAGCCTCCGGGATCTCCCGAGGGAGTGGGTCGCCGCCACGGTGAGCATCGAGGGCTTCCCGCCCGAGGAAGGCGCCGTCCGTCTCAAGGGAAACGGCTCCTTTCAGCCCATCGACGACAAGGCCAGCTTCAAGATCGACCTGTCCCGGCCTGAGGCCGACAACGCCATCGACGGCCTCGACGACCTCGTCCTCAACAACATGGTGTCGGACCCGTCCATGCTCCGCGAGTCGACCGCCTACGAGGTGTACCGCGCGGCCGGCATCCCAGCGCCCCGGTCGCGCCACGCGGTGGTGCGGGTGAACGGCAACCGCAAGGGCCTCTACCTGCTGCTCGAGGACGTCGACGGGCGCTTCCTGAACCGCTGGTACGAGGACGGCGACGGCCCGCTGTACGAGATGTTCGACGTGGAGCTCACCCAGGACGGGGTGGCGAACCTCGACCACGACGGAGGCCCGGACGACCGCACGCTCCTGTACGCCCTCGCGGACGTGCTCGCCGACCCGAACGCCACCGTCAGCGGTGCCGGCTCGGCGCTCCTCGACCTCGACGCGTTCCTGACGTACTTCGCCACCAGCGGCGCGATCGGCCAGTTCGACGCCTACCCGTACAGCTTTCCCGGCGACGACATCTACCTGTACGTGGACCCGACCACCGAGCGCATCCAGCTCCTCCCCCACGGGGCCGACGAGACCTTCCAGGACACCGACCGGCCCATCGACTACGTCTTCGGCCTGCTGGCCGTTCGCTGCCTGGAGGACCCGATCTGCGAAGAGCGCTTCGACGCGGCGGTCTGGGACGCGCTGGATCTCATGGACGCCATGGACCTCCCCGCGATGATGGCCGAGCGCTCCGCCACGATCGAGGACCGTCTGAAGGAACACCACGACCCCGCCGAGTGGCTCGACGGCGCCGATGCTCGATCCGCCCTCCACGCCTTCATCACCGAGCGTCGTGCTCAGGTCGACGCCATGCCGGGCATCGACTGAGGGATCGACGGCGCCGCCGAGACGACGTTTACACCCGTCGACCGGCCCTCACCGCTAGGAACGACGTGCATCGGTGTCGTCCACGACAGGCTCTGGACGCCCCATACTGCGAAGGAGGTGCCCATGCGGGCACGGTGGTGGACCCTACCCCTCTTGGCGGCCTGCGCCCCAGGAGTCGGCGACGAACAACCAGGCGGAGGCGGAGACGACCCCGCTCCCATCGAGCACGAGCCGCTGTCGACAGCCGCCCTCGAGGCCCAGCTTCAGGCGGCGATCGCCCGCTCGCTGACCGTCGACGGCGCCGTCCTTCAGGAGGCCTACAACGACGCGATGGCCATGGGCGAGCGGGCCTGTCCGGCGAGCAGCCAGGACTTCGGCGACTTCTGGTACGACAGCTGCACCACGGCCGGGGGGGCCGACTTCGACGGCTACGCCTACGCCTTCGGCGGCAACCCCCAGCCCGGCGCCACCGACGCCTACTGGTACGTGTACGGGGAAGCCACCATCGCCGACCCCGACGGCAACCAGCTGGATCTGGGGGGCTACGGCGGCTGGGGCGCCTACGACGACGGCGGCACGGAGTGGACCTACCACTACGCCTACGGAACCTTCGGAAGCGGCGCACCGAAGCACGACGACACCTGGCTCGCGGTGAACGACTCCGTGGAGTTCTACGCCCAGGTGGGCCGGCAGTCCCTGACCGGTGCCAAGTCCGTCTACCTCGACGGCTCCTTCGGCTCGCTCCTGGGCGACCGTGCCCGTGCCGTGGACTTCATCGCCGTGGAGCTGGGCGCCATGGCGGACCCCCAGTGCGCCGACGCCCCCCGCGGCTCCATCTGGCTGCGGACCGTCGAAGCCGACTGGGTCGAGGTCCGCTTCGACTGTGACCCCTGCGGCGTGGCCCTCCTCGGATCCGAGGACCTGGGCGACGTCTGCGCCGACTTCTCCGGGTGGACCCGGTGGGAGGACTCCCCATGGTGAGCCGCATGACCCCTCTCCTCGTCCTGCTCGCCGCATGCGGCCAGGACGAGCCCACCCGGCCGGTCGCTGCGCCCGAGCCCGACCCCGTCGTCCATGACTACGAGCCCATGTCGGCCGCTCGGGTCCTCACCCGCGCCAGCCTCGACCTCCGGGGCATCCGCCCGTCGGAGTCTGAGCTCATCCAGGTCGAGGAGGACCCCGCACAGCTGGAAGCCCTCATCGATGCCTACCTGGCCGACGACGCCCTGGAAGCGCAGGTGCGCGAGCTGTTCACCGACGTCTTCCTCACCCGGACCGACGCCTACCTCATCGACGTGTTCAGCTTCCCGCTGCAGCCCTGGGAGCAGGACCGTCTCCAGCGGGAGGCTGGCGAGGAGCCCGTTCGCATCGTGGCTCGCGTCGTCGCCGAGGACCGCCCGATCGACGAGATCGTCACCGGCGACTGGACCATGGCCAACGGCCTGCTCGCCAAGGTCTTCCCCCTCGACCGCCCCGAGGGCTCCGGCTGGAAGGTGTCCCACTACGTCGACGGCCGCCCGGCCGCGGGGGTCCTCGCCACCAACGGCATGTGGTGGCGCTACGACTCGACCTTCAGCAACGCCAACCGCAAGCGGGCCAACGCCATCAGCAAGACCCTGCTGTGCGACGACTACCTGGCCCGCCCCGTGGACTTCGACCGCACGGTCAACGTCCTCGACGAGGAAGGCATCGAGAACAGCCTGCGGGAGAACCCGGCCTGCGCCGCGTGCCACGACAGCCTCGACCCGCTGGCCAGCTACCTCTACGGCTTCTCCTGGTACGCCATCGGAGGCGACGAGGTCACCCTGTACCACCCCAGCCGCGAGCTGGGCTGGGTCGACCGGACGGGCATGGAGCCCGCCTACCAGGGAGAGCCGGGGCGCACCCTCGAGGACCTCGGGGCGCAGATCTCCGCCGACCCCCGCTTCGCCCAGTGCATGACCCGCCATGTCACCGAGGGACTCCTCGGACACGAGGTCGACGAGGACCTGATCGGGGCCCACACCGACGCCCTTCTGGCCAACGGTCGCACCCTGCGGCCCGCCATCCGCTCCGTGGTCGACAGCCCCGCCTACCGAGCGGCCACCGACGACGGCGTACCCGGTGGAGCCACGCCGGCGAAGCTGGCCGCGCCAGCCCTGATGGCGAGTCAGGTGGAGGCCCTCACCGGCTTCCGCATGGTCGACAACCAGGACACCGACCTGCTCACCAGCGACCTCATCGGCTACCTCACCCTCGCCGGGGGTGCCGATGGCTACGCCGTGAGCGAGCGGGCCGACCGCCCCACGCCGACGATGCTGCTCGTCCACGAGCGCCTGGCCGAGAGCGCCGCCAGCTTCGCCGTCCGCACAGCGTCGACCGGGGGCGTCGTGCCGATGCTCCCCGAGCTGGACCTCGCGTGGCGTCCTGCCACCGACCAGCAGGCCATGGACGAGGTGCTGACCGCTGCCCAGCGACGGGCCCTCGGTCACGCCGACCACACCGAGGAGCTCCTCGAGCTCTGGGAGGTCCTCTACGGCCTCGACGAAGACCCCGAGCTCGCCTGGACCGGCGTGCTCTCCGCCATCCTCCGCGATCCCGACGCCCTTCTCTACTGAGGTGAACGCCATGAACCGACGCGACTTCCTTCGCGCCTCCGGCGCGCTCTCGTCCCTCCTCGGCCTCGGCCTGCCCCTGCACGCCGCCGCCGCAGGCCCTTCCGACCGCAAGTTCCTCTTCGTCTTCAACCCTGGAGGCTGGGATCCCACGCGGGTCTTCGCCGACGCCTTCGATCTGAACGTCGACATGGAGCGAACGGCCGAGCGGGCCCAGGTGGGGAACATCTCCTTCGTCGACCACGCCGAGCGACCCAGCGTGCGGGCCTTCTTCGAGCAGCACCATGCTCGGAGCACCGTGTTCAACGGGATGCTCGTGAGCTCGGTCGCCCACGAGGCCTGCACCCGCATCTGCATGACCGGCAGCACCGACGAGGGGCGACCGGACTGGGGCGCGATGCTGGCCCGCGAGGCCGAGGGCCGCCTGCTCCCGAGCCTGGTGGTGGCGGGTCCTTCGTTCGCCGGCCCGCTGGGCTCCCACGTGATCCGCACGGGCCAGGCCGGGCAGCTCCAGGACCTCATCGACGGCTCGTCGGTGACCATGTCCGGTGGCCGCACCCTGGGCCCAGAGGCCGAGAGCGCCGTCGACGCCTACCTGGCCCAGCGAGCCGCGCAGGGGCTCCGTCGCACCGCCTCCGAGACCCGGGTCCGGGACGGCTTCGTCGACGCCCTCCAGCAGCTGGAAGGCCTCCGCGGTCTCGACGGACAGTTCGACTTCGGCAACGCCTTCGCCTTCCGGGGCCAGGCCGACCTGGCCGTCCAGGCCCTGGCCGCCGACACCTCCCGCTGCGTCACCATCGCCCACGGCGAGGGTCAGTGGGACACCCACAGCCAGAACGACCCGACCCAGAGCTTCCTGTTCGAGCAGCTCTTCGACGGGCTGAACTACCTGCTGGCGGAGCTGGCGGCGGCGCCGGGCACGCAGGGCGGCACCCTCGCCGAGGAGACCACGGTGGTGGTGCTGTCGGAGATGGGTCGGACACCCCTCAAGAACGGCGACGATGGCAAGGACCACTGGCCCTACACCTCGGCGCTGGTCATCTCCGACGCCTTCACCGGCGACCGGGTGATCGGCCAGATCGACCAGGGCTACCAGGGACGCAACCTGGACCCTGCCTCCGGCGAGGCCACCGACGGTGGCGAGTCCTTCACCGCCCAGATGTTCGGCGCCACCCTGCTCGCCTCGGCGGGGATGGACCCCATGGCCGAGGGCCTCGGGGCGTCGCCCATCACCGGGGTGCTGGTCTGATCCGCGGCGCTACGCACCCTCTGGGACCCGGGCGCGCACCCTCTGGGTGAACGCCCTCGCCTCGTCGACCTCCTCCTCGGTGGTCTCTGCCCGCTCGATCCGTTGCTGGAGGCGGTCGGCGAGGGGGGCCAGCGTGGCGTGGTCGCCGTGGATCGGCAGCGTCGTCTGTCCATCGTCGACCGTCAGCGTCGTGCCGAAGGGTCCGTAGGACAGCTCCACCCGCACGTGAGGCTCGTCCAGATATGCGGTGCCCTGGTCGCTGTGGAGCTGAGGGCCGGTCCAGCGGATCACGCGGGCTCGGCGGGGAACGACGACGCGGTGCCAGGCCGACCAGAGGGCGTAGAACAGGCCCCAGTAGCCGACCCAGACGCCGATCAGCGCGGGCAGCAGGGTGAACGGCATGCACACGAGCGACGCCGTCAGCACCTCTCCGACCCCCTTCAGCTCGCCGACGCCGGACACTGCCGCCCACACGATCAAGCTGAAGAAGCCCAGCAGCATGCTGCCGCTCACCGCGGTGAGGTTCTGGACCATGCGGTCGAGCTGCAGCGGAGCCCGGGGATCCGGACCGGGGTGCAGCCGCAGGTCGACCCCTTGCTGGGGAAGGTCCTGCCGTCGCGCGCGGATCGAGGTGGCCAGGGCGTCGTCGCGGGTCCACCACCGCTGGCCCGGTCGCTCCGCCCACTCGAACCAGTGCCAGGGCCCGCTCGTGCCGGTCCGCTGGCAGGGCCCGAGCTCGGGGGGCTCTCCACGGCGTCCCCGGAGCAGCCACCGGTAGCCGGCGAACGGGGCCGTGACGTACAGGCCGACGACGCCCCACCAGAACAGCTCGTAGGGAAGGGCGTCCACGAGGAGGAACATCGGCCCGAGGGCGAGAGCGAGGGCCACGTGCCCGGCCCACAGTCCGACGTCGACCCGCTCGCCCCTCCCGTCCAAGGCTCCTCCTGCAGATCAGGTATTGCTTCCGGCCCCTCGTAGACGGGCCCCGTGATCCGCGATGGCCGCGTCGAAGGCCCCCCGGTCGAAGGCGGCGCCAGGCCAGCACGTGAGCACGTCGATCCCGTCGGGCGATCGGCGTCCTTCGAAGCGTCCGACGAGGCGTCCCCCGTGGAGGAGCGGACAGACGTACCAGCCCCAGCGGCGCTTGTCGGCGGGCTTGTAGACCTCCCAGACGTACTCGAAGTCGAACAATCGCTTCACGAGCCAGCGGTCCCACAGCAGCGGGTCGAGGGGCCCCAGGATCCGCATGGTGCCGTCGCCGTCGGCGTGGGAGGGGATGCGATCGCGGAAGCCTGCCGGGGCCAGCCACTGCCGACGGGTCCCCGACAGCGCCACCTGCTCCAACCAGCCCTCGTCGAGGCCGCGGCGGATGGCCTCGTCGCGCACGTCCTTCAGGCCGCCCCACCAGGGGCCGGAGGACGTCGGCAACAGGCCCATCGCCTCGACCCGGTCGGTGAGGAGGTGTCGCACCACGTCGTCGGGTGCATCGACGGCCGGCAGGGCCCGCTCGGGAACGTCCACCACCTTTCCCCGACCCGAGCGCCCGCACACCACGAGACGGCACCGAAGCACCAACACCTCGGCCCCCATCGTGGCCGCCTTGGATGTTCCCTTCCAGGTGCTCCACATCAGGGGATCCACGCGGCCGTGATCCCCCAGATCGGAGACGGCGATCGGGCCCCTCGCACGGACCTCCGCCTCGACGGCATCGAGCTGCTCTTCGCTCAAGCGCTGCATGCGACGGGTCTGACGCCAGGTGGGGCGCGCCGCCACCAGGGCCCGGTACGCCGGGAAGGCGTCCGGCGTGAGCAGGCAGCGCTCCTTGGCGTAGTGCTCGAAGGCCCTCCCCTGCCCTCCAGGCCACAGGTGCTCGAAGAGCTCGCCCTCGCGGGCCGGGGTCCGAGCCATGGCCACCAGGTCGGCGTTGCAGCCGATGGGGTCCAGGGGGTCCAGCTGAATGCAGCGCCGACGGGCCAGGAGTCCGTCGAGGCCTCGCCGCGGACCGTCGAGCCCCGTGGCGTGGAGCAGCCAGCGGCGTGCCTCGTCGTCGGTGAGGGTGATCATGACGGCTCCACGACGGCCCGCAGCCCGTCGCTGGCCAGGTAGCGGGTGTGACGGGCCCGACCCACACGGACCACGAGCCCCGCGTCGAGGACCCGGCGCAGGTCGGTGCTGGCCGTGGCCGAGGCCACCTGCGTCGCCGCGGCGTAGGACGACCGGTCGACCCCCTCGTCGAGGCTCTGCTCCAGGGCGAAGGCCAGGCGGTCGGGGAGGCCCCGGGCCCCCACGAGGGAGGTCAGGGCCGCCCAGCGGTGAGCCGCGGCGTCGAGGAGGGCGAGCTGCTCCCGGGCCTGCACCAGGTGGGCCTCGAGGCAGAAGGTCAGCCAGGGGTCTGCCCGCCCCTCGGGGGTAAAGCGTCCTCCGAGGACATCGCGGAGCACGGCGTAGTAGCGGCCCGGGTCCCGTGCGAAGCGCTCCTCGACCGTGCCCAGCCCGGGATCCAGGCTGTGGCCGCGGGCGAGGACGAGGGACTGGACGATCCGGGCGAGGCGTCCGTTGGCATCGGCGAAGGGGTGGATCGCCAGGACGTGCAGGTGGGCCATGGCGGCGCGAACGACCACCGGCTGGTTCGGGGGGTCCGCGGCGAGCCAGGACACGAGCTCCTCCATCAGGGCCGGGACGTCGTCGGCTGGGGGAGCCTGGTAGGCGGCGCCCCCCTCGGGCGACGTCATCCACACCGGCCCTGTGCGCCAGCGGCCCGGGCGGGCGCGGGGCTCGGACGAGCAGGACTCGAAGTGGAGGTCGAGGAGGAGGCGGGCGGACCAGCGGAAGGAGGGGTCGTCGGCCAGGAGGGCGACGTGCTGCATGGCGAGAGCACAGCCGGCGACGGCACGCTCCGCGCGGGTGGCGGCAGGCGCGCGGCCCTCGGAGATGGCCTGAGCCACGGAGGGGTCGACCCGGTAGCCCTCGAGGAGGGCGGAGCTGCGCGCGCCGGCCGTGTGCGCCCGGCGGCGAAAGCGGGGGATCCAGGGGCGCGGCTCGAAGGTGAAGCTGGTGAGGCGGGCGTGGAGGTCGGTGAGCTCCCGGAGGAGCCCCTCATACCGAAACAGGCGTGGCGTCGAATACAACATGATTCGACTATACGATGTTTCGCATGATTTGGGGGGGCGGGGAGGGGCCGAGCCGGGTCGAGCCGCGGCCACGGTCCGCCCGGCGCCACGCTCGGAGGCTCCTCCGCCTGCTACGGCGTCTGTCGCACCTCGGGCAGGCGCACCCGCACGCACGTGGTGCCTTCTCGCTCGCTGATCTCCGCGTCCCCACCATGGTGTCGAGCGATCCGCCGAACGAGGGACAGGCCGAGCCCCACCCCTCCGTGCACCCCCTCGGCATGCCCCTGCGGTCGGTAGAAGGGCTCGAACATCGCCTCCCGCTGAGAGGCCGCCGGCGCCGTACCCCCGTCCGTCACGGAGAGGCCGTCGTCCTCGACCCGGGCCACGATCGGCGGTTTCCCGTACTTGCGGGCGTTGTCGACCAGGTTGCGGAGCATGCGGCGGAGCAACCGCGGGTCTCCAGCGACGAGGTATCGGTCGCCGACCACCTCCACGTCCTCCCCAGCCTCGGCCAGCAGCGACCGAAGATCGACGAGCTCCGGGCTGGAGACGCCCTCGGCCGCGTCCATCCTCGCGGCATCGAGCACGTCGCCCACCGTGTCGTCCAGCTCCTCCACGTCCCGGATCGCTCGCTGCACCCGCGGGTCGTTCCCCTCCTCGTCGAGGATCTCCAGCGTCATCCGAAGCCGAGCCAGGGGCGAGCGCAGCTCGTGGGAGGCACTGGCCAGCACGCGCCGCTGGGCCTCCACCAGCCTCTCGACGCGGTCCGCTGCTCGATCGAAGGCGGCCGCTACCTGGCCGACCTCGTCAGAGCCGGCATCCCCCACCCGCACATCCAGCCGTCCTTCCCCCCAGGCGACAGCGCCCCGACGCAGCGCCTCGAGCCGGCGGGTGAGTCGACGAGACACCGGCAGGGTGCCGATGGCGACGACGATCGCGAGGATCGCCAGCCACCCCATGAGTCGGACGTGACGGCGGGGATTGGGGCGCTGGACGTAGGCCGCCACGCGACCATCCTCCAGCTGGACCCGGTAGCCGTGGGCCCAGCCGCGGATCGGACCGGGCGGGCCGAAGGGCACCTTCCCCGTTCCCACCAGCCGCTCCCCGTCAGCCCCCCAGAGCGCCACGTCGCCGTGGATACGGGCCGCCAGCTGCTCGGCACGGACCTGGGCTTCATCGGGATCGTCGGGCAGCGCGGACACGAAGGCCTCCGCCACGTCCTGGGCATCCCGCTCGAAGGGCGGTCCCCCCGAGAGCAGCACCGCCAGGGAGGCCGTGGTGACCACACACAGGATCGCGACGCCGACGACGGTGCCGTAGATCTGCAGGTACAACCTCACGACGGCCCTTCCCCGGTGAACACGTACCCGACCCCCCGGACCGTCAGCAGGTAGGTCGGCTTCTTGGGGTCGGCCTCGATCGCCGCTCGGATCCGACTGATGTGCACGTCGATGCTCCGATCGAAGGCCTCGAGCTCCTCGCCCCGCACGATCTCCATGAGCTGGTTGCGGGAGAGCACGCGTCCGGACCGCTCGGCGAGGGCCACGAGGAGCTCGAACTGATGCTGGGTCAGCGGACGGACCTGGTCGCCCCGACGCACCACCCGGGCCCCCTTGTCGATCGCGAGCGCCCCGAAGCGCAGGATCTCCGGCGCCAGCGCAGGGCCCACCCGCCGCAGCACGGCCTTGAGCCTGGCCGCCAGCTCCCTGGGGTTGAAGGGCTTGGGCAGGTAGTCGTCGGCCCCGAGCTCCAGGCCGACGATGCGATCCGTGTCCTCCCCACGAGCCGTCAGCATCAGGATCGGCACGGGGGACTGAGCCCGGATCCTCCGGCACAGGTCCATCCCGTCGCCGTCGGGAAGCATGACGTCGAGCAGCACCGCGTCATGGCCGCCGTGGAGGGCCGCATGGAGTCCGGTGGCGGCGGTGGCCTGGTGCTCGACGACGAAGCCCCGCCCCCCGAGGTAGTCAGCGACCAACTCGGCGAGGGCGACGTCGTCGTCGACGATGAGGACGCGGTGCACGCTCGACCCTACCGCGAGGAGCGAAGGTCGCGGAAGTGCTGGACCATCTGGTGCCGCTTCTCCCGCATCGCCTCGTGGTGGTCGATCAGCGTGATGCGCTGGTCCTGGGTGAACACGTTGCCGGCCACCACCATCAGGTCCAGGACCGTGGCGGAGACACGATCCGCGAGGTCCAGCCCGTCGAGCCGGATGTCCTCGACCTCCGCCCGGTCGACGACCTCGGCGCGGAAGGCGTCGTGCATGCGCTCGCGAAGGTCGCGCCCCTCCTCGTGGAAGGACCGGAGCTCCGGAAGGGTGTCCTCGAACAGGCCGCGGATGGTGAGGCGCTGGTCCTCGGTGGCCTCGGCCACGTCCAAGGCCTTCTCGAGGCGCTCGCCGGGCTCCCGGTCGTCGGGGCCGTCGAAGGCGAAGGCGGGGGCGGACAGGGTGACGCTGGCGATCATCAGGGGAACGATGCGGGTCATGGGCGTGTCTCCGGGGTGATGCGAACGGTTCGTTCCGTCCACATCCCCAGTCTCACCACGGCAGGTGTCGCGGGGCTTGGGCCCATGTGAAGTTGTGCAAAGCACCCTGCCCCCCCGTCCACCTCGGCAGGATGCCCTCCTTCCCGCGCCGGCGGCCCTCCAGCGATGAGCCAGCGTGCCTACGCCAGCAGTGCCGCCATCCCCGGGTCGGCCTTCATCACCTTCGCGACGTACCAGCAGGTCGGCTCGACCGTCCGCCCCTCCTCCCGCACCCAGTCCACCAGCGCCTGCACCAGTCGCAGCGCGACCCCGTGTCGCCGCGCCTCCGGCTGGACATAGGTGCTGAAGGCCTCCACGACGTCGCCGCGCTCTCGGTAGAGCAGCTGGCCGGCCTGGACGCCGTCGACGTGAACGACGAAGCCACCCGCGCCGTGTTCGATGGTGATGCTCTCGGGCATGGAATCGCCTCCTCGTGGGTTTCTCAGTCGTACGACCTGGAAGTCCGCTACCTTGTACACAGCGACTCTCGCCGGATCACCTCGCTCACACGCTCTTTCGTCCACGACCCCCACGTCCCGCTCCGACGGGTGCGTTCCCCACGGACAAGGTGATCCATGCTCGACATCGACCGCGACCTCGGCCGCTTCCGCGACATCGTCAAGGGACGAGTGCGGAAGGACCTGCGCAAGTACATGTCCAGCGGCGAGCTGGTCGGGAAGAAGGGCAAGGAGCTGGTCAGCATCCCGCTCCCACAGATCGGCATCCCCCGCCTCCGCTACGGCGACAACAAGGGGGGCGTGGGTCAGGGCGACGGCGAGGGCGACGGCCCCGGGCAAGGTCAGGAGGCTGGCGACGCACCCGGCGAGCACGTGCTCGAGGTCGACATCACCATGGAGGAGCTCGCGGAGATCCTCGGTGAGGAGCTGGAGCTCCCCCGCATCGAGCCCAAGGGCAACCAGAAGACGAACACCGAGAAGACCAAGTACACCGGCATCTCCACGGTGGGGCCCGAGTCGCTCCGCCACAACAAGCGGACCTATCGACAGGCCCTCAAGCGCTCCATCGCTTCGGGCACCTACATCCCCGAGCGTCCCGTGGTCGTCCCGGTGAAGGAAGACCGCCGCTACCGGACCTTCGAGGTGGAGACGGAGCCCCGCAGTGCCGCTGTCGTCGTCTACATGATGGACGTGTCCGGGAGCATGGGGAACGAGCAGAAGGAGATCGTGCGCAGCGAGGCGTTCTGGATCGACACCTGGCTCAAGCACAACTACGACGACGTGGAGACCCGCTGGATCATCCACGACGCCACCGCCCGCGAGGTCGACCGCGACACCTTCTTCCGCACCCGGGAGTCGGGCGGCACGCTGATCAGCTCCGCCTACAAGCTGGCCCTGGAGATCCTGGAGGAGAACTACCCGGTGTCCGACTGGAACATCTACCCGTTCCACTTCTCCGACGGCGACAACTGGTCCCAGTCCGACACCAAGCAGTGCATCGAGATGCTCAAGGACAAGATCATCCCGATGTCGAACCAGTTCTCCTATGCCCAGGTCGACAGCCAGTACGGCTCCGGCCAGTTCATCAAGGACCTGGAGGGCGCCTTCGGCGAGGAGGACGCCGTCGCGCTGTCCCGCATCCCGGACCGCGCCGCCATCATGGACAGCATCAAGGAGCTGCTCAGCGCCGGCCGGTAGACGTCGGATCTGCACGGGCGCTGCACAGGGAGCGGCCCGCCGAGCGGCTAGGCTGCTCCCATGCAGATGCTTGTCTCCGGTGCCAACGGCTACGCCATGGCCGCCCTCCTGTTGGCGTGCCTGGGACCCTCGTCGAGCACATGGCTGCTCGTGGGCGTCATGGCCCTGGGCGCCCTGGCCGGCACGCTCCTGCCGCTGCGATCCCCGGGTCCGTGGGTCTACCAGGTGGCGTCGATCGTGTGGCTGGGGGTCCTCCCCGCGTGGGGCTTCTGGATCAACAGCACCCTCGACCCCTGCACGGATGCCTGCGAGAGCACCTACCAGGCCCTCGACGCCCCCGGCTTGTACGTGGTGGCCGGGTCCTACGCCCTCGCCCTCGCCGCCTGGGCTCTGCACCGCTGGCGGCGCGGCCCACGACACCCTGGGGTGGAGGCCCTGCTGATCACCGCCCTCGTGCAAGGCCTGATCACCTGCGCCGTCCTCGTGGTGCAGTTCGGTCCGGTGGCCCCGATGGGGCTGGTCTTCGCCCCCGTCGGCCTGCCGCTGGTCGCCCCGACGATCGCCGCCTTCACCCTGGCGATTGCCGCGATGCAGCGGCTCGCCGCCCTCGGTCGCCGCGATCAGGCCGTGGCCTCGTTCACCCTCGCCACCAGCCTCGGCATCTGGACCCTTGCCACCTGGTTCGTCGGGCCGTGGCTCGGGGCCTTCACCCAGACCTGCGGCTGGACCCTGTCCCACATGCGTCCCCCCGACGCCGACTGCCACTACCTGTGCACCGTCGCGGCCCAGGGCAGCCCCACCCTCGTGCGCCCCCTCCGCATGGGTCGACGCCGCGGACGCCCCATCGTCGTGAACCGACAGCTCGCGGTCGCCAACGCCTTCGAAGACCTCCTCCACGAGCGCTGGCCCCGCTTCGGCCGCTTCGCCCGACGCACCTACGACCTGCTGGCGAAGGACCTCAGCCGCTGGCTCTGCTACCGGTGGCTGGCCAACGGGATGTACCTGGCCATGCTCCCCGCCCAGGTCGGCTTCGAGCTCTTCCTGCTGGCCTTCGACCCCGCCGACCCCGAGGAGCGGATCGACCGGATGTACCGCTAGGTCTAGGTCACTCGACGTAGCCGAGCGCCTCCAGCCCCATCACCAGGGGGCTTCCTCCGTCGCGGATGGTCTGGAGGCGCTCCTGGAGGGCCTCGGCCGCCACGGGCACCGGCTCGCGCTCCTGGGGATCGACGGTCAGGTCGAAGCGCCAGGCCTGCTCCGAGCGCACGAGCCACTTGGTGGCTCCGTCTCGGACGGACAGCTCGGCCCCCCCGCGGGCCAGCCGCAGTCGACGCCGAGCCTCCTGTCCGGCCGCGAAGCTCTCGATGGGCCCCTCGTGGGGCGTCTCCAGGCCCACCGCGTCTCGACCTCCCCAGCGAAGCAGGGTGCCCGCGACCCGGGTCTCGGGGGTCGGCGTGTCGACCCGTCGCCCCGCATCGAAGCCCGGTCCGACGGCCACGAAGGGAACCCGCAGCGTGGCCTGGTAGGCATGAGCGCCGTGGTTGAGGAGGTAGCCGTGCTCCGTGAGGGATTCGCCGTGGTCCGCAGCCACCAGGACGGCGGCATCGGCGGGGAGTGCCGCCAGGAGGCGACCGACGTGGGCGTCGACCTCCGACACCTCCGCAGCGTAGGCCCTCAGACGGTCCGAGAGGTCGCCACGAAGACCGACGCCCGGCAGGTCGGGCACCCGGTGGTGCTGCTTGGCCCAGCGCTTCCACGCAGCGACGTCCGCCTCGGTCCCCTGCCCGTCCGGATCGGTGTCCATCACCGACGCGACGAAGGTGGGCTCGGGGTCGTACGGATGGTGGGCGTCGTAGAGGTGCACCCAGAGGAAGGTGGGCCCCTCCCCCGACCCCAGCCAGCGCAGCGCCCGCTCCACGACCTCGTCGCCCGGCCGATGGCGCCGTGCCGGCATCCACCCGAGGCGACCGAAGAGCGGACGGGGCCAGGTGCCCCGCAGGCGATGCCAGACATCGAAGCGGTCGTCGTAGTGGTCGAAGCCTTCCCCGAGCCCGGTCTTCCGGTCCAGCACGCTGGCCGCCACGAAGGCGCCCGTCCGGTAGCCACGCGCCCCAAGCATCGCCGCGACCCTGGGCACCGCGGAGGGCACCGCCACGCCATTGCGGATGACGCCCAGGTCGAGCGGGTTGCAGCCGGTCAACATGGCCGTGTGGGCGGGTCCGGTGAGCGGGGCGGGCGCCACCCCCTCGGCGAAGAGGGTTCCCCGCTCCGCCAAGCGGTCGAGGTGGGGCGTCGGCGGCTCGAAGCGGGCCCCGCCGATCGCGCCGAGGTGGTCGGCCCGCACGGTGTCGAGGGTCACCAACACGATGGTGTCGACCGCACCGTCCACGGCGCCGTCGGGGAGCGAGCACGCGGTCGATGGGGCCTGAGACGACACGACGGGCTTTCCAGCCACCGGCCACATCGCGGCCAGCGCCCCGAGGACGGCCCCCACCGGCCACACCCAGGCCGTCGACCAGCGAGCCCCAGCCACGCCCAAGCCGACCGCGAACAGCGCCACGACGGGCCACAGGGCCTCCGGCTCCAGGTGCTCGTCGAGGAACCACAGCTTCCACGGCACGAGCCACAGGGCGAGCACCACGCCCCCGAGGCGGGGCCATCGCCAGGCCGACATTGCGCCCACCACCCCAGGAAGGGCGAGCAGCACCAGCCAGCCGAGGACGGGTACGACGTCGCCGTCCAGCAGGCTGCGGTCGTCCGCCCGCAGGACCCAGGCGGCCTGAACCAGCGGCAGGGCCACCGCTGCGCCCGCGGCGACGAGCCAGATCCAGCCAGCTCGCGCCTGGCTCAGCAGTCGTACAGGTCTTCGTAGCAGGCCTCGAACATGTCCTCGAGGTCGTTCTCCTCGCAGGTGCGACCGGCCTCCTTGAGGGCGTCGATGCAGTCCGGGGCGTTGTCGGGCTCGTAGTCACAGCCGATGTCGTCGAGGAAGTCCGACTGGTCTTCGAGGTCGTCGATGGTCTCGTCGATGCAGTCGCTGTGGTCGGAGAACTCGTCGACGTAGTAGGCGTAGTAGCACTTGCGGTTGAGGTCGCAGCTCTCCTTGGCCGCCTTGTCGATGAAGTTCTCCTCGTCTTCGTAGGACTTGCAGCCCACGAGTCCGGAGAGGCCGAGACCCACGAGGGTCAGGGGGGCGACGAGTCGCAGCAAGGTGCGGTTCGAGCGGGTCATGGTGTCCTCCATCGCGGCCCTTGCCGCATGGTCCCGGCTAACCCGTTCCCGGCCTTTTCTGGCCGCGAGGGAAGCGAGGCGGGCGGTTTTGGGTCACACTGAGTGTAGACCACCTCGTCACACGCTCTCTCCGCACCTGCAGCTCCGGTCCGACGACCACCCGCCACGGCATCCCCCGTCGCGGCCCCCTCTGCAGCGTGTGCCCGCGCCTCCTCCCGGCCGAGGAGGCTCGCCGAGCCCAGGAGGTGCCCCCCATGGCCCGCATCACGACCCGCTTCCTCCGCGAAGGCCGCGCGCTCGACAACGAGCTCGTGGAGGCACGCGAGTACATCAAGGGCCTGGCGGAGGGCTACGGCCTCGACTTCTTCGAGGTGATCTACGAGATGGTCACCTACGAGGAGATGAACATGCTGGCCGCCTACGGCGGCTTCCCCACCCGCTACCCGCACTGGCGCTGGGGCATGGAATACCTCCAGATGCAGAAGTCCTACGAGTACGGGCTCTCCAAGATCTACGAGATGGTGATCAACACCGACCCCTCGTACGCCTACCTCCTCGACAACAACCTCGTGGTCGACCAGAAGCTCGTGATGGCCCACGTCTACGGTCACGTCGACTTCTTCAAGAACAACCTGTGGTTCGCCCCCACGAACCGACGCATGCTCGACCAGATGGCGAACCACGCCAGCAAGATCCGCCGCATCATGGACGAGCAGGGTCAACAGGAGGTCGAGTCCTTCATCGACGTGGCCCTCTCCATCGACAACCTCATCGACCCCTACCTGCCCCACATCCAGCGCAGCCGGTCGGTGTCGGAGGAGGAGATCGAGGCCGCCGAGACCGACGGGCGCGTGGGCAAGCTCCGCAACGAGCGGCCCTACATGGAGCGCCACATCAACCCGCCGGAGTTCGTGAAGGCCCAGCGGGCCAAGAAGGCGGAGGAGCTGGCCAGGATGCGCCACTTCCCCGAGGAGCCGGTGCGCGACGTCCTGGGCTTCCTCATCCAGCACGCGACCCTGTCCCGCTGGAAGCAGGAAGTGCTGCAGATCATCCGCGACGAAGCCTACTACTTCGCCCCTCAGGGCCAGACGAAGATCATGAACGAGGGCTGGGCCACCTACTGGCACACCCACATGATGACCCGCGACATCCTCACCGACGCCGAGGCCATCGACTACGCCGACCACCACTCCGGCACGGTCTACCAGGCTCCCGGCAAGCTCAACCCCTACAAGATGGGCGTGGAGCTGTACCGCCACATCGAGGAGCGCTGGAACAAGGGACGCTTCGGCAAGGACTGGCTCGACTGCACCGATCCCCGGGAGCAGCGTGCATGGGACACCGGTGCCATGCAGGGCCGCGAGAAGATCTTCGAGGTCCGTCGCACCCACAACGACATCACCTTCCTCGACACCTTCCTCACCGCCGACTTCTGCCGCGAGCAGGGCTTCTTCACCACCAAGTACGACCCCAAGGCGGGGGAGTGGGTGATCGACTCCCACGAGTTCCGCGACGTAAAGCAGCAGCTGCTGCAGATGCTGGCCAGCCGCGGCACCCCGCGGGTCTTCGTCCAGGACGCCAACGCCTACAACCGTGGAGAGCTGCTCCTCTCCCACCAACACGAGGGACTCGACATCCAGCTCGACTGGGCCAGCATCACCCTGAAGAACCTCCAGGCGATCTGGGGCCGCACCGTTCACCTCGACACGCTCTTGGAGGGAAAGCCGATCCGCCTCTCGCACGATGGGAGTGAGGTGACCCGCGAGAAGCGCGACGAAACGGAGGCCGACGAATGAGCACGAGCACCCTCGATGAAGCCCTCGACACCCTCGACGGCGCCGGAACCGCCACGGTCGACGGCGACGGCCACACCACCGAGGTCGACGTGACCGACGTCGACCGGCTGGGGGTGAAGGTCCGGGAAGTCCGCGTGCGTCACGACGTGCCCCGCGACATCGTCGAGGAGGCCCACGCCCTTCCGGACCGCATGCGGGCGTTGCCGGAGAAGGTGAGGCCCATCGAGGTGGCGCCCGCTCTGGGCGGCGCTCGCCTGCGCAGCGAGCCCCGAGGCTCCAGGGGAGACATGTACGAGGTCGACGTGGAGCGGGATTCCACCACGATCCGGCGCACGGTCCGCGACGACGACGGCGGCCGTCGTGCCGAGGACTTCACCCTGACCCGGGAGCAGCTCGAGCGCCTCGTGGGTCAGGCGGCCGGGTAGCGCTACCGGGCGAGCTGCGGCTGGGCCGCCTCCGTACGCCCGAGCGACACCCGCCGACCCAGCTGACGGGCCTCGGGCGCCGTGGCCCAGGAGATGCCCGCGAGGGTCAACAGCACCAGCGGAGCAGCCGCTCCGGCAGCCCCGTCACCGACCGCCAGGTGGGAGACCGCCGCGCCGGTCAGGTTGAAGAAGAAGCCCGCGTAGGCCCACTCCTTGAGCCGGGTGAAGCCCGGAGCCAACAGCGCCACCACCCCCAGCAGCTTCCATCCCCCGAGGATGCGGGCGAAGTAGTCGGGGTAGCCGAGGTGCTCCATGGCGGCGGCCATGTCCGGCGTCAGGGCCAGATCGGCCGCGCCGCCGGCGCCGAGGGCCAGGGAGAAGAGCACCGTGGTCGTCCAGTAGGTGATGGTCTTGGCGTTCATGTCGAACCTCCTGGAGAACAGGTAGGCTGCCGAGCGAATGAACAACATGTGCAATAATGCTCCACACTGAACAGGAAATCGTCATGCAGGCCGACGTCCCCGAGACGAGCGAGCTCGAGGCCTTCCTGGCCATCGTCGACCACGGCTCCTTCGCCAAGGCCGCCGGGGCCCTGGCGCTCCCGAGGGCCACGGTCAGCCGTCGCCTCAAGCGTCTCGAGCAGCGACTCGGGGTGCGCCTGTTCCGTCGCACCACGCGGAAGGTCGCCCTGACCCAGTCCGGTCGGCATCTGGACCCCCACGCCCGCAGCATCGTCGCCGCCGTGCGCGCGGCAGCCGACGCCGTCCAGCAGGTGGAGGGACCGCCTCGCGGGCTCGTGCGGGTCTCGACGCCTCCTGGCACACCGGGACGGCTCGAGGAGCTGATGCTGGACTTCGCGATGGCCCACCCCCTCATCCGCCTGGAGGTGGAGCGGAGCACCCGCCAGGTCGACCTGGTGGCGGGTGGCTTCGACGTCGCCCTGCGCGCGACCTCGCAGCTGGATCCGGGGCTCATCGCGCGGCGAATTCGGTCGACGCATCTCCGGGCGTGGGCCTCCAGGGACTACCTCGCCGAGCACGGGCACCCCACCTCCGTCGACGACCTTGCCGGGCATGCCTGCTTCGTCGGCTACACCCGGGGCGAGCGCCCCGCCACGGGATGGCCGCTGCTCGACGGCAGCACCGTGCCGATCCGCCCGCGGCTGGCCAGCAACGACCTCCTGTTCCTGGCCTCGGCCGCCGAGCGGGGTCTCGGCATCGCCCTGCTTCCGGACCTCCTCGCCGCTCGCCGCCCTCTCGTGCCCGTGCTGACCGAGATCGTGGGCACCGCCTCCACCCTCGCGTTCGTGTACGCCGACCGGCACCTCAGTCCGCCGGTCCGGGCATTCGTCGACCACATGCTGGCCCACGCCGACGAGCTGTTTCCGTCGTCCGACGAGCCTGCGATACCCTCGACCCAGGAGGGCTGATGGGATTCTTCGACGATCTGGAGAGCGAGGTCGACCGGCCCGTGGGCGACGACCTCGAGCGGCCGGTGGACCTCGGCGACTACGCCGTCGTGGTGCAGAAGCTGCGGGAGGGCTGGGTGCACCGCCTGCATCGCATCAAGCCCGATCAGGACAAGTCCAAGCCCCGGCAGTTCCAGGAGGTGGAGGTGGCCTGGGACGCAGGCAAGGGCAAGTTCACCTGGCGCCTCACCCTGGCCGAGACCATGGGCAAGAGGAAGGGCCGAACCATCGACGAAGACCTGCGCGTCTATGATGAGCAGGGCCTGGTCGATGCCTTCGGCGAGTCTCCGTGGATCGGTCAGGCCGCGCTGGACGCCCTCGGGATCGACCGCAGCCGCCCCGAGTTCTAGTTCGAGCTCAGTAGCCGACCGGGTCGCGGCCGTATTCGTTGGTGCCAGGCGTGCCGGGGAGCAGGCCACACTCGACGAAGGACCAGATGGGTCCGATCAGCGGGATCATGCCGATCAGGATCCACAGGCCGCTCTTGTCGCGGTCGTGCCATCGCTTGGTCTGGATGGCCAGGCTCGCCCAGATGAGGGGGATGTACCCCACGAGGAGCATGATTCCGAGGAGGTCGTCCGGCAGCCCGAGGACCATCCCGACGCCCATGACGCCGTAGTACGCGACGGCCACGCCGATGCTGGCGAGCCAGTAGGTCTGACGGCCGATGCGACCGTCGAAGGAGAACAGCACCTCGGTGATGGTCAGCGGCGCCGCGAGGGCGCTGCTGTCGTAGCTGGGGCTGTCGGAGACAGGAGCCTGGAAGGGGTTGGTCGTCGTGGACATGGTCGAACCTCCGTGGTGCACGCCACCTAGCGCGCATGGCAGGTTGGACCTTGCTCCTGACACATGTCGTAACGAGGCCCCGTCGCGGGGACGACGAGGCGTCGGAGGGGACCTCGAATCCGCGGACCCGTCAGGGGCACGCCTTGTCGTAGACGTCCGTGTTGGTCCAGCTGAAGGAGGGCAGCGTGGTGGCGAGCCGCACCTGGTTGTTCCCGGAGCCGTCCTTCTCGTCGTAGTAGAGCAGGTACTCGTTGGTCAGCACCCGCAGCACGTCCCAGTGGCGGAAGTCGTCGGCGCCGGACCACGCGAACTGGGGCTCCACGTCGAGGACCCAGCTGGTGATGTCCGTGGGAGACGCCACGGCCTTGCCGAGGGCACCCGTCAGGACGATGCCGAAGTCGGTGTCGCGGCCCCCAACCCAGAGCTCCACCGGGAAGGCACCGGAGTCCTGGCAGGAGATGGCGGCGTTGAAGAACTCGTCGGGGGCCCAGTCGGGGGCCAACGACGCGTGCTCCATGGCCACGCCCTGCTCGACGAAGGGACCGTTCGGGCTGGTGACGGGCGTCGTGGCGATGTGGACGTCCGGGTAGACGGTGTAGGACAGCGCGATGGTCGACTGGTAGCGCAGGGGCTTGGGGTAGCCGAAGTTGGTGTCCTTGGGGAGGGAAGGCGTCACGGTGGTGACGCGGTCGCGGATGGTGCCGTTGGCGTTGAAGCGGACGCGGGTGGACCCGACCCCGGTGTACTGCTCACAGCCCCAGCTGGGGGGGCTGCCGAGAACGGTGCAGGCGTCGCTGGCCTGCTCGGCCTTGAAGTAGAGGTAGACCGTGCCGCCCGGGGAGCCGGAGGGGGTGTAGATCGCGCCGGGATGGGCCGCCACGCAGGAGTAGTAGTTCGGGCTCGCCGAGGCGGGGTCGGGGTCGATGACGGGGTTGGGGTTCACCGTCCAGCTGAGCCCGTCGTTGCTCAAGGCCACGCCGATGCCCCACTCTCCAGCCGGGCAGTTGGCCGTGGTACCCATGAAGGTCTCGAAGAACATCATGTAGCGATCGTTCGTGGAGTCGTAGACCACCGAAGGAGAGCCGACGGTGTCGCCGAACGGCACGGATGCACCGGTCAGGAGGACCGGGCCGTACGTGGACCAGTCGGCGGCGACCTGTGCGTTCGCGGTACCGAGGGCGAGGGCGAAGAGCGTGACCAAGAGAGCCTCCATCGCGGGGGGACCCCAATGTAGCAGAGGGGCTGGCGATTCGTGGTTTCACTCCGGCTATTCGGGGACGCGAGCGTCAGGCGAACAGAACCGGCGTGCAGAGCATGAAGATCAGCGGAATCCAGGTCGTCCTCATGGACTACCTCCTGCCCCCTCATCGGCCGGGTCCGGGCGCTTCCTTGAGCTGAATCTGCGGCCCTGCCTCCACCACCCACCAGACGAGGCATGCAGGCAGGGGCGCCCACAACAGCGGAACGAAGACCAGCAGGGGATCCAGCCAGCCCCGCGCTTCCGGCGGCGCCCACGCGATCCCGGTGCTGGCGAACGCCGGCCAGCTGGCAGCCAACAGCACCACCAGGGCCAACGCCAATCCGCCGTGGAGCACCACCCTCATCCCGCCGTTCGTCCACCCCATGCGCACCTCCGTCCCGTCCCAGAGCAAGCTCCGATCCACCTCAGATTCACGGTTGGTTCACGGGCCAGGAGATCACCCTCGACATCAGATGTTGGTCAGGCCCTACAATCCATGCATGACCCTCTTTCGAACCACCGCAGAGCGCCGTCAGGCGGAGGCCCTCCAGCGGCTGACCCGGGCCAACCCCTTCCTCCCCCAGCGGCTGCAGGCCGAGTCCGACGTTCTGGGCGACGCCTTCGTCGCCGGAGCGGCGGTCTGGTCCGCCGGCGAGGACATGGACAACCCCAACGTGGAGCGCATCGGCTTGCTGGCCCAGGAGCTGTCGGACCGATGGCGGCGGCGACTGGACCGACCCGGTGTCCGTCCCGACGAGCGAGCGATCTACCGCTCGGTGGCGACCCTGGCGTTGTACGAGCGCACCCACCCGGCGCTGCACGACGAGCTCATCGCTGGGGACCCGACCGCGCGGGTCGACTACTGGGCGACCTTCGTCCGGGACCACGAGCGGGTGCTGGGCACCACCGCCGGCGCCGAGCACCTCTTCGCCTGCTTCTACCAGCTTCGACGGGCCTACGAGGCCATCTTCCACGGACTGAGCGGCGGCTCCGGGCCCGCCGCAGCGCTCCGGGCCGCCGCGTGGCAGGCGACCTTCGGAGCGGACCCCGAGCGCTACCGACGCTTCCTCTACCGGATGATGCCCGAGGTCCCGGCCCTGGTCACGGGTCCGACGGGCACCGGGAAGGAGCTGGTGGCCAACGCCGTCGGCCGCAGCGGGTTCATCCCTTTCGACGCCGAGGCACGACGCTTCGTGGCCGTCCCCACCGTCCGTGCCATCCACCTCGCCGCGGTGCCGAGCGGCCTGGTGGAGTCCGAGCTGTTCGGGCACCGAGCGGGGGCCTTCACCGGCGCGACGGGGGACCGGCGCGGCCTCCTCGACGGGTGTCCCGCCGGCGGGGCCGTGTTCCTCGACGAGATCGGCGACCTCGACCCCCACGTGCAGGTCAAGCTCCTGCGGGTGCTGGAGGACCGCCGCTTCACCCCGGTCGGCGCCAACGAGGCCCGGCCCTTCAGCGGCCGCATCCTGGCGGCCACCCACGTCGACCTGCCAGCGGCCATCGAGGCCGGCGACTTCCGACAGGACCTGTACTACCGCCTGGCTGGCGACACGATCCACGTGCCATCCCTCCGACGACGCCTCGACGAGGCCCCCGACGAGCTGAGGCAGATCGTCCGCACCCTGCTCTCGCGCCAGGTGCCGGACGGCGTCGCGGAGCTCCTCGACGAGGTGTGCACCACGATCGAGCGGGACCTCGGCCCCGACTGGCCCTGGCCGGGGAACGTGCGGGAGCTGGCTCAGGCCGTACGTCGCGTGCTGCTCCACGGCCACTGTCGCCCCGACGCGGGCCCCAGACCCGCTCGGGCCCTGGACGCCCTGGCGGCCGAGGCCCTCCCCATGGCCGAGGTGCAGCGCCGCTACGCCGAGCGCGTCTACGCCCGCACGGGCAGCTTCGCCAGGGCGGGGGAGGTGCTGGGGGTCGACTGGCGCACCGTGCGTTCCTGGATCCGCTCGGGGGAGCGCGAGGACTGAGGCGCGGGCGCTTCCTCAGCTCGGATCGGGCTTCGGGGTCTTGGGGCCAGACGGGGGAAGCTCGGGCTTCGCGATGTACTCGGTCGGGATCTCGCCCGTGGTGCTCTTCAAGAAGGCACTGATCTTCTTGATCTCGGCGTCTTCGAGCTTCTTGCCCAGCTGGTGCCAGGCCATCAGCTTCACCGCCTCGTCGAGGGTCGCGACCTTGCCGTCGTGGAAGTAGGGCGCCGTCTCGGCGATGTTCCGGAGCGAGGGGACCTTGAACATCATGGCGTCGGCGTCCTGACCGGTGACGTCCTTGCGCCCCATGTCCTCGGTCTCGTACGGCTTCACGAGGCCCAGCTTCTGGTACATCGAGCCGCCCATGGTGGCGCCCATGTGGCACGCGGTGCAGCCGGTGGCCACGAACAGGTCGAGGCCTTCCTTCTGCTCGGCGGTGAGCGCGTCCACGTCGCCGGCCAGGTACTTGTCGAACGGGCTGTTCCTGGTGACCAGGCCACGCTCGAAGGCGCCGATGGCGATGCCGAAGTTGTCGAAGGTGATGGGCTTGTCCTGGTCGGGGAACGCAGCCTTGAAGGCGTCGCGGTACCCGGGGATGGACTTCAGCACCGTCTCCACGGCCTTGTCGTCGGCCATGGCCATCTCGACGGGGTTCAGGGGCGGCCCCTTGGCCTGGTGCTCGACGTCGGGCTCCCGGCCGTCCCAGAACTGGGCGACGTGCAGGGCCGCGTTGTAGGACGTGGGGGAGTTGCGACCGCCCAGCTGGCCCTTGTGGCCCGGGGAGGTCGGCAGGTTGTCGACGCCGTACTTGTCGAGCATGTGGCAGCTGTTGCAGCTGATGTCGTGGTTCTTCGACAGCCGCGCGTCGTAGTAGAGCATCCGGCCGAGGTCGACGAGCTCCTTGCTGGGGGCGTCGCCCTTGTGCATGTGTTCGGGGAGGACACCGAAGACGGCCGCATGCTTCGGCTCCTCCTCCTTGGCCTCTTCCGTCTTCTCGTCGTGGCCCTTCTCGGCGTGGGCGTCGTCGGTCTTCGGCGTCTCGGTGGGGCCACCACTGCAGGCGAGCAGCGCCAGGATCAGCATCGACATGGGATCTCCTCTCGGCGGGCGTCCACGGGCGGACGGCCCTCACCGGTCAGGTGGAAGCCCGCCGACTATCTTCTCTCCGTCCCACCGCCCAACCGAGAGGACCCCGTGCTCCCCACGCTGCTGACGAGCCTCGTACTTGCCGCCCCCAGCCCCGCAGGCCCCCACGTCGTCGTGCTGGGCATCGCTCAGGACGCCGGCCACCCGCAGATCGGCTGCGAGAAGGACTGCTGCCGTCCCCTCTGGGATGAGCCCTCGAAGCGTCACCACGTGGCCTCCCTCGGCATCCGCGACGGCGACCAGGTCTGGATCGTCGACGCCACCCCCAGCATCCCCGATCAGCTCCACGTCCTCACCGAAGGCGGCGCCCACGACCTCGCCGGCATCCTCCTCACCCACGGCCACATGGGTCACTACACGGGGCTGCTCCACCTGGGCATGGAGGCCATGTCCGCACCCGACGTGCCTGTCTACGCCATGCCCCGGATGGCCGGGCTGCTCACCGGCTCCGAGCCGTGGGCCTTCCTGACCCGCAAGGACAACATCGAGGTGAAGCTGATCTCCGCCGACGCCCCCATCGCGCTGTCGGACAGGGTCTCCGCCACGCCCTTCGTGGTGCCCCACCGCGACGAGCTCTCCGAGACCGTGGGCTGGCGCATCGCAGGCCCCGAGCACTCGGTCGCGTGGATCCCGGACATCGACAAGTGGTCCAAGTGGGACACTCCCGTCGAGGAGCTCATCGACTCGGTCGACGTCGCCTTCCTCGACGCCACCTTCTACGCCAACGGAGAGATCGCCCGCGACATGGCGGAGATCGGCCACCCCTTCGTCGTCGAGACCCTCGAGCGCCTGAAGGACCGGCCGGAGCTGCTGAAGAAGGTGCGACTGGTCCACCTCAACCACACCAACCCCCTCCTCGACCCCACGAGCCAGGCTCGCAAGGACGTCGCGAAGCAGGGGCTCCTCGTGGCGGACGAGGGCGAGGTCCACCCCCTGTGAGGGGCCGCGTCGCCCTCGTCGACGGCACCGGGCTGGCCTTCCGGGCCTTCCACGCCCTGCCCGGCTCCATGTGCACCCCGGCCGGAGAGCCCACCAACGCCATCTACGGCTTCGCCACCATGTTTCGGAAGGTCTTCGCCGGCCGCCGCGTCTCCCACATGGCCGTCGTCTTCGACGCCCCCGGGGGCACCTTCCGCCACGCCGCCGACCCCACGTACAAGGCCCACCGCCCCCCGATGCCCACCCAGCTGGCCGACCAGCTCCCCGGCATCGAGGAGCTGGTACGGGCCCACGGCGTCCCGGTGCTGAAGGTCTCGGGGGTCGAGGCCGACGACGTCATCGGCACCCTCGCGCTCCAGGCCCGCGACGCGGGGCACGATGTGTGGATCGTGTCCCCCGACAAGGACTTCGCCCAGCTCGTCGGTCCGAGCCTCCGCCAGCTCGACACGGGCTCCGACGTGCTGATGGACGCCGACCGCATCCGTCGCCGCCACGGCGTCCCCCCCGAGCGCTTCGTCGACTGGCTGGCCCTGGTGGGCGACAAGGCCGACGGCATCCGAGGCGTGCCGGGGATCGGCCGCGCCCGTGCCGCCGAGCTCCTCTCGGACCACACCCTCGACGAGCTCCTCGACGACCCGCCCCCGGGCAAGGTCGGGGACCTCCTCCGCACCCACGCCGAGAAGGCCCGAGCGAGCCGGGAGCTGGCCCGTCTCCGTACCGACGTCCCCCTCGACGCCCTCCTCCCCGGCGGCCTCGACGACCTGCAGGTCGACGGCCCGAACCTCCAGGTCCTCAACCGCGCGTACCGCCGCTTCGCCTTCCACAGCCTGCTGGCCCCGGAGTCCATCGCCCCCGCCGACGGCGGTCCCGTGCAGTACTTCGTCGCGGACAGCCCCGAGATGGCCGCCGGCGCCCTCGAGCACGAGACGGCCGGCGACGACCCGGTGGCGGTCCACGTCCTCGTCGAGCTGGACGGTCCGAGACGCCACGACCTGCTGGGCATCGCCGTCTCCCCTCGCCGCGGACGCGCCGTCTACCTTCCCTACGACGGCCCCGGCGGGCTGGGCCCCATCGTCCTGCGCCTGGCGAAGACCTGGCTGGAGTCCCCCCGCCCCAAGGTGATGCACCACGCCAAGGACGGCCTCCGCACCCTGGCCGCCCACGGCATCGAGGTGCGCGGCGTGGTCGGTGACGGCGCCCTGGGCTCCTACCTCCTCGACCCCACACGCCACCTCCCCCACCGACTCGACCAGGTGGCCCGGGACCAGCTCCACGTCGCCCTGCAGCCGATCTACGGCCTCCTCGGCAAGGGGCGGGAGCGGGTCGGCTTCTTCGACCTCACCGTGGACCGCGCCGGTGCCTGGGCCTGCCACATGGCGGACGCCGCCGGGGCCGTGTGGGAGCGCATCGCTCCGAGCCTCGTCCGGGAGGAGCTCGACCGAGAGCTCCAGGCTGTCGACCTGCCCCTGGCCCACGTCCTCGCCGCGATGGAGGCCCGGGGGATCGGCGCCGACGTCGAGCGGCTTGCCCAGCTCGAGAAGGACTTCGCCGCCGAGCGCCGCGACGTCGCCAAGCAGATCCACGCCCTCGCGGGACGTCGCTTCACCATCGGGAGCGGCAAGCAGCTGGGCAGCGTGCTGTTCGACGAGCTGGGGCTCCCCGTCCAGGGCCGCACGAAGACCGGGTACAAGACCGACGCCGCCGTCCTCCGCAAGCTGGAGGCCCTGCACCCCATCGTCCCCCTCGTGCAGCGCCACAAGGTCCTGGACACGCTGATCCAGACCTACACGAAGCCGCTGACGTCGAGCGTGGGTCCCGACGGCCGCATCCACCCCACCTACGTGTGCACCAACTCCGCCTCGGGCCGCATCCTCACCACCGAGCCCGACCTGCAGCGAACCCCGATCGCCACCGACGAGTCGGCCGCCATCCGAGAGGCTCTGGTCGCCGCCGACGGCCACGTCCTCGTCCGCGCCGACTGGAGCCAGCTGGAGCTGCGGCTGCTGGCCCACCTGGCCCAGGACCGTTCCCTCATCGACGCCTACCGTCGCGGCGACGATGTCCACGTCCACACCGCTGCTGCCGTCCTCGACCTGGACCGAGGCCAGGTCACCGCCGAGGACCGCGAGGTCGGCAAGGCCGTCAACTACGCCACCATCTACGGCCAGGGCCCTGCCGCCCTGGGGGAGCAGCTCGACCTGCCCGCCGCCCGGGCCCGCGCGTTCATCGACGCCTTCTTCCAGGCCTGGCCCGGGGTCGCCGCCTGGCGGGACCGCACCATCGTCGAGGCCCACACGAACGGCTTCGTCACCACCTGGGCCGGGCGTCGTCGCTACCTGCCCGAGCTCACCCACCGGGACCGGGCAGACCAGGCCTACGGGGAGCGAGCGGCCCTCAACACCCCGATCCAGGGGAGCGGCGCCGACCTGTGCAAGCGGGCGCTGCTCGCCGCCCACCGGGACCTGCCGGAGGGTGCCGGCCTGGTGCTCCAGGTCCACGACGAGCTGCTGGTGGAGTGCCGGGAGGACCAGGTCGACGAGGTGACCGACGTGCTGCGGCGCTCGATGGAGGAGGTCGCCGAGCTGGACGTGCCGCTGCCGGTCTCGGTGGGCGTCGGGCGGAGCTGGAGGGAGGCCCACGACGCCTGACGGGTGCCTCGTCGGTTAGCTCCGATGAGGAGGCTGCTTGAGACGATACGTCGCCGCTGCCCTCACCGTGTTCGTCGGCTTGGCGATGCCCGAGGCCCACGCCCGTGAGGTGCACCAGAAGGACCTGCCAAACGATGGGTTCGACATCGTCGAGCGAGGGCCCATCAGCCAGTACACCCTCCTCCAGGGCGGCGCCGTGCAGGTCGGCTCCGAGCTGCTGCTCGGCCGGCCGAGGGCCCTCCGCGGAGCCAGCAAGCGCATCCAGCCCGACGTAGCGGTGCACGCAGCCGGCGTGTTCTTCTCCACGCTGTGGGACCCTCAGACCTGGGACAAGGAGCTCATCCAGCCCCACTTCGTCGGCACCACCGTGACGGTGACGGGCCTGCAGATCGCCGGGGATCGGGGAGAGGCACGGGTGACGGCTCAGCTCGAGGTCGTCCGCGGACCCGAGGGAGCACGACCCGGCGTCCACATCTCCTGCTCCGACCTGGACCGGGCCCTGGCCAACGGGGAGCTCCAACCTCCCCATGGACCCTACGCTCGGGAGCGCGCCCTCGAGGCCCTCGAGGAGGCCAAGCGTCTGCTGGACCTCGGCATGATGAGCACCGAGGACTTCGAGGCCAGGAAGGCGGAGTGGGCCCCGCTGCTCGCCAAGGACCCGTCGGTCTTCGACGTCGTGCCATACGATCAGCTCCCGTCTCTCCCAGAGCCCACCGCTACCGAGCCGGAGGAGGGCCCCGAGCCCGATCCGACGCCAGACGACCCACACCCCACCACCATCGAGACCTCGGTCCGCACCCGAGGTGGCGACGGCCTGGAGGCCACGCGCCTGGTGAGGCGTGCCCTGGAGAGGGACCACGACGCATTGACGCTCTGCTTCTCCTCCCACAACCAGTCCGCGAAGGCCGACTTCGCCCTCAAGAAGCCCGGAGAGGTCACCCGGCTGGCGGTGGAGGGTGATGGGTCCCAGTGCATCCACGACATCCTCGCCGGGTGGACCACCAGACCCCCACGCTACCTCACCCCCGTCACCGTCACCCTCGTCGCGAAGGTGGACCCCGAGCTCGACCGACCGAAGGAGAGGGTCGTCCCCGAGCAACCCGAGCCCCCCCGACCCTCCTCCGTGGCCATCGAGGTGCGTCCCCGCGGCCAGACCGCGTCCAGTCCCGTGCGCGTCATGCAGACCACCGCCGACCAGCGCCAGGAGGACCTCGTCCGCTGCTTCACCACCGACGACGCCCCCGCCACGGTCGTCTTCACCCTCCGCATGGACGGCACCCTGGGCCGTCTCGACGTCGACGGCGCCGACGAAGAGTGCCTGGCCACGGTTCTGGGCTCCTGGACCACCGACCCGCTCGATTGGCCCGCCAAGATGGAGATGACCGTCACCCCGGTGTGGGCGCTCCCGTCGCCCTGAACGGGCCTCTGCGGCCAGACACGCGCCGGACCTCGGCCCTGGTGGCGCTGGACCTGCCGAGCCGATGCCCGCCAGCCCCGGCGTCCGTCCCGCGCTAAGCCACGAGGCAACCCGGGAGCTCCCATCAGCCTCGTCCGCCTCAACGACGTCTCGGTCCGCTTCGACGACACCCCCGTCCTCCGCGAGGCCTTCTTCCGCCTCGAGAAGGGCGATCGCGTCGGCCTCATCGGCAAGAACGGCTCCGGCAAGTCCACGCTGCTCAAGCTCGTCCTCGACCAGCTTCTCCCCAGCGAGGGCACGGTCACCGTCGAGGACGGCCTGACCATCGGCTACTTCTCCCAGTTCTCCGAGCTCGACGGCGACCGCTCCATCCTCGACGTCCTCAACGACGTGTTCGCCGAGGTCCACGGCGTCCAGGCCGAGCTCGCGTCCATCGAGGAGGCCATGGGCACAGAGGAGGACCCCGACGCCCTCGACCGCCTCGTCCAGCGGCAGTCGGAGCTGTTCGAGGACATGGAGCGGCTCGACGGCTGGGACGTCGACCGCCAGATCGACGTGGCCCTCACCAAGCTCGGCTTCAGCGAGGCCCACCGCACCTGCCCCATCGACAGCCTCTCCGGCGGCTGGCGGAACCGCGCGTCCCTGGCCAAGATCCTGCTGGAGAAGCCCGACATCCTCCTCTTCGACGAGCCCACCAACTACCTCGACGTCGCCGGTGTGGAGTGGGTGGAGAGCTGGTTCGCCAACTTCCACGGCGCGGCCATCGTGGTGTCCCACGACCGGGCCTTCCTCGACGCTGTGGTGACCCGCATCGTCGAGGTCGACAACCACCACCTCCACGAGTACTCCGGCAACTTCGCCAGCTACGTGGTCGAGAAGCAGCTGCGGTTCAAGACCCTGCAGAAGCAGTTCGTCCACGAGGCCGAGCTCCTCGCCTACGAAGCCGAGGGCATCGCCAGCCGACGGGAAGCGGCCCGGTCGAAGAACAAGAAGCTGGGCAAGCGCCTGGCCAAGGTCCGCAAGAGTCGGGGTCCCCGTCCCGTCGACCAGATCCTCACGGAGATCTACGGCGGCCTCCACATGAAAGAGAGCCTGTGCGAGGTCCGCGGCCTGGCCAAGGCCTACGGCGACAACCAGCTGTTCGCCGACGTCGACTTCGACATCCGTCGCCGCCAGCGCATCGCGGTCATCGGCCCCAACGGCTCGGGGAAGTCGACGCTGCTCAGGGTCCTCACCGGGGTCGAGGAGCCCGACGCCGGCAAGGTGACCTGGGCCCGGGGCCAGTCGATGGTGTCGTACAACCAGATGCTCGAGGAGCTGGACCCCACCGACACCGTCAGCCACGCCGTGAACGCCCTTCCCGACAGCCTCGCGCTCACGGCCACCCGCAAGGCGGTGGGTCGCTTCCTGACCATGTTCCAGTTCTCGGAGCTGGACCGCAAGGCGCGCATCGGCACCCTCTCGGGGGGGCAGCGAGCCCGGGTCGCCATGGCCCAGTGCCTGCTCTCCGGCGCCTCGGTGCTGGTGCTCGACGAGCCCACCAACCACCTCGACGTCACCAGCAGCCAGGTGATGGAGCGGGCCCTCGTCCACTTCCCCGGTGCGGTCGTCGTCGTGAGCCACGACCGCTTCTTCATCGACAAGGTGGCCACGCGGCACATCCTGTTCCGCGCCGAGGGTGCCGCTCCCGGGGAGCTGCGGATCCAAGGAGCGTAGCTACAGGCCAGCCCCCACCGCTGCCTGCACCGCCGCCTCGGCCAAGCGCAGCTCCAGCTGCGCCTCCACGAGGTTCTTCCGCGCCTTCTCCAGGTTCGACTCACGCTGCAACAGCTGGAAGAGGTCGGTGCTCCCCAGCTCCATGCGACGCCGCTCCATCTGCACGACCTCGGCGGCGCGGTCGGCCGCCCCTCGGGCCGCCTCCACCCGCTGCATCGCCATGTCGCGCACGGCGTGGGCGGCCAGCACGTCGGCCCGCACCCGGTCCCGCATGCCGCGCAGCCGAGCTTCCACCCGCATGAGCTCGGCCGCGGCCGCGTCGTAGCTCCCCCGCTCCTTGCGGAGCAGCAGGGAGCTCCCCAGCTCCACGGTGCCGATCAGCTCCGTCTTCTCCTTCTCGGGGTCGCGGTTGACCTCGCCGCCCACCGCCAGATCGGGCAGGCGAGCATTGCCCGCACGCTTCCGCTCGGCTTCGGCCGCCCTCCGCACCGCCTGGACCGCCGCGATGTCCGGACGGGACCGCGAGCGCTCCAGGTCCTCCGCGAGGCTGCTGGTCTCCGGCAGGGAGGGCCAGGCCGACGGGAGCTGATCCCGGGTCGGCACCTGGGGTTCCCCCGCATCGTCCCGCCACCACAGGGACAGCTCCACCCCCGCGACTCTGAGCTTCTGCTCGTTCGCGATCACCGCCTCTCGGCGCTCGAAGAGGACCCGCTCGTTGTCCAGCACGTCGAACCGGGGTCTCGACCCCTCCTCCTCCTGTCGCCGCAGCATCCCGACCCGCTGCTCGGCCAGCTGCAGGATGCTCTCCTCCACCGCCAGCGAGCGGCCGGCCGCGACCCACTTCCAGTAGGACTCCGTGGCCTTCTGCCTCGCCTGGACCCGCTTGAGATCCAGGTCGGCCGTGGCAGAGAGGAGCGCCGCGTCCGCGACGTCCCGGACCACCCGGTCCTCGCCGTACAGCAGCCCGTCCAGCACGTCGAGCTGGCCACCGAGGAACAGCTCCCCCTGGTCCCCGGTGTACGCGCCGTCGTAGCTCGGGAAGTCCCCCACCCCGTAGCGCCAGCCAGCCCGGAGCTCGGCCCCCACCGGGGCACGGGCCGACAGGTAGCCCTCCAGCAGGGTGCGGTCGTAGGGATCGTCGGCGTACGCCTTCCCCTTGCCCACGAGCTTGGGGTCGAAGGCTCCCCGCGAAGCGAGGGCCTTCCCCTCGGCGGCCCGCTGCTTCTGCGCGGCCTCCTCGAGCACGGGCACCCGCTCGTCCACGGCGCTCAACACGTCGTCGAGGGTGAGCTCCGCCCCCCAGGCTGGGAGGAGGAGCAACCAGCCGAGCGTCATGGCGACCCCAACCCCGACGGCGCCTTGGGCTTCTTGCCGCTGGGCAGCGTGGGCTTCGTGCCCTTGTCGAGGCTCGGGAGCGGCGGGAAGCCGTTGATCTGACGCCACAGCTCGTAGCCGAGGCTGACCTGGCCGAGGAGCACCCAGCCCTTGGCCCGGACCCCCTGTCGGAGGAACCGGGACTCCGGCCAGGGCTCGTCTTCGTCGTCGGGGAGCACGACGACCCGGAACTTCCCCTCTCCGTCGTCGGTGGCATCGACGAACGCGAGCCGTCCGCCGAAGGTGCCGGTGCTCGCCGCGCCCCGGAGCCCCACGAACTGAAGCGCCGGCCAGCCCTCGAAGACCAGCCGCACGGGGTCCCCCACCTCCATCAGCGGCATGTCGTTGCCGTCGACGAACAGCTCCACGGCGCGCTGCTGCGTCTCCGGAACGAGGGTCACCAGGGTGTCCCCCGCCTTGATGTTCCCGGCTCCGGGACCGCCGTACACCCGCAGCACCGTGCCCGCACGAGGGGCCCGCACCAGCTGGCGGGCCTGTCGGCTCACCTTCACGTCCTGATCGAGGACCTTGCCCTGGGCGGAGGCGAGCTTGCTCCGAGCGTTCTCCAGATCGGCCTGGACGCTGGCGATCTTGGCCTCCGCGTCGGCGGCGGCCTTGCTCTGGGCCTGACGAACCGAGGCGATCTCCCGGTCGAGAGCCTCCACCGCTGCCCGCGCCTTGTCGGCCTTCATGTTCGCCACGTCGAGCTCGCGGGAGGAGGCGATGCCCTCCTCGGCCAGCGTACGGAGGCGCTCCAGGTTGCGCTGCTCCGTGTCGAGCACACTCTGCTCGCCGCTGCGCTTCCGCATCAGGGAGCCGATCTTCGCGCCGTACTCCGCCACGACCAGCTCCCGACCGGCTCGCTCGGCGTTGAGCTTGGCCTCGTAGGAGCGAATCTGCGCCTCGACCGCGTTGTAGGCGTCCTGGGTGGCGTCGCGCTGCTGGTTGAGGCGCGCCATCAGCTCGGGGTCGGGGTCGCGAAGCTCCACCAGGGGGTCGCCGGCCTCCACGAACTGCCCCTCCATCACGAAGAACTGCTCGATGATCCCCTTGACCGGGGCCTGCACGGACTGCTCCCGCTCCATCGGCGAGAAGGCGATCACCCGCCCCTGCCCCTGGGCCGCCTGCTGCCAGGGGAGCAGCACCAACAGCAGAAGGAACAGCGGCGCAGCGATGCCGATCCCCCAGGCCACCCGCCGGAGGCTCGCAGGGGGCCGCAGCAGGGCAAGGGCCGGGTCTCCCTCGAGACGGTCGGGGTGGAGCACCTGGTGGCGCACGCTGCTCGGGTTCGGGGGGCTCACGAGGCCTCCCCGAGGAGGATGGTGCGGTCACACTCCTCGGCGACGGCCCGGTCCTCCGTGAACACCACCAGCGTGCACGGACGGCGCCGCAGGGCCTCGAGGAGCCGCCGCCGGTGCGTGGTCTCCAGGCCATCGAACAAGCCGTCGACCACGACCAGTCGTGGATTGACGAGCAGCGCCCGCGCCACCTGCATGTCGAGGACCTGGGAGTCCGACAGGGGCTGGCCCTTGGCCCCCAGCTCGGTCTGCACGCCGTCGGGCAGCTGGCGGACACGCTCGGCGATGCCGACCTCCTCCAGGGCCGCCCACATCGCCTCGGGCGCGACCTCCTTCCCGAACAACAGGTTCTCCTCCAGACGCCCCTGGACCACCTCTCCGGTGCGCAGCAGCAGGGCCTCGCCGAAGACCTCCTCCGGAGCGAGGGCCTCGACCGGCATCCCATCCCGAAGCACGACGCCCGTGGTGGGGCGTCGGATGCCCAGGAGGACCTCGGCCAGCGTGGACTTGCCCGCGCCCGCTCGGCCATAGACCCGCAGCGACTCCCCGGGGCGGACCTTCAGGTCCATCGGTGCCACCCGGCCCCCGGGACCGGTGTACCCGACCTGCTGCAGCTCCACCTCCGCCCCGTCGACCCGAGCGCCACGGTGGCGCCCGCCGGAGCGCTCCGCCTCCAGGTCGAGGAGGGAGCCCAGCTTGTCGATCCCAGCCAGCAGGTCGTAGACCGTCTCCAGCTTGTCGGTGAACTTCGACACCCCGGCGATGGCCGAGGCCACGATGAACTCCGCCGCGACGAGCTGACCGAGGGTGAGCTGGCCTTCCAGCACCAACCACCCGCAGCTCACCATCAACACGACCGAGAGCACGACGTTGACGATCTGCATCCCCGAGTACTGGCGGAAGAAGACGTTGAAGTGGTCCTGGCGGTAGCTCAGGTACTTGCGGGTGAGCAGGTCGGCCCGGCGCTCTCCGAGGGACTGGCCGCCCCCCATCTTGAACAGCAGCGGGTGCCGCGCGATCTCCTCCAGCCAGCCCGCCACGGCGTACTTGGACTTGGACTCGGCGATGGCGGTGCGCTCGGCCCCCCAGCCGAGGGGGATCAACACGACCCCCACCAGCAGGACGGCGAAGACGTCGAAGAGGAGCAGCACGGGGTGGTACAGCGCCAGCAGCGAGAAGCCGACCAGCGCCTGGAGCACCGCGGTGATGCCGTCGAGAAGCAGGGTGGACGTGGCCTTCTGGAGGGTGAGCACGTCGAAGAAGCGGTTCGCCAGCTCCGGCCCGTATCGGCCGTCGAGCTGGTCCATGCGGACCCGAGTGAAGCGGGCCGCCAGGTCGGAGACGGCCCGCACGAAGACGCGCCGCTGGATGACCTCGACGACGTAGCGCTTGGCGATCTGAAGGCCCGCCGCCAGGGTCAGGCACACCAGCAGGGCCAGGCCGAGGAACAGGATGGGCTGCAGCACCACCCCGAAGGCGAGCTGGTTGATGAGGACCTGAATCGCCAGCGGCGTCGCGAGGGACAGGATCCCCACCAGGACCGCGTACACCAGCACCACGAAGACGTCGTTGAGCTCAGAGCGGAGCAGGCCCCACACCCGGTCCACCGGCCGGAGCGTCTTGCCCCCCGGCACGGACGCCCATGGACTGGCGGGAAGGAGGGGCTCGACGCGAGCCCACACGACGGGGCGGGAGGTCGGGAGGTCGCCGGGCAGCACCCAGCGGGTGTCGCCCCACATCGCCGAGGCGGTGCGCACCTTGCCCATGGCTGCGCGGTCGACGACCCACCAGCTGCCTCGCTCGGGGTCGATGCCGACGAGGGGAAGGTCGGGGCGCGCGATGGTCGACAGGTCCACCCCTTCGCACGCCACCCAGCGCACACGGATGCCGATCCACTCCAGCGCGTGCTCGAAGCGGTCGACCAGCGTTCCACCCGGCGAGAGGGACGCCAGTGCCTGATCCACCGACTCGTCGTCGCTGTCGGGCGCCAGCTTGGCGGCGAGCATGCGCAGCAGAGCCGCGAATTCGTCAGGGTGGGCCATGGGGTGGATCTACTTTCTTCACGCATGCACTGGCATTCATGCGTTACATCTCAAGACATGTGCGGCAAAGCCTGATCGGGAAAGCGCGACATCCAGGATGATCAACCGACCGCAGCGCACTATGAGGCGTCATGAGTCGATGGACATTTCTCACCAATCACGCCCACGTGTGGCTCTGTCTAGCCCGCGATCCCACACTCCGCCTCCGCGACCTGGCTGAGCTGGTCGGCATCACCGAGCGGGCCGTGCACCGCATCGTCCACGACCTGGCGGAAGAGGGCTACCTCGAGGTCACCCGAGAAGGTCGTCGCAACCGCTACAAAGTGATCGTCACCGGCCCGATGCGGCACCCGGTGGAGGGGTCGGCCGCGGTAGGTGATCTGCTGCACCTCGTCCCGGAGGCCCCGACGCTGCCCTGAGGGTCGGCCGCTGCGGTAGGCTTGGCCCGTGGAACCTACGACCATCGAGACGCGGAGCTACCGCATCCTCGGAGTCCTCGGCAAGGGGGGCTTCGGCAAGGTGTACCGTGCCCGCCTCGAGGGCGCGGCCGGCTTCTCGAAGGACGTCGCCATCAAGCTCCTCACCGACAAGGAGCCCGGCGACGACATCCTCAACCGCTTCCGCGACGAGTCCCGCATCCTGGGCCTGCTCCGCGACCGCGCCATGGTCAGTGTCGACCCGCCCGCCCAGCTCAACGGTCGGTGGGCCATCATCATGGAGTGCGTGGACGGCGTGAGCGCGCGCCGCCTGCTGCGGGCCCACGGGCCGCTCCCCATCACCATCGCCTTGGAGATGGTGCAGGAGGTCGCGCGCGCTCTCGACCACGCCTACACCGCGCCGGGGCCCGAGGGGGAGTCCCTGGAGCTCGTCCACCGGGACCTCAAGCCCGACAACCTCCAGCTCACCCCCCAGGGTCACGTCAAGATCCTCGACTTCGGCACGGCCCGCGCCCGCTTCGGGGCACGGGAGGCCGAGACCACCCGCTCCATCGCGGGCACCTACGGCTACATCGCCCCCGAGCGCCTCATGGGGATCGACACCCCGGCCGGCGACGTCTACTCCCTCGGGATGGTCCTGCACCGCCTGCTCACCGGCCAGAAGGCCGACCCGGTCAAGGTGAAGCAGGCACGGGAGGCATCAGGCTCGGCCGACCCCGACCTCCACAAGGCTCTGGGCCTCGTCCTCCGCATGACCGACGAGGACCCCAACGCACGCCCCACAGCCCGCGAGGTCGAGGATGCCTGCCAGGAGCTCCGCCGGGAGCTCGAGGGCCCCACCCTCCGTCGCTGGGCGCCGGACGTCGTCACGCCCCTCCAGGAGCTCGGCACCGACGAGATGGTCGGCAAGACGCTGAGCTCCACGTTCCAGATCCACTCCGACGAGGTGACGGCGACCCAGAGCCGCAGTCGGCTCATGCTCATCGCCGCAGCCCTGGGGATCAACCTCGCCGGTCTGACTGCCATCGTGGTCATCCTCCTCGCGGGCATCGGCATCATCGGCACGGCGGCGTACTACAACCAGCAGGCGAGCTACGTCCCGCCGCCTCCCACGCCCATCGTCGAGCCAGCGCCGGCCCCGTCCGAGACGAGGCCCGCAGAACCCGCCCCGGTGGCCCCCGCCCCCGTCGAGCCCGTCGAGCCCGCGCCGAGGCCATCCCCGGTCCCCACGCCCGTGACCCAGCCGCGACCGAGGCCCGCGCCGAGTCCCAAGCCCGCCCCTGCGGCCACCCCGCTGAAGGTGATGGTGAACTCGAACCCACTCGGCGCCGCCATCATCGTCGACGGCAAGAAGGTCGGCACCACCCCGGACCGCGCGCTCATGCTCTCTCCGGGAAGCCACGAGCTGCAGCTCGACCTGCCCTCTGGGGCGGTGCGCCGCACCGTGACCATCGGCGCGGACGAACCCAACACATTCATCTGGACCGGCGAGCGCTGGGCGATCTCCACCCGGAGTTTGTAGGGACGCCCCCAACCGTTGGTAAGGTGACACGACCTTGTCGGGGACCTCTTGCTCGCACTCCTGATCGCCCTTGCCCATGCCCAGGACTGCCCAGACGCCGCGGCCACCCTCAGCGATGCCGTCGAGCAGCTGATCCTCTTCGACGAGACGGCCCTGGCCGCCGATCTGGACCAGGTCGACGACAGCATGAACTGTGCGTGGATCGACCCCGACACCCTGGCCACCTGGTGGCTGCTGCGAGGGGCACAGCACCAGCTCGCCGGCGACGAAGACGCGACACGTGACGCCTTCGCGATGGCCCAGTTCGTGGCGCCAGACCTGTGGATCGACGCCCTCGGCGCCCCCCTGCGGGCCATCTACGACGAGGAGAAGGCCAAGGCGAGGCCCCGAAGCAAGCTGGACCTCACCGGCATCGGCGACGCCACCATCCGCATCGACGGCAAGGTCCGCTCTCTCCCCGCCCCGCTCACCCCGGGCACCCACGTGGTGCAGATCGGCAAGGGAGAGACCGTGGAAGAGCGGAGAGACGTCGTCATCCTCGCCGGCCAGGGTGCCATGCTCGATCTCGGGCGCGCGGAGGTGCCGGTGGAGCCGCCCAAGCCGTCAGGCGCGGACCTCGATGTCGGCCTCTCCCTCTGGGGTGCAGCAGGCTTCGGCCTCGCCGCTGGAGAGGCGTTCGACATCGATGGTCAGGTCGAGCCCGCCACGAAGCTGGCGGTGCCCCTCGAGGCCGGGGCGGTGCTGGAGCTCGGACCCGCCTGGCTCCGCATCCAGGGTGGCTGGGCCCCTCTGCTGGGGGGCAGCCTGCTCTACCTCTCCGGCGACGAGGTGAAGGGTGCCCCCGGCTTCATCCAGGTAGGTGGCGCTGCGGGCGCATCGTTTGCAGGCTTCCAGGCCGGGGCGCTGGGCGCGCTCACCGTCCCGAGTCGGACGAGCCTACGAGGCCTCGTGGGTCGCGACATCGTGGGCCCGATGGGGGTGGAGCTGCGCGGCGGGGTGAACCTGCACCCGGCACGAAGCGCAGAGCCCGCCGTCGAGCTCCTCGTTCGCGTCCAGCCGTCGCTCTTCTAGCTCAGGTGCCGGTGACGAGCACCTTGAGGGAGTCCAGGATCGCCAGGCTGGCGAGGGTCGTGCCCACGATCGGGGCGCTGACCATGGCGCCCAGCACGGGCAGGGCGGTGATGGAGATCATCGCGAGCTCGACGAAGCTGCTCTTCTCGTCGTCGTTGGCCAAGGGGCCCTCCCAGGAGCGAGTGCGCACGGGTGCGCGGTTCCACGTTTCTACCTTTCGGCCGACCGCGCCGTCGAGTGCAGCGGATGGCTGCGCGAGAGCCGCTGGGCGAAGAAGCCGTCGGTGCCGTGGGTGTGGGGCGCCAACCGGAGGGGCTCCCCTGCCCGCTCGAAGTCGGGATGCCGGGCCAGGAAGGCGTCGACCACGTCCTCGTTCTCCTGGGGCAGCACGCTGCACGTTCCGTAGACGAGCACGCCACCCTCCGGCACGCCGGCCACCGCCCGGTCCAGGATGCGACCCTGCAGGCGCGGGAGCTCCACCAGCGAGTGCTCGTCCAGCAACCAGCGATGCTCGGGGTGCCGTCGGAGCACGCCCGTCCCCGAGCAGGGAGCGTCCACCAGCACGGCCTCGGGTCCAAAGGCATGCACCGCATCCGGAAGGGCCCCCTCCGGCTCCAGCCTGGCCGTGGCCAGCTCTACACACGCACGCCGGGCACGACGACGGGCCTCGGCGAGGGCGCCCCCCCGAACGTCCGTGGCAAACACCTCCATGCCTCGTGCTGCGAGGGCGAGGGACTTCCCCCCTGCACCCGCGCACATGTCCCACACGCGGGCCACGGCGGGCACCTCCTCGGCGAGCCACTGGCTGCCTTCGTCCTGCACCTCGACCACGCCGTCGCGGAAGGCACGGCTCGCGGCCAGGTTGGCGCGCCCGACGACGTGCAGGGACGTCGGCACATGGCGCCCCGGGACGGTCTCGATGCCCTCTCGAGCCAGGCGCTCGGCCGCGGCCTCCCGGCTCTTCACCACCGCCAGGTTCGCCCGCAGGGTCACGGGGGCTCGGCTGTCGGAGGCCTCCAGGAAGGCGCGGGTCGGCCCCTCTCCCCACGCATCGACGAGGGCCGCCACGATGGGGGGCGCCAGGCCGTGATGGAGCGCCGGCGGCAGGGACGCCTGCTCCAGCCGCTCGTAGGGGGCTGGTGCCAGCTCCCGGGCGCGCTCCACCGGGAGGCCGCTCTCCACGAGCTGGGCCAACCAGAGCACGACGGGGTCGTCGGCGTCGAGGACGTGGGTCCAGCGCACATGCCCGCGCACCATGCCGTAGAGCGCCTCCCGCACCAGCCGACGCTCCCGGGAGTGGAGGGCTCTCGCCTGGCGCACCCCCTCCCGGAGCTCGCGCCCTGCCGCACGGGGCGAGGCTCGGGCCGCCGCCCAGGTGTCGAGGGCGATGCCGCGGATGCGACCCGGTCGCGCCGCCTTGTCCAGCACCTGGGGAGGCAGCCGATCCAGCGCATCCCGCTCGTCGACCGGCGGAGAGCGTTCGTCCGTCATGGAATCAGGCTCGGCACCCGCTCGGAGCGGAACTGGGTGCCCGGCATCCACACGTCGAACACCGTCTCCCCTGACCGTGTGACCTCCTGGATCCGGCAGCCGCCCCGGGGGTCGGCCTTGATGTTGCCCCAGGTGATCAGGACGTTGTCGGTGGCGGGGAGAACGTCCGCGTCGCCGAGGGAGCCGGAGAACAGCTCCTCGTCGAGCCCGTAGGACCAGTCGTCGCGGAAGGTCCGGCCCGTCTCGTCGATCTGGTACTCCACCACGCGGCTGAACACCTCGTACGGGGAGGTGACGGTCTCGTAGGCCGAGGCCCGGCGGTTGCCGTTGTCGAAGACGATCACCCGGTCGGGGGCCGTGAACTTGGCGCCGTGCATGTGGTAGGGCAGCAGCTGGGTGCTCGGGTCCGGCGCGAGCAGCACGTCGGTGGTGGGCGCGCTCCAGTTCGCCGGGGGCGCGAGGATCCAGGCCACCTCCCCGGTGCTCCGCTCGATGGCCACGACGGCATCCTGATGGCGTAGTCCCACGACGAAGCGGTCGTTGACCTCGTCGTAGTCGACGGCGTTGCCGTGGGTCCAGTCCTTCACGTCGTCGCCGAGCCACAGGGGGAAGTCCTCCCAGTGGTTGCCCACCACGCCGTCGTAGGCGATCCGGGTCGGGTCCAGCAGGTCGAGGAGCGGCCACTCGCCGAGGATCGCGCCGCTTCGGTCGACCTGCACGAGGATGTCGCCGGCCACCCAGGCGTCGGCGAGCGGGGCGCCGGGGTTGATCTCCGACGTGGGGTACGGGAGCCAGCGACGCTCCACCGACAGCGTGATGAACGAGCCGTCGGGCATGGCCTGCACGTCGTGGTGCAGAGCGAGGGCGTCGAGCTGGATCAGCAGCGGATCGCCGGCCTCGGAGGACTGCCAGCCGGCCACCACCTCCCCGAAGGGGTCGACCTCCCGGATGTGGGTGCGGTTGGAGAGGTAGCGCCACGTTCCCTCGCCGCCGACGCCGGACGGCAGCAGCTCGTGCACACTCCCACGGGCCTCGGCGTACCACACGACCTCGGCCCCCTCGTCGATCAGGACGAGCCAGCTCGCGACGCTCATCAGCGTGTATCCGGGCTCCATGCGAGCGGGGTCGCTCACGGTGGCCTCGATCAGCGACAGCTCGAAGGGAAGGGCCGGCGTGGTGTAGCTACCGGCGTCGACCTCGACGGAGCCCTCGCTCCCGGTGATCGTGACGGAGACGTCGACCGTGCGCTCGGCCCGGGCCCCCACCAGGGGCACGTCGTGGGTGGTGCTCGCCTCGTCGAACAGGAGGGTCCACTGCCGCTCCCCATCGTCGAGGGACACGAGCAGGGTGGTGGGCTCGGCGGTGGTGAGCTCGAGGTGCTGGGTGGACGGCGCCAGCGCCGCCGGCGACAACGTGGGCCCGGTGAGCAACTCCACGACCACGGCGGTGTCGGTGTCGGTGTCGGTGTCGGTGTCGACGTCGGCATCCGCGTCGGCGTCGGCGTCGGCATCGACGTCGACGTCGGTGTCGGCATCGGCGGACGTGGTCTCCTTGCCGTCGCCCGAGCAGGCGACGAGGAGCCCCACCACCAAGGCAGCGCCCAGGCTGCGCCCTACCAACGCCACCACGACGACCGCACCGGCTTCATGGCACGCTCGACCCGCTCGTAGATCTCGAGCTCGGGGTCGAGGCGACGGGCCGACTTCAGATCGCGCTTGGCGCCGGAGGTGTCGCCCTGCTGGGCAGCGACCCGGGCCCGATGGGCCAGGAGCGTGGCGGAGCGCTCCGTGTAGTCCGCCGCATACTCCAGCATCCGCTCGATCTCGTCGTCGCGGTACTGGCTCTCGTACTTGTTGCAGAGGTCCTCGGCGACGGTGATCGCGAGCTGGAGCGAGGCGTCGTCGACATCCTCGGCCACGAAGACCCGCGCCACCTCGCCGGCTGCCTGACCACCGCGGCCGAGCTGGAGCAGGATGCCTGCCCGGCGGGCCCGGATCGCATACTGCTTGCCGTTCTTCTTCAGCGCCTTCTCGTAGGCATCGGCGGCACCGCCCGGGTAGCCCCCGGCCTCGAGCTGCTGGCCATGGCTGGCCCATGCCATCGCGGACGGATCCTGGGTGGTGTCGACCCAGGCCTTGGAGTCTTCCAGCGCAGCCTGGGGCTCGCCGATGGCGGACAGCAGCCAGATCCGCAGCGCGCGGGCGACGTCTCCCTGCCCGCGCTCGTTGGTGGCCGCGGCCAGCGTGGCCAGCTTCAGGGCCAGCAAGCGCCGGCCGATGCGACTGGCGTGGCGCGCCGCGTCGAGGTGGGAGGCCTTGGGGTCGACCATGAACCGCATCTCGTCGTGGACCTGCACGTCTTCGTGGTGCGTGAGGCCGCAGTTGACGCAGTTGTCGAAGTCCCGACGCTCGCCGCAGTTGATGCAGCGACCCGGAAGGAGGGGCGTGAGGGGCGCCATCCAGTCTTCTTCGGCCACCGCGACGCCGCAGTTCTGGCACTGCAGGACATCGACCGGCACACGTTCGCGGCGCAACGTCATCCAGCGGAGCTGGTTGGATGCACACTTCGGACACTTTGGAGCTTGCTGACTCACCCGATCCTCGAGGCCACGGGGCCCACCGATCGCTCGCGACCGGCACATGGCAGACAGCGTACCGGTTGGTGGGGCCGTTGCGCCAGCACGGCAGAGATACAGAGCGGAAAGCGGGCGTTCCTGCGAGGTCGAAGCGACGGGCCGTCGATCCGGGCGCTGCGCGCAGTGGCGCCGGACGGTAGACGGGGCCGTGACAGATGCCCACCGACGACAGTTTCACCTCACCCGATGCCTGGGCGCCGGAGGCTTCGGTGAGGTGTACGAGGCCAGCATGCGCTCCTCGGGCGGGCTGGAGACCGCGGTGGCCCTCAAGCTGCTGCGCTCGGACCTCGATCACGCCGACGAGGCCCTGCACCGCCTCCGCGACGAAGCACGGGTCCTGGGGCACCTCGACCACCCCGCGATCGTGCGGGCCTTCGACATCGTCGAGCTCGATGGCCGACTGGCGCTCATCACCGAGCTGATCGACGGCGAAGACCTGGACGCGTGCATCGAAGGCGAAGGCGCCCTCACCGCCCGCGCCCTCCTCCAGGTCATCGCCCAGGTCGCCGACGCCCTCGACGCCGCCGCCCGGTCGCCCGGCGACAACGGACCGCTGCTCCTCGTCCACCGGGACATCAAGCCCAGCAACATCCGCATCGGTCGCCACGGCCAGGTGAAGCTGCTGGACTTCGGCATCGCCTGGTTCGCCGGCGACGACCGGGAGGTGCGCACCGCCTCGGAGATGATGGTGGGCTCCCTCCCCTACATGGCCCCCGAGCGCTTCGTGGAGCGGGACCACCACCCGCCGTCCGACGTGTTCTCCCTGGCGTGCTGCCTGTTCGAGGGCCTCGCCGGCGAGCCCTTCTACGTGGAGCCGCGCCTCCGGGTCCTCTCCGGCCTGGCGATGTCCCCCGAGCGCTTCGAGGAGGTGCTCGACACCCGCATCCCCCTAGTGGAGCCGCCCGAGGCGCGCGCACTCCTCGCCGACATGCTGAAGCATGCTCCCGGCTCGCGCCCGACCGCGAGGGAGGTCGCCCGACGCTGCGACGAGATCGCCGACGACCTCCGCGGCGCCTCTCTGCGGCTGTGGTGTGCCGACAGGGCCTGGCCCGAGCCCGGGTCGAGCGAGGGTTCGCTGACCGGCCAGACCCTCTCCGAAGGGCCGACCGAACCGGACCCGGCTTTCGGCCAGCCCGCTACACCACGTATAGTCACCACATCGTCGGACACGATCGACCCCCTCATGGACGTGTCCGCTCCTGCTGGAGAGCCCAACGTGCCCCCCCAGAACACCGACCGCCCCGTCGCCCCGCCGGCATTCCCGAGCATCCCGGTCGGCATGGCCATCAAGAACGACCTCATCTCCCAGGCCGAGGTCGACACGGTGCTTCAGGGCGTCACCCCTGAGGTGAAGGCTCTGGAGAAGGAGAAGCCCAACCGCCTCTCCGCGCCCCTTCCCGAGGAGCCCGTGGCCGCCAGCGGCGGCAGCAACAAGCTGCTGATCGGTGTGATCGTCCTCTTCGTGCTGATGGGCCTGCTCAGCGTGGGCCTGGTGGTCCTGCTCGCCGTCCTCGGCATCGTGGCGTCGCTGCTGTAGGCCCGAGAGGCTGGGGCGCCAGGCGCTCCAGACGCGCTGTTCCACGACATCTCGGAACAACTCTCGGCGGCCGGGCGTTGTTACGTGCATGATGGGTGGGGGGAGTACCCTCTTCCCCGACCACCTCGCGCCTCGCTCTTCCCAGTCCACCCCGACCGCCAGCCACGAAGCTGGTCGTCTGCGGTGTCGGAACGGCGAGACCGCCGCCATCGGCACCGCTCCCCGCCCAAGGAGTCGCCCCCATGGCCAACGAACCCACCGGATTGCTCGGCGTCGTCGCCGCCCACCAGGACATCGGCCACTACCAGGAGCTGCTCTGGGAGGGAACCTTCGCCGAGTACCTGGAGCTCGTGAAGAGCGACCCGCGGGTGGCCCGCAACGCCTACCAGCGGCTCTACGACCTCATCGAGAGCTATGGGCACACCGAGTACACCGAGTACAAGAAGACCATCCGCCGCTACCACTTCTTCGACGATCCCTTCGAGAACGGCAAGGACGCGGTCTTCGGCATCGACATCCACCTGATGAAGCTGGTCCGCGTGCTCCGCGCCGCCGCTCTCGGCTACGGCCCCGAGAAGCGGGTCCTGCTCCTCCACGGTCCCGTCGGCTCCGCCAAGTCCACCATCGCCCGGCTCCTCAAGAAGGGCCTCGAGCACTACAGCCGCACCGAAGACGGACGGATGTTCACGTACAGCTGGCTCATCGACGGGGAGGAGCACCCCGCCCCGATGAACGACGACCCGCTGCTGCTGTTGCCCGACGCCACCCGCGACGCGGTGATCTCCGAGCTCAACAAGACCAACAAGACCCAGTACAAGGTCAAGCTCGAGGGTGAGCTGAACCCGGTCTGCCGCTGGTACTACCGCCAGCTCCTCAAGCGCCACCACGGCGACTTCATGGAGCTGCAGACCCACATCCGCGTCCGACGCCTCATCCTCTCCGAGAAGGACCGCATCGGCATCGGCACCTTCCAGCCCAAGGACGAGAAGAACCAGGACAGCACCGAGCTCACCGGCGACATCAACTACCGGAAGATCGCCGAGTACGGCTCGGACTCCGACCCCCGGGCCTTCAACTTCGACGGGGAGTTCTGCGTCGCCAACCGCGGCATCATCGAGTTCGTCGAGATGCTCAAGCTCGACGTCGCCTTCCTGTACGACCTCCTCGGCGCCTCCCAGGAGAAGCGGATCAAGCCCAAGAAGTTCGCCCAGACCAGCATCGACGAGGTCATCCTCGGCCACACCAACGAGCCCGAGTACCGGCGCCTCCAGAACAACGAGTACATGGAGGCCCTGCGGGACCGGACCATCAAGATCGACGTCCCCTACATCACCCGCCCCAGCCAGGAGGCGCGGATCTACGAGAAGGACTTCAACCGCAAGAAGGTCAGCGCCGCGATCGCGCCCCACACCCTGGAGATCGCCGCCCTGTGGGCCGTGCTGACCCGCCTCGAGGAGCCCAGCAACCACAAGCTGTCGGTGCTCCAGAAGTCGAAGCTCTACGACGGCAAGGCCGTCCGCGGCTTCACCGAGGACCACGTCAAGGAGCTGCGGAAGACCACGACCCGCGAGGGGATGATCGGCATCAGCCCCCGCTACGTGCAGGACAAGATCAGCAACGCCCTGGTCCGCGACCCCGACCTGAAGGTGCTCAACCCCTTCATGGTGCTCAACGAGCTCGAGGGGGGCCTGAAGAACCACAGCCTCATCGCCAACGACGACGAGCGCGAGCGCTACCGTGAGCTCCTCACCGTGGTGAAGGAGGAGTACACCGACATCGTGAAGAACGAGGTCCAGAAGGCCATCGCCGCCGACGAGGGCGCCCTGAAGCGCCTGTGCGGCAACTACATCGACAACCTCAAGGCCTACGTCCTCAAGGAGAAGGTGAAGAACAGCTTCACCGGCGAGTACGAGGAGCCCAACGAGCGCCTGATGCGCAGCGTCGAGGAGAAGATCGACATCCCCGACGCCCGCAAGGACGACTTCCGGCGCGAGCTGATGAACTACATCGCCGGCCTCGCCCTCGACGGGAAGACCTTCGACTACTCGATGAACGAGCGGCTGCACCGAGCCCTCGAGCTCAAGCTCTTCGAGGACAGCAAGGACAGCATCAAGCTCACCAGCCTCGTCTCCGAGACGATGGACGCCGACACCCAAGCGAAGATCGACGTGGTCAAGCAGCGCCTCATCGACCACTACGGGTACGACGAGGTCAGCGCCAGCGACGTCCTCCAGTACGTGGCCAGCATCTTCGCTCGAGGGGACGCCAAGTCCTCGGACTGACCCCACTGCATCGACACATCCCGATACGCACGACGCCGGCCTCGATGGGGTCGACGTCGTGGCGATCAAGGGGGCCTTTCGAGCCCGATTGTCGCTGGCAGGTCCGGCGGGGACCGCGTAGTCTGCCGCACCGGAGGACCCCTACCATGAAGCTTTCCCGTCTGTTCATCGCCGGCCTCGGCCTCGCCATCGCCACGGGCTGTGAGATCAACGTCGACCAGAGCGGCGACAAGGGCTCGGACTCTTCGACCGACCCCAGCAGCGACACCATCGTCGACACGGACGCGGACGCCGACACGGACGCCGACAGCGACGCCGATGCAGATGCCGACGCCGACGCGGACTCCGATGCCGACGCCGACGTGGATGCCTACGGCGACAGCGGCAGCTCCTACATCGGCGACTCCGGCTCGTCCTCCTGGACCCCGTCCGACAGTGGAAGCTCCTCCTGGACCAACGGCGGCAGCGGCGGCAGCGGCGGCTACTGAGGCAGCGGACCCCGCGAGGCGTCAGCTAGTCTGAGGCTCGGAGGTTCCATGCTCGTCCCCTGTCCCGACTGCGGGCGCCACGTACGCGACGACGACACGGTGTGCCCGCACTGCGCCACGCCGCGCCGATCGGCCGTGCACACGGCGTCCGCCGCCGTCCTGGGTCTCGCGCTGGCCAGTGCCGCAGGCTGCTCCTCACAGGCGACCAACGTCGACTACGGCACGGGCTACAGCGACGTCGACACCGATGTCGATGCGGATGCCGACGCCGACAGCGACAGCGACGCCGACGCCGACGCCGACGCCGACACCGATGCCGACGCGGACACCGACTCCGGCTTGCCGACCGGTACGACCGAGAGCGGGGGCAGCGGCTACTGACCGCCGGCTTCGCCCGCCTTGCGGTGAGCCGCCAACACCTCGGCCGGGTCGGCTCCCTCGGGGACGAAGATCAGCGCGTAGCCGTTGACGCAGTGACGCAGCCCCGTCGGCTGGTCGGGCGCGTCGTCGAAGATGTGCCCCAGGTGCCCGTGGCAGCGGCTGCAGCGCATCTCCGTGCGCACCATGAACAGGCTGCGGTCCTCCACCGTCTCGAGGGCCCCCTCCTCCACCTCCTGGAAGAAGCTGGGCCAGCCGCAGCCCGAGTGGAACTTGTGCTGGGCGTCGTAGAGCTTCTGGCCACAGCCCGCGCAGTGGTAGGCCCCGGCGCGCTCCTCGTCGAGGTAGCGGCCGGTGCCCGGGCGTTCCGTGGCGCTCTCCCGGAGAATGGCGAACTCCACAGGGTGGAGCACGGCGCGCCAGGCTTCGGGCTCCAGGGCCTCGGCATCGATGCTGGGGTCGAGAGCGGGGTCGTTGTTCACGAGCACCTCCGCCCCAGGTCCTAACGGTCTCGACGGCTACTCGGCGTCCTTCCACTCCTCCACGAAGAAGTCGACGCGCCGGTTCTTCGTGTACGCCGCCTGGGTCTTCGCCGGGTCGAGGGGTCGGTCTTCGCCGTAGCCGATGGCGCTGAGGCGCGCGGCGTCGATGCCCTTGTCCACGAAGTACTGCTGGACGGACTCGGCCCGCTCCTGGGAGAGCTTCTGGTTGAAGTCGGCGCCGCCGCGGCTGTCGGTGTGGCCCTCGATGCGGAGCTTCCGGATCTCCGGGTAGTCCTTCAAGACCTGCACGGCGGAGTCCAGCAGCTCGAAGGAGCGCTTCTGGATCGATGCCTTGCCCGTGTCGAAGTACACCTTGTCCTTCAGATCGATGCGCTCCCGGGTCACGGTGACCTTGGTGGCGACGGCCTTCAGCTCCAGCACCAGCACCTGGTCGGGCTCGGTGACCTCGAAGGAGGACTCCTTCGTCTCGTAGCCGTTGGCGCTGGCCCGGAGGGTGTAGAAGCCGGCCACGAGGCCCGTCTCGGTCTCCTCCTTGAAGTCGAGGCGGAACTCCCCGCTGCTCACGGTGGCGCGGGCCAGCGGGATCACCTTCCCCTCGGCGTCGACCACTCGAAGCGTCGTGGGCAGATCGAGGTCGGGGCAGCCGTCGCTGTCCTTGTAGCCATCGACGTCCTCGGCCTCGAGGGGGCAGACGTCCTTGAGGTCGACGATGCCGTCTGCGTCGTTGTCGGGGTCGGGGCAGCCATTCTCGTCCTCGAAGCCGTCGACGTCCTCGGGCTCCATGAGGCACTGGTCGGCGATGTCGAGGACGCCGTCCCGGTCGTTGTCGACCTCGGGGCAGCCGTCGCTGTCCTCGAACAGGTCGATGTCCTCGGGCTCGTTGGGGCAGGCGTCGTCGTCGTCGACGATGCCGTCGGCGTCCGCGTCCCGCTCCATCGGGGGCTCCCAGCCGATGCCGACCACGAGGCGCCAGTCGGGCACCCCGAGGGCGCCGGTGATGCCCGTGCCGAAGCCTGCGCGGAGGGTCGTGTTGCTGTCGGCGATGCGGCCGTGGCCCCCCAGGAGCCACTCCAGCGCCGTGGGGCCGCCGATGCCGTCCGTGGGGAAGGGCACGCGGGAGGAGAGCTCGGCGGCGATGCCGACGTCCTGCTTGGGGGCCACCAGGTAGTGGGCCGCGAAGCGACCGTCGAAGCTGTCGTTGAGGGTGGTGGTCTCCAGCGGGGTGTTGGGGGCCCCCCGGACACCGGCGTTCAGTGCGAACAGGAGCCGCTCGGTCACGTCCACGTCGGCGACACCGGAGAGCTGCCAGCCCACACCAGGATCCCCGAGAGGGGCATCCACCGTCGCGGTGGGAAGGGCGAGCCGACCCTGGAGGCCGAGGCCGAGGGGGACCGAGGTCTCGGGGTCGAGGAGGGTGACCCGAGCATCGAGCTGGGCATCCCCGAGGCCGGTCTGGCCGTCCGCTGCGACGCCGCTGGACAGCAGGTACACCGGCACCACCGCGCCGATGCGCAGTCGCTCGTAGGCGTAGGCCCCCACCAGGTCGGCCTGGGTGACGGACTCCACGAGGGCGAGCTTCTCACCGCCGTCCACCTGGTAGACCAGGGGCTCCCGCGTGTAGTGGCCGACGACCCGGCCCGCGAACTGGTTGTGGACGCCGCGGCGCGCGAGGTCCGTCCACAGCAGCCCCTGTCCGTCCGCCGTCGAGCGGAAGTACTGGGCGTTGAGGTCTGGCGCGTCGCCACCCGAGACCTGGGCGAAGGCCAGGCCGGCGAGGAGTGCGATCACTTCGTCACCTCACGGCGCCGGAGCAGACCCACGAGCCCGAAGGCCGCAAGCCACGCCAGGCCCGTGGAGCCGCTGGTGGAGGAGCAGCCGTCCGAGCAGCCCCCCACGTACCGGCCGCTGATCTCCGGCGGCGTGATCGGCGTGCCAGTGTCGACGGTGTCCGTGGTGGGGCCCGTGTCGGTGGTGGTGCCCGGGTAGTCGTCGGAGGGGTCGAGGGGGTCGGAGCCGCGGTCGATCTCGTCGCCGTCGTTCACCCCGCCGCCGTCGGTGTCGGCATCGGTGGGGTCGGTGTTGTGGTCGTTGACCTCCTCCCCGTCGGTGAGGCCGTCGCCATCGGTGTCCTCGTCGAGGGGGTCCGTGCCGAGGTCGTGCTCTTCCCCATCCTCGAGGCCGTCGTTGTCGCTGTCCGCGTCGAGGGGGTCCGTGCCGTCCTCGAGGACCTCCTCGCCGTCCGTGCGACCGTCGTCGTCGCTGTCGGGGTTGAAGGGATCGGTGCCGAGCTTGATCTCCTCCTCGTCGGTGAGGCCATCCTTGTCGCTGTCGACGGGCTGCTCTGCGTCGTCGCTGGCGTCGAGGGGGTCGGCGCCGTTGGCGACCTCGGAGCCGTCGGGGATCCCGCCCTGGTCGGTGTCGACGTCGAGGGGGTCGGTGTCGTGGAGGTCGACCTCTTCGCCGTCGGAGAGCAGGTCGCTGTCGCTGTCGTCGTCGCCCGGGTCGGTGCCGTGGACGTTGGCCTCCCGGCCGTCCGACAGGCCATCGTCGTCGCTGTCGTGGTCCAGGGGGTTGGTCGGGGACGTGAGGGGCCCGGTGCCGTCGACCTCGTCGCCGTCGAGAAGGCCATCGCCGTCGCTGTCGGGACGCAGCGGATCGGTGCCGGCCGCGACTTCCTCGCTGTCGAGAAGGCCGTCGCCGTCGGAGTCGTCGAGGGCAGGGTCGGTGCCCCGGTCGAAGACCTCCTCCCCGTCCTCCAGGCCGTCGCCGTCGCTGTCGACGAGCGCCGGGTCGGTGCCCAGGGCCGCCTCCTCTGCGTCGTTCAGGCCGTCGCCGTCGGTGTCGGGCGGGGGCAGAGGGTCATCGGAGCCGTTCAGCGGCGAGGTTCCGGAGAGGACCTCGGCGCCGTCGCCCTGACCACCGTTGTCGCTGTCGCGGTCGAGGGGGTCGGTGCCCTGCAGGGCCTCGTCGCCGTCGGAGAGGCCGTCGCCGTCGGTGTCGGCATCGGCGGGGTCGGTGCCCTGGGCCACCTCGTCGCCGTCGAGGACGCCGTCACCGTCCGAGTCGTCGACGGAGGGGTCCGAGCCGTGGACCCGCTCGACGCCGTCGTCGAGTCCGTCGCCATCGCTGTCGCGCAGCAGCGGGTCGGAGCCCTGAGCCACCTCGTCGCCGTCCAGGAGGCCGTCGCCGTCGGTGTCGCCGCGGCGGGGATCGGTGCCCAGCGCGTCCTCCTCGCCATCGGAGACCCCATCGCCATCCGAGTCGTAGGCCTGGGGATCCGTCCCGAGCCCCAGCTCCGCGAAGTCGTCGAGCCCGTCGCCGTCTGTGTCGGCCACGTTGGGATCGGTGCCGAAGGCCGCCTCGAGGCGGTCCGTGAGGAGGTCACCGTCGGTGTCGGTGGTGTCCAGCGAGTCGTCGCCGGGGTCCGTCGGGTCGGTGCCCGCCTCGATCTCCTCGCCGTCCAGGGCGAGGCCACCATCGGTGCTGGCCAGGGTCGGGTCGGTGCCGAGGGTCAGCTCCTCACCGTCGTCGAGGCCGTCCATGTCGGTGTCGTTGGACAGAGGGTCGGTGGTGGTCTCGTCGCCGTCGAGGAGTCCATCGCCGTCGGTGTCGTCGAGGAGCGGGCTGGTGCCGATGTCCTCGACCTCGGTGCCGTCCAGGAGACCGTCGCCATCGGTGTCGTCGAGGAGGGGGTCCGAGCCGATCACCTGCTCGAGACCGTCGCCGAGGCCATCGCCATCGGTGTCGAGGGTGAAGGGCTCCGTGCCGGTCACGAACACTTCGTAGCCGTCGTCGAGGCCGTCGCCGTCGGTGTCGCGGTTGAGGGGGTTGGTCTCGTCGCCGGACCCGGGGATGCCGTCGAGGCCGGCGGTCTCCTCGCCGTCCAGCAGGCCGTCCTGGTCGCTGTCGGGGTCGGTGGGGTCGGTGCCAAGCTGGTCCTCGCGGCTGTCGGTCAGGCCGTCGCCGTCGGTGTCGACGGTGTCGTAGTCGTCGCTGGGGTCGAGGGGGTCGGTGCCCTGCTGGACCTCGGTGCCGTCGGGCACGCCGCCGTCGTCCGTGTCGCTGTCGTTGGGGTCGGTGTCGTGGAGGTCGATCTCGTCGCCGTCGGACAGGCCGTCGCCGTCGGAGTCGGGGTTGGTCGGGTCGGTCTCGTAGACCGCCAGCTCTTCCCCGTCGTCGAGGCCGTCGTCATCGGTGTCGGCGTCGTTCGGGTCGGTCTCGTCGCCGGTGTTGGGCACGCCATCGTCGCCGAGGAGCTCCTCGAGGTCGGTGAGCCCGTCGTCGTCAGAGTCGGGATCCAGGGGGTCGGTCTCGTCGCCGGTCTCCCGATCCCCATCGGGACCCTCGACCTCTTCGCCGTCGGTCAGGCCGTCGTCGTCGCTGTCGTCGTCGAGGGGGTCGGTGCCGAAGTCGCGAACCTCCTCGCCGTCGAGCAGGCCGTCATCGTCGGAGTCGGGGTCGTTGGGGTCGGTGCCGAGGACCGCCTCCTCCTCGTCGGTGAGGCCGTCCCCGTCGGTGTCGACCGTGCCGGGGAGGTCGTCGGAGGGGTCGAGGGGATCGGTCCCGCGGTCCACCTCGACGCCGTCGATGATGCCGCCGTCGTCGGTGTCGGCGTCCAGGGGGTTGGTCTCGTCGCCCGTGCCCTCGGTGCCGTCGACGCCCTGGATCTCCTCGAGGTCGGTGAGCCCATCGAGATCGGAGTCGGGACGGAGGGGGTCGGTGCCCACCTCGAGGACCTCGCGGCCGTCGCTGAGGCCGTCGCCGTCGGTGTCGACGTCGTTGGGGTCGGTGCTCCACACGTCGACCTCGTCGCCGTCGGTGAGGCCGTCGCCGTCGCTGTCGGGGTTCAGCGGATCGGTCTCGTGGAGGAGCAGCTCGGCGCCGTCCTCGAGGCCGTCGCCGTCGGTGTCCGCGTCGTTGGGGTCGGTCTCGTCGCCGTTGTCGCGGATGCCGTCGGGGCCGTCGACCTCCTCGCCGTCGGTGAGGCCGTCGTTGTCGGAGTCGGGATCGAGGGGGTCCGTGCCGTAGACCAGGACCTCGTCGCCGTCGTTGACGCCATCGCCGTCGGTGTCGGGGTTGTTGGGGTCCGTGCCGATCACGTCCTCGACGGCGTCGGGGAGGCCGTCGCCGTCGGTGTCGACCGTGACCACCGGGTAGTCGTCCGCCGGGTCGTTGGGGTCGGTGCCCTGGACCAGGACCTCGAAGCCGTCGTCGACGCCGCCGTCATCGGTGTCGGCGTCGACCGGGTCGGTCTCGTCGCCGGTGCCGGGCACACCATCGGCCCCCACCACCTCGGCGCCGTCGAGGAGCAGGTCGTCGTCGGAGTCGGCGTCCAGCGGGTCGGTGGGTCCGGCCACCTCGGTGGCGTCGTCGAGACCATCCGCGTCGGTGTCGATGTCGTTGGGGTCGGTGCCGTGGATCAACGCCTCGTCGCCGTCGGTGAGGGTGTCGCCGTCGGAGTCGGGGTCCAGCGGATCGGTGTTCCAGGTGCCGACCTCCTGACCGTCGGTGAGGCCGTCGCCGTCGGAGTCGGGGTCGTTCGGGTCCGTGCCGACGTCGAGGACCTCCTCGCCGTCGGTGAGGCCGTCGTCGTCGGAGTCGTCGTCGAGGGGATCCGTGTCGTCGGGGGTGTTCGGGTCGCCGTCGGCCCCGGCCACCTCCTCGCCGTCGAGCAGATCGTCGTTGTCGGAGTCGGGGTCCAGGGGATCCGTGCCCACGACCAGCACCTCTTCGCCGTCGGTGAGGCCGTCGTCGTCGGTGTCGGGGTCGTTCGGGTCCGTGCCCAGACCGGCCTCCTCCTCGCTGGTGAGCCCGTCACCGTCGGGGTCGAGGAAGACGGTGAGCTCGTCGAGGGAGCCGTCGAAGGCGTCGTTGCCGACGGCGTCGCTGGCGATGACCACCACGTCGTACACGCCGGACGACAGCGGGGTGGAGAGGCCGGTGAGGTCGAGGCCCCAGTCGTCTCCGCTCACCTGCAGCTCGGTGTCGATGCCGAGGACGTAGGTGGTGCCGTCGACGGTGACCACGAGGTTCACCGCCTCGGTGCTGTCCCAGGTTCCGGTGATCAGCGGGAGGCCGTCGACGCTGGTCTGGGGGTCGACGGTGGGGAGCGCCGGACCGGCGGTGTCGATCTCGAGCTCGTCGACGCCGGTGTCGCTGGTGCCGTTGCCCGCACCGTCGCTCTGGGTGGCGAGCACGTCGTAGACGCCGTCGGCCAGCACCTGACCAGCGGCCGCGAGGTCCAGGGACCAGGTGCCACCGACGCTGTCGACGACCAGCTCGGGGTCGACGCCGAGGACGTAGGTGACGCCGTCGACGGTGACCGACAGCCCGACCGGGATGTCCGACGGGGTGTAGGTGCCGGTGAGGACCGGGCTGGGGTCGGTGGTGACGAGCGGGTCCACCGTGGGGGCATCCGGCCCGACGGTGTCGATGGTGAGCTCTCCGGTGGTGGTGTCGTCGACCGTGAGGCCGGCGCCGTCCTCCTGGGTGGCGAGCACGTCGTAGACCCCGTCGGCCAGCGGGCTGCCGGACAGATCGAGGGCCCAGGTGCCGCCCGGGTCGAGGACCAGCTCGGGGTCGGCGTCGGTGTAGCTGGTGCCATCGACGGTGACCGTGAGGCCGCCGAAGTCGGACGGATCGTAGGTCCCGGTGAGGGTGGGCTCCGGGTCGGCGGTGACCAGCAGGTCGACCGTGGGGGCGACGGGCAGCGTGGTGTCGATGGTGAGCTCGTCGACGCCGGTGTCGACGGTCTCGTTGCCCACCGCGTCGCGGCTGGACACGGCGACGTCGTAGACGCCCTCGGCCAGGTCGGGGGTGCCGTCGAGGTTCAGGCTCCAGGTGCCCGCGCCGGCATCGGCGGTGAGCTCCGCGTCCACGCCCAGCACGTACGTGGTGCCGTCGACGGTGACCTCGAGCTCGGCGACGTCGGTGCCGCCGTAGGTTCCCTGGATGGTGGGGGTGGTGTCGGCGGTGACCAGGGGGGTGACCGTGGGGACCACGGGGCCCGTCTGGTCGACGGTGATCTCGGCGGAGGTGGGGTCGCTGGCGATGTTGCCGGCCAGGTCGGTCTGGACCGCGTCGACGTCGTACACGCCCTCGGCGAGGGTCTGGCCCGCGGCGCCGAGATCGAGGGACCAGCTGCCGGAGCCGTCGACCGTGAGCTCGGGGTCGACGCCCTCCACGTAGGTGACGCCGTCGATGCTGACCTCGAGGGCGCCGTAGTCGCTGTCGTCGTAGGACCCGGTGATCACCGGGGTGCCGCTGGCGGTGAGCAGGGTGTCGACGGAGACGACCGCCGGGGTCAGGTCGACCTCGAGCTCGGCGGAGGTGTTGTCGGAGCTGCCGTTGCCCTCGCTGTCGGTGGCGGTGACCCCGACGTCGTAGATGCCCTCTCCCAGGGTGGTTGCGCCCAGGGACAGATCGAGGGTCCAGCTGCCGAAGCCATCGACGGTGAGCTCGGGGCCCGTCAGGTCGAAGGTGGTGCCGTCGACGGTGACCTCGAGGGTGTCGAGCTGATCGGGATCGTAGGTGCCGGTGAGGGTGGGCTGCGGGTCGTTGGTGAGGAGCGGGTCCACGGTGGGGCGACCCGGGAGCACGTCGATGACGATCTCGTCGATGGTGCCGTCGGTGGCGGTGTCGACCCCGTCGGTCTGGAGGACGGAGACGTCGTAGGTGCCGTCGGACAGGGACTGGCCAGAGACGCTGAGGTCGAGGGCCCAGCCGCCGGAGCCGTCGACGGTGAGGGCCGCGTCGGTCCCGAGGACGTAGGTGACGCCGTCGACCGTGACCTCGAGGCCGTTCGGGGCGAGCTGGTCGGGGTCGTAGCCGCCGGTGATCACCGGGGTGTCGGTCTGGAAGGTGGCGCCGTCGACCGTGACGAGCAGGTCGTCGACCGGGGCGTCGATGGTGACCTCGTCGGTCGTGGCGTCGGAGGCGGCGTTGCCCTCGGCGTCGGTCTGGGTGGCGGACACGTCGTAGACGCCGTCGGCCAGGGACTGACCCGCCGTGGACAGGTCGAGGGCCCAGTTGCCCACGCCGTCGACGGTGAGGGCGGCGTCGGCCAGGGTGTAGGTGGACCCGTCGACGGTGACCACGAAGGTCGACAGCTGCGAGGGGTCGTAGGTGCCGACGATCGTGGGCTGAGCGGTGGTGTAGCTCTGGCCCGGGGTGACGGTGACGAGGGCTCCGTTGGGGAGCACGTCGACGGTGACCTCGTTGGTCGTGGCGTCGGAGGCGGCGTTGCCCTCGGCGTCGGTCTGGGTGGCAGACACGTCGTAGGTGCCGTCGGCCAGGGACTGACCCGCGGCGGCGAGGTCGAGGGACCAGCTGCCGGAGCCGTCGACCGTGAGCGCGGGATCGGCCAGGGTGTAGGTGCTGCCGTCGACCGTGACCTCGAAGGTGTCGAGCTGGTCGGGGTCGTAGGTGCCGACGATGGTGGGCTGGGCCGTCGCGAAGGACTGACCCGGGGTGACGGTGACCAGCGCCCCGTTGGGGAGCACGTCGATGGTCACTTCGTCGGTGGTGGCGTCGGAGGCAGCGTTGCCCTCGGCGTCGGTCTGGGTGGCGGACACGTCGTAGGTGCCGTCGGCCAGGGTCTGACCTGCCGCGGCGAGGTCGAGGGACCAGTTGCCGGAGCCGTCGACGGTGAGCGCGGCGTCGGCCAGGGTGTAGGTGCTGCCGTCGACCGTGACCTCGAGGGTGTCGAGCTGGTCGGGGTCGTAGGTGCCGACGATGGTGGGCTGGCCGTCGGCGAAGCTCTGACCCGGGGTGACGGTGACCAGCGCGCCGTTGGGGAGCACGTCGATGGTGAGCTCGTCGACGCTGCCGTCGGAGGTGGACGTGGCCGCGGGGCTCGTCTGGGTGACGTCGACGTCGTAGGTGCCGTCGGCCAGGGACTGACCCGCCACGGACAGGTCGAGGGCCCAGTTGCCGGAGCCGTCGACGGTGAGCGCGGCGTCGGTCAGGTCGTAGAGCTGGCCATCGACAGTGACCTCGAGGGTGTCGAGGAGCGCCGGGTCGTAGGTTCCGGTGATGGTGGGCTGCGCGACGGCGTAGCTCTGGGGGTTGTCGACGGTGACCAGCAGAGGGTCGGGGGCGCCGTCGACCTCGCAGGTGATGGAGCAGCCGTCGCCGTCGATCAGGTTGCCGTCGTCACACTCTTCGTCGCTGGCCACGTCGCCGTCGCCGCAGGAGGAGGCACACACGCTCAGGTCGGAGACCGGGCTGAGCCACTCGTAGGTGGTGTCCGGCTGGCTGAGGTTGTAGAAGGCCACCTTCCCGGCGGGGAACGCGGTGAGGCCGACGTCGGCGGGGGTGAGGTCGAACTCGACGTTGGAGACGCCGGTCAGGGTGTTGGTGATGGTGACCAGGAGGCGGTTCGTCTCGTACTCGACGTCCCACTGGTACTCGTCGGGATCGCCGCCGGTGCGGCGCTCCCAGCCGGTGGAGCCGCTGGCGGCCCCCCGGGCGAGCTCGGTGACACTGCCTTGGAGGCCCCACAGGTCCGTGGTGGTCAGCGGGCCGGTGACGTGGGACAGCGCGAGGCCCTCGTCGGCATCGGCGCCGAAGGCGTTCTGGTCCTCCTGCTTCCAGGACAGCAGCAGGAAGTCGGGGTTGGCGGACGAGAACTCGGTGTCCTCGATGCCGAGGGCGAGGCCGATGAAGTCGTTGTCGTTGTCGGTCGAGAACATCTGGACCGAGAAGGGACCGCTGAAGGCATCGTACTTGGTGACGAGGACGGTGCCCTCGGTGTTGTCGGTGGCGGTGGCCTCATAGGGGCTCGCGACCGTCCAGGTGCCGCCGGCGGCGATGTTGTCGATCACGCCGTCTTCGAAGTCGCCGGGCTCGGAGCAGTAGAAGCCGGGCTCGACGGAGCAGGTGGCGTCGCAGCCGTCGCCCGTGGCGAAGCCGCCGTCGTCGCACTCCTCGGAGTCGTCGAGGATGCCGTCGCCACACACCACGGCGGTCACGTCGAGCTCGAAGCCGATGGCGCGTGCCCGCAGCAGCTCCGCGAAGTCGATGGAGAAGGTGTCGACGACGTCGGATGCGTCCGTGTAGGTGTGGACGGCCTGGTCCGAGCCGGCGCTTCCGCTGGCGCTGACGGCATCGCACGTGGCGGTGCCGCTGCTGGCGCTGCAGCTGTCGAAGCCGGTGTCGATCGTGAAGCCGTCGTCCCAGGTGAGGAACTGCTCGTCGATGTCGTGGAGGACCAGGGTGTTGATCCGCACCGGGAGGGGGCTCCCGCCACCGTCGGTGAACGTGAACGTGGCGGTCAGCAGGTCGTTGTTGGCGTTGATGTCGAAGTCACCGGCCGCGCCGTTGTTGGGCGGGACGTCGACCTCGAGGTCGCCTTCGTGGTCGAAGCTGACCGTGACCGTGCCTCCCGCGAAGGTCCCGGTGAGCGCGTAGGGGTCGGTGCAGGGGTCGCAGTCCCCCGCGGCGTCCCACGTGACGGGAACCGCCCGAGCCTCGGGGGCCAGGGCCAGCGAGGCCACGCCGAGACCGAGCCCCAGGAGAAACCGTGGTGAGACGGATCCCGCACCACCGCGAGACGAGTGGAGCCCTCGCTGGGGGGAGGATCGCCGATGGAGGCCACCGGCCGAGGCCGCACGGACGATGGAAAGAGCGCGGGCAATCCTGGCCCGTTGCGAAGCGTTGCGACCGCGGGACATCTATCCTCCAACCCTGGTGTTCCAGCCTCACCGGCTCACCGTGTACCCGCAAGGGGCTTGGTTGCAGAGGGGTTGCGCGGCGGGAATGCGGGCGGCCGCTTCAGGCGCCCCGCACCTCCGCGAGGGTTCGGGCCCTGGCCGAGAGGTCCGCGAGTCGCTCCGCGAGGGCCTCGGCGCCCCCGTCGACGGCGGCCATGCCCACCTGGAGCCGGAGCTGCTGGACCTCGTCGAGCACGTCGCGGATGGCCTGCTCGCCGCGGGCCCGCGCGGCGCGAACCTCTCCGGTCGCCGGTCCATCGGGGGCGTCGGCCAGCACCCGATCCACGAGGGCGAGGCGCGCGTCCGCCGCGTGGAGGGCCTCGCGCAGCCCAGAGAGGTCCGCGACCGCACCCACGTCCCGCGCGACGGGGTCGGACAGGGTCTGGGCCAGGGCGCGGAGGGCGCCGTCGATGCCATCCGCCATCGGTCCCCGGCGACGACCCGGCGTGTGGTCGAGCAGAGGCAGCAGCAGCGGCCAGGCCACGAGGGCCCCCAGGACGGCCCCGCGCGGGTGGTGGGCGTTCTCCAGGCGAGAGGCCGTCCACACCCCCGCTGCGAGGTAGGCCAGCGCCAGGGTGCCGGTCAGCGTCTGGGTCGTGGCGAAGGCGAAGACGGGGATCACCGCGTCCCCCAGGGATCGGTCTCGTCCCGCTCGTCGGCGTCGGAGGCCTGCAGGTAGACCCCCTGGGCGCTCGCGGTGGTGAGGCCAAGGGCGCTGAACACGTCGTCCTCTACCGAACGGAGGAACACCGCCTGGTCGGCATGGGGACGAAGGAGGAAGGGACGGAGCATCCAGCCGGTCTGCATGGTGGCCACCCCCAAGAGAGCCAGGCTGCCCACCAGGGCGACGAAGCGGGAGCGGCCCCCGGAAGGCACCGCGCGGGCCACGACCAGGAGCCCCGGAAGGCCGCAGACCGCCAGGAGCGAGGCGAAGAACAGCACGGACCCGTGGTAGCCGAGCACCCCGAAGGCGAGCCAGAGCACGGGACCGGCGGCAGCGGCCAGGAGCGCCATCCGAGCCCCGCCGGTGAGTGCGGCCAGGGCGAGGCGTCGGTAGCTGACGTCGACGTCGCACAGGCCCCAGAGGCCCTGTACGGCCGGCAGGACGAGCACGGTGGGGACGAGCAGCAGCACCGGCAGCTTGACGGCGGCGAAGGGCACCTGAAGGCCGCCGCGGAATCCCCCCGCGACGCCGCCGAAGACCAGCGCCCCGAGCACGAGCAGGGCGAGCAGACGGGGGGCCTCCTCGGAGAGAGAGCCTTCCGCCTCGATGCGGTCGATGAGCTCGACCGGGCTCCGCAGCACCTGTGCGGCCAGGGTGACGAGCACCATCAGAGCACCGCCCAGGCGAGGCGCAGCCCCACCAGCACGGTCAGCGTCCCCCAGGCCAGCACCAGGGACTGGGCCCGCGCACGCTGCACGACGTCCTCGGTGACCCGTCGCTCGGCGTCGACCACGTGGCGCCCGCCGAACACGAAGGAGGCGCCCCCGATGAGCGCGAGGGCCAGGGCGAAGAGCAGGGGCCCGCGCTCGGTCGTGGCCGAGAAGAAGGCCTGGAAGGGCACGAGCCCCAGCGCCAGGCGTCCGCCTCGGGCCACGGTCTCTCCGAGGACGGCCACCACCTCTTCGGGGGCGGCGTCGAGGCCCAGGAACTGGTGAGCCACCAGGAGGGCTGGCGCCGTGAGGACCAGGGAGCCCAGCCCGATCCACAGACCGGACAGGGCGACGTGGCTGTGCGCGCCGTGTCCGCCGACGGCAGCGACACAGCCGAGGGCGACGACGCCACCGATGCCGGTGAGCACCCTGGAGAGCTCGGGGGGCTCCAGGCGGGTGACGGGTGAGGCCGCTGGGGCGGCAGGCAAGACGGCTTCCATGGGGACCTCCTCGGATGCAGAGAAGGTAGGGGCCGGGTCGCAGGGGAACGGCGCCCGGACCACGCAGATCCGACGCCCCGGATGTGCAGGGCCTGTGCAGCCGAGCCGACCTCAGGCGCCATCCTGACCGGTGCGGGGGCCGGCGTCGTCAGTCCTTGGGCGGCGAGTCCCAGTCGGCGACGTCCTTGCCGGCCTCTCGGGAGAGGATGTCGAGGGCGGCGGCCGCGCCATCGCCCGCGCTGATGATGGCCTGGCTCCGACCGGGCCGGACGCTCCGTCCGACGGCGTACACCTTGTCGATGCTGGTGCGACCGTCCCGATCGACCTCGAGGCGGGAGCCCTCCGCCGCACAGCCCAGCGCCAGGGCCAGCTTGGGCTTCTTCCCCTCCGAGAGCAGCAGGTAGTCGCCGGTGTGGGTGCTGCCGTCGTCGAGGGTGGCTGTGAAGACGTCGCCGTCGGCCGCCACGGCGTCGACCGTGCCAGCGACGAGCCTGGCGCCGTGGCCCTCCGCGTGGGCACGGGCCGCGGCCTGGAAGTCGCTGCCGGAGATCGAGGGGATCCCCAGGTAGTTGTACAGGTAGGCCCAGTGCATGGCCGTCTCGTCCTTGCCGACGACGACGACGTCGTGCCCGGCCTTGGAGAGGAAGAGGGCGGCGGAGAGGCCGCCAGGGCCATCGCCGATGATCAGGATCCGCATGGTGACTCCTATTGGGTGTGAGGAAGCCACCGTATCGTTGGAACGTCGAATGTTGTTTTCATCGACCCGTCCGGCAAGACGAGCTACGTCGCCCCCATGAAGAACCGACTGATCGTTGCATTCACCCTCCTGTTCACCTCCCTCGGCTGTGGGGGCCTCGCGAGCCTCGGCGGCGGCGGCATCGACTCTGCGGAGTGCCAGGAGTACTTCCAGGTCGTCAAGGAGTGCGCCAACAAGGCCGAGAAGTCGGGCAGCCCTGCCGGCAAGGCCAAGGCCGAGGCCTGGCGCAAGGCCGCCAAGCTCTCGAAGGAGAACTTCGAGAACAACCCGAGCGCGCCGGCGATCGCTCAGGCGTGCAAGGCGATGATCGACCCGATCAAGAACGACGCCGACTGCAAGTAGGCGGGCGACGTCGCCCGATGTCAGGGCTGATGTCGTGACGGCTCCGGCGCGTCGGCCACCGACTCCAGGACCGACGGGGCTGCCTCGGTGGGCTCGTCTTCGCCGACGTCGGCCACGGACTCAGCCCGGCGGCGGCTCCACGGTGCGGTGACCCGACAACCCGCTCCCATCCCTCCGGACGTGAGCAGCTGGATGCCGTCGGCCTCCTGGGCCACCACCCTGTGGCCGTCGACCCGGCAGCGGACACGCTCGCCGAGGGCCACTCCCATGCCGGCGGTCACCGCGGTCGCGCTGCGCCGCCCCACCGGGACCTCCATCGGCTCGCCGGTCTCGGTGTCCACGAAGGCGAAGCGGTCGGTCTGGTGCCAGCGCCGCTCGGCGCCGAGCTCCACCGTCAGCGGGCCGAGGGCAGGGCTGATGGCGACACCGCCGAGCACGCCGTCGCGACCCCAGCGGTAGCCGTCGGGGGTGGTGTCGAGAGGCTGCGACAGGGTGCCGTGCCCCCGCACCGACGCCGCACCGAGGGCGACCTGGAGCACCGTGCGGCCCTGGGCGGACCAGCTGCCGGCGCCGAGGCTCGCGCGGGTGTCGTACGTGGCGATCAGGAAGCTCCCGTCGTCCTGTCCCTGCATGTCGACGGCCGAGAGGGCGGCATCGGCGTCGTAGCGACCGGTGGGGGCCGTGATGCCCCCCTCCACCTGCAGACGCACCCGGTCGCCGACCCCCTGACCGAGCCACAGCGACACATCCCCCGCGCCCACCACCGAGCCGTCGGCGCCCGACACGAGGCCGACGGGCGCCGAGAGGCCCACGCTTCGCTGCCCCGGCAGGAACAGCCGTCCGGAGAGGGCCGCCCGGTGCATGGAGACCGGACGGTCCGCCTTGGTGCGCTGATCCTCCTGGACCTGCTCGTCGAGACGGGCGAGGTCGTAGCGCAGCCCGGCCTCCACCTGAACGTCATCGGACGCCGTGCCGGCCGTAGGCGGCGGCAGGCTGGGCGCCGTCACCTGGGTGGTGCCGATGCCATGGTGGGCGAAGGCCAGGCCGAGGAGGAGCAGACTCACGGCTCCGGGTCCGACAGCGCGGGGTTGGTGACGAAGGACTCGTCGGTCAGGGAGAGGAGGAAGGCGATCAGGTCGCTGCGCTCGGCGTCGGTGATCTGGAAGCCCGCCACGAGGCCACTCTTCAGGGGGCTCTCGGCGCCGTCGCCCGCCTCGGGCCCGTCTTCGATCAAGCGGCCGCCGCGCTCGTAGTGGTCGAGGACCTCCTCGAGGGTCTCGATGCTGCCGTCGTGCATGTACGGAGCGGTGAGCTCGACGTTGCGGAGGGTGGGCGGCCGGAAGCGACCCATGTCCTCGGGCGCACCGGTGATCTCGAAGACCCCCGTGTTGTCGGCGGGGTAGCCGCCCTCGCCGTCGACGTTGTACAGGCCGGTGTTGTGGAACAGCTCGGCGTCGAACACCGAGTCCGCGTGGGTCGTGGCCTCGGTGAAGTTGAAGCCCCCGTGGCAGTGGTGGCACTCGAGGGTCTCGCTGTAGAAGAGCTCCATCCCCCGCAGCTCGGCTGCGGACAGCGCGTCGGCGTCGTTGCCGTAGGCGAACTGGTCGAAGCGGCTGTTGCCGGAGATCATCGACCGCTGGAAGGTGGCGAGGGCCGCGGTCACGGTGTCCCACGTGATGCCCTCGCCCGGGTAGGCGGCGTCGAAGCGGTCCACCATCTCGCCGTCGCCTGCCAGCCGGTCGAGCGCCTCGTCGGTGGCGCCGATCTCCACCGGTGCGTCGCCGAAGAGCGGCACGAGGGCCTGGACCTCGAGGACCGTCATCGTGGGGTTCGCCCAGGTGAGGTTGGCGTTGTAGGCGACGTTGGTGAGGCCATTGGCGTTGCGGGGGTGGAGCTGGCCTGTCGACCCCTCGGCCACGGTGAGGCCGTCGGTGAACGCGAGCTCCTGCAGGTGGCAGGAGGCACAGGCCTGGGTCTCGTTGCCCGACAGCCGCTCGTCGTAGAACAGGTAGCGGCCGAGCTCGAGCTTGGCCGCGGTCACCGGGTTGTCCTCGGGGACGGGTGCCTCGGGGAAGCCCTCGGGGATCACCAGCCCCTCGCCGTCGGGCCCCACGAGGTCGACAGGCGGCTCGTCGGCGCACGCCACCACGCCGCCCGCAAGCAGGAGCCATGGGATGGCGACCAGCCGACGCCGGCTCATCGGAACACGGCCTGGCCCGCACAGTCCCCGGCGCAGACGCCCGTGGAGAAGTCGAGGCCGAGGTTGGTGAAGACCGGCGAGCAGTCGTCGGGCTCGACCGGGCTGCTCATGCAGCCGGGGGGCGTCTTCGCGGTGTTCACGCCGATGTCGGCTCCGGACACGAGGGCCCCCAGATCGACCGTCACCCCCGAGGCCGGGTCCCGATCGAGCTCGACGGTGGCCCGGTTGGGGGAACCACACTCCTCGGAGGGGGCGTCGACGGGGGCGTCGGAGACGCAGCCGGTGGAGCCGACGTGCACGTTCCAGCGCTCGCCCCCGGTCACGGCGTAGTCGACCCGCACGAACTTGTAGCCACCCTGCCAGGTCCAGAACATGCCGGGGGCGTTGAGGGGGGCCGGCGCCGTGGCCGAGTCGTTGTGGTTGAGGGCGAAGGGCACGCCCACGTCGAAGCGGAAGCCGTCGATGGTGCCCGCCGGCGCAGTGCCGGTCACGGTGTCGTTCAGGTCGCTGGTGCCGGAGTCGGCGCAGGCGCCGCTGCCGTCCTCGAAGTCGAGGAGAACGACGCCGTCGTGCTGCCAGTCCGTGTCGTCGAGGGTGACCGCCTGCCAGGCCCCATCGATGCGGACCTCGAGGTTGGAGAGGAAGAGCCGGGCGTCTGCGAGCTCCGCGTCCTGCCCCGAGAGGGCGTAGGACATGCCGCACATGGCCATGTCGCTCCCCACCACGGCGTCGAACGGGATGGAGAGGGCCTGGGGCTCCCCATCGATGGCGGTGTCGTCGGTGCCGCTGTCCCCATCGCCGGAACAGGCAGCCAGAAGGAGAAGGCCGAGGGGCGTGGTCGTGCGCAGGACATGGGTCATGGGAAAACCTCCGATGCCTAGTCCTACGTCGGCAGGGAGCGACCAGCCCTGTGGCAATCTGTCGCGCAACCGTCAGCGGCGGTCACGGACACACGACGAGGACGCCGTCAGCGGCGACGTCGAAGGCCGGTCACGCCGAGCAGAGCCAGCACGCCGAGGGAGCCCGCCGGCGCCGTGTTGCAGCCGTCGCTCACCCGCCCACCGCCGCGGAGGGCGACCTTGTCGCAGGCATCGCCGGCCTGGTCCCCGTCGGAGTCGGTCTGCAGCGGGTTGGGGTCGTCGGGGCAGTTGTCGCAGAGGTCGCCTACCTGGTCGCCATCACGGTCGGCGTTCTCCGGGTCCTGGTCGAAGGGGCAGAAGTCGCAGGCATCGCCGAGACCGTCGCCGTCGCGGTCCACGAAGTCCGCCTGGAAGACGTAGGGGCAGTTGTCGCAGGCATCGCCCACCTCGTCGCCGTCGGAGTCGAGCTGCTCGGGATCGAAGTCCTCCGGGCAGATGTCGCAGAAGTCGCCCACACCGTCGCCGTCGAAGTCCGCCTGGTCCTCGTTGCCGAAGAGGGGGCAGTTGTCGCAGGCGTCGCCCAGCCCGTCCTCGTCGAGGTCCTGCTGGTCGAGATTCACCACCAGGTCGCAGTTGTCGCAGGGGTCGCCGAGGCCATCCTGGTCCTGGTCGGTGTTGTCGGGGGACGCGAAGTCCGGGCAGTTGTCGCAGGCGTTGCCGACGCGGTCGTTGTCATCGTCGAGCTGCATCGGGTCCGGCAGGTCGGGGCAGGTGTCGCAGGCATCGCCCCAGCCGTCGCCATCGCGGTCCATCTGGTCGGGATTGGGGAGGTCCCTCACCGGCACCTTCGCCTTCGGGAACCACTCCGGGTACTTCGGGTGGTCGAGACAGTTGTCGCAGGCATCGCCGACCCCGTCCTGCTCGGCGTCGTCCTGCAGCTCCTGGAAGCCCGGATACCTGGGCCCCTCGGGGTCGAGCGGGTTGACACGGGAGACAGGATTGTGGAGGCCGAGGCAGTTGTCGCAGGCGTTGCCGTTGCCGTCCTGGTCGTCGTCGTACTGGTCGGTGTTCGGCACGAGGACGCAGTTGTCGATCATGTCGGCGATGCCGTCGTAGTCGACGTCCCGCTTGCCCAGGCTGGTGTGGGCGTAGGGCACCGGGTCGCAGGCGTCGCCGGTGGTGTCGCCCCCGAGCGCCAGCAGGCCCGCGTTGATGTCGCCGTCGTCGTAGGCGGCGTCCTCCGCGGTGGCCACGGCGCTGATCCAGTCGGTGTTGTACTGGTTCGGGTTGAAGCGGTCGGGGCAGTTGTCGCACTGCAGGGTGTGGGTGAGCACCGGGTTCGGGTCCCCGTCCTCGAAGACCTCGATGGTCCCCCCGGAGAGCAGGTCCTGATCGGCGTCGTAGTCGGGGCCGAAGAACTCGCACTCGAAGGAGCTGTAGTTCCAGTAGTAGTCGGCGTTGTCGTAGGGCAGCCCGGTGCCGGGGTCGGGGTCGTTGTTCTCGCACTCGCTGCTGCTGACGTCGACGATGACCTCGTCGCCCACGTCGATGCCGTTGCAGTTGAGGTCCTGGAGGATCTCCGTGTTCTCGAAGACGAAGCACTCGACGTTCTGCTCCGGCCGGCACTCGCTCACGTCGTTGCAGCGGAGCGGCAGGGACGGGTCCTGGTAGGGCCGCGGGTTCGCGAAGTCGGCGGGGAACTGGGCGACGTAGCTGCCGTCGTCCTGAGGGACGGCACACACGCCGAAGCGACGCTCGAAGCCCGCCGTCCACAGGACGGTGTTGGCCACCAGCCGGGGGATGTCGGTGCCGATGGCCCAGCCGTCGGGCGCGACCACCTCGGAGGGAGGAGGCACGTTGACCGCGGCGGTGCGGGCGGGCGTGTCCTGCCGCAGGATCAGGGCAGGCGCTCCGTTGGTGAAGCCTCCGGCGGCGACGCCACCCCCTTGAGCCGTGAGGGCGCCGGCGAAGTTTCCGGGGATCAGACCGAGGTTCACGTCCCAGAAGACGGCATGGCCGACCTGCGGACCGACGTCCCACACATCGGCCGGGTCGTTCGGGAAGAGCTGCAGGGCGCCGCTGTTGAGCTGGGGGCCGTAGTCGCTCGGGGCCAGCCCGTCGCCGGTGAACCGACCGGTGGGCCCGGTGCCCTCGATCAGCGCCTCCCCCGCCAGGGTGACGCCGATTCCCTGGTCCACGGCGTCCGCCAGCAGATCGCCGAGGGCCGCGGGGTCGTCGAAGGGAACACCGCCGTGGGCGTAGACGAGGACCGCGTCGTAGTCGCTCAGGAAGGTGGAGGTCGGGGTGCCGGAGCTCGCGTCGAACACGTCGATCCGCCGGATGCCGTAGGCGGAGCGCGGCCCGTTGAAGGTGTGGTGGGGTCCGAGGCCGCGATCGGTGATCATCAGCCAGTCGCGCACGTCGATGTTGTACGACGGGTCCGGTGCGGCCCCGAGCAGGGCCACGCGGTAGCCGTCTTCGTACGCGAGCGCCGTCGAGCTGTTCATCAAGCAGGCAAGCGCCAGAAGCATGAGCCCCTCCAACGGGCGCCTATAGCCCTTCGCACGAGGCCCCGCCGCCCAAGCCATGCCCGCCGGCCCGCCGTCGACGTCAGTCCCGGTCGACCGCCAGCCACTCCGAGAAGCGCTCGGCCATCATCAGCGTCGGGATGTGGATGTTGCTGGACGGGATCGTCGGGAAGAGGCTGGCATCGCAGATCCTCAGGCCGTCGATCCCCTCGATTCGACCCCGCGCATCGGTGGCCGTGCCCATGGGAACGGTTCCGCACGGGTGGTAGCCGGAGTCGCTGGCGGTGGGAATCCAGCGCTTCAACAGGCGACGCGAACGCAGGACCGGCCGCGTCGGGTAGAAGCAGCGCCCCAGCTTCCGCATCGCGGTGGTGTTGGCCAGATCCCGCAGGAGCTCCAGGCCCTTGAGGGACATGTCGCGGTCGGGCTGGTTGGCGTTCAGGGCGCTCTGCACGTGGGGCCGGACGTTGGGGTCGTTGGAGACGATGCGGACCCGACCGACGTGGGCGGGCTTCTGCAGCGACGCCATCAGCAGGACCCCGGGGAAGGTCTTCCACTTCGTCGGGATGATGTTGCCCGCCTGGATCTGCAGGTCGTTGGTGTAGGGGCCATGGCCCACCTTCGTCTGCAGGACGCACTGGATGACGGGGTCCGTCGCCTTCACCTCGATCTTGCGGGGCACGAAGAAGATGCCGTTGCCCGGGTGGTCGAGGAGCCGGCCGATGTCCGGCACGTTCTTGCGGAGGGGAATGCCGAGGTGGGCGACGTCGGCCGCCGGGCCGATGCCCGAGCGGACCAGGATGCCCGGGGTGGCCACGGAGCCCCCGCACAGCAGGACCCGCCTGGCGCGGATGGTCTGGAGTCGCCCGTTGCGCTCGGCCTCGACCCCCACGACCCGGTCTCCCTCGAAGACGAGTCGGTGCACGAGGGTCATCGGGGAGAGCGTGAGGTTCTCCCGCGCTCGAACGTCGGGGGTCAGGTACGCCTCGGCGGCGGAGATGCGACGGCCCTCGAGCTTGTTCATGGCGTGGGCGCCGAAGCCGGTGCTCCCGGCCGCGTTGGTGTCGGGGCACTTGGGGAAGCCGAGCTGATCGCAGGCCTCCATGAAGGCGGCGGACCACGGCTTCCACTCGGATGCGGGGTGCCGACGGACAGGAAGAGGGCCCGAGCCGGAGTGCTCGTCGGTGTCGCCGAAGTCGAGGTCGTTCTCCAGGCGCTTGAAGGCGGGGAGACACTCCTCCCAGCTCCACCCATCCAGGCCCCACTCGTCGTAGTCGAGGGGCTGGCCCCGCAGGGCGATGCAGGTGTTGACCTGGGAGCTCCCGCCGACGACGCGCCCCCGCGGCAGCGGAACGAGCGGCATCGACGGCGTGGGTCGGTGCATGAAGCCCCAGTCGTGGGACGCCATGGCGTTCTCCCGACCGTTGGCCAGGTCGGCTGGGAGCTGCTCGGGGAGGTAGTCCGGCCCCGCCTCCAGGAGGAGCACAGAGTGGTCGGGATCGGAGGAGAGCCGGTTCGCCAGCACCGCACCCGATGCCCCTGCCCCGACGATCAGCGTGTCTACCTGCTCCATCTTGCCTCCGGAGCCTGTTTCGCACGGGGATCGTCGCCCGTCCACAGACCCGTCTCCGGACGGACCAAGCCGTGGTTTCGAGCGGGGGTCGGGTACGGGCGTGACGTAGGTAAGACCTGCGTAATGGCGGTCACTTCCAAGAGTCGGTTCGAGCCTGTACCATGGTTCCCTTACACGAGAGGGTTGTTGTATGTCTCGTCCGCTGTTCTCCGGGCTGCTGCTCGCCGTCCTCCTCACCCCCGGCATCGCCGACGCCGTGTGCGGCGACCTCGTCATCGACGCCGGGGAGGAGTGCGACGACGGCGACATCCTGCCCGGCGATGGTTGCGGCAGCACATGCCTGTTCGAGGCAGGGTACGCCGACGCCTGCAGCGCATCCGACGTCGACCTGACCCTGTCCACCTCGTCGGTCCTGAACACCTACTGGACCGCCCCTGCCGACGAGGCCTCCATCGCCCAGGGCGCCACCTCCGTCACCCTCGGCTCGATGCGCGGCGACGCGACCCCCATCCAGGCCGGCGACCGCCTGATGATCATCCAGATGCAGGGCGCCGAGATCGATGCTGGCGCCTCCGCCGCCGTCGGTGACTCCTACGGCGACGGCCCCGGCGGCAACGACCGGGCCGGCTTCCTCGACAACGCCAACTTCACGGCGGGCACCTACGAGATCGTCATCGCGGCGGGTCCCGACATCGGCGGCGTGGTGCCCATCTACGGCTCGGGCGTCGGAAACGGAACGGTCCACGCCTACAACAACAGCCGCACGGTCAGCGCCACCCAGGGCTACCAGACCTACCAGATCGTCCGCATCCCTTCCTACGACAACGTCACCCTCTCGTCCGGTGCCACCCTGGAAGCAGAGCGCTGGGACGGAGACAGCGGGGGCGTCGTCGGCATCGACGTAGCAGGCACCCTCACCTTCGACGGCGGGGAGATCAGCGCCTGGGGTGCAGGATTCCGGGGCGGTCAGGCGAGCTCGAAGGAAGTGAACGGTGAGGCCCAGATCTGGGAAGGCTTCCCGGGAGAGGGCTTCGCCGGCACCCCCGCTCGCTACTACGACTCGTTCACCGACACGCTCGTGCCGGCCGCCCTGACGGACCCGGACGGGCCCGACGGCTACCCCACCTCGACCGAGGGCTCCGGCGCGCCGGGGAACGCAGGAGGCCGCGCCTACCTCACCAACGATGGCGGCGGCGGCGGCGGCGGCAACGGCAACTTCGGTGGTCTCGGCGGGACGGGGCAGACCAACGACCCCGACCTGGAGCCCGGACGGGGCGGCGCTCCGGTCACCGGCCCGGGCTACCTCCTCGCCACACCCGAGCGCCTGTTCCTCGGCGGCGGCGGCGGCGGCGCATCGGGCGACGACCCCATCCCGAACCTCAACGCCGGCTCCGGCAACAACGGCGGCGGCATCGTGTTCATACGGGCCGCCGACGTGCAGGTGTTGTCCTCCGGCACCGTGCGCGCCGACGCCCACCGGGTCGCTCTCGCCGACGGGGGCATCGGCGGACTCGTCGCCAGCGCCGAGGGCGGAGGCGGTGGAGGCGCAGGCGGCACCATCGTCCTCTACACCGGCAACGCCGACCTGACCGGTCTCGACATCATCGCGAGGGGCGGCGAGGGCAACACCTCGGACGAGAACAACGACGGTGCAGGGGGCGGCGGCTCCGGCGGCGTCGTGTACATCATCGAGTCCTCCAACGCGACCATCGACGTCGACGGCGGTCCGGGCGGCGAGGGCAACAACAGCAACGGCTCCCGGGACGGCAACGGCGGCGACGGCGGTGTCTTCGACATCGCGGCCCTGGCACCCCCCGACATCGACTGCGACTTCGCCCCCCTCGACACCGACGGCGACGGCATCTTCGACGACGACGAGGCCATCCTCGGCACCGACCCCCTCGACCCCGACACCGACGGCGACGGACTCTCCGACTTCGAGGAGGTCGGCCCCGACCTGGTGGTCGACGCCACCGACACCGACCCCCTCGACGCCGACACCGACGATGACGGACTCTCCGACGGCGACGAGGTCAACGCCACGGGCCTGCTGGCCGCCGGCGGCTTCGGCGGCACCGACCCCCTCGACCCCGACACCGACAACGACGGGCTCTCCGACGGTCTCGAGGCCGGCGTCACCATCGCCGACACCCCCGCCGACGGCCTCTCCCTCGGCGGCGTCCTCTACCTGGGCACCGACACCACCAGCCCCGACTTCGCCGAGGACGGCGATGCCGGCGGCTCCACCACCGACCCCAACCTCCTGGACTCCGACAGCGACAACCTCAGCGACGGCGATGAGGACGCCAACCAGGACGGCGTCTTCGACGGCGACCTGGCCGGCACAGCCGACGACGAGTCCGACCCCAACGACGACGACTCCGACGGCGACGGCCTCACCGACGACCTCGAGTACCCCCGCACGACCGACTCCGACGGCGACGGCACCATCGACGCTCTCGACCCGGTCGACCAGGACACCGACGGCGACGGACTCTCCGACGAGGATGAGGTCCTGATCCACGGCTCCGACCCCACCGACCGCGACACCGACGACGACGGCATCCTCGACGGCGA
>Ga0213839_1000319_pt1 | contig 75449 bp, 77 predicted proteins | sample SWPATP21_FD_160075 | JGI IMG/M metagenome (GOLD analysis project Ga0213839, IMG submission 160075) | Coastal seawater microbial communities from Marineland, Florida, United States - SWPA TP2 #1 | ecosystem: Environmental > Aquatic > Marine > Coastal | place: USA: Florida | collected 2016-08-14
GCGCGGCGGTTCGGTGTCGGCGGGCGGCTCTGCCAGCCGGTTCGCCGCCAAAGCCTCCGCATCGAAATCGCGCAGGAACAGGTTCATCGCGCGTCAGCCTCCGCCACCAGCCAGGAGCGCAGCACCCGCAGCACCTCTTCCGGCTTGTCCTCGGCCAGGTTCTGGATCGCTTCGACCCGCGCCTTGATCAGGCTGCCGCGGACACCCATCGTCTCGATGTATTCATGCGGGCCATCGTCGCGCTCGGGGTCAAAGATGCTGGTATAGCCGGGCGCCGAGCGGGCCTCTTCCGACACGTCCAGAACCTGCGCCGGCGCCGGCTCGCCCGCTGTCCCGGGCAGGCTCGGCACCGCGCCCTCGGCCTTGCCCGCGGCCTCGCCTTCAGGCGCGGCCAGCGCGGCGGCCTCCTCGCCCTTGGGCAGCTCGGGCGTGGCCGCCTGCTGCAGATGGCGCAGCACCGGCCGAACCCCCAGGATCATCACCAGCGCCACGATGATCAGCCCCAGCAGCCCCCGCAGCAGCGGCACGATATTGGTGCCGATCTGCTGCATCATGCTCAGGTTGACCGGATCGCCCACCTCCATCGAGTAATCCATGAACCGCAGGCTATCGACCGACACGCTGTCGCCGCGTGCCTCGTTGAAGCCCACCGCGGTGCGGACCAGCTCGGACAGGCGCTCCAGTTCTTCGGCGCTGCGCTCGCTGTAGGTGACGTCAGACCCGTCCACCGCGTAGATCCCGTTGACCAGCACCGCGACCGAGACGCGGCGCACGTCGCCGGCCTCGCGCACCACCTCACGGCGGGTGTTGCCGATCTCGTACTGCACACTCTCGCCGCTTTTCGACTGGGTGGAGGAGGCGCCGCCGTTCGGATCGGCCAGCGCGGCGGGGATGTTGTTCTCCACCCCGACATTGCCGCCGCCATCGGTGCCCGCGCGCTGCTCGGCCCGGCTGTCGGTCGCGCGCACCACCTGCTGATCGGGGTTGAAGCTCTGCTCGACGATCACCTCGCGGGCCGAGGTCAGCTCCACATTGACCCGCACCCGCGCATTTCCTGCGCCGACGCGGGCGGTCAGGATGTTCTGCACCTGCTGTGCCAGCCGGTCCTCGATCCCCGCCTTGACCGATTGAAGCGTCGCCTGGCCGTCGCCATCGGTGTTCTCGGCCAGGATGGTCTCGCCGCTGGCCGACAGCACAGTCACCCGACCCAACTCCAGCTCAGCCACCGAGGACGAGACCAGATTGCGAATCGCGATTGCCTGTTTGCGCGCGATGGTTCGCCCGGGCACCGCCCGCACGATGACCGAGGCGCGCGGCTCCGGCCGCTCCCGCGAGAACGCCTCGCGTTCGGGCAGCACCAGATGCACCCGCGCGCTCTGCACTCCGTCCAGCGTCTGGATCGAGCGGGCCAGCTCGCCCTCCATCGCGCGCAGCCGGTTCACCCGCTGCATGAAGGAGTTCATCGCCAGCCCGCTGGCCTCGTCGAACAGTTCCCAGCCGGGATCGCCCTCGATCGGCAGGCCGCTTTCGGCCAGCACCATGCGGGCGCGCGCCAGATCGTCGCGCGGCACCGAAACCGCCGCGCCGTCCTCGGACATCACCGCATCGAAACCGGCGCCGTTCAGCGTGGTTTCGATCGAGGTGGCCGCTGCCATCGACAAATTCTTGTAAAGCGGCGCGTAATCCCGTTTCGACACCGCCGAGATCCCCAGCAGCAGCGCCACGACGATACCGAAGGCCACCCCGCCCAGAATCATCAGGCGCGTCTGACCGAGCGCTTTGAGGTTGTTGATCAAGTCCTGCACGCCAATCCTCGCCGGGAGTTTTTCGCCTATTCTTAGCGTCACGATATTCTATTTTTGCCACTCAAGTAAATAAGGATGTCTATACTTGCATAGAAAAGGAAAAACCGGGATGATGTTCATGGAACAACCAAAGAATCTAACCCGAAGATCCTGACCCATGGCCAAGCCAGCGAAACAGAAGGCGCGCCCCGACTCCCCCGAGCCGGCACAGGCGACAAAGGGCAAGGCGCGCTCGGCGCGCACCCTGCTGATGGCGGCTGCGCTGCTGGCGGTGGCGTCGCTGGGCGGCGGGTTTGTCCTTGCCAAGCTCGCGTTCCAGCAGGACGCCGAAGCCTTCGAGCCGGACTATGTCGAGGCGGGCGGCGACGGCCATGCCGAGCCCGGCCACGGCGAAGAGGCCGCGGCCGTGCAGGCCGAGGCCGCCGATCACGGCGGCGGTCAGGAGGGCGGGCATGGCGGCGAAGGCGATGGGCACGGCGCGGAAGGTGGCGCCGACGGGGTCCTCAAATTTGACGAGCTCGTCGTCAACATCAACGGTTTCGACACCAACGGACGGCCCACGCGGGACTTCCTGAAGATGAAAGTGGTGCTGGTCTACCGGCCAGAACCGGGCGCCGCCGAGCTGATGGAGGAACGCCAGCCGTTCATGCGCGATCTGTTCACCGGCTACGCCCGCAGCCTGACCGAGACCGACGTGCGCGGCATGGCCGGCATCCTGAACGTAAAGGCGGAACTGCTCAAACGCGCCCGCGCCGCCGCCGGCAGCGACCTGCCGACGGAAATCCTGATCAGCGATCTGATTGTACAATAGGGGGCGCAAAGTGAACAAAATCATGTCCCAGGAAGAGATCGAAGACCGCAACGGCGAACTGATCGACGAGATCATCCGGATGTCGGACTTCAGCTTCGAGCGGCTGCCGATGCTGGACATCATCGGCGAGCGGCTGGGCGATTCTCTCTCCATCGCGCTGCCCGATCTCACCGGCGTGATCTGCGAGGCCTCGCTGAGCCAGCTTGATTACGTGCCGATGGCCCAGGTGCTCGACGCCCTGCCGTCGCCGGCGATGCTGGCGGTCTGTTCCTCGCCCAGTTTCGATGGCGAGATCCTGCTGGCGATGGATTCAGCCCTGCTGCTGACGGCGATGGAGCTGATGCTGGGCGGCGCGCCCAGGGAAGACAGCGCGCGCGCGCCCGAGCGCTTCACGGCCATCGAACGCGGCTTCGGCCAGCGGCTGGCCCGGCTGATCATGAACGAACTGCAGCGCGATTTCGGCCTGGTCGGCGATATCGAGCTGGAACTGGAGCGCGTCGAGACCGACCCCGATTCAGCCGCCGTGACCCAGCCCGCCAACCTCTGCGTCCGCCTGCATTTCGCCATCGGCCTGGCCGGGCGCACCGGCGCGCTGGAGATCATCCTGCCCTATGACGCGCTGGAGCCGGTGCGCCCGAAACTGGGCAAGATTCATTTCGGCGAACCCTCGGACGAGGGCAGCCCCTGGCGCGACCAGCTTTCCAGCCAGATCGAGCGCGCCACCGTCGAACTGGAGGCCGTGCTGGCCGAGGTGCAGCTGTCGATCCAGGACATCATGAAGTGGAAATCCGGCGACGTGGTGAACCTCTGGGTCGAGGAAGACCACGACGCCACCGTCATCTGCGCGGACACGCCGATGTTCCGCGCCGTGCTGGGCAAACGCAACAACGGCAATACCGCGATCCGCATCACCGAAGCGCTGGAACCCGAAGAGGAGGCGAAGACTCATGGCCGCAACGATCACTGATATCCTGATCATCCTTCTGCTGGCAGGCAGCGTCGGCTACGGCGTGATGCTTTCGCGCCGGGTGCAAAAACTGATGGCCTCGCTGGAGGAGCTGGAGCCGCTGGTGCAGGCGTTTTCCGAAGCCGTCGACAAATCCGAATCCTCGGTCAATGCCCTGCGCGACAACCTGAACGAAGGGCTCGCCGCGCAGGAGGCCGCCACGGCAGAGGCCGAGGCGGACCAGGCACCGGCCTTCTCCTCCCGCCGCCAGGTGCAGCGCCGGCTGCCCGGTGTGCAGGTAGTGCGCGGCAAACAGGATCTGGTCCGCCGTTTCTTTGAAACCTCGCGCAGCGAATCGAGGGCCTGAACATGGCACGTGCACTGGGCGGCAAACTGCTTCTTGGCGGGCTTGCGATCACGGCCTTTGCCAAGGCCGCGACCTCGTTTCCCGGGCTGCCGTTTCCGTCCGAGCAGATGACACGGCCCGACCTGCCGGTCCGGGCCACCGTGCAGACCGACCCGCATGAAGCCGTGGCGCTGGACGATATCCCCGCCGTGGTCGCCAACGCGCCGGCGCGGCCCGAGCAATGCGAAACCCCCGAAGAGGTGCTGCAATCGCTGGCCCGCGAACGGGAGCTGATCGCAGCGCAGAAAGAGGATCTGGCCAGCCGGAAATCGGAGCTGGCGCTGGCGAAGGAAAAGCTGGAAATCGAGAAAACCGCGCTGCTGGAACTGAAATCGGACATCGAGGCCCTGCTGGCCCGGGTCAAGGCCGCCGAGACCGAGGATCTCGAGCGGCTGATTGGTTTCTACCAGAACATGAAACCGACCGAGGCGGCGCGGATCATGGACGATCTGGATATCGAAGTGACGATCCTTGTTCTGGCCAAGATGAAACCGCGCGTGGCCGCCCCGATCCTGGCCAAGATGTCGCCGGTGCGGGCCCGTGCCGTGTCCAAGATCATCCTGGAACGCTCGCAGCTGCCGGGCGATCAGGATCTGGTGGGTATCAAGCTGAAGTAGGCGCTGTTCGGACCTGCAACGCTATTGCGCCCCGGCCCTGGCCGGGGCGTTTTCGTTTGGCCTTGGTTGTACCCCTTCGGGAGTGCCCCCTACTCCGGGCTGTCGCGCAGGGTAGAGCCCGCTGGCGGCTTGCGGTGCCGGTTGTGGCGCAGGTCCAGCACGAAGCTGATGATCTCGGCCACCACCTGCCAATGTTCCACCGGTACCATCTCGTCGATCTTCACCTGGTCATAGAGGCTGCGCGCCAGCGGCTTGTTCTCGACGATGGGCACATCGTTCTCAAAAGCGATCTCGCGGATCCTCCGCGCCATCAGGTCGGCCCCCTTGGCGACGCAGACCGGCGCGTGATCGACGCCCTGGTCGTATTTCAGCGCCACCGCGTAATGGGTCGGGTTGGTCAGGATCACGCTGGCCGTCGGCACCGCCGTGGCCATCCGCTGCCGCGCGCGGGCCCGGCGCAGCGCGGCGCGCCGGCCCTTGATATGCGGATCGCCTTCGGATTCCTTCATCTCGTCGCGCACCTCCTGCACCGACATCATCTGGCGCTTGCGCCACTGGAACCGGTTCCACAGGATGTCGAAGATCGCCACCGGCACCAGGAACAGCGTCGCCGCGATCAGCAGCCGGCGGGTGGACTGCAGCATGTACCCCGGCAACGATTCCGGCATGAAGCCGGGCGCCTGCCAGATGCCGCGAACCGCCCGCTCGGTCACCCAGAGCGCCAGCGCGCCCACCACCAGCACCTTGATCAGGCTCTTGATGAACTCCACCAGCGTATTGGCCGAGAACAGCCGCTTGAAGCCCTCCACCGGCGACACCTTGGACAGCTTGGGCTTGATCCGCTCCACCGCGGCCACGGTTTCGCCCTGGATCAGAACGCCCACGACGCCCCCGACCATGATCAGCAGGAACAGCGGCGCCAGCACCAGCCCCAGCGTCAGCATCAGATCCTCCAGCACCACCCCTAGCGCCGCCAGCCCGGCGCGCCCGTTGCCGATCTGAACCTGTCCGGCGCCGTCGAACACCGAACCCAGCGCCGCGGCCAGCCGCGGCGCCTGCCAGGGCAGCACAAAGGCGGTGGCCAGGAACAGCGACAGCACCACCATCATGTTGCCGGTCTCGCGCGACGAGGGGACATCGCCCTGCTTGCGCGCATCGCGGAGCTTCTTCTCCGTCGGCTCCTGTGTCTTCTGGCTCTTGTCCTGTTCCGAGCTTCCGGCCATGGCGTCAGAACCCGAAGGTGCCGAGCCAGTCGGTGAACTGGCTGACGAAGAATTCCAGCATCGAGGGCACCGCCACCGCCAACACGAAGAGACCCGAAGCGATCAGCAGCGAGGCGCCGACGAAAAACACCGGAAGCTGCGGCATCATCCGGTTGGCCAGCCCCATGCCGAGGTTCAGGATCACCCCCATGACGAAGAAGGGGGCCGAGACGGCGGTACCGATATACAGGCTGCGGGCGCCCGCGCGCACGATCTGCTCGGCCATGTCGCCAGGCATCAGCGGCCCCGGCGGGAACACCGCGTAGCTCATCATCAGCCCGCGCAGGATCACATGGTGCGCATCGGTGGCAAAGATAATTGCCACCGCCCCCAGCAGCAGCAGCGTCGCGACCAGCGTCGCCCCCTCGAAGGCGCCGAGCGAGGGACCGAAGGCATTGGCCAGCCCCGAGACCTGGCCCACCTGGTAGCCGGCGAAATCCATCGCCGACAGCAGCACCCGCGCCACCAGCCCGATCCAGATGCCCACCGTCGCCTCCGAGGCCAGCATCTGCGCCACCCCCACCGTCGTATCGGGCATCTCGGCGGCGATCGGCGTCGCCGGGTAGAGCGCGGCGCAGAGAACCAGAGCCAGAGAAATCCGCGCGCGCAGCGGAATCTGCACCTCGCCAAAGCCTGGCATGAACATCAGCGCACCGCCGATCCGGGCCACGACAAGCACGTAACCGAAGATCAGACCGGCGACGTAGGTATCCAGCGTCATCGTCAGGACCCGACCGTGGCGACGGTCCTCAGCGAGGCCTTGCGGTGCACCTCGTTATGGGAAATCACCTGGGTGACCGGGCTCACCCGTTCGAGGATCTGGCGCACATAGGGCCGCACATCGGGCGTGACCAGCAGCGCCGGCCATTGATCGCCGGCGGCGAATTTCTGGATTTCCTTGCGCACGGCAAGGACCAGCTCCTGCACCCGCGCCGGCGACATCAGAAAGGCGTTCTCCTCGCTGCCCGGCGTCACCGCGTTGTTCAGCTCCCGCTCCCATTCGGAGCCCAGCACGATCACCGGCACGAAACCGTTGCCGTCGACCAGCGCCTGGCAGATCTGCTTGGCCAGCCGGCCGCGCACATGTTCGACGATGGTGCGCAGGTTCTGGGTGGTGGCGGTGGCCTCGGCCACGGCCTCGATGATGCGGGGCAGGTTGCGGATCGACACCCGCTCGGACAAGAGCGCCTGCAGCACATGCTGCAGCAGCACCGCGGGCTGCTTGTTCGACATGTCGTTCAGCAGCTTCTTGTATTCCTTGCTCTGCCCCTCAATCAGGTCCTGGGTGGCGGCATAGGTCAGCAGCTCCGGCATATGCTCCTTGATCACCTCGGTCAGATGGGTGGTGATCACGCTTTCGGGGTCGACCACGGTCATGCCGCGCATCTCCGCCTCCGAGGCGCGGGCCTGATCCACCCAGATCGCGTTCAGCCCGAAGGTGGGCTCGCGGGTGCGTTCGCCCGCCAGGTCGGTCTCGTTGCCGCCGGGATCGATCACCATCATCGAGCCGGGCCGCACCTCGCCCCGCGCGGTCTCCACCCCTTGCAGCGAGATCGCGTAGCTCATGCTGGGCAGCGCGCTGTCGTCCTTGATCCGCACCGGCGGCATGACAAAGCCGAAATCCTTGATGAACAGGTTGCGCAGGCTCTTGACCTTGCCCGGCAGCGCCGCGTCGGCCGAACTGATCAGCGGCACCAGCGCCGCGCCCATGTCGAGCCGCAGATCGTCGAGCTTCAGCGCCTCGGCAATCGGGTCTTCGGCCTCGCGGGTCTGGGTGGCCTTCTGCTCGGCGGCGGCGTCTTCGCGCGCCTTCTCGGCGACCTGTTGCTGCATCACGTACCCCAGCCCGGCCATCCCCGCCGCCAGCACGGCGAAGACAAACAGCGGAAAGCCCGGCAGGAACCCCACCATGAAGCAGAGCGCGGCAGCCATGTACAAAGCCTTGGGGAAATTCCCCAGTTGCGCCAGCACTGCCTCGTTGGCGGCGCCCTGGGTGCCGCCCTTGGTCACCAGAAGACCGGCGGCCAGCGACACCACCAGCGCCGGGATCTGGCTGACCAGCCCGTCGCCGATGGTCAGCACGGTATAGTTCCCGGCGGCCTGACCGATGCTCAACCCATGGCTGGCCATCCCGATCAGGATGCCGCCCACCACGTTGATCAGGGTGATGATCAGGCCGGCGATGGCATCGCCGCGCACGAATTTCGAGGCGCCGTCCATGGCGCCGAAGAACGCGCTTTCCTCTTCCAGCACGCGGCGGCGCTCGCGGGCCTGCTCCTCGTTGATGATGCCGGCGCCCAGATCGGCGTCGATCGCCATCTGCTTGCCCGGCATCGCGTCCAGCGAGAATCGCGCGGCGACCTCGGCGATCCGGGTGGAGCCCTTGGTGATCACCACGAAGTTGATGATCACCAGGATCGCGAAAATGACGATCCCGATGACGAAATCGCCGGCCACGATGAAGCGCGAGAAGCCCTCGATCACCTTGCCGGCGGCGTCCGACCCCTCATGGCCCTTGCTCAGAATCAGCCGGGTGGAGGAGACGTTGAGCGCCAGCCGCAGCATCGTCACCACCAGCAGCAGCGTCGGGAACGAGTTGAAATCAAGCGGCGTCGGGATCCACAGCGCCACCATCAGGATCAGCACCGACAGCGACAGCGAAATCGCCAGCCCGAAATCCAGCATCACCGGCGGCAGCGGGACGAACAGCATCGCCAGGATCAGCACCACGCCGACGGCAAAGCCCACGTCGCGGTTGGCCAGGCCGATCCGCGACAGCCCCTTGGCGGCCGTGGCGGCGAGCGGATTGACGTCCCTTGCGCTCATCCCGCCCTCACTTCACCACCCGGTAGGCCGGCAGGACCGGCTGCATCGGATGGTTGGAATAGATCGAAAACCGGCTGGGCTTTTCCACCGCGCTGCCCGCGCTCCAATAGACCGGCGGCGGCGGAACCGCGGGCGCGGCGGGTTCGGCCGCGGCCAGCGCGAACATTTGCGCGGTGCTGGCCTGGGCGATCAGCGTGCTGAGCTGCGCGTTGACCGCCGCGTGGTTGCGCTTGAGCGCGGCCAGGTAGACATCGCGGTGTTCCTCGGTCGCGGAGTGATACCGCCCGGCGGCCGCCCACCAGTCGCCTGTCTCCTGCTTCAGCTGCGCCAGGAACCGGGCCGCGTAATCCACATTCGCCGCCGGATCGAACGCCTGTTCGAGCGAGCCGAAGGCGCGGCCGTGCCATTTCTGGTTCACCTGCATGCAGCCCACGTCGATCGACGCGATCCCGGCCCTCTGCTTGGCCCGGACCCAGGTCAGCGCCTCTTCGGCGGTCTTGAAAAACGCGCCCTCGCCGGCGGCGTTCACGGTCCAGGGCCAGACCGTCAGCCCCTCCGGCCCGCGCCGCCCGGCCTCCTGAATGCCGATGGCCAGCAGCAGGTTGTCGGGAATGTCGTAGCGCGCCTGCGCATCCAGGATCGCAGCCAGACAATCGGCCCCGCGCAACGCCGGGGCCGGTGCGCGCTCAGGCTCCGGCGCGGCAACCGGCGCCGAAGACCGGTAGAAGCCCGCGAAATACTCCGCCTGCGCGGGCTGTCCGCCACAGGTCAGCCCGCCGGCGAGACAGCCCCCCGCAACCCCCAGGGCAAGGCGACGCACTGCGCCCATCCTAGAACCCTCCGCTGACGATCAGGTCGAACACCCGGTCCGACAGCCGCATCAGCGTCCCGTAGATAAAGGGCAGGGTCAGCGCCAGCGCCAGAAAGATCGCCACGATCTTGGGCACGAAGGTCAGCGTCATTTCCTGGATCTGCGTCAGCGCCTGCACGAAAGAGATGCCCAGGCCGACCACCAGCGCCACCGCCAGCACCGGCGCCGACGCCAGCAGCACGGTGTTGATCGTCAGCCGCAGAACCTCATATGTGCTGACCGTGTCCAAAGATCCCCTCCGGGTTGGCGGGTTGCGGTGGGCCAGACGCCGTCAGAGCGGCATCTGCATGATTTCCTTGTAGGCATCGACCAGCTTGTCGCGCACCGCGACCGAAACCCTGACCGTGCTTTCCATCGCCATGGTCGCCTCGACCACCTGCTGCAGCCCGGCCTCGCCGGCAAGCCCGGCGGTGGCGGCGGCATCGCCGTCGCGCACGGTGGTCACCGCGTCGGCGGCGGCGTTGCGCAGCATCTGCCCGAAATCCTGGGCCTGCCCCATATCGGCGTCGCCCGCCGCGGCCTGACCGGACGTCAGGTCCTTGGACTTGCCATAGGCCGCCTGGATCAGGGAATTCGGTTGGATCGAAGTGAAGTCACTCATCGCTCAGCTCTATTTCAAAAGATCAATCAACTGGCTGCGCATCTGCTGCGCGTTCTCCACCATCGACATGTTCGCCTCGTAGCTGCGCGAAGCCTCGCGCATGTTGCTCATCTCGATCAGCGGGTTGACGTTGGGCAGCTTGACATAACCGTTCTCGTCCGCGCCCGGGTGGGCGGGATCGTAGCGAAACGAGAACTCGCTCAGGTCACGGGTCACTTCGGCCACGCGCACCATCGCCGCCCCGGTGGCGGCATCGGTCGTCTGACCGAAGCTGATCACCTTGCGGCGATAGGGATCGCCGCCCGGCTCCTGCGACGTGGTGGCGGAGTTGGCGACGTTTTCCGACACCACCCGCAGGCGCTCGCCCTGGGCGCGCATGCCGCTGGAGGCCGTGGCGATGATCGAAGAAAGTGCGTCCATCTAGGATACTCCTCAGCGCGCGCCGCTCACGGCCAGCACCATCTCGTGCGCCTTGCGGTACAGATTCGACGCCAGCTTGTACTGTCCCGCGGTGTCGGAGGCCTGGAGGATCTGCTCCTCCAGCACCACGTTGTTGCCGGAGATCGTTTCCGCCCAGGTCGCTTCGACCTCGGCGACCTCGGCATCGGGCAGCAGCTCGGCCGCCTCCGCGCGATCCAGGTAGGTTTCGAAATCCTCGACCTCGCGGGCGCGGTAGCCGGCCGTATCGGCGTTGGCGATGTTCTCCGATACCACCTTCTGACGGTCCGACAGCCATTGCAGGCGGCGCGATGCCAGCTGAAACAGATTGATGTTGTCGAGATTCATCATGGACTCCGGAATAGTTCTTGGCGATTATAGCAAGTACGGCAAAGATTGACAGGGTTTATTCTTGTGAGCGCCATCTTTTCAGACCTGCGGAAAAAGATTTCAGACCTTGAAACCGCAAGGATAGCTGGCCGTGTTCAATCGGTGGTCGGGCTGTCTCTGATGGTATCGGGGCTGGAGCGCGCGGCCGGCATCGGGCAACGCTGCCGGGTGCACGGCCGTCACGGCCCGGTGACCGGCGAAGTGGTCGGCGCCGGCGACGACGGGCTGCGGCTGCTGCCCTTTGGCACCTGGGACGGCGTCGCCGTCGGCGACGCGGTGGAGCTGATCCAGAACGGCGACGGCATCTGCCCGGACGACAGCTGGATCGGCACTGTGATCGACGCGCTCGGCCGGCCGCTGTCGCCAGCGCCCTCGTTCCGGCCGGGCCCGCGCCGGGCGCGGGGCCGCAACAGCCCGCTGCCGGCCTATGAGCGCGGCCGGGTCGGCGACAAGCTGGAAACCCAGGTCAAATGCATCGACCTGTTCACCCCGCTCTGCCGCGGCCAGCGGATGGGGGTGTTCGCCGGCTCCGGTGTCGGTAAATCCACCCTGATGGCGATGCTGGCGCGCAACACCGATGCCGATGTGATCGTGATCGGCCTGATCGGCGAGCGCGGCCGCGAGGTGCAGGAATTCATCGAGGAGGACCTGGGCGAACAGGGCATGGCGCGCTCGGTCGTGGTGGTGGCCACCGGCGACGAGGCGCCGCTGCTGCGCCGCCAGGCGGCCTGGACCGCGACGGCGGTGGCCGAGCATTTCCGCGATGCCGGCAAACAGGTCCTGCTGATGATGGACAGCGTCACCCGGTTCGCCATGGCCCAGCGCGAGATCGGCCTGTCCAGCGGCGAGCCGCCGACCACGCGCGGCTATCCGCCCACGGTGTTTTCCGAGCTGCCGCATCTGCTGGAACGGGCCGGGCCGGGCCGCCCGGGTGAGGGCGATATCACCGGCATCTACACCGTTCTGGTCGATGGCGACGACATGAACGAACCGATCGCCGATGCCGTGCGCGGCATTCTCGACGGCCATCTCGTGCTGGACCGGCGCATCGCCGAGCAGAACCGCTATCCGGCGATCAACGTGCAGCGGTCGATCTCGCGCATGCTGCCCGACTGCCACAGCGCGGAAGAGTACAGCATCATGCACGCCGCCCGCCGCGCACTGGCCCGCTACGCCGATATGGAGGAGCTGATCCGCGTCGGCGCCTATACCCCCGGCTCGGACCGCGAAACCGATGCCGCGGCGCGGTTCTTCGATGCGGCCAATGCGTTCCTGTCGCAAACCCGCGGCGCAACCATGCGCGCCGAGCAGAGCTTTGCCGAAATGTACAGAATGCTGCTTGAAGCGGGGATCGACGTGCCGATGACGCCCGGCGCGGCGGAGGAAACGAAAACCGGCCGCCCCGGATAGAGGCGGCCGGCTCAAGTCTTGGCCTACAGGCGATCCTGAAACGGGTGTGCCAGAGGTCACCCCCCGGCGATCCCGCCTGTTACTGGAACAGGCTCAGGATGTTCTGCGGCGACTGGTTCGCGATGGACAGCGACTGCGTCGCAAGCTGCTGCTGGACCTGATAGGCCTGCAGACGCGCAGCTTCTTCTTCCATGTTCGCATCGACCATGGCGCTGATGCCGGAATCCAGCGTGTCGGTCAGCGACGACAGGAAGTCCTGCTGGCTTTCCAGGGTGCCTTCGGTCACGCCCAGCGAAGTCGCCGCGCTGATCGCGTCGCCCAGAGCGCCCTCGGCCGTGGCCAGATCGGCCTGGAGGTCGGTCGAGGTGGTCAGGTCGATCGCGTCCAGAGTATCGCGGATCGCGGTCAGGTTCACCGTGCTGAAGGTGACGGTGGTGGTCGCGAAGGCGCCCGACGCACGGCTGATGCCGGTGACAACATCGACGGTCGCCGGAGCGGCCGAGCTTACCAGATCTTCGCCGTTGAAGGTCGACTGGTCGATGGCGGCGCTGATCTGGTCCACCATCCCGTCCAGTTCGGCCTGAACATCGGCCAGGCTGACACCGTTACCCTGGGCAAACGCCACACGAGACGCGAACTGCTCGGCCAGACCGCTGACGGTTTCAGCACCCAGGCGGGCGGTCGAAACCGAGTTGATGGTCGAGGTCAGGCCTTCGCTGATGGCGCTGTACATGCCGCTGTCGCCGGACATCGTTTCCGAAATCGCGAAATAGGCGGCGTTGTCCTTGCCCGAGCTGATCGCCAGGCCGCTGGAAACGCGGTTCTGGGTCTCGTTCAGATCTTTGTTGATGTTGTTCAGGGTGGCCAGCGCGACACTTGCCGAGCTGTTGTTGAGAATGGACGACATTTAATGCTCTCCTCAGTTCTCAGTTCCTTGTTTTTCAGTCTTCTGACTGCAACTGGTTATGTACCAGCACAAAGGATATATGCCCCGCGATTAAAGCAGGGTTAACGAATTACTAATTTTAAGGTTGTGTTGGCGATCAGAACTCGCGGTCGATGCGCATTCGGCCGCCTTCCTGGCCGCCGATTTTCTGGCCCGACTTGCCGTAAAGCCCGGTCAGCCCGCTGCGCTCTCTGGCCTTGCGGATCTCGCGCACGATGGTGCCGGCGGCCGTCGCCATGCGTTGCAGCATCGCGCTGTCGTCGCTGACCGCCTTTTGCAGCTCGGCCAGACGCTCGGGCAGGCCGCGCGATTTGGCGGCCTCATGCTGCAGGAACGGCTCGACCAGCGGCACCCGCAGCTCCAGCCATTTCAGCAGCGACGCCTTGCGCTCGAACAGCTCGCTGACGACCTGGAACCGCCCCTCGGTCAGCGCCGCGACTTCCTGGTTCAGCAGATCGATTGCCTCGCCGACCTTGTCGGTAAAGGCGGTGATATTCGCCTCGTCCTCTTCGGTCAGGATCGGGGCATTGCCCGCAACGGCATCGCGACGCGCCTGCATCCGTCCGCCGATCCGAAACTTGCGTTTTCTCACCATCGCTTGCGTTCCCTGTCTTCCCGCCCGTCAGCGCCGGTAGGCGCCCAGCATCTGGGTGATATTCCCGCTCAGCCCAAGGCCGCCGCGCTCGCTCAGCTTGTCGGCCAGCGCCTGCGACAGGAACGAGCGCCACATCTCGGCCCCCTGCCCGCCGGCAGCCGGGCCGTAGTCGACGGTCTTCATCATCTCATCGACAAACTGGCTGATGAAAACCGCTTCGAATTCCTTGGCCAGTTCGGCCTCCTTGCCGGTGCCCTGAGTGGACACGTTGGCCGCGTCCGCCACACCGGGGGCAAGCGGGGATATCGGCGGCGTGGTCATCAGATGATCTCCAGATCCGCGTGCAGCGCGCCGGAGGCCTTGATCGCCTGCAGGATCGAGATCGTCTGGCGGGCGCCGACGCCGATGGCGTTCAGCCCGTCAACCAGGTCCTGCAGGCTGACGTCGCCTTCCAGAATGGTGAACTTGCTCTCGCGCTCTTCCACGTCGATATCGGTTTCCGGGACCACCACGGTGGTGCCGCCAATGCTGATCGGGTTGGGCTGGCTGACGTTGAACCGTTCGCGCACGCGCACCGTCAGCCCGCCCTGGCTGATCGCGACCTGGCCGATCCGCACATTGGCCCCGATCACGATGGTGCCCGATTTCTCGTCCACCACGACGCGCGCGGTGCTGTCGGGCTGCACCGTCAGGTTTTCGATTGCGGCGATGGTTTCGGCGACGTCGCCCTTGCCGGGGACCTGCACCTCGACCGTGCCGGGGTCGAGCACCCGGGCCGATCCGCCGCCAAGTGTGCCGTTGATCGCATCCTCGACCCGGGTGGCGGTGGTGAAATCGGGGATGCGCAGCGCGATGCGGAAACTGTCCAGCTCCCTGAGCTGGAAGCCGACCTCGCGTTCGACGATGGCGCCGTTGTCGATCCGGGCGATGGTCGGCACCCCCTCCTGAACGGAGCCCGCGTTACCTTGGGCCAGAAAGCCCGACACCGCGACCGGCCCCTGCGCCACCGCGTAGACCTCGCCATCGGCGCCAGACAGCGGGGTCACCAGCAGCGTGCCGCCGCGCAGGCTGGTCGCGTCGCCCAGCGAGGCGACGTTGACGTCAATCGGCGCGCCGCGGCGGGCAAAGGGGGGCAGCTTGGCGGTGACCATCACCGCGGCGGTGTTCTTGGTCTTCAGAAGATCGCCGTCGAGGTTGGCCACACCGAGCCGCTCCAGCATGCCCTTGACCGACTCCCGGGTGAACGGGCTGTTGCTGAGCTTGTCGCCGGTGCCCAGCAGCCCGACAACCAGACCGTAGCCGATCAGATGGTTTTCGCGCACGCCTTCGAAACTGGCGACATCCTTGATCCGGACCTCGGCCGAGGCCGCCGGAACGAGCAAACAGGCCGCGGCCATTGCGGCCGCGCCCAGAACCCCCACCAAAGACCGTCGTGCTGTCATGGAACTCACCCCTGGCCCGTAATCAAATCCTATCCATTTGTATTTGCAAAGTCCATATACAGAGCAATCTAAACTTGGCTCTATCAAAATTTATTATTGAATTGCTTGTCTTTCCTTGCTAGCGATGAAGAATAGAAATGAATAACGGCGGGAACGGAGGTGTCCATGCGCGCCTATGTTTTCGAACCACGCGAGCGGCGTCAGGCTGCGCTGGCCACCGAGTTGGAAAATGCCGGCGTCGACCCGCACTTCGTGGGCGAAGACTTCTTCGAGACCGGGCTGGCGCCCCTGACCCAGCCGGGGAACGAAGTGCGCGCGATCCTGATCGGAGAGTCCGACGACACCCACGCTCAGATCCGGACCATCCGCCGGGCCGGCTGCGCCAACCCCGTTATCGTGCTGCGTGATTTCCGCAATTGGCAGGATACCTCGGCAGCCCTTGATCGGGGGGCCGATGATGTCATCGTCAGCCCGATCAAGGGCAGCGAGGTGGTGTCGCGGATCAATTCGATCATTCGCCGGTTCCACGGCCATGCCGCCGAAAGCGTCGTGGTCGGCGAGCTGACCGCTTTCTTCGACGGCCGCGATCCGATCGTTTCGGGCGCCCGGATCAAGCTGTCAAAGCGCGAACACTCGATCTTTCAGCACCTGGCGCTGAACTCCAACAAGGTGATCTCCAAAAACGCGATCTATGACGCGGTCTACGGCATGAGCGCCGATCAGCCGTTCGACAAGGTGATCGACGTCTATATCTGCAAGCTGCGCAAGAAGATCGCCGCCGCCGCCGGCAGCGGTGCCCAGTACATCGAAACGGTGCATGGCCGCGGCTACAAGCTGAGCGCGCCGGAACAGCTGGAACTGCCCGCCCCCGAACAGCAGCCGCTGCAGGCGGCCCCGCTTCAGGCCCGCGCCTGAGGGCGCGACTAACCGCCCTTACAGGTAATTCAGCAGCGACAGCGACGCCAGCCGCGCCGTGACGGAATAGCTGGCCTGCAGCTGCGTCTGCAGCGCCTCGACCATGGTTGCCGCCTCATAGGGATCGGCGCCCTCGTAGTTCGAGATCTGCGTGGTCTGCACCAGAGACAGATCGCCCAGGCGGCCCTGGGTGGTTTCCACCACCTGCTGGTTGAAGCCGATATCGGCCGATGTTTGCAGGCCGCCCTCCAGCCCGCCGCTCAGCGCGTCGTTGACCTCTTCCATCCAGCGGGCATAGACCTCCTGGTTCTCGATCGCGCTGACATCGGTCACCGCCAGCATCGCCAGCCCCTTCAGCATGTCGCGGAAACCGTCGTCATTGGCCTGCACGCCGTATTCCAGTGCCTGCCCCTCGTCGATCCGGGCGGTGACACGTGGGGCCTCGGCGCCGCTGCCGTCCAGCAGCGGCGTGCCGCTGTAGAAGGTACCCTCGAAATTGTCGGCCGGGTCGGCGTTGGCGGAGTCGAAGAACGCATTGATCTGGTCGATCATGTCTTCGGCTTCGGCCAGCGTGGTCGGCCCGGTGCCGACAATCGCCTGCAGCACCGCCTCGGGCGAGGTGCCGGTCCCGCTGTTGGTTTCGCTCCATCGGGTCAGCGGCTGGGCATCGCTGTCGATCCCGGCGAACAGGTAATCGCCGTTATAGGTGATGTTGAGCGACGCGATGATGCTCCCCATGGCGGACTTGGCTTCCCCCTGCAGCGCGGTCACGCCGATGCTGGGGCGCGATGCGTTGATCAGCGACGTTTCCAGCACACCCTGGGCCTGCCCGCGCACCGCATCGACCGAGGTCAGCATCGCCTGCAGTTTGCTGTCGAGGATTTCGTTTGAGGAGATATAGGCCTGGGTATTGTCCTCGCGGGCCCGCAGCGACAGCAGCTGCGCGGCGCGGGCGCCCAGATCGCCGAAGATGTCGGATTTCACCCCGGTGGAAAGCTCCTGGCTCGCGTCCTGCAGCGCCTGGGTCGCCTCGGCGACATATTTCCGGGTCGTCAGGCTCAGCTGCAGGGTCGAGACGGTGTTAATGGAACTCATCGCCTGCCCCTCACACGGCGGCCAACAGCGTGTCGAGCATCTCGGCCACGGTTGTCAGCATCTTCGAATTGGCGGCATAGCTCTGCTCGATCAGCAGCAGCTGTTGCAGTTCGTCGTCGATATTCACGCCTTCGACATTCGCGCGCGAGGTCTGTATCAACTCGGCCGCCGAACTGGCGGCGTTGTAGTTGCTCTCGGCACGGCTGGCCTCAGCATTCTGCGCTGTCAGCAGCTGATTGGCGAACTCCGACACCGTCACCGATGCCGACATTCCGGTATCGGGGTCGGCCCCGACCGCCATGCCCAGCCCGTCGATGAAACCCTGGATCTGGGTCGCATCCGCCGCCGCGCCCTCTCCGGCGGCGGCCATGCCGTCGCGGATCCGCCAGATCTCGGCATCGCCATCATGCGAGACCGCCTCGTTCACCTGGATCCGGCTTGCCAGCCCGGCAAGATCTGCCGCGTCAAAAGCCCCGCCATTGTCGGTGAACAGCCCTGCGTCACCAGCGGCGAGCGAGGTATCGGACGCCTCGAACGCCTGGATCAGCCCGCGGGCGTATTCGTCCAGTTGCAGCTGGAACTGCGGCAGGATTTCGCGCTGAAGCTCGGCGAAACCGGCCAGGCTGCCCTCTTCAATCCCGCGCACGCCGTCCTTGCCCGGGGTGATCTCCCGATCGCCGGCGTAAAAGGTGCCATCGCCGGAATTGTAACTCACGTCATGCACGGTCGAGCCTTCCAGCAACGCCGCGCCGCCGGTGGTAAAGATGCTGACCGTATTCTCCGAACTGTAGCTGATCCGGACGCCGACGATGTCGGACACCTGGTCGAGCAGCCCGTCCATCCGATCGCCCAGCGTCGCCGCCTCCGCGGTTCCCGGCTCAATCGTCAGCATCTTGCCGTTCAGATCCGCCAGATCGTAGAGCGCCTGGTTCAGGTCCTTGATCTCGTAGCGGATTTCCATATCCACGTCGGCGCCCACCTGGGCCAGCGTATTGCTTGCGCCTCGGATCGAGGCAGCCAGATCCTCGGCCGCATAGACCGCCGCCGATTGCGCGTCGGCCGAGGAGGGCATGTTCACCAGCGTCGTCAGCGAGGTGTTGAAGCCGGAAAACTTGTCCGCCATCGAGGTGCCGTCGCCGGCCTCGCCCAGATAGAGGGTATAATCCTCCAGCGCCTCATAGATCGCCTGCTGATGCGCCATCTTGCTGCTTTCCGAGCGCGACATGCGCACCAGGGCGGCATCCACATCGCGGCGCACCTCGGAAACCTGCGCGCCGCCGGACTTGTTGGTGACGACCACCGCGTCGCGCCGCACGTAACCTTCAGTCGTCGCGTTGGCGATGTTGTCGGCGATAAGGCTCGTCTGCGTCTGCGCCGTGGTCAGGCCCGACGCAGCCGAATTAAGAGCGCTGGAAAGACTCATGGGTTATCCCCGTCAGGCCAACAGCCGTCAGCGTTTGAGCTGCGCCGTCTCACTCATCATCTCATCCACGGTGGTGATCACCTTGGCATTGGTGGAGAACGCGCGCTGAACCTGGATCAGGTCCGTCATCTCCTCGGCGATATCCACGTTGGAGGATTCAAGCTCTTCCGAGCTGATCGCGCCGGTGGTGCCGGTGTTGGCCTTCAGCGCCTGGAAGGTGCCTGAATCGTTGGTCAGCGCATAGGCGTTGCCGCTCACCTGGCTCAGCCCGTTCGGGTTCGACACCACCGCGACCGGGATCTCATAGAGCGCGCGGCGCTGGCCGTTGTCGAACACACCGAACAGCGTGCCGTCGTCGTCGATCTCGGTGCGCGTCAGTTCCCCCACGCTGGAGCCGTCGCGGGTGAAGGTCTGGGTGAAATCGCCGTCGAACTGGGTAACGCCGTCGAAGGTATCCGGCGCGCCCATGTCGATGGTGATGGTTTGCGGGGTGGTCCCGCCATCCAGGGTCACCGTGGCCAGGCCGGTGGCGGTGTCGAAGGCGAAGCCGGCCGGCGCCGTCGCCGTGGACACCACGCCGGAATAGGAGGCCGGGGAGCCGGCCAGCGAGCCGGAGTCGTTGAAATCCACCGTGACCGAGCCCAGGTCGGCGCCCGTGCTGTCGCTGACCGTCACCGTCCACTGGTTCTCGGTTGCGGTCGGCTGCCAGGAAAAGTTCAGCCGTTCGGAAGACCCCAGCGCGGTGAAATACTCCGACGAGGTCGTGAACGGGTCGCCCGGGGTGGCCAGGCCGGTTTCCTGCGCCGGAAGGTTGCCCAGCGTGGCGATCTCGGTGGTCGCCGCCGCCGACAGGGTGATGTCGCCGACATTCACCGTTTCCATCTGCGAGAACGAGCTGCGGTCGACATCGCCCAGCTCGCCGTCCAGGTCGTAGGGATAGCCGGCCAGGTAGTATCCGGCCGCGTTCACCAGATTGCCGTCCTCGTCCGGCAGGAACGAGCCCGCCCGCGTCAGCAGGTAGTTGGTCTGAACCGTCTCGTCGGCCCGCAGCGACACGACGAAGAAGCCCGACCCGCTGATCGCCATGTCGGTGGCGGAATTGGTCGTGACCAGGTCGCCGGCCGTGCTCATGTCGACCCCTTCGACGGCGGCGACGGACAGCGAGCCCGCCCCGGCGCTGCCGGAGGCCGTTGTCGTAACGAACTGCGCAAAGCCGCGCCGATAGCCGACCGTGTTGGCGTTGGCGATATTCTCCGAAATGCCGCCGACCGCCTTCGAGTTGGCCTGAAGCCCGCTGACCCCGGTCTGAAGTGCGCTCGAAATGCTCATGCTCGCCGCCCCTTATCCTTGCACGTGGAGTGTTTAGTACAAGAAATACACGAGGCTATTTTAAGTAGAGTTAAAGATTTCGGAAATCCCGGGCCCGCGGGCGCAAGGCAACAAGACCTGCCGCTTTAAGCAGCACCCCGGCCTCCCCCGGCGGCGCCTACAGGCCGGTATCGGCCGCGGTAATGGCACCGACCGCCCGCTCTGCGCTCTCCAGGCGGGTATCGGCGGCATCGCGGCTGAGCGGCGCCAGCGGCGCCGGCGCCTCGAGCAGGCTTTCGGCGATCTCCACCCAGGTTTCGGAATGCGTCAGCCCCGGAAAGGCCGCGACCACCGCGCTGGCGGTCCGCACATCGCCGGCCTTGCGCGCCGCCAGCAGCAGATAGGTCGCGTCGCGCGCGCTGAAGGCATCCGGGAAATTCTCCCACAGCCTGTTGTAAAACAGCGTGGCTTCGGTCCAGCCCCCCTCCTGCCACAGGGCCAGCGCCAGATTGCGCAGACCGTCCGCATCCGGGCTGGCGACAGGGGTGCGCATCACCCCCTGGTTATCGCCCAGATTGGCCAGCACCGAGGCCTTCAGCGCATTGACGCGCTGGCGCTGCTCCGCGTCCTCCGGGGCGCCGATCCGGTCCAGAACCTCGCGCGCCTCGCCATACAGCCCGCCCTGCGACAGCGCCCCGGCCAACTTCAAACGCAGCCGGACAAGGCGCCCCTCCTCCGCCGGCTGGCCCGAGACCTCGGCCAGTTCCTTCACCAGCGACACCGCCCGGCGATATTCTCCTGCGGCAAGGTCGGTGCCGCCGATCTCCAGCACCCGGTCGGCCAGCACCTCGGAATGCTGGGCGAATTCCGGGAAAAACCGATAGAGCGGCACCAGCTCCATGTGCAGCCGCACCCATTTCGCCAACGGCAGCTTTCCCTCCGCACCGTCGCGATAGACCGCGGCCATATCCACCCGCGCCTGTTCAGCGGCCTCCTCGGCCGCCTCGCTGCCGGGAAACCGCAACATCAGCTTGCCACGCGCCACGAGGGCCGCGAAGGGTTCGCCGGTGCGGGAATAAAGGCCCGCCAGCCGCCGCAGCACCTCGCGCTCGTAGCGGTCGCCGCGCCAGGCGTTCACGCCGTATTCCAGCACGTCCCGCGCCGCCAGCAGCGCCCCGCGCCCGCCATCGCCCAGCGCCATGTCGGCCAGCGCCAGCCGCGCCCGCGCCGCGTAGAGGTCCCAGCCGTCGCTGGCCCTGAAGAAATGCTCCAGCCCCGTTTTCGCGTTCCCCTCCAGCAGCGCCGTGCGCCCGCGCAGATAGTGCCCCACCGGCGCGTTCGACAGATCGGAAAACCCCTCCAGCAACACGACCGCCTGCTCGGCCAGGCGCAGCTCCTCGGTCTCGATCGCGGCCTCGGCGAAGATCGGCAGCACGACACGCGCCACCGGCCGGGTCTGATAGGCGAGCGCCGCCAGCGCCCCCGCCAGATTGTTGTGCAGCATCACCGCGTCGCCCTCGACCACCGCCTGCAGCGCCAGCCACAAGCCGCGGTCGGGCCGCGACGCCGCCGCCAGCGGCGAGGTCTGGATATCCTCGACCGCCTCACCGCCCAACAGCCGCGCCGCGTCGCGCAGCGCATGCCAGCGGCGGGTATCCCGCGCGGTTTCCGGAGCCACCCCCTCCAGAACCGAGCCGGCCTCGTAGACCAGCGCATGGCTCAGATACAGCTCTGCCATATCGAGAAAGACCCCCGGCCGCTCGGGTCCATGGGCCGCACTCAGGCTGTCGATCTTGCGGGTAAGCTCGCGGCGGAACCCGTCCGGCGGCCAGCGCCGCAGATCCATGTCCGAATGCCACATCGCGCCCGGAACCGGGCGGGCGGCACCATTCAGATCCGACAGCGATGGCACACCGGACGGCACACTGGACCCATGGACGGCTCCGGCCGCAAGGCCGCCCGCCAGGATCACCGCAGCCGCCGTCGGTTTCTTCATGTGGGCCACCGGCTGTTCTTGGGTTTCGCCAAATACATCTTGCCTTAATTCTTATATTGATGGATAGTTTATCATGCAATAACAGGAATGATACTGAAATCTTGCCGGCCTATCCTTGCCGGCGCATCTCCGGGGCACGCAACCAGCCATGGCCAACGCCGATTACGTCTCCCTGTCACTTGCCACCGCCCTGCAGCGCAGCATGGACATGGCCGCGCACAACATGGCCAATGCCTCGACCGCGGGATACAAGACCACGCACCCGCTGTTCGAGGCGGTGCAGCCTGACGGCCAGGATGACGAAGCGATCAGCTACGTCGAGGACCGCGGCACCTATCTCAACACCAGCCAGGGCGCCCTGGTCGCCACCGGCAACCCGCTGGATCTGGCGTTGTCGGGCACCGGCTGGCTGTCTTACCAGACCGATGCCGGCGCCACCGCCTATGGCCGCGACGGACGGCTGACAATCAATGCCGAGGGTCAGCTCACCACGCTGGAGGGCCGCCCCGTCCTGAACCCAGGCGGCACCCCGATCACCCTGCCGCAGACATTGGGGCAGGACATCGCCATTTCCAGCGACGGCACCATCGCCGACGCCGAGGGCGGCGTGCTGGGTCAGATCGGCATCGTCCGGGTGCCCGATGTGGGCAAGCTGGTGCCGATCGGCGGCGGGCTCTACCTCTATGGCGAGGGCGGCGGCAATGTCACCGCCGATGCCGACACCACGCTGTCCCAGGGGTTCGTCGAGCAGAGCAACGTGCAGCCGATCGTCGAGATGACCCGGCTGATGGACATTCAACGCGCCTATGAGCGTGCGGCGAAACTGATGACCGACAGCAACGATCTGACACGTCAGGCGATCCAGCGCCTCGGCAGTGTGGTCTGACGCGCCGGAAACCAACAAACGGGGAGGATCCGAACATGAAAGCACTGGGAATTGCGGCGACGGGGATGCTGGCCCAGCAGACCAATGTCGATGTCATCGCCAACAACATCGCCAACGCCAACACCACCGGATTCAAAAGCGGCCGGGCGGCGTTTCAGGACCTGATCTATCAGACCGTGCATCAGGAGGGCGCGCTGACCTCGACCGAGGGCACCGCGCGGCCGGTGGGCATGAACGTGGGGCTGGGCGTGCAAAGCGCCGGCGTGATCCGGCTCAACACCCAGGGAGGCCTGTCGCAGACCGAAAACCAGCTCGACCTGGCGATCGAGGGGCGCGGCTTCTTCGTCGTCAACCGCCCCGACGGCACCCAGGCCTATACCCGCGCAGGCTCCTTCCAGCTCAGCGCCGAGGGCCAGATCGTCACGCTGGACGGCTATGAGATCGACCCGGGCATCAACGTGCCGGACGAGACCACGCAGATCGAGGTCAATCAGGAAGGCGTGGTGATGGCCTATGTGGAAAACGATCCCACCCCGGTGGAGCTGGGCCAGCTGACGCTCGCGACCTTCCTCAACGAGGCGGGGATGAAGCCGATCGGTAACAACCTGCTGGAAGAGACCACCGCCTCGGGCGAGCCGACCCAGATCAACCCGGGCGAGGCCGGCGTGGGGATCATCCGACAGGGGTACCTGGAAAACTCCAACGTCAACATCATCCAGCAGATCACCGACCTGATCTCGGCCCAGCGCGCCTATGAGATGAACTCCAAGGCGATCGAAACCGCCGACCAGATGCTGTCCACAGCCAACCAGATCAAGTAAGCCGATGCGCCGTCCGCCCCTCTTCCATCCCCGACGCCTGCTGGGCACCGCGGCCCTCGCCGCGGCGCTGGTCGCGGCCTGGCTACCGGCCCGGCCCACCGCCGCCGAGCAGATCACCGCGCTGGTCGCCGAACGCGCGACGCAGGAATTCGGCCCCGGCATGCCGGACAAGGGGTTTTTCGACATCCGGATGGCCGAGGGGCAGCCTGCCGAGGGCGAGTTCATCCGCGAATTCTGGATCGACAAGGACACCGGACAATTCATCGCCAATGTGGTGACCGAACTGGGCGAGGTGCGCCGGGTCTGGGGGCTCGCCACGCTGACCCAGCCGGTGCCGGTGCCGGTGCGGCGCATCATGCCCGAGACGATCGTACAGCCCGAAGACATCGAAATGGTCGATATGCCCTGGGCCCGCGTCAATGCCTTTGCGGTGACCGAGCTTGACGGTCTGGTCGGCATGCAGGTGCGCCGCATGCTCAGCCCCGGACGCCCGGTGCAGCTGCAATCCGTGCAGCCGCCGATCATCATCTCGCGCGGCGAACGGGTAACGATCCAGCTCAGCTACGGCGGGATGGAGCTGTCGGCCGAGGGCAAGGCGATTTCAGACGCGCACCTGGGCCAGGAGGTCCGGGTGGTCAATCTCAGCAGCAACAAGACAATCGTGGGCGTCGCCCGCGCCGATGGATTAGTGGAGGCCAGCTTTTGATCTTCTCCGGCTCTCAACCCGCCGCCCGCCGCCTGGGCCGCCCCGGCATCCTCACCGCCCTTGCGGCGACGCTGGCGCTGTCGGCCTGCAACGAATACCGGGAAACCCGCGACCCCACGCTTAGCGGCGTGGTGCTGGACGGCGACAGCATGCCCGAGGTCAACCGCATCAGCGTGCCGATGCCCGACGCCGAGCCGATGACCCCGCCGCAACGCGCTGAGGCCTCCGGCCTCTGGGGCAAGAACACCCGCAGCTTCTTCGGCGACCGGCGGGCGCAGGCGGTGGGTGACCTCCTGACCGTCACCATCGACATCAACGACAGCGCCCAGCTCAAGAACGCCTCGGAACGCTCGCGCAGCGGCAGCCAGGGGGTGGAGGATCCCAAATTCCTCGGCTACGGCAGCCAGATCGACAAGATCCTGCCCGGCGTCGATGCCTCCGACCTGCCCACCGGCGGCTCGATCATCGACCTGAACTCCAGCTCCAGCACCGCCGGCGAAGGCTCGATCAAGCGCAACGAGACGATCGAACTGCGCGTCGCGGCGATGATCGTCAAGGAACTGCCGAACGGCAATTTCGTGATCGGCGGCCGCCAGGAGGTGAAGGTCAATCACGAGCTGCGCGAGCTGCGCGTCGCCGGCGTCATTCGCCCGGTCGACATCCTGATCGACAACACCATCCCCTACGACAAGATCGCCGAGGCGCGCATCGCCTACGGCGGACGGGGTCAGCTCAGCCGTGTCCAGCAGCCCCGCTACGGCGAGGATTTCCTGGACGTCGTCCTGCCCTACTGACCGGAGGGCCCGGTGAAAAAACTGCTCCTCGTGCCGCTGCTGATCCTCCTGATGGGGGGGATCGGGTTTGCCGGGGGGCGGTTTCTGCTGCAGCCGTCAGCCCCGTCCGCGACCGGGGCGGCCGCCGGGGAGCCCAACACGGCTCTGCTCTACAAGATGCCGCTGGGCAAGTTCACCTTTCAGGTGCTGCAGCCCGCGCGCATCCTGCATATCGTGATCGACCTTGACGTGTTCATCGACGGCGCCGCCGCCTTTGAGCGGCTGAACGGCACGATGGGGCGGGCGCGGCTGCGCGATGCCACCATCGCGGCGGCCTCCGATATGGCCGAAACCATGCTCTGGGTCGGCAAGGGCGAGGAAGACAAGCTGGACACCGCCGCCATAGCCGGACGGATCGTGCTGAAGCTGCACGGCGATTTCCCCTCCGTGCGCTCTGCTCAGATCAATCAGTTCCTGGCCTCGAGCATGCCCCGGCAATAGCGCGCTGCGGATGCCTCAGCGCACCGCCAGAATGGAATCGGCAGACACGTTCTGATCGCCCTCAAGACCGTAATAGATCTCGCCCTCGGCATAGAGCACTTCCTTCACCGAGGTCTTGCGATAGGTATAGGCGGTCATCGCGTTGCCGTCGCTGTCCAACGCCGTGACCGCAACGGTATATGTCCCGTCCAGCACCGCCTCGCCCAGGTCGTCGGTGCCGTCCCAGTCCAGCGCGATCAGCTCGCCGGAATTGGTGGGCAGGCCGGTCATTTCGCGCACCACCGTATCGGTCAGCGGGTCGGTGATCGTCGCCGACACCTCGGCGGCCTCGTCCGACAGCATGTAGTAGCCGTCCGAGGCCCCCTCCTCCAGCAGGATCTGCCCGGAACTGACCGTCACGTCATGGCCGATCATCCCCGCCCCGGAGACCGAGGTCAGCGCACCGAGCTGCGCCGACAGGGTTTCCAGGTTGGAGTTCGTCTTGACCGCCTGCTCCACCTGGCTGAGCTGGGCAAGCTGCGACACGAACTGGGTGCTGTCCATAGGCGCCAGCGGGTCCTGGTTCTCGATCTGCGCCGTCAACAGCGTCAGGAACCGGGTGTAATCCTCGCTCAGCGCCGACAGCGACGCGCTGGAATCGGTCGTCGTCGCCGTGCTGGTCGTTGCGCTCACATCCACCATATCCGTCCCCTTCAGGTCACGATGTCCAACCGGCCGGCGCCGATCTGTGCGGTTTGCGGTGCGGCCGCTTCCACTGCGGCCTCGGCCATGTCGTCATCGCCGATGGCCGTCAAAGACGGGCTGCGGTCGCCCTGCGGCTCCTGCCCGCTGCTGTCGGAAAAAGACTGCAGGTCCAGCGATCCGGCGTCCAGCCCGCCCAGCGCCTGCGCCAGCAAATCGCGTTCCTGGCGCAGACTGTTCAGCACAACCGGATTCTCCGCCCGCACGACGACCTTCAGCGTGCCGTCCTCGGCGGTGGTCACATCCACCTCGATACTGCCCAGCCCGCGCGGGCTGAGCTCGATGCGGGTGCGGCCCTCGCTGACCTCGGCGGAGCGGACCTGATCGGTCAGCGCGGCGGCAAACCGCGGCTGCTCGGCGCCGGCCTGGGCCGGCCGGGCCTGCGTGGCCGCCGCCGCATCGCGGCCCGCCCGGCCTTCACGCCCCAGCGCGCGGGCGATATCCTCGGAAGTGATCAGCGCCTCGGTCGGGCCCGAGCGGCGGGTCTCCACCTCCGTCAGCGCACCGGCAGAGAACACCGCCGCAACCGCCGGCAGGGGCGGTGTGTTTCCGGTGGGTTCGGACGCGGCCCCCGCCGCCGCCACGATCCGCGACAACAGCGCCTGCGCGGCGGGTCCTCCGGCGTCTCCCGACCGCACGGGCCGGGACGGCAGGAAAAACAGCGGGCCGTCGGTCTCTTCCGCAGTTGCGGCCGCGGCCGTCTCCGCCGTGCCGATCACGGCGGCTGTCGCTGTCGTCGTCTCTGAGACGGCCGCAGGCGCCGATACGGTCTCGACCGCGGCGGCGCGCAAGGCCTGGCTGGCAGAGGTCGTCACCCGTTCGGACGCCATCACCGGTGCGGGCGCCTGTGACGCGGGGCCAAGCTCCGGCTCCGCCTCGCCATCCGCGCCCGCAGTCACGGGGACGCTGGCCGCCGTGGCCGCCGTGGCAGAGACGCTGCGCAACGCGGCGGTCACGGTGGCAATCGCCGATTGCAGCGCCTGCACCGCCGCTGCCGGATCGACCGGGGCCTCCGCCTCGTCGGCGACCCCGCCCGCGGCCTCCTCCGTCGCGGCGACGGAGAGGGTGAACCCGGCGCCATCCTGATCCTGCAACCCGGCTTCGAGCACCTGCATCAGCCCCAGCCCGGTATCGCTGTCGAACTCGGCCAGCGCCTCGGCGAGGTCCGAGGCCAGCGCGGCCACCTCTTCCAGCACCTCGGCGGGGTCGTCGCCCTGCTGATCCAGATAAGCCGCCTTCCTGGCCAATCCGGTCAGCATCTTGTACATGTCCTTCAGCGCCGCCGCGTCGGGGGCCGCCGCCGCCTCGCCACCGGTCTCGCTGTCGCCGCCGCTGCCCCGAAACAGCGCCGCAAACCCCGAGGCCGCCTCGCCGCGCGCCGCCTGGCCGCCGGACCTGACCGCGCCGAGCACTGACAAGAGGCTAATTGCATCACTCATACCATTACCCCAACTGCGCGGCGGTCACGCCGCGCGACAACAACCCGTATCTCAGCCGCGACATCGCCCGGCGTTCGATCTGGCGCAGCTTCTCGCGGCTGAGCCCCAGCCGCCCGGCCAGATCCTCGACCGTATCGGGCCCCTGGCGCAGATTGCGCGACAAAACGATCTCGCGCTCCATGGCGCCCAGCTCGCCCATCGCCTCGGCGATCAGATTGCGCAGCCGGGCATTGGCCGAGCGCGCGATCATCCGTTCCTCCGGTGTCGGGTCGGGCGATCGCATCGCGTCCATCCCGGCGGCGTCGTCCTCTCCGGACGGGGCGATCTGTGTCAGCGCCCCCGCCCCGCGCCGGGCCCGCGGCGGCACGTCGATCACGCTGTTCAGCCGGGCCTGCGCCCGCACGGCGCTGTTCTGGATCCACCAGGCGGCATAGGTCGAAAACCGCACCCCGCGCGACAGATCGAACCGGTCGGCGGCGCGGATCAGCCCCACCATGCCTTCGGCAATCAGCTCTTCGCGATCAGCGGCCTCGGAACTCAGGCGCAGGACGCAGGCATAGACCTGGCGCGCATGCGAGAGGATCAGCGCCTCCAGCGCCGTTCGGTCGCGATCCGCCTGCCAACGCCTGATCAAAGCGCGCTCCCGTTCCATATCCAGCAACGGCGCCTGCCGCGCCGTTGCATATGAAATCGCCATGACCTGCCTCGCGAAATCGTACCGTTTCGTTGCCGGCAGAAGACCACAGCAAGGACAAAGTGCAAAGAAATATATGCTTAACGAAAAATTAAAGGCGCTGTTTTTGCGCCTTTCCCCGGGTTTCCCCGGAAACGGCACAGCGGGCGATTACGCCCGCAAGCCGTCTGCCCGGACCGCGCGGTCCGTTTCGGGCAGGATACGGGCGAGATCCCGGGTCAGCGCGCGCCGCGCGGCAGAGCGGGGCGCCTCACCGACGACCGGGCGGATCGCGTCATGTCCGACCGCAGGCGCATTGGCGCAGGTGGCGATATCGCCAAGGATACGGCCCAGCTCTTCTCCCAACGCGCTGCCGGAATAGGAGGAGGCATCGGCGAAGCCGACCGGCTCGATCAGAACCACCGCATCCTGCGGCACGTCCAGCCCCAGCTCTTCGGCAAGGATATCGCCCAGCGATGCACCGGGCAGCAGTTCGTGACCCTCCATCATCGCATAGGGGCGATCCCCCTCGGCATGGGCCACCAGCGTCACCATCGGAACCGTCAGCAGCGCCCCCAGAAGGCGGGCCAGGGGCGACATTGCATCGGCGGCGCGTTCTTCAACCGCCTCGCCCCAGATTTGCTCCAACAGCGCATCACCCTGCATCGTCCATACCCCCACATATTGCCGTCGATGACCTGCGACGCAGAATATTTAGTTTCCCTCAAAAGGAGAACGCTTCATTTGTAAACCTTCTGGTAACCACATTTGCCGTCGCCGGGGGCCCCGCCGATGACATCGCGCAGGCCCCATTCCCGCCCGCCTTTCTCCTGCTGAGTAACCGCCTGTACCACAACGCAATTTCTATATGTGCCGTTGGCATGCCCTTTATACCACAACAGCTAGGGGCACCCACCACAGGTTGACGGGCAAGATATACACAGGGGCAGATTTACATTTCGAACCTTGACGGAGGGCCGGCAAAAGTGGGTTTCGCCCGAATCCCCCCGTGTCCCTCCGCGAGTCCAGGCAGAGCCGCACCCGGCGAGTCGCCCGAGTTCACAGCTCCGCCGCGGCGCCCCCATCCGCCAGCGTCAGCATGTAGCCCGAGGACCGCACCGTGCGGACCGAAATCCGCGGCCCGAAGGCGGCGGTCAGCTTCTTGCGGATCTTGGCGACATGGACATCGAACTTCCGGTCGCCATAGGTCCAGGGGCGCCGGTCGATCGCCTGGCTCAGCGCATCGCGGGTCACGATCTGGCCACTGTGGCTCAGAAGCATGTTGATGACCTGTGACTCGGCCTCGGTCAGGCCGGCGCGGCATACGATGTCGGCCTCGGCGTCCCAGTCGCTGGTTAGGTCGACATTGCCCCCGTCCAGACCGCAAAGCCCTCCGCCCAGCCGCGCCCGCAGACGCAGCGCGAATTCCTTTAACGGCACCGGGGCACACACCACATCGTCGGCCCCGGCGAGAAAGGCCTGCACCCCCGCCTCTGGCCGGTCGCGCCAATCCAGGGCAACGGTAAACGGCGTCGGGTCCAGTTCCGCCGCCTGCCGGATCAGCGCCAGCGCCGCGGTCGAACTGCGGCCGCGACCGGCGATCAGAACCTGCGGGCGCAGCCCCTGTTCCATCAGGCCGCACGCCTCGCGGTCATCGGCCACAATCCGCGCCGGACGATGCAGAATCACCGAAAACAGATGCTCCATCGCGAGCCGCATCGCGGCGTCCGCCTCGCACACCAGCGCAAAGGGACGGTCTGGATTTCTGTCGCGCACGTCTGCCACTGTGCCTGCTCCTGCCTGCTTTTCCGGAATGAATATCCTGCTGGTGGACCCCGCCGCAACCACTGGTCTCAGCAATCCAGCCATAACACTTTAAAAGTTAATGAAAAATAAAATCATCAACCTTACGGAGAGTCGCGGCCATGGATCCGCAAGGACAATCTCAAGTGTAATCAGGGATTTTAACGCAATCGTAACCATTTCTTGGAACTGTACTTGAAGTTTTTGGCAAATTATTAACCCCGACGACCCTATATCTTGGACGAGGCAGTCAATGCACCAAACGGTACAGGCAACCGGAGTCGAGATGGCAGGGTCAAGAAAAATCAATGTCGGACGGAAGGCCGCGCTGGCGGCCGCGGACCGGGTCAGCCTCCTCCTGACCGTGGTGGAGGAGGAGGACGCATTCCTGTCCGAGGTCCTGCACAGCGCCAATGCCACCATCGCGGATATGGGCAAGGTCCAGCCGGTCGCAGACCCTGGCGCGGAACCGGAGGCGCCCCGCCCCCGCCGGCCGCTGGGCGGCGCGCGCGGCTCTCTGCTGGGGCCGGCCTATCACAATGCCAAGCAGCGGGCGCTGCGGCTGCGCGGCGCCACACTGGCCGGACGTGGCCGGCCGCTGGGCCGGGCCTAACGAGCCGCTCTGCGCACCCCCGGCGCCAGATTCGCGCTGCACGCTTATTTTTGACAGGTCGCAGCGCCTGTGCGAAATTTATTAAGAGATGTGAAATTTATTTAAAGATCGGATTATCAGAGCCATGGATGCCCACGACACTGACGCAGCCCCGACACGATCCGCATCGGCCGATGCGGTGACCGAGGCTGTGGGCCGGATCGTCGCCGCCTATGCCGGCCGGGCCGATGCAAGCCCGGATCAGATCGTATCGCTGGCACTGCGCCTGACCGAGGCATTCGGGGCCTCCGCCGCGCCACGCCCCGACGCCCCTGTTGCTGCACCTTCTGTCGCCGCGCAACCGCCCCATGCCGCATCTATGACGCCAAGACCCGCGATTCCGATCGAACAGGCGGTGACCGAGGATAAGGTCTATTGCCTGTGCTGCGGGCGCGGGTTCACCATGCTGAAACGCCACCTCAAGGCCGAACACGGCCTGACCGAGGACGAATACCGCGCGCTCTACGGGCTGCCCGAAGACATGCCGCTGGTTGCGCCCGCCTATTCCGAGCGCAAGGCCGCTTACGCCAAGCGGGTGGGCCTGGGCAAATATCAGCGCGATGCCGGCGAGGGCGAAACGCCCGCAGGTTGAGCCCGGCACCCCGCCGACCGCGCCACATTTTCACCCAAGCTGCCTAAAACATGTCTGAATTGCGCCAAGCTGAGCGCATCTTCCCTGCCGATATCTTGTGAAGCTTCGGCCCGCATTCCCTGCGGCGCCTACAGACTCAGCCGGCGATCCCGGCCTTCACAAGGCAGACGAACATGGCAGCGACAACAAAGACGAACATCATCCGCAAGGTGGAAGTCACCGAGGAAGCCGGTCACCACGGCGGCGCGTGGAAAGTCGCCTACGCCGATTTCATGACCGCGATGATGGCCTTCTTCCTGCTGCTGTGGATCCTGTCGTCCGCCGACGAACAGAAGCTGCGCGGCATCGCGGAGTATTTCACCAACGCGACGATGCCCAAGGGCAGCGGCCTGCTCGACGGCGCCACCTTCGGTCCGCCGGGCACGCTCAACGCCTCGCGCGGCGCCGTCGTGGCCCGCGGCATGGATCACGGCGAGATCGACGACCCCAGCCCGGCCCGCTGGGAAGTGCTGGACGTCACCGAGACCGCCGACCCCCAGGAAACCCGTGTCGGCACCTACAAAGGGGTGTTCGACAACCCCGCCGGCGGCGCCCCGGCGCAGGAAAAGCCCCGGATGGAAGGCAGCGCTCTCGACAGTGACAGCACGGAGATCCATGACGCCGCCGCCAGATCGGCCGCCGCCGACGCCGAAACCGCACGCCCCGAGGCGACCGCACAGGCCGCCGCCGATGCCCAGGCCGCCGCAACCCGCGCCCGGGAACTGCGCGCCGCCGATATGGCGGAATTCGAGGCGCTGCAGGCCGAGCTGCGCCAGGCGATCCAGGAAAACCCCGACCTGCGCCCGCTGGAAAAGAACGTGATCTTTGAACCCACCCCCGAGGGGCTGCGGATCCAGGTGATCGACCAGCAGGGGCAGCCGATGTTCAACACCGGCAGCGCCGAGATGCGCAGCGCCACGCGGGAACTGATGGAAAAGCTGGGCGAATCCCTGGCCGCCATGCCCAATCCGATGGTGATCTCCGGCCATACCGACGCGGTGCCCTTCACCAACCGCAAGGCCTATGACAACTGGGATCTGTCCTCGGACCGCGCCAACGCGATGCGCCGCGTGCTGGTGCAGTCCGGGGTCGAGCGGTCCCGCATCACCCGGGTCTCCGGCATGGCGGATACCGAGCTTCTGGTGCCCGAAAACCCGCTCGATCCGTCGAACCGCCGCATCACCGTGCTGCTGAAATACCGCGGGCAGCCCGCGACCAGGATCGACGACCCGCTGCGCGACGACAAGTTCTCGGCCGACACCGCGCCCGCAACGGCCCCGGCCGCCACCCAGGAGGCCGCCGCCGATGGCCACGCCCCGCGCCAGGCGCAGCCCACCCCGGCGACCCACGCCGCAGGCCACGACAGTGCCGAACGGGTCACCCAGCTGGACGAGGCCGTGTTCGAGAATTTGCGAAGCGCCCTGCGCTGAGCCGCCGACCCCGGAAACGGCCCCGTTGGGGCCGTTTCCTGTCCTAGCCCGCTTGCGAGGCTTGCCAGCTGCTGCGGAACAGGTTCCAGTCGATCGGCGCCTGCGCATCCGACCGTCCGGTTTTCTCCAGACCGCCAAGCTGAATACCGATCTGGATCAGCACCAGCGCCGCGGCGATCCCGGTCAGCGCCAGCAAGCGCCGCCGGATCGTCCGTTTCCGGCGCTGCGGTGCCAGCGCAACCGGCGCGTCGGCCGCAGCCGTTTCCCCCTCGGCCTCAACCGGCGCCCCCGCCGGCGCGGACGCAGGCGCCGGAACCTCCGCGGCCCGGATCAGCCCCGCCGGAGCCGCCTGCGCTGTCACGTGCAGGTACAGAAACGCGCCGTTGCCGGTCATCTCGGCCCCGCCGGCGCAATCGGCGAACACCTTGCGCAGGCTGGGCGGCAGGCTCTTCGCCCGGATCCAGATCCGTCCGGGCAGCGCCGCCGACATGTCCCAGGGCGGCTCCAGCCGGATCGCCACGACGCTGTAATCGTCGCGCAGATAGATCAGGTCGGGATCGCCGATGCGGATATCGGCGCCCGCCTCGCCCGCCTGCGCCACCAGGATCCAGCCGTTCTCTTCCGGCCGGATCTCGCACAGCACCGGGCGCTCCTCGCTCAGCGCCAGCTCCCGGGCCGAGCGGAACCGCGCCCCCGGCGGCGTCTGTTCGGCCCGCTGCATGAAGCCGGGCAACAGCGCCTGGCGCACCCGGTCGACCCGGGTCTGCGCCGTCGCTTCCGTCTCCTCCGGCCGCGTCCGGCACGAAACGAAGGCAGCCTCCGGACCATCGCTGTCCGCCTCCGGCGCCGGACGCGCGCCCGCGGTTTCGATGCCGAGGAACACCGCCGGGTTCAGCCCCTCGTCCAGCGCAAAACCGTAGTTCACCGAATAATCCGATGCTTCCTCGACGATCTCGGGCGCCTCGGCGACCAGCGCCATCAGCCGCTGTTCGTCGGAATAGAGCAGCGTGCGCGTCGGATAACCGGGCATCGCAGGGAAAAAGCACAGCTCGTCGCCGCGCAGGCCCAGATGCGCCTGCAGGCGGGGCGGGAACAGATCGGCCTCTTCCTGCCGGAACACCACGAGCTGGCAATCGCCGCTCTCCATCAGGCAGACCGCCAGGCACATGTCCGCGGGCCAGTCCCGGAAGGTCTGGCGCACCTCGACCGGCCCCATCAGGACGGCCATCACCTTTTCCTTGCCAGACATGCGATGCATCCCTTTCGGCCCCGCAGATAACATGGATAAACTTGCACCATTCTTATGTTTGCTGTCAATTATCCTTGTGTTTTGCAGGTGCTTTTTCCGCTATATATAGAGTTTTTCGTTTTATTCTTGCCAAAATGCCGTATAGACTGCCGTATCAAGGCAAACTCGACCGTTAATGGCCTGTAGCGGCCCCAGGGACTTTATCGCGTCATGACCATCATCATCGGCTTCGTCATTGTCATCGGCCTGGTGTTCGGGGGCTACGTGCTGTCGGGCGGCGAAATGGGGGTCATCCTGCACGCCATGCCCTTCGAGGGGATGATGATCGGCGGCGCGGCGCTGGGATCGTTCATCGCGGCCAATTCCTTTGGCCACATCATCGGCACGATGAAATCGGTGGTTAAGGCGTTCAAGGGGCCGAAGTGGAAGCAGCAGGATTACATCGACCTGCTCAACCTGATGTACACCCTGACCAAGATGTACCAGAAGGACGGCATCCTGGCGCTCGACGACCACATCGAGAACCCGAAGGAAAGCGCCATCTTCTCGCAGTTCCCCAAGCTGCAGAAAGACCACTTCGCGATGGACCTGATCACCGACAGCTTCCGCATGCTGGCGCTGCAGTTCGACGATCCGTTCCAGACCGAAGACGTGATCAACAAGAAGCTGAAGAAACACCATCACGAGGCGCTGGCCGCCTCGCACGGCCTGACCACCGTGGCCGACGCGCTGCCCGCCATCGGTATCGTCGCCGCCGTCCTCGGCGTGATCAAGACCATGGGCTCGATCGACAAGCCGCCCGCGGTGCTGGGCGAAATGATCGGCGGCGCGCTGGTGGGGACCTTCCTCGGCGTGTTCCTCGCCTATCTCTTCGTCGCCCCGGTCGCCAGCCGGCTGGCCGCCATCGAGGAACAGGACGGCGCCTTCTACACGGTCGTCCGCGACATCTTCATCGCCATCCTGCACGACCATTCGCCGACCATCTGCGTCGAGATCGGCCGCGGCAACATCCCGAGCCAGCTGCAGCCGAACTTCTACGAGATGGAAGAGGCGCGGCAGGATATGGCCGAGGCGGCCTGATGCCATGCCGGCCCGGCGCAGGATATCGGCGCTTCGGCTGATCCAGCGGATCAAACAATACGAAATCGACGGCTACGCCGCGCGCATGAACGCCATCCGCGCCGAACAGGCCGAGGTGCAGCAGGAGCTCAGCGCGCTACAGACCCGGGTCGAGACCGAGGGCCACGTCGCCTCGCCCGAGGCCGCCCCCTATCTCGCCGGCTTCCTGCGCGCGGTCGAGGCCCGGCGCGGCTTTCTGAACGAAAAACTGCAACAGCTCGACGCCAGGGCCGCCGAGATCGAGGCGCAGCTGTTGGGCAGCTACCGCGCCGCCAAGACCAACGAAGCCGTGCTCGACAGCTCGCTGGAACAGCAGCGCCAACATGAGAACAGGCTCGAAAGCGCCGAGACCGAAGAGATCGCCCGCAACGTCTATCTCCGCCAGCGGCGGAGCTGAGCGGTCAGGCGGCGCTGTCCCACAGGGCGCGGATTTCGGTGGCCAGCGAGGTGGGGTCGAACGGCTTGGTGATCACCCCCAGATCATGCGTCCCCAGCAGCGCGTCGCGCTCGGATTCCATCACCTTGGCGGTCATGTAGATCCCGGGGATCTGCTCGTACCCCGGCAGCGCGCGGATCGCGGCCAGGGTTTCCGTCCCGGTCATGCCGGGCATTTGCACATCGGTCAGGATCAGGTCGGGGGCGAATCCCTCGACAACCTCCAGCGCGGCCGCGCCTGAGCTGGCCTGCAGCACCTCGAATCCGCCGATCATCTCCAGCGCCATATGGGCGATTTCCCGGATGTCAGCCTCGTCTTCGACATGCAGAATCTTGGTCAATTCGGCCAAAACGGAATTCCTTTCTTCCTCAAATGCGGATCGGCGAACGACCGCGATTACACCGCCCGGCGCCGGGCTTTGCCCCGGCCGCCCCCGGAGGGCCGTGCAAACTTGGATACCACACCCCGGCTGGCTTCGCCTAGCGCCGCCCGCGACACCAGCAGGACAATCGGTTGCTCTTTCGGCAACCGGCCGCCGGTCACCGGCAGAACCACGCTCACCCCGGCGTCGCTGTTGCGCTCGCCGCTGACGATCATGTCGAAGGCGCCCTGCTCCGCCCGTGCCACCGCGGCGTCCACATCCTCGGCGCGGATGATCTCGACACCGACGGGCGCGCGGGCCATCCCGGCCGCGCCGTCCAGATGCAGCAGGCGCAGCAGCCCGCGCTTGTCCTCGCCGGTTTCCGCCACCTGCTTCAGCCAGTCCGCCAACAGCCCGGTCAGCGCCTCGGGCGACAACGCGTCGTCGGCCTCCGCCGCCTCGGACGCCGTCATCTCCAGCACCGTCACCGGGCGGTTTTCCAGGATCTCGCGCTCGCACAGCGCGCCCATCAGGGTCCGGCCCTGATCGCCCAGCAGGACCGGCGCCGCGGATTTGCCCCCAACGCCCACGCCCTTGATCACCTGGCTGGCCACCAACTGGCCGCTTTCGATCCCGACCTCCGCGCCGGCCTCCCGCAGCAGCGCCAGCAGCGCGGCAAAGGTCGGGCCGTCCGGGCGGGCCGCCGCCGGCGCCGCACCGGGATACTCGGAGAATCCGGTCGCCGTATCGTCCGCACCGGCGGGGTCCGTCACCGGGCTCACAACATCGCCGGCAAGCCGCGGCAGGTCGACCACGAATTCGGTCCCCAGGCCCTCTTCGCTGACAAAGGAGATCGCGCCGTCGTGCTCCTCCACGATCAGCTTGGCAATCGACAGGCCCAGCCCGGTGCCGCCCTTGGAGCGGGTGTCGGAGCTGTCGGCCTGGGTGAATTTCTCAAAGATGGTCGGTTGCGACGCCTTGGGGATGCCGGTGCCGAAATCGCGCACCGTCAGCCGCAGCGCGCCGTGATGCGGCCGCAGCCAGATCACGATCTCCGCCCCCTTGGGCGAGAATTTGCAGGCGTTGGACAGCAGGTTGTCCATCACCTGCATCAGCCGGTTGCGGTCGCCCATGGTCGCCAGCGCGCCTTCGTCGTCTTCGACCTCGCAGCGCAGGGTGACGCCGAATTTCTCCGCGTAGAAGGTATTCGCCTCGATCGCCGCATCGACCAGCGCGGCCATATCCAGCGCCTCCATCTTGAAGTCCATCTTGCCGGCCTCGATCTTTTCCAGGTCGAGGATATCGTTGATCAGCATGACCAGACGGTCGCAATTGGTGCTGGCCATCGAGACCATCTTTTCCACCGGCGCCGACATGTCGCCGATCGAGCCCGACAGCGCCAGCCCCAGCGCGCCCTTCATGGAGGTCAGCGGCGTCCGCAACTCGTGGCTGACGGTCGAGATGAACTCGTTCTTGGCCTTCTCGGCCTGTTTGCGCTTGGTGATGTCGCGGTAGATCGCAACCAGCTGCGGCTCGTCGTGATCGGGCTCGACATATTCCAGGCTGATCTCGTAGGGGGTGCCGGTCTTACTGGTCACTTCCCAGGTGATGCGCCGCTGCGGTCCCTCTATCACCGCATCGCGCCGCACCTGCAGCGCCTCCAGGTCGCCGTCGGTGATGAAATTGCCGACTTGTTTGCCCTTCCAGTCGCCGCCCATGCGATTCTCGACCAGGCGCTGCTCCGCCGCCTTGTTGCAATACAGCATTTCCAGCGTGCTGGGCCGCAGCACCACCACCTGGTCGTCGATCAGCTCCAGCGAATCCTTGAACCGTTCGTCCGAGATGCCCTTCTGGGTCTTGGTCATGTCGGTGGCGACCACCGCGACCTCGCTCAGTTCGGCGTCGGCTCCGGTCACCGGGATGCAGCTGCACTGAACCCAGGCCGTGCTGCCATCCTCCTTGAGGATCTTCAGCGGCCCGTTCCACGGCGCCCCCACCTGCATGGAGGTCATGATCTCCTGCATCAGCTCGGTATCGTGCGCGTTGAGGAACCGGGTCAGCGGCTGCTCCAGCATCTCCTTGCGGGTGCGGTCGGCCATCTTGCAGAACCGCTCGTTGACGTGGGAAATCCGGCCGTCCTGCGTCAGCATGCAGAACACCGTGTGTTCCTCGATGGCGTTGCGGTAAAAGATCTTCGAGCGCACCTCGGACTGCAGCACATTGCGCCGCGCCTCGGCCAGCTGGATATTGCGCTGAAGCTGATAGGCCAGGAAGGCCAGCGACAACAGGATCAGCAGACTGCCGCCCAGGATCGGCAGCTGATAGGCCCGGAAAATCCGGTTCGCCGCCTGCAGCAGATAATTCTCATAAGGCCGCATCCGCAGCGAGATCAGAAGCTCATGCACCGACTGATAGTTCTGCGGCGCCTGCCAGACCGCGCCGCCGGCGGCCCTGGATTGCGGGCTGTCCACGGTCACCGACAGCAGGGTGTTGATGACCATCGCCAGCACCGGCTCGGGGACATCGGGCATCGCCGACAGCACCGCGTCGGGATAAAGCGGCGTGGACACCCAATAGGGGTAATCCGTCTGCGCCACGGCGGAAACCGGCGCGAAATCCGACAGCTCGATCGCGCCCTGCGCGTCGAGGTCTTCCAGCAGCCCGGCGCGCACCACGCCGGCATCGACCAGCCCCGATTGCACGGCATAGACCACCTCGCGCTGGTTGCCGCCGGAGAACACCAGTTCCGACAGCGCCTCGCGCGGCTCCATCCGGTGCTTGCGGAACTCCTGCGTGGCCAGCCACCAGCCGCTGAAATCGCCCGGCTCCACCGCCATCACCTTGCGGCCTTCCAACTGGGGGATCTCGCGGATGGTGCTGTCGGCGCGGGTAAAGATCAGCGCGCCGGTCCTGTCATAGGTCCGCCCCTGCCACATATGGGCGGCCGACAGCAGGGCGCGCGCCTGGCTTTCGACCTCGGCCGCGACGAAAGAGGCGGGATCGGTCAGCGTGAAGGCAAGCCGATCCTGCTCGACCGCCTGCAGCAGCGAGGCAACCGTATGCGGGGCGATGCTGAATCTGTACGGCAGGCCCTGCTCCTGCGCGGCCCGGGTCAGCAGTTCCGCCGTCGGCTCCCAGGCCTCCAGACTGCGGGTCGCCCCTTCGCTCGCCAGCACGCCGATCCGCAGGGTGGTAAGATCGGCGTCGGATACCTCTGCCCCGGCCTCCGCCTGGGCCTCGGTCTGCGCCAGAAGGCCCGGCGCGGCAGGCAGGGCGCAAAACCCGATCAGGGCCAATACAAAAGACAGCAACGGACGGACCGTCATGCGCCGACCCGGCTTGGAAAACAGATGTCTGGCCGCCTTACGCAGCATCCAGGTTCTGCTCCATCTCGTCGAGGAGCCGGTTCAGAAAGCGCCGCACCAGGTCGATATCCTTCTGGCTCAGCTCCGCTCCCAGCGCATCTATTTCCTGCTCAAGCCGCGCGGCACTGGCGCCGATTTCCGGGAATCCCACGCTGCCGCAGATGCCGTGCAGCTTGTGCGCATCGGCCCGGATATCGGCGCAGGCGTCCGGCCAGGCCTCTTGATCCTGCAATTCTCTGAGAAGCTCGTAGAGAGCGTCGATGCGATCCGACAACGAAAGAATAAAGCGCTCGCGCACCCGCGCCAGCCCCGCATTCAGTTGTGCCGCCTTATCGGCGTCCAACCCCTGTACCATTTGACCTTACCAACCCGCTCTGCCTGATTAATAAACGGCGCTCTTGCGGCGCCGATTGTTTCCTCGATCAACACAATGCATGCCTGAACATTGCCTGTGAAAACCGGCAGCAATGTGGCAATAAACCAGGCAAGTTTAAGCTGGTTTAAAATTTCATAATTTTGTTAACCTCCCGCCATCAGTGATGCGGATTGGCAACGCCCCGGAACCAATCGACCCCACAGGGCAAAAGAGGCACAGGTGCGCCCCTTTGTGCATTTTCGCTGAAATCCTGTGCGGAACACTTATGCCGCGTGCGACTCCAGACGCCCCACCAACCCGTTCGGCCGGCTCAGTTTATCGTGTTTTTGCAGCACGTGCAGATTGTCCACCGCCCGGTCGAGGAACCGCAGATCGTCGCGCCGCTCCAGCAGTTTCGGAGCAGCCACAGAGCCGATCTGCGCCGAGAAGCTGGTGGACACCTCTTCGCAATAGACCAGGTCGGGATCGTTCAGCATGGTGAACAGATGGTCCTGCATCGTCTCCGGCTCCGGCAGCAGCCGCTTGGGCCCGACGCAAAGGAACACCCCGGCGCCGATGTAGGACACAAAGGCCTGGGTCCCAACCAGCGCGTCCGAGATCACCTCGGCCACATCGGTGACCACATAGGCGAACTCCTCGGCCGAGGAGCCGGCGTGAACACGCTCCAGCTCCGGCACCCGGACGGCAAAGGCCCCGATCGCGAACTGCTTCTGATCCTTCATGATCATAACGTAGTTCTGCAGCACCCCGTTCGAGACGTAGCCCTTGATCTCCTCGATCGTCACCGGCTCGCCATAGGCGGGTTTGCGTTTGTCTTGCCGCGCATGCTGGGCGCTCGCTGCCGCGGCCCGGCGGGTTTCCTTCTGCAGCTTGTCCGCCAGACGGATCCGGGTGACCAGTTCGGTGGTATCGAACGGCTTGGTCACGTAATCGGTCGCCCCGGCCAGGAAGGCCCGGTCGATGTAATCTTTCTGGTTCATGGCGGTGATCATGACCACCGGCGATTCGCGATAATTCGGCATATCGCGGACCCGCTGGGTCAGTTCGATGCCGTCCATGCCCGGCATCTGGATGTCGAACATGAAAGTGTCGAAAGGGGTCTGGGCCGCGGCAATCTTGCTTAGCGCGTCCTCTCCACTCTCAGCCAGGGTCACGTCCGTGTAGCCATGCGCCTCGAGCGTTGCCAGGAGCAGCTCCCGGATCAGTTCGTCGTCGTCAACGGCAAGGATTTTCATGTCGTTCTCCAGTGCGTCCGCCGAGTTTCTGTCAGCGGTAGCATCGCCTTGCAGCGCTTCTGCGCCGGTTTCTCCGCCCGGCGGTCTCGTTCATCGTCGCCACCATGGCCTGAATTCTTTTCCAGGTTGATTAAGTCCTAAGAATGTGGCGCAAATTTGTCTTAGTTTAGGTTGAGTAACGACAACTTCTTGCGGCCCCAGCCCCAATTTCGGAACTCGGTTTCAGCGTTATTTCTCAGGAAATACTAGCGAAAATGATATTTCAGTCCCGAAACGGGTCGCCCGCATCCGGATCGATTTCCTGCCAGAAGTGCCGGCCTTGCTCCGACTCGTCCGTGCTGCAGCGAAATGTTTTCCGGGGGCGGTCCGTTACAACCTCGCGGCGATTCGCGACGTCGATCGTGATCATCGACCCCACCGAGTAGGCCAGGCCGGCGTAGTAGCAGAACCGAAGCTCCACGTTCGGCGGCAGCGGGCTCGCCCCCAGCACCGGCGCCGGGGTTTCCGCCCGCGCGCCCGGAGCGAGGAGGAGCGCAAGACCAAGCGCCAGCGCAGGTGTACAGTAACGCACACGGGGTATCGCCCCCGTCAAATCCTGCCGCTTCGCCATGATCGCCCCTCGCTTTGCCGCCTCGCGAAAAGGGTAATCGGCGCGCCGGAAAATCCCAAGCCGAAAACCGCCCGGGCCCCGCGTTCCGCCCGCCCATCGCCTTTCTGTCCTGCGGGCGCCTCAACCGGCGGGCGAGACAGAGGCTGGCCCGCCTCCGCGCTCAGATCGTTGCCGAGGCCCTTTTCACCTGCACCGTCCTGCGCACCAGGGCGAGCAGGAAGAGCGCCGTCAGGATCAGCACGATGGTCGGCGCCGATGCGCTGTCGATGAAGAAACTCAGGTAAACCCCGCTCGCCATCGAAAACATGCAGACCGCCACAGAAACCGCCAGCATCCGGCCGAAGCTGCGCACCAGCAGAAAGGCGATGGCCCCCGGCGCGATCAACAAACCCACGGCCAGAATCAGCCCGGTGGCCGACAGCGTCGCCACGATGGTCAGCGACAGCACCGTCAGCAGGCCGTAGTGCAACAGCCCCACCGGCAGCCCGCAGGCCTTGGCCTGCGCCGGGTCGAAGGCATGCAGCATCAGGTCCTTCCATTTCAGCAACAGCGCGGCAGCCACGACGGCAGAGATCAGCCCGGCCGTCCAGAGATCGTCGGCACCGACCCCCAGCATGTTGCCGAAGAGGATATGATCGAGGTGCACATTGGTGTGGAGCGAGATGTAGATCACGATCCCCAGCCCGAACATGCCGGAAAACACCACGCCCATGACGGTATCCTGCTTCACCCGGCTGTTCTCCGACAGGTAGCCGGTGGCCACCGCCGTGACCATCCCGGCGGCAAAGGCGCCGAGGATCAGCGGAAAGCCCAGCACATAGGCCAGCACGATCCCCGGCAGCACCGCATGGCTGACCGCATCGCCCATCAGCGCCCAGCCCTTGAGCACCAGGAAACAGGACAGCAGCGCGGTGGGCACCGACACGATCAGCGAGATCCAGAAGGCATTCTGCATGAAGCCGAACTGGAATGGCATCAGGAGGGTCTCCATCATGCGACCTCCTCCGCCCGCAGGGCCTCAGCCGCCTTGCGCCGGGCCGCCAGCAGCCCGTGCTTCGGTGCCCAGACAAAGGTGACGAGAAAGATCAACGTCTGCAGCACGACGATGATCCCGCCCGTCGCGCCATCGAGGAAATAGCTGATATAGGCGCCGACAAAGCTGGTCAGCGTACCGATCACGACCGACGTCACGATCAGCCGCGGAAACCGGTCGCAGAGCAGATAGGCGGTGGCGCCCGGCGTCACCACCATGGCGATCACCAGAAACGCCCCGACCGTCTGCATCGCCGCCACCACGCAGGCCGACAGCAGCACGAAGAACACCGCCTTCAGCAACCCCGGCCGCAGCCCGATGGACCGCGCATGGCTTTCATCGAAGAACACCACCATCAGGTCCTTCCACTTCACCACCAGCACCGCCAGCGAGACGAACCCGATGACGGCAAGCTGCAGCGTGTCCTCCGGCGTGATCGCCAGGATGTTGCCCATGGTGATGGTCTGGATCGACACCGACATCGGATTGACCGACGCCATGAAGAGGCCAAGCCCGAAGAAGGAGGTGAAGATGATGCCGATGATCACATCGGCCTTCAGCCCCGAGCGGTCGGACAGAAACAGCATCGCCGCCGCCGCCAGCCCGCCGGAGATGAACGCGCCCAGCGCAAACGGCAGCCCGAGGATATAGGCGCCGGCCACCCCCGGCACCACCGAATGCGAAAGCGCATCGCCGATCAGCGACCAGCCCTTGAGCATCAGATAGGCGGAGAGAAAGGCACAGACCCCGCCGACCAGGGCGGAGACCCACATCGCATTGGTCATGTAGCCGTAGGTGAAAGGCTCCAGCAGGGTCATTCGCGGCCCTCCCGCACGGTCTCGTCGCCATATTGCACGAACGGGCGTTCGTCATCGCTGAGGATGGTGACACGGCGCGGATCGTCGTCGTCGTGCAGCGTCTCGCCCCCCAGGGTGAAATGGCGCAGCACCCCGCCGAAAGCGGCCTCCAGATTCTTGCGGGTAAAGGTGGTCTCGGTCGGCCCGTAGGCCAGCACCGTGCCCTTGACCAGAACCGTGCGGTCGCAGAACTCCGGCACCGAACCGAGGTTGTGGGTGGAGACCAGCATCACCCGCCCCTCGTCGCGCAGCTCGCGCAGCAGGCCGATGATCTGCTCCTCGGTCTTCACATCGACGCCGGTGAACGGTTCGTCCAGCAGGATCACCTGGCCATCCTGCGCCAGCGCGCGGGCCAGAAAGACACGCTTCTTCTGCCCGCCCGACAGCTCGCCGATCTGGCGATGGCGGAACTCCTGCATGTTGACCCGCCGCAGGGCCGCATCCACCGCTGCGCGATCGGCCCGACCCGGCCGCCGCAGCAGGCCCATATGGCCATAGCGGCCCATCATCACCACATCCTCGACCAGCACCGGAAACGACCAGTCGACCTCTTCGGACTGCGGCACATAGGCGACGAGATTGCGCTTCAGCGCCTCTTTCACCGACATGCCCAGCAGATGAATCTCGCCCTTCGCCACCGGCACGAAGCCCATGATCGCCTTGAACAGGGTCGATTTGCCCGCGCCGTTGACCCCCACCAGGGCCGTCACCGTCCCGCGCGGGATCTCGAAACTGGCATCGCGCAGGGCGGTATGACCGTTGCGATAGGTCACCGTGACATCCCGCGCCGCGATACCGCCGCCTGCATTCCCCTGATCGGGGGCCGCCTGGGTCGTCTGGTCGTCTTTCATCGGTCGTGCCTTTCTGGCGGCCACCGGGGCCGTATTCGCTGGAGGAGTGTACCGATCTCAATTCATGCCGGTCTGAAGCCCGTCTGCAACCGTTTGCGCTGTGACCCTCAGCAGGTCGAGATAACTGGGAACCGGGCCCTCCGGCTCCGACAGGCTGTCGACGTAGAGAACGCCGCCGTAACGGGCGCCGGTTTCGCGGGCGACCTGTTCCGCAGGCGCCGTGTTGACGGTGCTTTCGCAGAACACCACCGGGATCTCGTTCTCCTTCACCCCGTCGATCACCTTGCGCACCTGCTGCGGCGTGCCCATCTGGTCGGCGTTCATCGGCCACAGATACAGCTCCTTCATGCCGAAGTCGCGGGCGAGATAGCTGAAGGCGCCCTCGCAGGTCACCAGCCAGCGCTGCGCCTCGGGGATGGTCGCGATCTCGGCCTTCAGCGGCTCCAGCGTTGTGCGCAGCGCGTCCTTATAGGCCGCCGCGTTCCGGGCGTAGATCGCGGCATTGTCGGGATCGTGTTCGGCAAAGGCGGCCTCGATGTTGTCGATATAGACCAGCGCATTGTCGAGCCCCATCCAGGCATGCGGGTTCGGCTTGCCCTCATAGGCGCCCGCCGCGATCGGGATCGGGTCGATGCCGTCGCTCAGCGTAACCGAGGGGACATCGTCGAGATTGGACAGGAACTGTTCGAACCACAGCTCCAGGTTCATGCCGTTCCACAGGATGAGGTCGGCGCCCTGCGCCCCCACCAGATCGCGCGGCGTCGGTTCATAGCCGTGAATTTCCGCCCCGGGCTTGGTCACCGAAACCACATCGGCGGCATCGCCCGCCACCTGCCGGGCCATATCGGCCAGCACCGTGAAAGTGGTGACAACCTTCATCCGGTCCTCGCTGGCCAGTGCGGCACTGGCGCAGAAGGCCGCCGCGGCCGCCGCCGCGAGCAGGCGGCTGATCCTCGAAGACATCAGGCATCCTTTCATTTCATCGTTCCGATCGGTGCCATTCGCAGGGTTTACCCTCTTCCTGCAAATGAGTCGCAACAAGGAATATCCGATCCGGCACAAATTGCAATTGCCATTCACTCGCAACTAAGATGCGCACTCACATTCCGCGCGGCCAGCCGCAAATCCCGCACCGGCGCGACGCCAACGCAAAAACTGTGTCAGGCGCAGATCGTCTCAGATGCGCGACAGGGCCCGCTCACGCCCCCGCATCCGGCCAGATCGTGTACAGCTCCTCGGGGTGCGACACCCCGCGCAGCACGTAGCGGCCCAGCGAGACCAGATCGTGGCTGCCCTTGCGGGCGGCATCGAACACCGGCTGGGTCAGGATCACCCGGCGGCCCAGCGGGCGGTGCATGTCGGCGACCCGCGCGGTCAGGTTCACCGCCGGCCCGATCACGGTGAAATCCAGCCGCGTTTCGGCGCCGATATTGCCATAGTAGATCCGCCCCGCATGCAGCGCGAAGGTGCAGCGCGCCACCGGCAGCCCATCGCGTTCGCGCGCGCGGTTGGCCGCCGCCAGCTGATCGCTCAGCGCGGTGACCATATCCAGCGCCGCGATGGCCGCCTGTTCCGGATCGGGATGATCGAACATCGCCAGAAGCCCGTCGCCCATGAACTTCAGCACATGACCGCCGCGCTCCTGAATCGCCGACACCGCCAGCCCGAAATAGGCATTCAGCATCGCGATCATCTCCGGCCCCGGGATCTGTTCGGCCAGGGAGGTGAAGCCGGACAGGTCGAACAGACAGATCACCGCCTCGATCTCTTCGACCGAGCCGCGCTCGATCTCGCCCGACAACACCCGTTCGCCGGCGTCATAGCCCAGGTAGACCTGCAGCAGATCCCGCGCCATCCGCCGGTTCGCGGTGGATTTCAGCGCCAGCCCCAGCGGCGGCAGGGTGGCGCGAATCAGGTCGAGGTCGGCGTCGGAAAACCCGGCCGCCGCATCGCTGGCGAACGACACCAGCGTCCCCTGCGGCGCATTGCCGAGATCCAGCGCGATCTTGTTCGGCGCCTTCTCGAAGAACAGGCCGGTGGCGAAATAGTCGGTCGCGCCCTGTGCCTTCAGATCGTTGAGCAGGGGAAAGCGGCTGGGCACGTCCGGATCGCTCAGGTCCTCGCGAAACTCCATCGTGCCCGAAGCGAGCAGATGGTAGAGCGGGCTTTGCAGCCACTCCCGGCGCGGGGTGGCGGCATGGGCGTAGCGTTCCAGCACGACATCGCCGCCGTTGCGCCGCCATTCGAACCCGATGCTGCCGAAACGCGGGTGGATCGCCCGCTGCGCCACATGGGTCCGGAAAAGCGGCACCCCCAGCTCCACCAGCTTCTCGCAATAGCCGGTCAGCAGCTCTTCGCGCGCGGTGCCGTCCAGCCCGCGGGCCACCAGCCAGGCGTTCAACGCGACGGCCCGGGATTCGGAAACGGGGGGATTGGGCATCATGGACAGCCCTCAGGCTAAAGAGTTGGCGGATTTACGGTTTATAAGGGCTGTGTCCGGAAATGCCTATTGCTACCGGATACCGGCCAGCTGCCGCAGCATCGAGCGCAGCAGCGCCACCTCACCGGAGGTAAAATGGCGCGCCAGTTTCGCATCGTATTCACGCGCCACCCCGCGCAGGTCGCGATAGGCGGCTTCTCCCGCCGGCGTCAGTTCCAGATGCTCCGAGCGGCGGTCGTTCTCGTCGCGGGTGCGGGTCAGGAACCGGCGCTCCTCCAGCCGCTGCACCGCGCGGCTGACCTTGGTCTTGTGAATCATGGCGCGCTGGCCGATCTCCTTCGCCGTCATCCGCCCGTACATGCCCAGATGGAACAGCACCCGCCACTCCGGGCGCAGCATGCCGTAACGGTTCTTGTAGACGTGCTGGAACGCCAGAGAGCTTTCCTCAGCCGCCTGGTTGAGCAGGAAGGGCAGGAAATTGGCCAGATCGAAATCGTCTTCGCCGGCGCCGGATTTTGCCAATTTTTCGGTCATCGCGTATTGTTAGTTACAAAATCAACTATTACGGAGCAAGCAGCAAAAGGAGGAACGCGCGATGAATCGTCCTACTGACCCGCATAAAATGGTGCAGGCGCACACGCCTGTCGGCACCACCGAGGGCTACATGCCCGGCTTCGGCAACGACTTCGAAACCGAGGCCCTGCCCGGCGCCCTGCCGCAGGGCATGAACAGCCCGCAGAAATGCAACTACGGCCTCTATGGCGAGCAGCTTTCGGGCACCGCCTTCACCGCCAACCCGCCGGAGCGGACCTGGACCTATCGCATCCGCCCCAGCGTGAAGCACTCGGCCCGCTACACCAGGATCGACCTGCCCTATTGGAAATCGGCGCCCAACGTGGACCCCGATGTGGTCTCCCTCGGCCAGTACCGCTGGGATCCGGTGCCGCATACCGAGGACAAGCTGACCTGGCTGACCGGCATGCGCACCATGACCACCGCCGGTGACGTCAACACCCAGGTCGGCATGGCCAGCCATGTCTATCTGGTCAACACCTCGATGCAGGACGAATACTTCTTCTCCGCCGACAGCGAGCTGCTGGTGGTGCCGCAGGAGGGCCGTCTGCGCTTCGCGACCGAGCTGGGCATCATCGACCTGGAGCCGAAGGAAATCGCCATCCTCCCGCGCGGCCTCGTCTACCGCGTCGAGGTGCTGGAAGGCCCGGCGCGCGGCTTCGTCTGCGAGAACTACGGCCAGAAGTTCGAGCTGCCTGGCCGCGGCCCGATCGGCGCCAACGCGCTGGCCAACCCGCGCGACTTCAAGGCGCCGGTGGCCGCCTACGAGGACCGCGAGGTGCCCTCGACGCTGACCATCAAATGGTGCGGCCAGTTCCACGAGACGAAGATCGGCCAGTCGCCGCTCGACGTGGTGGCCTGGCACGGCAACTACGCGCCCTACAAATACGACCTGCGCACCTATTGCCCGGTCGGCGCGATCCTGTTCGACCATCCCGACCCGTCGATCTTCACCGTGCTGACCGCCCCCTCGGGCGTGCCGGGCACCGCCAATATCGACTTCGTGCTGTTCCGCGAACGCTGGATGGTGGCCGAAAACACCTTCCGCCCGCCGTGGTACCACAAGAACATCATGTCGGAGCTGATGGGCAACATCTACGGCCAGTACGACGCCAAGCCGCAGGGCTTCGTCCCCGGCGGCATGAGCCTGCACAACATGATGCTGCCGCACGGGCCGGACAAGAACGCCTTCGAGGGCGCGTCGAACTCCAACCTCGGGCCGGAGAAGCTGGAAAACACCATGTCCTTCATGTTCGAAACCCGCTTCCCGCAGCATCTGACCGGCTTCGCCGCCAGCGAGGCGCCGCTGCAGGACGACTACATCGACTGCTGGTCGGACATCGAAAAGAAGTTCGACGGCACCCCCGGCACGAAATAAGTAATCGGTGATGGCGGGCGAAAGCCCGCCCTACCCATCCCACGTAGGGCGGGCGCCGTCCCGCCGCACCGGACAAGGAAGACCAAATGCCCCTGATGAAAAGCTGGGTGGAAAGCGCCAATGCGGCCGACTGCCCGTTTCCCCTGAACAACCTGCCCTATGGCGTCTTTTCCGTCGGCGAGGGCGACCCGCATTGCGGCGTGGCCATCGGCGATCGGATCCTCGACATCACCGCGGCCGAGGCCGAGGGCCTCATCACGCTGACCGACACGCCGCTGTTTGACGTGCCGTTCTGGAACGAGCTGATGGAAGAGGGCCCCGCCGTCTGGGCCGCCCTGCGCGAGCGCCTGATCGCGCTGCTGTCCGAAGGCTCGGAAGAACGCGCCAAGGTCGAACCGCTGCTGGTGCCGATGGCCGGGGCCGAGATGCACATGCCCTTCGCGGTCTCCGAATACACCGATTTCTACGCCGGCAAGAACCACGCCTTCAACGTCGGCACCATGTTCCGCGGCCCGGAAAACGCGCTGCCGCCGAACTGGCTGCACATCCCGATCGGCTATAACGGCCGCGCCTCCTCGGTGGTCGTCTCCGGCACCGAGGTGCGCCGCCCCTGGGGCCAGCTCAAGGGACCGAACGACGACAAGCCGCGCTTCGCCCCCTGTGCCCGCTTCGACATCGAGCTGGAAATGGGCGCCATCGTCGGCACCCCGTCCGACGGGCCGATCACCGTGCAGGAGGCCGACGACCACATCTTCGGCTACGTGCTGCTGAACGACTGGTCGGCGCGCGACATCCAGGCCTGGGAATACCAGCCGCTGGGCCCGTTCCAGGCCAAGGCGACCGCCACCACCATCAGCCCCTGGATCGTCACCAAACCGGCGCTGGAGCCGTTCCGCACCGATACGCCCGCCCGCGAGGTCGAGCTGCTGGATCACCTCAAGGACTGCGGCCCGATGCTCTATGACATCGATCTCGAAGTCACACTGCAGCCCGAAGGCGGCGAGGCCAGCACCATCGTGCGGACCAATTACAAGGAAATGTACTATTCCGCCGCGCAACAGCTGGCCCATCACACCACCTCCGGCTGCCCGATGAACACGGGCGATCTGCTCGGTTCGGGCACCATTTCGGGCTCGACCAAGGAAAGCCGCGGTTCGCTGCTGGAACTCAGCTGGGGCGGCAAGGAACCGTTGGACCTTCCCACCGGCGAGACCCGCAGCTTCATCGAGGACAACGACACCCTGACCCTGAAAGGCGCCGCCAAGGGCGACGGCTACACCATCGGCTTCGGCGATTGCGTGGGCAAGGTACTTCCCGCCCTCGACGATCCTTACAAACGCTAAGATCTTCTTCTTGGCATAAATACTCCCGCCGGAGGCGTCCCGAACGCCCCACCGGCGCACCGATCAAAGAAAGGCACAGACATGGCCAAGGCATTCGCGTCCCAGGGGGACATGACCGAAAAGAAAATCAGCTTCACCGAGGTGGGCGAAGGGCTCTATGCCTTCACCGCCGAGGGCGACCCGAACTCCGGCGTGATCATCGGCGACGACTCTGTGATGATCGTCGAGGCGCAGGCGACCCCGCGTCTGGCCAACAAGGTGATCGAATGCGTCCGCTCGGTGACCGACAAGCCGATCACCCATGTGGCGCTGACCCATTACCACGCCGTGCGCGTGCTGGGCGCCTCCGCCTTCGGCGCGCAGCAGATCATCATGTCCGACGCCGCCCGCGGCATGGTGGTGGAACGCGGCCAGGAGGACTGGGACAGCGAATTCCAGCGCTTCCCGCGCCTGTTCGAAGGCCATGAAAGCATTCCCGGCCTGACCTACCCGACCACCACCTTCTCCGACAGCATGACCGTCTATCTCGGCAACCGCCGGGTCGACATCATGCACCTGGGCCGCGCCCACACCGCCGGCGACGCGGTGATCCACGTGCCCGACCAGAACGTGATGTTCACCGGCGACATCGTCGAATATCACTCCGCCTGCTACTGCGGCGACGGCCATTTCGCCGACTGGGGCGATACGCTGGACGCGATCAAATGGTTCGAGGTCGACGCCATCGCGCCCGGCCGCGGCGATGCGCTGGTCGGTCAGGAGATGGTCAACGAGGCCATCGAGAACACCCGCGATTTCGTCGAAAGCACCTACCGCCCGGCGGCCAAGGTGGCGGCGCGCGGCGGCTCGCTGAAAGAGGCCTGGGACGCGGTGCGCGCCGAATGCGATCCGAAGTTCGCCGATTACGCGATCTACGAACACTGCCTGCCCTTCAACGTCGCCCGCGCCTATGACGAGGCCCGCGGCATCGACACCCCGCGGATCTGGACCGCCCAGCGCGATCTGGAAATGTGGGAACAGCTGCAGGGGTGAGGCGCGCCCGGAAAAAGGTCCGGTGGACCTTTTTCAGCGCCGAACGGGCGGAGCCCCGGACACCCCCCGGCTAGGCCCGGCCTCTTAGGCAAAAAAGGGGCGGTTTGATCCAGATCGTGCCGCCCCGCCCGGAACGATGAAAGACTGAACGCAACCTCCCGGCGCCCCCGCGCCGGGAAACGGAGGAGGTGCGCCTGGCGCACGAATTGGGAGAACGCCCATGAACAAGATCTTCGAGACACCGCTCTACCCCTATGCCCGCCACGCGGACGAGGATGCCCCCGTCCCCGCCCGGCATAAGGTCATCGTGGTCGGTGCCGGCCCCATCGGCCTCGCCGCCGCCATCGACCTCGCCCAGCAGGGCATCGAGGTGGTGATCCTGGACGACAACGACAAGGTGAGCTTCGGCTCCCGCGCGATCTGCTTCGCCAAGCGGCCGCTGGAGATTCTCGACCGCCTCGGCGCCGGGCAGCCGATGGTCGACAAGGGCGTGGTCTGGAACCTGGGCAAGGTCTTCTTCGACGACCGCAAGGTCTATGACTTCAACCTGCTGCCCGAAGAGGGCCACCAGCGCCCCGCCTTCATCAACCTGCAACAGTATTATTTCGAGGAATTCCTGGTGAACCGGGTCCTGGAATTGCAGGCAGAGGGCGCCCCGATCGAGATCCGCGGCCGCAACAAGGTCTCGGCGGTGGGCACCCATCCCGACCACGTGACGCTGGAAATCGACACGCCGGAGGGCAGCTATAACCTCGAGGCCGACTGGGTAATCGCCTGCGACGGCGCCGGCTCGCCGATGCGGGCGATGCTGGGCAAGGATTTCGTCGGCCGGGTGTTCGAGGACAACTTCCTGATCGCCGACGTGATCATGGAGGCCGACTTCCCGACCGAGCGCTGGTTCTGGTTCGACCCGCCGTTCAACCGCGGCCAGTCGGCGCTGCTGCACAAACAGCCCGACGGCGTCTGGCGGATCGACCTGCAACTGGGCTGGGACATCGACAAGGAACGCGAGAAGCGCCCCGAAAACGTGATCCCGCGCCTCAAGGCAATGCTGGGCGACGATGTGGAGTTCGAGTTGGAGTGGGTGTCGATCTATACCTTCCAGTGCCGCCGGATGGAGCAGTTCCGCCACGGCCGGGTGATCTTCGCCGGCGACTCGGCCCATCAGGTCAGCCCGTTCGGCGCCCGCGGCGCCAACTCCGGCCTGCAGGACACCGACAACCTGTGCTGGAAGCTCAAGCTGGTGATCGACGGCAAGGCGCCCGAAAGCCTGCTCGACAGCTACGATATCGAGCGGATCCACGGCGCGGACGAGAACATCCTGAACTCCACCCGCTCCACCGATTTCATCACGCCGAAGTCGGAAATGTCGCGGATGCTGCGCGACGCGGTGCTGGACCTCAGCGAGCACTACGAGTTCGCCCGCCCGCTGGTGAACTCCGGCCGCCTCTCGGTGCCCTGCACCTATGACGGCTCGCCGCTCAATTCCGCCGACGCGCTGAACGGGCCGGAGCGCACCCGCCCCGGCTCGCCTTGCCCCGACGCGCCTTTGGGCGACGGCTTCCTGCTGCCCAAACTCGGCGACAAGTTCACGCTGCTGACCATCGACGCCGAGGCGCCCGATGTGATCGAGGAGGACGGCATCGAGGTCACCCGCCTGGCGCTCTCGGTCAAGGACGACCCGACACTGGCGCTGAAGGAGCGGTACCTCGGCGACGAAACCTCGGCCGTCTACCTGATCCGCCCCGACCAGCACGTGGCGGCCCGCCGCGCCAGCTATGACGAAACCCTGTTCCGCGCCGCGATCCGCCGCGCCACCGGCAAGGAGTAATCCCCATGTCCGATCTGATCCTGACGTCCAATATCGACGGCGCCGACGATTTCTATGCCGAGCTTCTGGCCACCCACGAGGGGCTGGAAACCGGCGACAGCCACGCGCTGAACGCCCGGCTGGTGCTGATCCTGGCCAACCATATCGGCGACCGCGAGGTGCTCAGCCAGGCGCTGCGCGCCGCCAAGCTCAAAGAGGAGGAGTGAGCGATGAAAATCGAGAAAATCCACCACGTCGCCTATCGCTGCAAGGACGCGAAGGAAACCGTGGAATGGTATGGCAAGATGCTGAACATGGACTTCATCCTGGCGATTGCCGAGGATCACGTACCCTCGACGCATGAGCCCGACCCCTACATGCACATCTTCCTTGATGCGGGCGACGGCAACGTGCTGGCCTTCTTCGAGCTGCCGACCAAGCCGGAGATGGGCCGCGACCCCAACACGCCCGCCTGGGTGCAGCACATCGCCTTCAAGGTGAAGGCCCGCGACGAGCTGCTGAAGTTCAAGGACCATCTGGAGGCCAGCGGCGTCGAGGTGCTGGGGGTGACCGATCACTCGATCTTCCACTCGATCTATTTCTTCGACCCGTCGGGCCACCGCATCGAGCTGGCCTGCCCCGACCCCGAGGAAGAGGCGATGCTGGAAAAACTCGACGCGGTGAAATGGGACATGCTGGAGGAATGGTCGAAGACCAAGAAGGCGCCCAAACACGCCGAATGGATGCACGCGAAAGAGCTTAACGACGTCTGAATCGCACGTACAATTCGGCGCGGATTTCGTACAGTTTTTCGACGCTAAACACGGGCCCCGGGCGCATCCCTCGCCCCCGGGGCCCGAAAATTCCGCACCGGAAAACGGTGCCGCGCGCCACGCCCGAATAGATATGGCCGCGCCGGGGCGAAGCGGGTAACGTCCGCCGCAACGGCACCGGCCCGGCCGGCGCCCCGATAAAGCCGACAACAGGAGAACGGATATGAGCGAGGTTGTGCTCTATGATTTCTGGCGGTCCTCGGCCGCCTACCGGATGCGGATCGCCCTGAACCTGGCCGGGATCGCCTATACCTCGGTGCCGGTCGATCTGCCCACCAAGCAGCACAAGACCGACGCCCATATCGCCCGCAACCCACAAGGTCTGGTGCCGGTGCTGGAGATCGACGGGCTGCGCCTGACCCAGTCGCTGGCGATGCTCGACTACCTCGACAACACCCGCGCCATGGGCCTTCTGCCCAAGGAACCGGGTCCGCGCGCGGCACAACTGGCCGTGGCCTACGCCATCGCGGTGGACATCCACCCGATCTGCAACCTGCAGGTCATCAACTACGCCGCCGAGATCACCGGCAACCGCGAGAACGTCAAGGAAGACTGGATGCAGCAGTTCATCCGCCCCGGCCTCGTCGCGGTGGAGGAACTGCTCTCGGGCTTCGACCAGGCCCCCTACGCCTGCGGCGATAAACCCGGGCTGGTCGATGTCTGCCTGCTGCCGCAGCTCTACAACGCGCATCGCTGGGGGGTCGACGTGTCGGATCTGGACCGGATCTGCGCGATTGAGGCCGCCTGCGCCAAAAACCCTGCCTTTTCAGACGCCTATCCAGATCTGCACAAGCCGGGCTGACGACACAGGGCGGCGCGGTCAACCGCCGGTTTGCTCCGCGCCGCCTTCGCTCAACTCGTTGAGCAGATCCAGCAGCCGCTCGTAACGCTCGGCCCCCAGACGCCGGCGCACATCGTCGTTGAGCGCGATGCTGGTTTCCAGATTCTCCGCGATCACCTCGGACCCGGCCGGGGTGATCTGCACGATCTGCTTGCGCTTGTCGGCCTCGTCCCGCTGACGGACGATCAGCCCGCGCTCTTCCAGCTTCTGCAGAATCCGCGTCAGGCTCGGCAGCAGCAGGCAGGACTCCTCGGCGATCCGGGTGGGTTCCATCCCGCCGCCTTCGTCCAGCACGCGCAACACCCGCCATTGCTGTTCGGTGATGCCCACGTCAGCCAGCATGGCGCGGATCGGCCCCATCACCTCTTCGCGCGCGCGCAGCAAGGCAATCGGCAGGGATCGGGACGTTTTCGGAAAAGCTTTTGTCATGGTCCACTTTTGCCGAGGAGAATGCGTTGGTGCAACGTATTATGACACTGCCGGGGTTGACAGGAGGCAATTTTTACTACACATGTTAATCAAATAGGCGAGGGAGGAGCCCCGTGGCACATCTGATGGTCGATTTTTCAGCAAATGCGGAGGAATGGGTCGATATGGCCGCCTTCTGCGATGCGCTGCGCGTCGCCGCGATCGAAACCGGCGCGCTGCCGATGCCGGGCATCCGGGTGCGGGCGATGCGGGCCGATTACGTCTCCATCGCCGACGGCGATCCGGACCATGGTTATATCGACATCTCGGTGCGCCTGCGCGGCGGCCGCGACCTGGAGACCCGCAAGGCGGCCACGGCGCATATTTTCGCCGCCGCCGAGGCATTTCTGCAGCCGGTCATGGCGACCCGCTCGCTCGCCCTGTCGCTGGAGATGCGCGACATCGACCCCGAGCTTGCGCCCAAGACCGGCACCATCCGCGACCATTTGAAAAAGGCCTGATCCGCATGACCGATTTGACCGACAATCTTGCCAAGCTGGACGGCTATCTCGCCCGGTTCCGCGACCACGGCATCCAGAACCTGATCGCGGGCGAAACCCGGCCCGCCGCCTCCGGCGCGGTGTTCGACACCACCTCACCAGTGGACGAAAGCGTGATCTGCCCGGTGGCCCGCGGCGGGGCAGAGGATATCGACGCCGCGGCACAGGCCGCCAAGGCGGCCTTCCCTGCCTGGCGCGACATGCCGGCGGCCGAGCGCAAGAAGATCCTTATCCGCATCGCCGAGCTGATCGAGGCGCGGGCAGAAGAAATCGCGCTTTGCGAATGCTGGGACACCGGACAGGCGCTGCGCTTCATGTCCAAGGCGGCGCTGCGGGGGGCGGCGAATTTCCGGTTCTTCGCCGACAAGGTGACCTCGGCTCGCGACGGCCAGAACCTGCGCTCGCCCACGCTGATGAACGTGACCACCCGGGTGCCGATCGGCCCGGTCGGGGTGATCACGCCGTGGAACACCCCCTTCATGCTGTCCACCTGGAAAATCGCGCCCGCGCTCGCCGCCGGCTGCACCGTGGTGCACAAGCCGGCCGAGTTCAGCCCGCTGACCGCCCGCATCCTGGCCGAGATCGCCCATGAGGCCGGCCTGCCCGACGGGGTGTGGAACCTCGTCAACGGCTTCGGCGAGGACGCCGGCCGCGCGCTGACCGAACATCCCGATATCAAGGCCATCGCCTTTGTCGGCGAGTCGAAAACCGGCTCGATGATCATGAAGCAGGGCGCCGACACGCTGAAACGGGTGCATTTCGAGCTGGGCGGCAAGAACCCGGTGGTGGTCTTCGACGACGCCGATCTGGACCGTGCGCTCGATGCGGCGATCTTCATGATCTATTCGCTGAACGGCGAACGTTGCACCTCCTCCTCCCGCCTGCTGGTGCAGGACACCATCGCCGAAGAGTTCGAGGCGCGGCTGATCGAACGGGTCAACAGGATCAAGGTCGGCCACCCGCTGGACCCGACGACCGAAGTGGGCCCGTTGATCCACAAGGTGCATTTCGACAAGGTGACCTCCTATTTCGACATCGCGAAAGAGGATGGCGCCACCGTGGCCGCCGGCGGCTGCCGGGTGGGCGATCAGGGCTGGTTCGTCAGCCCCACCCTGTTTACCGGCGCCAAACCGGATATGACCGTGGCGCAGGAAGAGATCTTCGGCCCGGTCCTGACCTCCATCCGTTTCTCGACCGAGGAGGAGGCGCTGGAAATCGCCAACGGCACCGAATACGGGCTGACCGGCTATGTCTGGACCAACGACCTGACCCGCGCCCTGCGCTTTACCGACAAGCTCGAAGCGGGGATGATCTGGGTGAACTCGGAGAACGTCCGCCACCTGCCCACCCCCTTCGGCGGCGTGAAGGCCAGCGGCATCGGCCGCGACGGCGGCGACTGGTCGTTCGAGTTCTACATGGAACAGAAACACATCGGCTTTGCCCTCGGGCAGCACAAGATCCCCCGTCTGGGCGCGTAAGGCGCCCAAGGAAACGCGCGAGGTTTCAGGAGGAGAAGACCAATGGGAGAAATCGTTCTCGCCGCAAAATGCACCCATGTGCCGACCATGCTGATGTCGGAACAGCCCGGCCCGGTGGAAGGCAAGCGGCAAGCGGCCATCGACGGCCATGCGGAGATTGCGCGGCGCGCCAAGGCGCTGGGGGCGGACACGGTGGTGATCTGCGACACCCACTGGGTGATCAACGCGGGCTTTCACATCAACGCCAACAGCCGCTTCAAGGGGCTGTTCACCTCCAACGAGTTCCCGCAGTTCATCCAGGACCTGCCCTACGATTACGAGGGCAATCCGGAGCTGGGCGATGCCATCGCCAAGGCGGCCTGCGATCTGGGCGTGCACACCCTGTCGCATCACCTCGACAGTCTGGAGCTTGAATACGGCACGCTGGTGCCGATGCGTTTCATGGCGCGCGAACATGAGATGAAGGTGGTTTCCGTCGCCGCCTGGTGCACGGTGCACGACCATCAGGAAAGCCGGGTGGTGGGGCAGGCGATCCGCAAGGCGGTGGAGGAGAGCGACAGCAAGGTGCTGCTCGTGGCCTCCGGCTCGCTCTCCCACAAGATCTGGGCGAACAAGGATTACGCGGCCAATAACGGCACCTTTACAATCAGTTCGGAGTTCAACCGGCAGATGGACCTGCATGTGCTGGAGATGTGGAAGGCCGGCGATCACGCGACCTTCCTCAAGATGCTGCCGGAATACGCGCAATACTGCTGCGGCGAGGGGTCGATGCACGACACCTCGATGCTCTACGGTGCTTTGGGATGGGATGCATACACCGGCAAATGCGAGGTGGTGACGCCCTATTTCCCCTCCTCCGGCACTGGCCAGACCAATGTGATCTTTCCGGTTCAATAAGCCTTGATGATTGAAACAACGCGATACGCCGACGCCCGGGAGGTGGAGTTTTCAGAAAACGCCACCCCGAGCTTTTCTGAAAAGTTCGGCCCCGGCCCGGCGCCGCGCTGAGCCCGCAGAAGGAACCCCAGATGCCCATCCCCGCCCCCAACCTCTACCCGCCGTTCAACATCGTCCGGCTCAGCCATGTGGAGCTGATCGTCACCGATCTGGCGAAATCGCGCGCCTTCTATGTCGATACGCTGGGCCTGCAGGTGACCGACGAGGACAGCGAAACGATCTATCTGCGCGCGATGGAGGAACGCGGCCATCACTGCATCGTGCTGCGCAAGGGCGACGAGCCGCGCGCCCGCGATCTGGGTTTCAAGCTGTTCGGCGAGGAGGATCTGGAAAAGGCCGAGGCGTTCTTCCGCGCCAAGGGGCTGCCGGTGGACTGGGTCGAGCGCCCGTACCAGTCGCGCACCTTCCGCACCCGTGACCCGCACGGCACGCCGCTGGAATTCTACGTGCAGATGGACCGTCTGCCGCCGATCCACCAGAAATACGAGCTTTACCGCGGGGTGAAACCGCTCCGGATCGACCATTTCAACTGCTTCTCGCCCAATGTGGACGAAAGCGTCGCCTTCTATAACGAGATCGGGTTCCGCGTCACCGAATACACCGAGGATGAGGAAAGCGGCCATCTCTGGGCCGCCTGGACCCACCGCAAGGGCGGCGTGCACGACATGGCCTTCACCAACGGCACCGGGCCGCGGCTGCATCACACCGCCTTCTGGGTGCCGACGCCCTTGAACATCATCGACCTGCTCGACCTGATGTCGACCACCGGCTGGGTCGATAATATCGAGCGCGGGCCGGGGCGGCACGGTATCTCCAACGCCTTCTTCCTCTATATCCGCGACCCGGACGGGCACCGGATCGAGATCTATTGTTCGGACTACCAGACCGTCGATCCGGATCTGGAGCCGATCAAATGGGACCTGAAGGACCCGCAGCGGCAGACCCTCTGGGGCGCGCCGGCGCCGAAGTCGTGGTTCGAGGAGGGCAGCCTGTTCGAGGGGCAGGAGCCGGTACCGGCGCAACTGAAGGCGCAGCCGATCATTGCGCCGTGAAGATGGATGTTCATGTGCGCTTCCCGCTGATCAACAGAAACGAGGGCTGCGCCTGCCTGGGCGGGCGCGAATGCGCCTGCCGAGGGGCAGGCAGGCGCAGCCCGGCGTTGCCGCCGGGCACGACATGGGATCAGGGTTCTTCGCAAAGCGACACAGGGATTGAGAGATGAAATGGACTGAATTCGCCGGATGGGGCCGCCGCATCGCCGACTGGGCGCAGGAGTATCACCTGACCGTGGGCGACCGCCCGGTGCGGGCGCAGACCAAGCCGGGCGAGGTGCTGAACGCCCTGCCCGCGGCGCCGCCGGAGGCGCCCGAGGACATGGAACAGGTGTTCCGCGACTTCGAGGACATCGTGATGCCCGGCATCACCCATTGGCAGCACCCGCGCTTCTTCGCCTATTTCAACTCCAACGCCTCTGCCCCTTCGGTACTGGCCGAATTCCTCGTCTCCGCCATCGCGCCGCAATGCATGCTGTGGCAGACCTCTCCTTCGGCGACCGAGATGGAGACGCGGATGATGGACTGGTTGCGCCAGTCGCTGGGCCTGCCAGAAGGCTTCGCCGGCGTCATCCAGGACAGCGCCTCCACCGCCACGCTGGCGGCCGTGCTGACCATGCGGGAGAAAGCGCTGGACTGGCAGGGGAACCAGCAGGGTCTGGCCGGGCAGACACCGCTGCGCATCTATGCCTCCGCCGAGGTGCATACCTCCATCGACCGCGCGATCTGGATCTCCGGCATCGGCCAGCAGAACCTGATCCGTGTGCCCACCAAGGGCGACTGGCGCGGGATGGACGCGCAGGCGCTGGAGGCGGCGATCGAGGCCGATCTCGAAGCAGGGCTGAAACCCGCCGGCGTGATCCTCTGCGTCGGCGCCACCGGCACCGGGGCGACCGATCCGATTGCGGATTGTCTGGCGGTGGCGCGGAAATACGGGCTTTACACCCATGTGGATGCCGCCTGGGCCGGCAGCGCGATGATCTGTCCGGAGTTCCGGGAGTATTGGACCGGGATCGAGGAGGCCGACAGCATCGTCTTCAACCCGCATAAATGGCTGGGGGCGCAGTTCGATTGCTCGGCGCATTTCGTACGAAATCCGGACGATCTTGTACGCACCCTGGCGATCAGCCCGGAGTACCTGAAAACCCATGGTGCCGAGGGCATCATCAACTACTCCGAATGGTCGGTGCCGCTGGGCCGCCGCTTCCGCGCGCTGAAGCTGTGGTTCCTGATCCGCGCCTATGGGCTGGAGGGGCTGCGCGAGCGGCTGAGGAACCATGTCAAATGGTCCAAACAGCTGCACGACAAGCTGGCCACCCATCCGGATATCGAGATCGTGACGCCGCCGATGTGGTCGCTCTTCACCTTCCGCTATGCGCCCGAGGGCGTGGAGGATCTGGACGATCTGAACATCCGTCTGGTCAATGCGATCAACGACGACGGGCGCATCTACCTGACCCAGACCCGCGTCGACGGCACGCTGGTCATCCGCTTCCAGGCCGGGCAGTTCGAGACCACCGAGGAGGACGTGATGATGGCCTATGACGTGATCACCGAAATCGCAGAAGGATTGAGCCGATGAGCAAATTCGCGACCTATACCGCCAATGGCGAGACCTTCTACGGCGCGGTGACGCCGGAGGGGATGATCGCCCTGTCGCCCGGCTACAAGGAATGGCCGACCCTGCGCGAGGTGATCGAGGCCGGCGCCCTCTATGACCTTGCCATCGCGGCACAGGACAAACCGGTGACCCATCCCAACGGCACCTTCGAATACCAGATCCCGCTGCCCGCGCCGGAAAAGATCATCTGTGTCGGCGTCAACTTCCCCGACCGCAACGCGGAGTACAAGGACGGGCAGGAGGCGCCGCCCAACATGTCGCTGTTCATCCGCTTTCCGCGCAGCTTCACCGGCCATGACCGGCCGCTGATCCGGCCGCCGGAGACGCCGCAGCTCGACTACGAGGGCGAGATCGCCATCGTCATCGGCAAAGGCGGGCGGCGGATTTCGCAGGCCGACGCCTACGACCACATCGCCGCCATCACGCTCTGCAACGAGGGCACGCTGCGCGACTGGGTGCGGCATGCCAAGTTCAACGTGACCCAAGGCAAGAACTGGGACAATTCCGGCGCCATGGGGCCGTATCTGGTGCCCTTCACCTCGCCCGCGCAGCTCGATGACGTGCGGCTGACGACGAAGGTGAACGGCGAGCTGCGGCAGGACGACCGCACCGGTCGCATGCTGTTCCCGATCCGGCGGCAGATCGAGTATATCTCGACCTTCACCACGCTGGTGCCGGGCGACATCATCGTCACCGGCACCCCAACCGGCGCGGGCGCGCGGTTCGATCCGCCGAAATACCTTGTGCCCGGCGATGTGATCGAGATCGAGGCCGAGGGGATCGGCAAGCTGGTCAATACCGTCGAGGACGAGGCATGACGCCGGAACAACACGACGAGGCCGCCGAGACGCTGTTTCAGGCCGAAGCAACCGGCCAGCAATGTGGCCTGCTGTCACTGCGCTATCCGGGCATGACGCTGGACGATGCCTATGCGGTGCAATCCCGGCTGATCGCGCGCAAGCTGGCGGCCGGGCGCAAGAAGATCGGCTGGAAGATCGGGCTGACCAGCCGGGCGATGCAGGACGCGCTGAAGATCGACACGCCGGACAGCGGTGTGCTGCTGGACGATATGGCCTTCGACAATGGCGCCACGGTGCCCGCAGGCCGGTTCATTCAGCCGCGGGTGGAGGCGGAGATCGCCTTTGCGATGAAAGCGCCGCTGGCCGGGGCCGACTGCACCCGGCAAGACGTGCTGGCCGCGACGGATTATGTCGCCCCCTCGCTGGAGATTCTCGACACCCGAATCCTGCGCGCCGATCCGGAGACCGGCAAGGCACGGGTGATCGTCGACACCATCAGCGACAACGCCGCCAACGCGGGCATCGTGCTGGGCGCCGAACGCCACGCGCCCGACGTGGTGGACCTGCGCTGGGTCGGTGCCATCGTCAGCCGCGACGACGTGGTGGAGGAGACCGGGCTGGGCGCCGGGGTGCTGAACGATCCGGTCACCTCGGTCCTCTGGCTGGCCCGCCGCATGGCCGATTATGGACAACAGATCGAGGCGGGGGATATCGTCCTCTCGGGCTCGTTCATCCGGCCCATCGAGGCGCCTTCTGGCGCCCGTATCGCCGCCGATTTCGGGCCGTTCGGCTCGGTTCACATCAATTTCGCCTGACACTTTCAACTGAGAGGTTCTCATGCCCGCCCCGAAAAACACCTTCAAACAGGCGCTCGCCGACGGCGAAAAACAGATCGGCTGCTGGATGAGCTTTGCCGACGGTCAGGTGGCCGAGATCATGGGCACTGCCGGTTTCGACTGGCTGGTGATCGACGGCGAGCATGCGCCGAACGACATCCGCTCGATCCGCGACCAGCTCATCGCGCTGCAGGCCAGCCCCAGCCACCCGGTGGTCCGCGTGCCGATCGGCGAGACCTGGATGATCAAGCAGGTGTTGGATGCGGGCGCGCAGAACGTGCTGGTGCCGATGGTGGAAAGCGGCGATCAGGCGCGCGAGCTGGTGCGCGCCTGCACCTATCCGCCCGAGGGCACCCGCGGCGTCGGCGCCGCCGGCGGGCGGGCGACCATGTTCGCCTCGATCCCCGATTACATCCCCACGGCGGACGAACAGATCTGCCTGCTGGTGCAGGTGGAAAGCCGCGCTGGCCTTGCCGCGCTGGAAGATATCCTGGCGGTCGAGGGGGTGGATGGCGTGTTCATCGGCCCGGCGGACCTGTCGACCGACATGGGCTTCAAGGGCAACAGCGCCGCCCCCGAGGTACGCGAGGCCATCGCCGATGCGATTGCGCGTATCAGGGCGGCAGGCAAGGCCCCCGGCATCCTCGGCGTGACCGAGGAGGCGACCCAATCCTACCACGACATGGGCGCGCAGTTCCTTGCCGTCGGCATCGACGTTCTGGTGCTGGCGCAGAATGCCCGCGCCCTCTCCAAACGCTGGAAAGATGCCTGAGCTGACGTCGGGCAATGCGTATTTCCACGCAATTGACCGCTGAAAGCGCCTGACGTTAGCCTTCGTGTCACGGGAAGTTCAGCGCCGCCTCAGCGGCGCGTACGAGGGAGAGAGAACGTGACACGTATTTTCGTTGCCGGCATGGTGTCGGCGCTGGCGCTGGCCAGTGCCGCCACGGCTGAGATCAAGATCGCCCATGTCTATGGCAAGACCGGCCCCTATGAGGCCTATGCCAAACAGTCCCACGACGGGCTGATGATGGGGCTGGAATACGCCACCGGCGGGACCATGGAGATCGACGGCGAAAAGATCGTCGTGATCGAGAAGGACACCCAGCTCAAGCCCGAAAACGGCCGCGCCCTGCTGGAAGAGGCCTATGGCGACGACGAGGTCGACCTGGCGATCGGGCCGGTGAGCTCGGGCGTGGCGCTGGCGATGCTGCCGGTGGCCGAGGAATACGAAAAGGTTCTGATCGTGGAGCCGGCGGTGGCCGATTCCATCACCGGCGAGAACTGGAACCGTTATATCTTCCGCACCGGGCGCAACTCATCGCAAGACGCGGTCGCCAACGCCATCGCACTGGCGGGCGACAACGTGCACATCGCCACGCTGGCACAGGACTATGCCTTTGGCCGCGACGGCATCGCCGCGTTCAAGGACGCGCTGGAGGGCACCGGCACCGATATCGCGCATGAGGAATACGTGCCGACCGACACCACCGACTTCACGGCGGCGGCGGAGCGGATCTTCAACGCGATGAAGGATCTGGATGGCGACAAGAAGCTGTTCATCATCTGGGCCGGCGGCGGCAACCCGATGAGCAAGCTCAACGCCATGGACCCCTCCCGCTTCGGCATCGAGATCGCCACCGGCGGTAACATCCTGGCGGCTCTGAAGGCCTACAAGGATTTCCCCGGCATGGAGGGGGCCACCTATTACTACTACGACATCCCGCAGAACCCGGTGAACGACTGGCTGGTGAAGGAACACGAGGCGCGCTTCGGCACCCCGCCCGATTTCTTTACCGCCGGCGGCATGGCGGCGGGCATCGCCGCGGTTGAGGCGATCAAGAAGGCCGGCTCCACCGACAGCGAGGATCTGATTTCCGCCATGGAAGGCATGGAATGGGAGACGCCGAAGGGCACGATGAAGTTCCGGCCCGAGGATCACCAGGCGATGCAGGCCATGTACCACTTCAAGATCAAGGTCGATCCCGACGTCGAGTGGGCGATCCCCGAGCTGGTGCGTGAGCTGAGCATCGAGGATCTGCCGATCCCGGTACGGAACAAGTAACCCAGAGCAAGACGGCGGGGGCGCCCCGGGCTGCCCCCGTCCCGCGCATCGGGTCCCGCTTGCCGGGGCCTGTCGGCGCATCGGTTCCAAAGGACCAGAGACCCCGTGACAGACCCTATCCTCAGAACCCAGGACCTGACCGTGCGCTTTGGCGGCCATGTGGCGGTGGACGCCGTGAGCTGCGGCTTTCAGGCCGGCGAGTTGACCGCCATCGTCGGCCCCAACGGCGCCGGCAAGACCACCTATTTCAACCTGATCTCGGGCCAGATCCCGGCCAGCGCGGGCAAGGTGTTCCTGCGCGGGCGCGATATCTCCGGCCAGTCGGTGTCGCAGCGCACCAAGGCAGGGATCGGGCGGGCGTTCCAGCTGACCAACCTGTTTCCCGATCTGACCGTGCTGGAAAACGTGCGGCTGGTGGTGCAATCGCATTCCGGCCAAGGCTTCAACATGTGGTCGATGGCCAGCAAGCATGCCGAGATGGTCGAGGCCGCCGAGGCGATCCTCGCCCGGGTGCGGCTGCTGGAGCAGCGCCACCAGGTCGTCTCGGAGCTGTCCCATGGCAACCAGCGCAAGCTGGAGGTGGCGCTGCTGATCGCGCTCGATCCGGCCGTCTACATGTTCGACGAGCCCACAGCGGGGATGAGTGTGGACGAGGCGCCGGTGGTGCTTGACCTGATCGCCGAACTGAAGGCGCAGACCGACCGCACCATCCTGCTGGTCGAACACAAGATGGACGTGATCCGCACACTCGCCGACCGGATCATCGTGCTGCACAACGGCGCGCTGGCCGCCGATGGGGCGCCGGCAGAGGTGATGGCCTCCGACGTGGTGCAGGAGGCTTACATGGGCAAGGAACTGGAAGATGTCTGAGCCGATCCTGAAGCTGGAAGGCGTTTTCACCAACATCGCCCAGTATCACATCCTGCAAGGGGTGGAGCTGGAGGTGCCGCGCGGCCAGGTCACCATGCTTTTGGGTCGCAACGGTGTCGGCAAGACCACCACGCTGCGCACCGTGATCGGCCATTGGCGCGCGCATCAGGGCCGCATCCTGTTCGACGGCGAGGATATCACGGCGATGCCGACGCCCGCCATCGCGCGCGCGGGCCTGGGCTTCGTACCCGAGGACATGGGCATCTTTTCCGACCTGACGGTTGAGGAGAACATGGTGCTCGCCGCCGCCTCCGGCCCGATCGACAGCGCGCGGCTGGACTGGATCTTCACCGCCTTCCCGCCGCTCAAGACCTTCTGGAAATCGGAGGCGGGCAACCTCTCCGGCGGGCAGAAACAGATGCTGTCGATTGCCCGCGCCATGGTGGAGGAGCGCAAGCTTTACCTGATCGACGAGCCGACCAAGGGGCTGGCGCCCGCCATCGTCTCGACCATGGCGCGGGCGCTGAAGGAGCTGAAACAGCAGGGCGCCTCGATCCTGCTGGTCGAACAGAACTTTGCCGTCGCCCGCGCACTGGGGGATACTGCCAACGTGATGGACGACGGGCGGATGATCTGGTCGGGCGCCATGGCCGAACTGGCAGGCGATGCGAGCCTGCAGGAGAAGCTCATGGGGCTGAGCCTGGAGGCGCATTGATGCGGGCGCGACGGATGTCGGATCTGAGTATTTGCAATGAGACAACGCAGGGGGGAGCGGCGCGCTGTCCCGGCCTGCGGCAAGGGATGAGGCGCAGGACATGAATATGTTGGGCGATAGGATGCGGGAGGGGCGGCAATGACGGCGGCCCCGAAACACGCGCCGAAGATGGCGGAGCTGAGCCTGGCGCAGCGGCTGGGCCCCTGGATGCCGCTGCTGCTGGTGCCGGTTCTGGTGGCACTGGGCGCGCTGGCGATCCCGGAAACGTCGAGCTGGCTGACGCTGACCGTCTCCGGGCTGGCGATGGGGATGATGATCTTCATCATGGCCTCCGGCCTGACGCTGGTGTTCGGGCTGATGGATGTGATCAACTTCGGCCACGGCGCCTTCGTCTCCATCGGCGCCTTTGTCGGCGTCAGCGTGCTGCTGATGCTGGGGCAGATGACCGGGGCGCCGAGCCTCGGGCTGAACCTGATCGCGCTGATGCTTGCCGTCATCGGGGCGATGGCCGCCACCGGGCTGGTCGGCTGGGCCTTTGAAAAGGTCATCGTGATGCCGGTCTACGGTCATCATCTGAAACAGATCCTGGTCACAATGGGCGGGCTGATCGTGGTCGAACAGCTCATCGTCGTGCTCTGGGGGCCGGAGGAGATCTATATCGCGCGGCCGGAAAGCCTGAAGGGCGCAATCACCTTTGCCGGGGCAGCGCTGGAGAAATACCGGCTGGTCGCGGTGGTCGTGGGCCTCATCGTCTTTGTCGCCATGCGCTTCGTGCTGCGGCGCACCAAGATCGGGCTGATCGTCCGGGCGGGCGTGCAGAACGGCGAAATGGTGCAGGCGCTGGGATACCGGCTGCGCCGGGTCTTTGTCGGCGTGTTCATCGCCGGCTCCGCGCTGGCGGGGCTCGGCGGCGTGATGTGGGGCCTCTATCAGGAGGTGATCACCGCGCAGATGGGCAATCAGGCGATGATCCTGATCTTTATCGTGGTGATCATCGGCGGGCTCGGCTCGGTCGAGGGCTGTTTCATCGGCGCGCTGCTGGTGGGGCTGATGCAGAACTATGTCGCATTCCTCGAGCCCAAGGCGGCGCTGATTTCCAATATCGCCCTGATGGTGGCAATCCTGATGTGGCGCCCGATGGGCATGATCCCGGTGGTAAAGGCGAAATGACCATGCTGCGTTCGATCCTCTCCGGCGACATGCCCCGCAGTACGGTGCTGGCCATCCTGCTGGCGGCGATCCTTGTCTGCCTCGCGCTGGCGCCGTTCCTGTTTCCCGGCGTGCGCACCGTCGACACCGCCGCGCGCATCTGCGTCTTCATCGTGCTGGTGGCGAGCTATGACCTGCTGCTGGGCTACGGCGGCATCGTGAGTTTCGCCCACACCATGTTCTTCGGTATCGGTGCCTATGGCGTGGCACTGGCGCTCAGCCATATGGGCCGTGGGTTCACCCCGATCTTTCTGGGCGCGGGAGCCGGTGCGCTGGTGGCCGCCGCGCTGGCGCTGCTGATCGGGCTGTTCTCCCTCCGGGTGCGAGCGATCTTCTTCGCCATGATCACCCTTGCGGTGGCCTCCGCCGTCGCGGTTCTGGTCAGCCAGCTGTCCGGGCTGACCGGCGGCGAGGACGGGTTGACCTTCAAACTGCCGCGCGAGCTGGGCCCGGCTTTCAAATTCGGCAAGGAAGCCTTCGACGGCAAGCTGTTCGGGGTGCGGCTGAACGGCAAGCTGCTGGCCTATTACTTCGTCTTCATCGGCGCGCTGGTGCTGTTCCTGCTGCTGCTGAGGGTCGTGAACTCCCCCTTCGGGCGGGTGTTGCAGGCGATCCGCGAAAACGATTTCCGCGCCGAGGCGATCGGCTATCGCGTGGTCTATTACCGGGTCGCGGCCACCTGCCTGTCGGCCGCCGCCGCCGCGCTGGCCGGATCGCTCTACGCCGTCTGGCTGCGCTATGTGGGGCCCGAGACGACGCTGTCGATGGAACTGATGATCGACATCCTGCTGATGGTGGTGATCGGCGGCATGGGCACCATGTACGGCGCGGCGATCGGGGCAACCCTGTTCGTGCTGGCGCAGAACTACCTGCAGAACCTGATGGGCGCGGCCTCCGGCCTGGTCGAGGGGTTGCCGGTGCTGCCGGAGTTGCTGAGCGCCGACCGCTGGCTGCTGTGGCTGGGCGTGCTGTTCATCCTCAGCGTCTACTTCTTCCCCACCGGCATCGTCGGGCGGCTGCGCGGCGGGAAATAACCCCGCGCCGCCCGCCGCCCCTTGCCCCCGTTGCGGGAACATGCGACGGACGCCCGTCCAAAACCGGTGCGATGAGGGAGGAGCGCGTGGCGGGATTGATCTGGCTGTGCCTGGCCTATGTTCTGAGCCAGTTTTTCCGTGCGTTCCTGGCCGTCCTGACCGAGGTGCTGGAGCGTGACCTGGGCGCGGCGCCGGAGGCACTGGCCACCGCCTCCGGGCTTTGGTTCCTGTCCTTCGCGGCGATGCAGATCCCGGTGGGCTGGGCGCTCGACCGGGTGGGGCCACGGCGCACGGCCGCGCTGTTGCTGTTGCTGGGCGGCGGCGGCGGCGCGGCGCTCTTTGCCCTGGCGGCGAGCCCGGCGCATATCTCCGTCGCCATGTTCCTGATCGGCATCGGCTGTTCGCCGGTGCTGATGGCCTCCTACTATATCTTTGCCCGCGAATACCCGCCGGCGCGGTTCGCCACGCTGGCGGCGCTGATGCTGGGGGTCGGCTCGGTCGGCAATCTGGTGGCCTCCTATCCCACGGCGCTGGCGGCAGAGCTGATCGGCTGGCGCGGCACGCTGGGCGGACTTTCCGCACTGTCGGCGCTGGTAGCAGCGGGGATCTTTGTCTCGGTCCGCGATCCGGCGCGGGCGCAAAGCGATGTCCGGGGATCGGTGCTGGATATCCTGAAGATGCCGGTGATGTGGCTGATCCTGCCGATGATGATGGTCAGCTACGCCCCCTCGGCCACCATCCGGGGGCTGTGGATCGGGCCCTATCTGGCCGATGTGTTCGGCTGGAACACCGGCCAGATCGGCCAGGCGACGCTGGTGATGGGTGTCGCGATGATCGCGGGGACACTGTGCTACGGGCCGCTGGACCGGCTTCTGGGCACCCGGAAATGGCCCATCGCGGCGGGTGGCGTCGGCACCGCGGCGGCGCTGGGAGCGATGATGCTGTGGATCGGCGGCAACCCGCTGCTGGCGGTGGTTCTGATGGCGGCGATCGGGTTTCTCGGCGGCTATTTCCCGGTGATCATCGCCCATGGCCGCGCCTTTTTCCCCACCCATCTGGTCGGGCGCGGCGTGACTTTGATGAACCTCTTCGGCATCGGCGGCGTCAGCCTGATGCAATTCGCGACCGGCCGGCTGCACGGCGGCCTGTCCGGCGGCGCCGCCACCGCCGCGCCCTATACAGCAATCTTCGGATTTCTGGGCGCCGCGACGGTGCTCGGCACCCTTCTCTATCTCTTCAGCCGCGACAGTATCGACTGAGTCCCCTTTTTTCTTGCGCACAATACCTATATGACACCGCAGCCGGTCGGATGGCCGGTCGCAAAACGCAAGAGAGGATATCATGGGTTATCGCGTCGTCGTCGCGGGTGCCACGGGTAACGTGGGCCGCGAAATGCTGAACATTCTGGCCGAACGCCAGTTCCCGGTGGATGAAATCGCAGCACTTGCCTCGCGCAAGTCGCTCGGCACCGAGGTGACCTTCGGCGACAAGACTATCAAGACCCAGGATCTGGACACATTCGACTTCACCGGCTGGGACATGGCGCTCTTTGCCATCGGCTCGGACGCGACCAAGAAGTACGCACCGCTGGCCGCCAAGGCGGGTTGCGTGGTGATCGACAACAGCTCGCTCTACCGCTACGACCCGGATGTGCCGCTGATCGTGCCCGAGGTGAACCCGCAGGCGGTTCACGGCTACGACAAGAAGAATATCATCGCCAACCCCAACTGCTCGACCGCGCAGATGGTGGTGGCGCTGAAGCCGCTGCACGACCGCGCCAAGATCAAGCGCGTCGTCGTCTCGACCTATCAATCGGTGTCGGGCGCAGGCAAGGAGGGCATGGACGAGCTCTGGGATCAGACCAAGGCCGTCTACAACCCGACCAGCGAGATCGAACCGAAGAAATTCCAGAAACAGATCGCCTTCAACGTGATTCCGCATATCGACGTCTTCATGGAAGACGGCTCGACCAAGGAAGAATGGAAGATGGTCGCCGAGACCAAGAAGATCGTCGATCCGGCGATCAAGCTGACCGCGACCTGTGTGCGCGTGCCGGTCTTCGTCGGCCATGCCGAGGCGATCAATATCGAGTTCGAAGATCACCTGGACGAGGACGAGGCGCGCGACATCCTGCGCGAGGCGCCCGGCATCATGGTGATCGACAAGCGCGAAGACGGCGGCTATGTCACGCCGGTCGAATGCGTCGGTGATTTCGCCACCTTCATCAGCCGCATCCGCCAGGACAGCACCATCGACAACGGGCTGAACCTGTGGTGCGTCTCCGACAACCTGCGCAAGGGCGCGGCGCTGAACGCGGTTCAGATCGCCGAGCTGCTGGGCCGCGAGGTCCTGAAGAAGGGCTGATTTCTGCCGACAGATCCTGTCAGACAAGGGCGCCCCAGCGGGCGCCCTTGTTCTTTTCCGCACCTGCGCGCACCATGGCTGCGAAATTTAAGAACAGGTGTTTTCATGCGCAAATTCGTCTGGCTCGCGGCCCTGCTGCCTTCGGTCTGTCTTGCCGATCAGTTCGTCCTCCCCGCCCCGGTCACCCATGTCACCCTGCACCCCTCCGGCGCCACGGTGGAGCGCCGGGTGCCGTTTTCCGTCCCGCAGGGCACGCATGAGCTGATCCTGCGCGGTACCGATCCGGGCGTACCGCTGGCCGATCTGCGCATTTCCGTCGAGGGGGCCAGGCTGGAGGCGCTGTCGGCGCGCCGCGAAAACCTGCCTCCGCGCGATCACGTGGAAAATCCCGGGGTCGAGGCCGCCCGCGCCGAGGTCGACCGGATCGAACGCGCGATCCGCGATCTGGAGGACGCCCGCGCGGCGCATCTGGCCGCCGTCGCCGCGGCACAGGCCAAACAGGAGTTTCTGGCCCGGATCGGTGATCGCGACGGGATCGCCAGCCAGGACGTGGTGAGCCTCGGCAAGATCTCGACCATGATCGCAGAGGAGACGCTGGCCGCGAAAAACGCCGCGCTGAAGGCGCAGCAGGCGGCACGGGCGCTGGACGACCCGCTGGAGGACCTGAACGAGGAACTGGCGCGCGCGCGTCAGGCGCTGGCGGCGCTGGTGCCCGATACCGCGGATGAGGCCGAGCTGCGGCTGACGATCACCGCCGGGGCCCCGTCCGACGGCCAGGTCGCGATCCGCTACCTGACGCCCGAAGCGATGTGGCAACCCAGCTACGAGGCCCGCCTGACCCGTGGCGAAACCCCGCACCTGAAGCTTTCCCGCGTGGCCTGGGTCGCGCAGGACGGCGGCGAAACCTGGCGCGACGTCTCGCTCCGGCTCTCCACCGTCGACCCCGACGTGCCCTCCGCTCCCAGTTCAATCCAGCCCCTGCGCCGCCGGATCACGGAGCGGCAAGCGGAGAAGGCCGTGCGCAGCGCCGATTTCGCCGCCGCCGCCCCCGAGCCGATGGTCGAATCCCCGGCGATTTTGGAACAGGGCGCCGCCCTCGGCGCGGTTCTGGACGGCATCAGCGTGACTTATGACTATGCCCGGCCGGTCACCCTTGCGCCCGGCACCGATGCGGTGCGCATCCCCCTGGGCGAGATCGCGCTGGCGGCCGAGGTGTTTGCCCGCGCCACGCCGCGCTATGACGACACCGCCTTTGTCGCCGCCGCCTTCAGCAATGAAACGCAGGAAATCCTGCTGCCCTCCGACCGGGTGCAGCTCTATCTCGACGGCAGCTTCGTAGGGGTCGGCCGCATGCCGCTGATCGCCGCCGGGGAAGAGGCCGAGCTGTCATTCGGCCCGATCCAGGGACTGCGGCTGAAGTCGGTGGTGGCGAACCGCAACGAAGGCGACCGCGGCGTGCTGACCAAATCCAACGAGTTGACCGAGGCGCGCGAATTCGAGGTGACCAACCTGACCGGCACAGACTGGCCGATCCGGCTGCGCGACCGGGTGCCGTATTCCGAGCAGGAGGATCTGACCATCGACTGGACCGCGACGCCGCAACCGGCGCTCACGGATGTCGACGGCCAGCGCGGCGTGCTGGAATGGCGCTTTGCGCTTGCCCCCGGCGCGGCCCGGACCGTGCGGCTGGAAACACGGCTGGGCTGGCCGGAGGGCTATGTGCTCCGTTAGGCCGGTGGCGCGCCTCAGACCTTGACGAAGCGCTCGTGCTTGGGGTCGTAATACTCCAGCCCGCCCTCGCCGATATCGGTCCACAGTCCATGCAGGCTGAGCGAGCCGTCCTCGACCGCCTCGGCGATAAAGGGGAAGGTCATCAGGTTGCTCAGCGAGGCCAGAACCGATTGCCGTTCCAGCGCGCGGGCCTGGTCTGCCGCATCGCTGATGTCGGCGACCAGATCATACTTCGGACGCAGGATATCCATCCAGCGGCCGACGAAGCTTTCCTTTTTCTCCAGTTCCGGCGCGTGCCCCTTGCACATGTCGATGCAGCCCTGGACGCCGCCGCATTGCGAATGGCCCAGCACCATCAGATGCGCCACCTTCAGAACGGTGACCGCGTATTCGATGGTGGCCGAGGTGCCGTGATGGTCGCCGTCCGGCTCATAGGGCGGCACCAGGTTGGCGATATTGCGGTGAATGAAGAACTCGCCCTGATCGGCGCCGAAGATCGAGGTTACATGCACCCGGCTGTCGCAGCAGGAGATCACCATGGCGCGCGGCCGCTGACCCTCGTTTGCCAAGCGTCGATACCAGCTCTGATTCTCCGTATAGGTCGTTGCCTTCCATCCCTGATACCGCTGGACCAGAAAGCTGGGCAAAGGTTTGGCGAAATCCATGCGTCGTCCCTCGCTTGATTACATCCGGACACCAGATAGTCTGCATTCCCACAAAATTCGAGAGATTATGCGCAATCCTCCGAAACCTTTTGAAAACTTGTCGCCGCGAGAATGGTCGCGGGTGACAGACTGATCAAGCGATCGGAGGGTGCGATGGGAGTGGTTATCGCCCTCAAGCGGGCGGAACAGGTTCAATTGGACCGGGCGCGGTTGCGCCTGTTGTACCGCAAGCTGGGCGAGGATGGAGCCGACACGGTGATCGGGCGTGCCAGCCGGGAACTGTCGGCGCGCCTGACCCGCTGCAACCGCCTGTGGGAAAGCGGCGATATGATCGGGTTGCGCAAATGCGCGCGGTCGATGATCGCCATCGCCGACCAGGCCGGCATGACGCATTTCGCCCGGGTGGCTTGCGATGTGACCGCGGCGGCCGATGCGCGCGATCTCGTCGCGCTCTCCGCGACGCTGGCGCGGCTGCACCGGGTCGGCCAAAGCTCGCTCCGCGCGGTCTGGCTGGTGCGGGGCGTCATGGTCTGAGCCGCCGGAGCAAGGGCCGTCATGACGGCCGGCTTGGCAATCGGCACGGCGATCACTGCGAGGGGCCTTGCAGCCGCGGGCCGGGCGGCTAGTCTGCCCGCACCTTCCCTGAATGCGAGAGCCCCGAATGACCCCCAGCATGACCCCCAGTTTTGCCGCCGCCGACGCCCCTGCCCTCCCGCTGCACGTGATCGAGACATCAGCGTTGGACGGTTGGCTGGCCGCGCAGGATGACACTGTCCGGACCTGGGTCGAGGCGAACGGCTTTACCGGGGCGCAGGGCCAGGGGCTGGTGGTGCCCGGCCCCGACGGTCAACCCGCGATGGCGCTGGCCGGCTACGGCGATGCGGCCCAGCGGGCCCGCCGGCGGTTCATTCTGGCCGGCGCGGCAAAATCGCTGCCCGCGGGAACCTACCGCATCGCGTCGGGCCTTGAGGGCCAGGCGCTGGAGAACGAGGCCTTCGGCTGGCTGATCGACGGCTACAGCTTCGACCGCTATCGCAACCAGAACGGCAAGGCGCGCGCGCTGGTCGCGCCCGAGGGTGTCGACGCCGCGCGGATCGAGGCGATGGCCGCCGCCGAATGCCTGACCCGCGATCTGATCAACACCCCGGCCTCCGACATGGGCCCGGACGAGCTGGAAGCCGCCGCGCGGGATCTGGCGGCGCGTTTCGGCGCCAATCTCGATACCGTCGAGGGCGACGCGCTGCTGGAACAGAATTTCCCGATGATCCACACCGTCGGGCGCGCCTCGGACCGGGCGCCGCGGCTGATCGACATGCGCTGGGGCGCGGCGGGGCCGAAGCTGACGCTGGTGGGCAAGGGCGTGTGTTTCGACACCGGCGGGCTGGACATCAAGCCGGCGGCCAGCATGGCGTTGATGAAAAAGGACATGGGCGGGGCGGCCACCGTGCTGGGCCTGGCGCGGATGATCATGGCGCTGGAGCTGCCGCTGCAGCTGCGCGTGCTGATCCCGGCGGTGGAGAATGCGGTGTCCGGCAATGCCTTCCGCCCCGGCGACATCCTCACCTCGCGCAAGGGGCTGACGGTAGAGATCAACAACACCGATGCCGAGGGGCGGCTGGTGCTGGCCGACGCGCTTGCGCTGGCCGATGAGGGCGAGCCGGATCTGCTGATCTCGATGGCCACCCTGACCGGCGCCGCGCGGGTGGCGGTGGGCGGCGACCTTGCCCCGTATTTCACCGATGACGAGGGCGCGGCCCAGACTCTCGCCGCGTCCGGGGCCAAGGTGGCCGATCCGGTCTGGCGGCTGCCCTTCCATGAGCCCTATGAGTTGCTGATCGAGCCCGGTGTGGCCGATCTGGACAATGCGCCGGGCGGCGGCATGGCCGGGGCCAGCACCGCCGCGCTGTTCCTGCGCCGGTTTGCCGGCGCGTCGCGCTATATCCACTTCGACATCTACGCGTGGAGCGCCGCGGCGGCCCCGGGGCGGAGCAAGGGCGGCCTCGGTCAGGGCGCGCGGGCCGTGTTCGAAGCGCTGCCGGCGCTGCTGAAACTGTGAGCGATGTGAGCGGGATTCCGGACCGGCGCCGCCTGCGCTTCAACGGGCGCGTCGCCCATGACAGCCTGCGCGGGCAGGTCGAGGCGGCCCGGTTCACGCCCGGCGACGCCTGCGCCGTCGCCGCGCC